>WNEZ01001034.1_pt1 | contig 34541 bp, 28 predicted proteins | sample 5400521 | NCBI WGS metagenome assembly WNEZ01 (sample SAMN13153339, study PRJNA577476) | soil metagenome | isolation source: 120 cm saprolite under Douglas fir tree site 2 hole 1 replicate 1 | place: USA:California | collected 2015-04-18 | reverse complement strand
CGATGAAGATGAGCAGGAACGCCCCGGTGACCAGCAACAGGCCGACTGTTCTGAAGACGAAGAAACCAAAGGCACCGTGGGGCTGCCACCAAGGCTCTAGGGCGATGCTGAAGTCCTGCCACGGCGGCGTCCACTCGATGCCGTCGAACGCCAGTGTGCTTAGCATCAGGATCACGAACACCACGCGGTCCCAGCCCGACGGGCTCGGCTGGAGCAGGCCGACGCCCCACGGCCGGATATAGACCGCGGTGATCGCGCCGCGCTCGTCGCGCTCGGCTTCGACCGGGCTGAACCTGCCGACGATCCCGAACAGGACCGTGAACGCCTCGCAGTGGTCCAACCACTCGTCGCGGCCGTACAGGACCATGTCCGCGAGCGTGACCGCGGAGTACAGGACCGCCAGCGTGGCGACTATCCACGGGCGGTTGGCCATCCCGGTGGTCAGCTCGAGGCACGCGAATGCGAGGTAAGCGACGACCGCCGGCCAGATGCCTAAGCTCCCCACCACGTGGGGAGCTCCGCCGCGAAGCGGCGGTGAGGGGAGGCCCAATCTCCTCAAGGCGTCGTAGATCGCCGCCCAGGGGTTGATGAGGTACCACAGATTGCCGACAAGCCCGGACAGGATCACCGTCGCGGCCCAGAAGTAGATCCAGGTCAGATATTCGGCAGGGTTGCGGGTGGCGTCTGGCGATCCGAACAGCCCGGTGATGATGATCGCGACCAGGCCGAGCACGCCTATCGACCCGCCCACGATGCGCGGCCAGGCCGAGTGCGCTATAGGCAGCAGGAACGGCACCGGGCGGCGCGGATACTGGACCGCGTTCGCGCCCGCCTGGTCGCCCGCGAACAGGACGACCAGCACGAACGAGATGACCACGACGCCGCCGGCCGCAAACAGATAGAGGGCCAGGGAAGCGGGCAGGTCGTAACGCTGCCCGAATCCGTGCAGAAGGATCCCGGTCGCGAGCATCAGCTCACCACGAGGTGGCCGAGATGGGCGCTGGTGGACTCCCACTCGATCTCGAAGTCGCCGGTCTTGTCGGCTTTGAACGTCTGCGTCACGACCTGGCCCGCCTTGGTGTCGAAATGGATGTCATAGCCGTGCAGGTGCACCTGGCCGTCGGTGTCGCTGGTGACGTTGATCGTGACGGTGTCGTCGTGGTGCGCCAAGAGACCACCCGGCGACATCGACGTCGCGCCGGTCACAGTGACGTTGAGCGTGACGTTCTTACCCCCCGCGTTCTGGTTGGCGAAGATCAGGACTCCGCCCACGGCCGCGAAGATGACCACGACGGCGACGACGATTGGTACGCGATAACGACTCATGAATGAATTTCCTCCTTCCGAGATTTGCGCGCGAACGCGCGGCGATCAGAGCTGGCTGATGCGGAAGGAGGACGACGGTGGCCCGCGCCTGGCCAGGGATGTCCCTGCCACGCGGGCCATGAGCACAGCTCGATCCTGCGCTGCATAGGCGCGAATCGCGACGGGCGCCGCTGCAATCGGCATCGCCATGGTGGTGTTGACGATTTCTCTGATCGCCCCGACCGCGGCCTCGACTCGCGCACCGACCCAGCCCAACGCGAGCGCGGCGATGACTGCGATCGGGAGCTGGCCCAGCGCGCCCCACAGCAGCAGGTCGGGCGCCGACCCGACCGTTGAGCCTGCGATCAACGACTCGACCACCTCCTGGGAGGCAAAGGCCGCCAGCTGGATGCTGAACAGGACGGCGAGCAGGCTGATGAAAGAAGGTTCGGAGATAGACCTGGCGCGCCGGCCGCTGAGGATTCGGGCGAGACCGATGAGCAGCAGGCCGCCGATGAGAGCAGCCGAAGCGACCCCGAGCGCGGTCTTGGCCACCAGCGGGAAATAAGCGTGGGTGCCGCTGCTTTGGATCTGCTGGGCGGCGGCGCCAAAACGAATCTGATAGGCCAGCAAGTGCCCGGCTTGCGACCCGAGCAAGCCGAAACCCAGTACTGCGACGGCTCGCCGCCTACCGCTCATCGATCACGATGATAGGCCGGGTCGCATAAGCGGCTCATAAGGGCGCCCTTATGTCGCGGGCTTGCGCGATGCCCGCCATTTCTTCCAATCGTCGCGCACAAGCCGGCCCATCATTGTCGCCGCCTCGCGCAGCCACGCCGACTTGCGACGCTTGAGGTCGGCGAGGATGTTTTTGCCCGCTCCTCGCGTGCCGAGGTGGATGTTGCCGGCCTCCCACCCCATCGCCCTCAATAGCCTGCCTTCGTCGCGCGGCCGTGGCAGCGACGCGAGCTCGATGCGGCTGCAGTCCGGCGACAGGCGTCGGACGAGCCAGCCCTCGTGCACCTCTGTGAGCGGATCGGGGCAGCGCACCGCTGATGCGACGAGGTCGAGATAAAAGATCCGGCCACCGGCATGATCCCTGTTCGCCCACTCCCATGCCGAGGGGGCCAATGCTTTCGCCTCGTGAGCCACCGCCGAGCCCCGCCAGTCGCTGACGGCAACCAGCCGCTCGCGGCCGAGGCTGCCGAGCCCCGATCGGCGCCGCACGAACCGCACCCGCCCCGAGCCATCCGGGAGGCGGTGCATAAGGAGACTCTTCAGATTTGGGGGCAGTGAGCCGCGTGCGGTGGGCAGGGCCTGCACCCTCGCCCAGAAAGTGACCGGGTCGCGGAGCCTGCCACTCGCCATCTTGCGCAGCCACCGATCCTTCTCGGCCAGGACCATCGGCCGGCCGCCTGCTCGCAACGCGCTCGTGTAGCCGGCCATGATCGACGCGCACGCCTGCTTGAGGTCGATGTCGAGGTGGCCTTCGGCCGCGGCCAGGCCGGCGCTGGTTGCCAGGCGGACGAGATCGAACGTGAACGGCGTCCGGGTCGCCTCGTCGAAGTCGTTGACGCCCCACACGAGCCGTCCTTCCGCGTCTCGCCATGTGCCGTAGTTCTCGACGTGAAGGTCGCCGACCGCCAGCACGCGCGGGGCCTCGGCCAGCTCGGGCAGGACCTGCGGGGCCAGCTGCGCCCATCTATAGAAGGTCGCGCGAAGGAAGCTGAACGTGTCGGCGGCCATGATCTCGTGCTTGTAATCCAGCTCGTGCTGACGCAACCGGGTGTGCCCTTTAAGCCAGCGCTCGAAGTTGCGTGTGGAGTCGGCGATGTCGGGGATTGCGGCCACTCAACGTATTGTCGGATGCAAAGGTCGGATCGAATAGAAAAACCTAATGGAGCGATTCGCCCGGCGCTGCGCCCTCCCAGGCGGTGGTCTCCCAGTTGTCCTTGCGCCCTGCCAGTGGCATCCATGGCGGCAGGTCCATCAAGAGCTCTTCGCTGAGCGCGTAAGCATACGGCTCGTAGCCCCTGCGCAGCTTCTTCAGGCGGTCTCGAAAAGTGTCTCGATCGATCGTCATCCCGGCGGCTGACAGCGCCTCGATCAGCGCGTTGCACTCAGCCTCGCTCAACCGGTCGGGAGCGTCGAACCTCGGCGCCGCCCTCAGCACCTGGCTGAGGTCGCCCAGCGCGTGGCGGCCCATCGCATACACACGCCGTGCCTGCCATGTGTGGCCGGTGGTCTTGCTCGCCTGCCACAGCGCTGAGAAATCGAGGATTGCAGTCAGCGCGGCCACCCACGACTGGTTTTCGTGTTGCGAGCGGAAGTAGCAGAGGACCTGGTAGGAGAGATGGCTCTCGAGCAGCTCCGCCGTCCAGTGCTCCCAGGTGCCCATCAACGGGATCAGCTCCGAGACCTCATCGGCTGCGACCGCCCGCCGCAACAGGTCGCCTGCGCTGGGCGGCGACCCCGCCCACTCGTCGAGCATCGAGATCGTCGTCTCCCGCCGCGAGAACCCCTGATAAAGGACGGGGAGATACGAGATCACGACCGCGAGGAAGGCGAAACCCATGCCCGCTTCTACCACAGTGACGAGGCGCGCGAGGTCGGTCTTGGGCGCAAAGTCACCGATGCCCAGCGTCGTGAAAGTCCACCCGCTCACGTAAACGGCGGTGATCGCCGTGGGGAAGTCAAACCCCGCGGCCCACAGCAGCAGCGCAAATCCCGTGATGAGGATGGTCCCCCACAGGCCGATCAAGAGGAGAAGGGAGATCGGTCCGTAAGTGCTGAGATATGCCTCTCGCCGCTCCCCCGCGCGCATCTGGCGGCCGAGCGCAGCGACTGGCATCCACGTGAGCCGGTAGAAGATCTTCGAAACGCGCAGGCGTCCCGCCACGCGCCGGGGCAGGACGATGGTTTCAAACGCGTCCCGCAGGACGACGAAGACCAGGATCGCGCCGATCAGGCCAGTTAGAAACCGCATCCTCAGGTCAACCCTGACACCGCTTCGGAAATTCTGCCGGGGCTACCTGCGGGTTCCGGTCGTGTGGCTCGAGCCGGTGAGCGCCAGAGCTAACGAGCCCAGCAGCTCAGCCCGTTCGACGAAGACTGCGGGCACGACTTCAACGCACTCGGCCGCAGCGAGCACCGCATGGCGCCGGATCATGTCCCGAATTGGCTGGAGCAACAGGTCACCGGCTCGACTGAGAAGGCCGCCGATGATCACCCGCTCGGGGTTGATCAGATTGCACAGACCGGCGACCGCGACGCCAATCTCTCTGCCCGCGTCGGAGATGGCACGCCGGCAGCGGATATCGCCCTGTGTCGCGAGCTCGATGACTCGGCCGAGGCTCAGCGTTTCCTGATGGCCGTCGCTGACGAGCCGGATGATCGCCGGACCCGACGCGACGGTCTCGAGGCAGCCGCGGTTTCCGCAGTAGCACAGCAGCCCCGCCTCATCGAGGGTCGAGTGCCCGATCTCGCCCGCGGTCCCCGACGCCCCGCGCAGCAGCCTGCCGTCGATGACGAGGCCGGCGCCGATGCCGGTGGCGGCCTTGATGTATGCGAAATTCGAGCAGTCCCGACCGGCACCCCACGTCAGCTCGGCGAGTGCGCCGCAGTTGGCATCGTTCTCGATCTCGACGCGCAGGCCGAGGCGCCCTTCCATCTCAGCGGCGATCCGCAGGCCGAGCCAGCCGGGCAGAATCGTCGCCGACCCCACCGTCCCGCGCACTCGATCGACGGGACCCGGGATGCCGATGCCGGCGCAGTTGACGCTCGCACGTTCCACGCCCGCTTCCCCCAACACCTCGTCGACCATGCGGGCGGATGCGTCGAGCGCATCCTTGGCGCGGTGGTTGACGTCGAGCTCGCACATGCGCTCAGCCAGCACGTTGTGAAGGAGATCGGCGACCGCAACCTGCACGTGGCTGTGCCCGAAGTCGATGCCGACGACGGCCCTCGATGGATCCTGCAGCACGAGCTGCACCCCAGGGCGGCCACCGCGGGTGTCGGGTGCTTTGCCATCCACCTCGAACACGAGGCCCGAACCCTTGAGCTGCGCCACCAGCGTGGAAACCGTCGTTCTCGACAGGCCGGTTGTCCGCGCAATATCGGCCTGGCTGGTGCGGCCCAGCGTCCGCAAGACCGCGATGACCCGCTCCCGATTCCGCTCGCGCAGCCACGCAAGCGATCCGTCTCCTGTCTTGGTCGTCGTTCTCCTTGCCAACCCCCGCAGGCGAATCATGGCCGCATCTCGGGGTTTGTCAAGACTTCGGACGCGATCTGGGCGGGCTCTAACAATCTCTTGACAAACTCCCCGGGCTGAGCAATGCTCTGCTCGGCGGAGTTCACCGCCAAGGCTGCTGAGTAGGTACCTGGTTGCCGGCGCACTCTCGCCCCGGGGAACTCCCCGGGAAGAAGGCATCAGGAACCGTCCACGAGGCGTGGAAAGAGGAGGTCTACATGAAGTTAGTGCGGTTATTGCCTGCCGTTGCTGTCGTGGCGATGGTCGCCACGGCTTGTGGCGGCGGGAACACCACGACGACCACGACGGCCACGGTGCCGTCGGACCTGAGCATCAGCTCATTCGACGCGAACTTCACCTACATGAGCAAGCTCACCGACCTGACAAAGGCCGGCAAAGGCTTGGTGGGAGTGATTCTCCCCGAAACGAGCACCTCGGCGCGTTACGTGGATTACGACCAGCCGTACCTGACGAAGGCATTCACGGCCGCGGGGTATACGTCCTCTCAGTTCAAGATCGACAACGCGCAGGGCAGTGTCCAGTCAGAAGTCGCCATCGCCCAGGCTGACATCACGGCGGGCGCAACCGTGCTACTGATGGACCCAACGGACGGGCCCACAGGCCAACAGATTCAGACCCTTGCGGCGGCCAAGGGCGTGAAGGTCATCAGCTACGACCGCGCGACCTTCCAAGGTACCAACACCTACTACGTCAGCTTCGACAACGTTGCGGTCGGCAAGCTGATCGGCAAGGGCTTCATGGACTGCATCACGGCGTGGAACGTGAAGAGCCCGAAGGTCTTCACGCTCAATGGTGGTGAGGACACCGACCCGAACGCGTTCTCGTTTGCACAGGGATACAACTCGGTGATCTGGGGCGACACAACGACTCCGGAGCCCAAGGGCAAGACCAACAGCGCGGGCTACACCCTGGTAGATGACCAGGTCGCCCCGGGCTGGGACAACGCCAAGGGTGCCGCCATATTCCAGGCGGCGTTCGCAGTAAGAAAGGACATCAACGCGACCGTCGAGGCCAACGATGGTCTCGGCAACGCCGTCATCCAGGTGTTGAAGAACTCCGGTGTCAAGGCCAACACCATCCCGACGACCGGCCAGGACGCCACCCTTCAAGGCATGGCCAACGTTCTCCAGGGCTTTCAGTGCGGATCCGTCTACAAGCCCATCTACCTCGAAGCCCAGGCCGCGGTCGCGCTGGCGACCGTTCTTCGAGCAGGGCTCACGCCGCCGACCGCTCTGGTCAACGGCACCACCAAGCCGCCGTCAGGCCAATCGGGCTCCGAGGAGCCGGCAACCCTCCTGGTCCCGATCTGGGTCGACAAGACGAACATGGCATCGACCGTGATCAAGGACAACTTCGTCAAGGCGTCGGCACTGTGCGGACAGGTCGGAGCGGCCGTCTGCACTGCCAACAACATCCCGACTTCGTAGAGGCAAATGACGCCGCCGCATCTCGCGGCGGCGTCAACTTTCAGCCGGCGAGATAATGCATCTGATATGAGTGCCGCCGTCGCTGAACCACTCGCGACTGACGAGCCGCTCCTGAAGGTCCGGGAGCTGGACAAACACTTCGGTCCCGTCCAGGCGCTCTACCACGTCGACCTCGATATCCCCTCCGGCCAGGTCACCGCGTTGGTCGGCGACAACGGCGCCGGCAAGACGGTGCTGACAAAGTGCCTTGCAGGCATCTACCAGGCAGACCACGGGCAGATGTTCTGGGAGGGACACCCGGTCCACATTCGCTCTGCAAGAGATGCCTCTCACTTGGGAATCGAGACTGTGTATCAGGACCTGGCGCTGGCCGACAACCTCGACATCGTCGAGAACATGTTTCTCGGTCGCGAACGCACCCGCAACGGGCTGCTCGACGAGGACGGCATGGAACGGGCTGCCAAAGAGACCCTGGCCGGCTTGAGGGTCACGACGGTCAGGTCCATTCGTCAGCCCGTGGCTTCGCTGTCCGGCGGCCAGCGACAGTCGGTGGCGGTGGCCAAAGCGGTGATGTGGAACTCGAAGCTTGTGATCATGGACGAGCCAACTGCCGCGCTCGGGGTCGTGCAAACCAAGATGGTGCTTGACTTGATCAAGCGCCTGCGCGACCGCGGACTCGCTGTCATGGTCATCTCACACAACCTGAATGACGTCTTCGAGGTCGCCGACCGCATCGCCGTGATCTACCTGGGGCGGCTTGTCGTGCAGGATAAGGCCACTACATTTGACCGTCAGACCGTCGTCGAGTACATGACAACGGGAGGGCTGAGCCGCACCGGTGGCGCGCGCACCTAAGCAAGGCTTTTCCGAAGCCGAGGTCGACCTGACCGCAGCGCCTGAGGCGGCCGTGGCCGAGCTTCCGCCTGCGATCGCGGCGCAGACCCTGGGCGAATACGTCCGCGCATGGGGTTTGCGAATTCGCAGCGGCGACAGCGGTGTCCTCCCGGTCATCGTCGGCCTCGTGATCATCGCCCTGGTATTTCAGGCGATCAGCCCCGGCCACCTTTACCTGTCTCCAGGGAACCTGGTCAACCTGTTCCAGCAAAGCGCCGTGTTCATGGTGCTCGCCATGGCCGAAGGGTTTGCGCTGCTGCTGGGTGAGATCGACCTATCTGTCGGCTATGTCGGCGCTTGCGGTGCTGCGATCACAGTCCAGCTCGTCCAACCAGTGACGACCAAGTGGCCCTGGTGGGCAGCCATAGTCGCGGGCCTCCTCTTCTGCGCGGTTTTCGGAACCATCCAGGGCTTATTGATCACTCGTCTGCGGCTCCCCTCGTTCATCGTGACCCTCGCCGGCTTCCTGATCGGCAACGGTTTGATGCTGATCATCCTTTTGCTTGGCCCGTTTTCCGGGTTCCCGAGCATCTCCGGCGTCGACGAAAACCAGCACGTCCTCTACAACCTGATGTGGGCCGCGATCGACCCTACCCTGTCCTGGATCGGCGCGGGCGTCCTCGTCGCCGCATTTGGCGGCTGGATTTGGCTGAGCGATTCCCGGCGGCGGCGCAGCGGACTGGTCGCTCCCCCGCCGAGCCTGACATTGATCAAGGTCGGGGTGATCGCGGTCGCCGCCCTCGTGGTCGTGGCCATCTGCAACATCAACCGCGCGAACCTCGGGACGTTGGAGGGCGTGGCAACCCTGAGGCTGCGCGGCGCGCAGGCATCAACCTGGGGGTCATCCGGACAGTCGCGTTTGCCCTGTGCTCTTTGACGGCCGGCATCGGGCTTCTGCTCTTCGCGTCATACCTCGGCGCCATGTCGAGCAGCGTCAACGGCGGGTCACTGGTCCTGTACGCCGTGGCCTCCGCCGTCATCGGCGGCACGAGCCTGTTCGGGGGCCGCGGCAAACCGCTCCATGGAGTCATCGGCGGACTCGTCATCGGCGCCATCTACAACGGCATGTACCTCCAGGGCTTGGCCGTTCAATACCAGTTCATCGTGACCGGGCTCGTCCTCATCGCGGCGGTGAGTATCGACTCGCTTTCGCGTCGCGGATCACTAACCGGAAGCGTCGGGCGAATCTGATCCGTCTCGATTGGTTGCCCCGGCCACTCGGGGCGGGGCCGCCTCAGGGAGCGTCCCCGGGCCTGAGCTGGGCTCCCCGCCACGCCGGTTAGCTCCGGCCGCGCCGCCAGGCGCCGCCGGTGAGGGCGCCGGCGGGGTTTAGAGGGCCGGCGGCTTCGGGCGGGTAAAGCCGTCCCCGAGCCTCCGCCACCGCACTGAGGCCTGATTGGGAATGACCCTGAAGGGGAAAACCTTTCACTAGTTATGAGCCAAGGAGACCCCAAGATGCCCAAGTCCGAACTGCTCCCCGTCATGCCAATGGACGACGTGGTCGTCCTGCCGCACATGACCGTCACCCTCGCCGTCGAGGGCGATACGGCCAAGGCCGCCATCGAGGCCGCCCGACAGGGCAACCGCCTGATCCTCCTCGTGCCGCGGATCGACGGCCACTACGGCAGCATCGGCACCGTCGCTCGCCTGGGCGAGGGCGCCGAGCTCCCGACCGGCGCAGAGGCGTTCATGCTCCGGGGCGAGTACCGCGCCCGGCTGGGCAGCGGCCAGGCCGACATTGGCGGCGCGCTCTTCGTCAAGGCCGAGCCGATCGTCGACCCGGAGCCGCCATCAGAGCGGGCGGTCGAGCTCGCGCGCGAGTACCGCGCCATGCTCGAGAACCTGGTCGAATCCCGCGGCGTGCCCCAGGTCGTGCAGTTCCTGCGCCAGGCCCGAACGCCTAGCCACCTGGCGGACCTCGCGGGCTACTCGCCCGACCTCACCACGGACCAGAAGCTCGAAGTCCTCGAGACGCTCGAGGTGGAAGAGCGCCTGACGAAGCTGATCGCATGGACGAAGCAGATCCTTGCCGACGCGTCGCTCAAGGAGAAGATCCGGACCGACGTCGCCGAGGGCATGGAGAAGACGCAGCGAGAGTTCCTGCTCAGGCAGCAGCTCGAGGCGATCAAGAAGCAGCTCAACGAGGGCAGCACCGACGTGGTCTCGACATACCGGGAGCGCGTCGCGAAGGCAGAGATGCCCGACCCCGTGCGCCTGGAGGTTGAGCGTGAGCTCGACCGCCTGGAGCGAACCAGTGAGCAGAACCCAGAGTACGGCTGGATCCGCACTTACCTGGACTGGATGCTGGACATCCCCTGGAACGTGCGCTCGGAAGACAACTACGACCTCAACGAGGCGCGGCGGATTCTGGACGAGGACCACACCGGGCTCTCGGACGTGAAGGACCGCATCATCGAGTTCCTCGCCGTGCGCAAGCTGCGCAAGGAGCGGGGCCTCGAGGTGCTTGGCGGCCGCGGCTCGGGCGCGATCATCACGCTGGTCGGGCCTCCAGGCGTCGGCAAGACCTCGCTGGGCGAGTCGGTCGCCCGCGCGCTGGGCCGGAAGTTCACGCGCGTGTCGCTCGGCGGCATCCGCGACGAGGCGGACATCCGCGGCCACCGGCGCACCTATGTCGGAGCGCTTCCGGGCCGAATCGTGCGCGCCTTGAAGGAGGCCGGCACCAAGAACCCGGTGATCATGCTGGACGAGATCGACAAGGTCGGCAGCGACTGGCGGGGCGACCCGTCCGCGGCGCTGCTCGAGGTGCTTGACCCTGCGCAGAACAACACGTTCCGCGACCACTACCTGGAGGTCGACCTGGACCTGTCCGAGGTTCTGTTCATCCCGACCGCCAACGTGTCGGAGACCATCCCGGCGCCACTGCTGGACCGGATGGAGCTCATCCGGCTCGACGGCTACACCGAGCAGGAGAAGGTCGCGATCGCGAAGGATCACCTACTCCCGCGGCAGGTCAAGCAGGCGGGCTTGAAGGAAGACGAGGTGACCGTGACCGATGAAGCGGTCATGAGCGTCATCACCGACCACACCCGCGAAGCCGGCGTGCGGAACCTCGAGCGGGAGCTCGGGAAGATCACGCGCAAGGTCGCGACCAAGGTCGCCACCGGGGCACTGACGCCTCCCGTTGAGATCACGCAGCTGCGCGTGAAGGAGTTCCTTGGCAAGCCCAAGTTCGACAACGAGGTCGCGGCTCGAACCGCGGTTCCCGGCGTCGCGACCGGCCTCGCCGTGACCGGCACCGGTGGAGACGTCCTCTTCGTCGAGGCAACCTCCGTGAACAAGGAAGGACACGGCAGCAGCCTCATCCTCACGGGCCAGCTCGGCGACGTGATGAAGGAGTCCGCGCAGATCGCGCTGTCCTTCGTCCGCTCACACGCGGCAGCTTTGGGGATCGAGGAGAGTGCCGCCGACAAGGCGTTCCACATCCACGTGCCCGCGGGCGCGGTGCCCAAGGACGGCCCGTCAGCCGGCGTGACGATGACGACCGCGATCGTGAGCCTGCTCACAGGGCGCGCGGTTCGGAGCACGGTTGGCATGACCGGCGAGGTCACGCTTCAGGGCCTGGTGCTGCCGATCGGCGGCGTCAAGCAGAAGGTGCTGGCCGCCCACCGGATGGGACTCAAGGAGGTCATCCTCCCGAAGCGCAACGAGAAGGACATCGACGATGTCCCAGAAAGCGTGCGCAAGGAGATGACGTTCCACCTCGCGAGCCGCGTCGAGGAAGTGCTCAAGTACGCGCTCGAAGAGAAGGACGCGGCCGCCAATAGAGCGGCCTGACAACTCTTGAAAGTACTCGTGCCGGAGGTGCCCCTCCGGCACGAGATGGAGCCGCTCCCGGCGAGCGTCGAGCTCGTCGCGGAGCCGGCTCCCGACGTTGAGATGCTCGTGCTCGCTCCCGAGCTCTCGGATGATCTGCCTGCGCTTTTCAAGCGCCTGCCTGGGCTTCGGGTGGTGCAATCGTTCAGCGCCGGCGTCGACTCGCTTCTGCCGCTGATCCCACCAGGTGTGGTCCTGTGCAGCGCGGCTGGCGTGCACGACGCCTCGGTTTCGGAGTGGGTCGTGGCGGTGATCCTTGCGATGCAGCGGCGGCTGCCCGAGTTCCTGGACCTGCAGCGACGCGCGGAGTGGAACAGGACCGCGAGCGAGGGGCTCAATGACCTCGACGGTCAGACCGTTCTTGTTGTGGGCTATGGCTCGATCGGTCGGGCGCTGGCGGCCCGTCTGGCGCCGTTCGGTGCCCGCGTGGTGGGCATCGCGCGGCGCCCGCGCGAGGATGCTCACTCGACAGAAGCTCTGCCGCAGCTGCTCCCTGAGGCCGACGTCGTCGTGAACCTCCTGCCGCTCATTCCGGAGACCGAGAAGTTCGTGGGCAGCCAGTTCCTCTCGCAAATGAAGGCCGGCTCGCTGCTTGTTAACGCCGGTCGGGGCCGGACGGTCGACACCGAAGCGTTGCTGGACGCGCTGAACGCCGGCCGGATTCGCGCGGCGCTGGATGTCACAGACCCCGAACCTCTGCCTGCCGACCACCCGCTCTGGCGCGCACCGAACGTGCTCATTACTCCGCATATCGCGGGCAGTGTCACCGGCTGGGATACGCGCGCTTACCGTTTCGCGGGCGAGCAGATCCGCAGGTACGCCGCCGGACAACCACTGCTCGGCGTCCAGACGCATCAGGACTGATGACTCGCCCCTCACCGCCGCTTGGCGGCGGAGCTCCCCGCGTGGCGGGGAGCCCAGGGAATACCCCAGCCTCCGACGGGCTTGCCATTTGATGTGAGCAATACCGGACGGGAGATCCTCGAGGCGGCGAAGGTGATCGCCGTTGTGGGCGCGTCGCGCGATCCGAACAAGGCGGGCGGGTCCGTGCCCGCGGGCTTGCAGCAGCGCGGTTTTCGGATCATCCCGATCAACCCGTATGCCGACACGCTGTTCGGCGAGCGCGTTTACCGCTCCCTGGCTGAGGTGCCGGACAAGATCGACCTCGTCGACGTTTTCCGGCCCGCGGCTGACGCGCCTGAAATCGCAAGGCAGGCAGTAGCTGTGGGGGCCAAGGCGCTGTGGCTGCAGCTTGACATCCGCTCGGACGAAGCGCGGCGGATCGCAGAGGCGGCGGGGCTCGATTACGTCGAGGACGAGTGCACGGCCGTGACGAGCTCTCTGTACCGGATCAAAAAAGAAGCCGCCGCCTAACTGTTATCGGCGCCGACCCAGATTGAAAAAGGTGGCAGCCATCCCCGCTGCCGTGACGGCAAGCCCGATCAGCTGGAGCTCATCCAAGGTGACACGCTGTTCATACCAGACTCCGCCGAGCAGCGAGCCACCGAACATCGCAGCAGCGAGGCGTAGGTCACTTCGGCGGCAGTTTAGGGGAGCGAATGTTTGTGATTTCCTCGGGAGCATCTGATCGCGTGATGAAGACTTGCTTTGCATAGTCAGATGGTCCGTTCGTACATCTCGGCCCGAAAGTTTCCAAGCCCGCCCTCCGGCTGCCAATCGAGTGGACCAACATGCGCAAACCCCAGCTTGACGGCAACGCGCCTGCTGGCATGGTTGTCCCGACCAGCCCACAGCGTTAAGCGCGACAGGCCCAGTGTGTCGGTGCCCCAGTCGATCAACGTCCTGCAAGCTTCTGTGGTCAGGCCACGACCCGCGTGGTCGGAACGGATCCAGTAAGCGAGGTCCGCTGAGTCGTGACCCTCGCGATCCAGGCCGACCACACCCAGCACCATGTTCGTCGCGCGTTCGACAACGGCAAATCGGAAGCGAGCTCCGGCTCGCCAGTCGCGACGGCTGCCTGCGGCGGCTTCGCGGGTGCCAGCGAGTGTCGGCTCTTTCGCCCACGGCATCCAGGGCAGGAGCTCCTGCCGTGACGCCACAACGGCAGCGAAGATCGCCTTGCTGTGGCTCGGAGCGATCGGCTGCAGAATCAAGCGCTCTGTCTTGAGCCGCACGCGCTCGACGGCCATGATGCGCAGTTTGGGCCATCACCGTTTACTCTCCATACGTGGCCGGCCGCCGTCCCCACCATCGCCCGCGCGACCGCAGCGTCGAATGCGAGCTGAAGTTTCGCGTTGCGAGCCCGCGGGACCACGCGCGGTTGCGCGCGCTGCTGCACAAACGCGAGGCTCGGCTCGAGGGTAAGTACGACGAGGAGAACTTCAGGTTCCATGGCCCCGGCAAGTCGACGCGCCGCACCACGCTGAGGCTCCGCGTTCTCGATGGCGGCCCGCGTGGCGTGCTCACCGCGAAGGGACCGGCCAATTTTGTGCGCGGCGTCAAAGTCCGCGAGGAGACCGAGGTCGAGGTCAAAGACGCACATGCAACGCTCGATCTTCTTGCCGAGCTCGGCTTTCAGGTTGAGTTCACCTACAAGAAGCACCGCGAGATGTGGACGTTGGACGGAGTGGTGACCGTCACACTCGACACGCTCGCCTTCGGATCGTTCGTCGAGCTGGAAGGACCACTGGAGATTCTGCCCGAGCAGGCGCGGAGCCTGGATCTCGACCCGAAGACGTCGCTGAGGGACAGCTACTCGGTGCTGGCTCGAAAGCACCTGGCCGCGACGAGAAAGAAGACCGCCAGCAGTACCTCCGCGGCTTAGTTCTTCACCGGGCCCACCCAGACTGTCTGGATGTTGGTGAACTCCTTGATGCCGTAGCTCGACAGCTCGCGCCCATAGCCCGATTTCTTGACACCACCGAACGGCAGGCGCGCGTCGGAGGCGACCATCCCATTGATGAACACCAATCCAGCTTCCACGCGCTCCGCCAGCTTGCGACCTCGCTCAACGTCCGCGGTCCAGATGCTCGAGCCGAGGCCGAACTCGGAATCGTTCGCCACTCGCAGCGCCTCTTCCTCGTCGCTCACGCGGATCACAGCCGCGACGGGGCCGAACGTCTCCTCGTGGTACACGGGCATCCCGGGTCGCACGTCCGCGAGCACCGTCGGCTCGAAGAAGTTGCCCGCCCCGTCGAGGCGCTTCCCGCCCGTAAGCGGGCGAGCGCCCAGGCGCACCGACTCCTTGACCTGACGCTCGAGGTCGTCGACCAGGTCGGGGCGCGCGAGCGGACCAACTTGAACGCCCCGATCCTTGGGGTCGCCGACTTTGAGCGCACTGACGGCGGCGGCAAAAAGCGACTCGAACTCGTCGGCGACCGACTCCACGACGATGAAGCGTTTGGCCGCGATGCAGCTCTGGCCGTTGTTCTGGTTGCGGGCGCGGCAGGCAACAGTCGCGGTGGTCTTGATATCGGCGTCCGCGAGGACGATGAATGGATCCGAGCCTCCGAGCTCGAGCACAGACTTTTTGATCGTCTTGCCGGCCGTCGAGGCGACACGTGAGCCTGCGGCCTCCGAGCCGGTCAGGGTCACGCCGGCCACCCGATCGTCCGCGATGATCTGGTCAACAACGCCCGAGCCGACAAGCAATGTCTGGAAGACGCCCTGGGGCACGCCCGCCTCGCGGAAGACCTCCTCGATCGCGAGGGCGGACTGGGGCACGTTCGAGGAGTGCTTGAGCAGCATCACATTCCCGGCCGCGAGCGCCGGCAGCCCGGCCCGAAACGCCTGCCAGAAAGGAAAGTTCCATGGCATGACCGCGAGGATCACGCCGAGCGGCTGGAACCTGACGTAGCTCAGGGTGGCCGTGCTGTCCACCGGCTCGTCGGCCAGGAGGCGGGGGGCGTTGTCGGCGATCCAGCCGGCGCTCCAGGCGCACTTCTCGACCTCGCCCTCTGCTTCGACGATGGGCTTTCCCATCTCGGCCGTGAGCAGGGCGGCGTAGCGGGCCTTGTCGGCCCTCAGAACCCCGGCGACCGAGCGCAAAAGGGCCGACCGCAGGTCCACCCCGACATCTCGCCACGCATGGCGCGAGGCCCAGGCGCGACCGATGGCGGCCTCGATCCCTGCCGCATCAAGGTCGGGAAAGTGGGCCAGCTCCTGACCGGTTGCCGGATCGATCGAGCGCAGTATCCCCACACCCCTATCAGAACACAGGACGGAAACAACGAGAGAGGCGCCTGGCGTGGCACGATTTAACCGTGGCTCGGGCACCGGTCAAGCGGAAGCCCACGATGGCAACCCTTCCTGGCAATCTCCCGGCCGACGGCCGGAAGCGGGTCGCCATCGAATCTGTGTCGCCGGACATCGACGCCTGGCGCTTCCCCGCCAAGCGGACGGTCGGCGAGAAGGTCTCGGTCGAGGCCGACATCTTCGCCGACGGTCATGACGCGCTTGCCTGCGTCATTCGCTACCGCCACGAGGCGACCCCCGAGTGGACCGAGGTGCCTATGGTCGCCCTCGTCAACGACCGCTGGAGAGCGGACTTCGTCGTAACCGAGCTCGGGCATTACCTGTTCACGATCGAGGCGTGGATCGATCCCTTCGAAACCTGGAGCCGCCAGTTTGCCAAGCGTGTCGAGGCCGGCCAGGACGTGAGGCAGGAGCTCGAGCTGGCGGCACGGTTGGTGGAGACCGCTGCCGCACGCACGGCGGGCCCGGAACGCGAAAGGTTGATGGCGTACGCCACGCAGCTGAGAAAGGGCAAGGCATCGGCGACGGCCGCGCTGGGCTCCGATCTCGCCGAGCTCATGGACCGGCACGCCGATCGCAGCCGGTCGGTGACGTACGGGCGCGAGCTGACGGTGATCGTGGAGCCAGAGCGTGCGCGCTACGGCGCCTGGTACGAGATGTTCCCCCGGTCGGCCGGCAAGAGCGGCAAGCACGGCACCTTCCGCGACGTCGAGGACTGGCTGCCGTACATCTCAGGCATGGGCTTCGACGTCCTCTACTTCCCCCCCATCCACCCCATCGGCCGCACAAACCGCAAAGGCGCCAACAACAGCGTGCAGGCAAAGCCGGACGAGCCTGGAAGCCCGTGGGCGATCGGCTCCGAGCAGGGCGGGCACAAGTCGATCGACCCTCAGTTGGGAACTCTGGACGATTTTCGCCGGCTAGTTCGGGTAGCAGGTGAGCACGGGCTGTCGATCGCCCTCGATATCGCGTTCCAGTGCTCGCCCGACCACCCCTACACGAAAGAGCATCCCGAGTGGTTTCGCCATCGTCCCGACGGCTCGATCCAGTACGCCGAGAACCCGCCCAAGAAATATGAGGACATTTATCCGTTCGACTTCGAATGCGATGCCTGGCCGGAGCTGTGGGCGGAGCTGCTGTCGATCATCACGTTCTGGATCGACCAGGGCGTGAAAATCTTCCGCGTCGACAACCCGCATACCAAGCCCTTTCCGTTCTGGGAATGGTTGATCGGCGAGATCAAGCGCGAACATCCCGAGGTGATCCTTCTCTCTGAAGCTTTCACGCGCCCGAGAGTCATGTACCGGCTCGCGAAGGTGGGCTTCAGCCAGTCGTACACCTACTTCGCATGGCGCAATACCAGCTGGGAGCTGACCCAGTACTTCACCGAGCTCCGGTCGGCGCCGATACGCGAGTTCCTACGCCCCAATCTGTGGCCCAATACCCCCGACATCCTCACTGAGTACCTGCAGACCGGCGGGCGCCCCGCCTTCGCGGCGCGCCTGGTGCTGGCCGCGACGCTGGGTGCCAGCTACGGGATCTACGGGCCCGCGTTCGAGCTGTGCGAGAACCGCGCCAAGGACCCTGGGTCGGAGGAATACCTCGACTCGGAGAAGTACCAGATCCGCAGCTGGAAGCGCGATAGCCCCGACAGCCTGCGCGAGCTGATCACCCTGGTCAACAAGGTGCGCCGCGAGAATCCAGCGCTGCAGAGTGACAAGGGGCTCATGTTCCACCCAACCGAAAACGAGCAGATCGTGGCATACACCAAGAGCACCGATGACCTCGCTGATGTAGTGCTCACAGTGGTCAACGTCGATCCTCACCACACACAGGTCGGGATGGTCAACCTGCCGCTCGAGGCGCTTGGGATCGACCGCGACCGCAGCTACCAGGCTCACGAGCTCTTGAGCGGCGCTCGTTACCTCTGGAACGGGCCGCGCAACTACATCGAGCTCAATCCGCACTCGTCTCCGGCGCAGATCTTTCGCTTCCGCCGGCGCATTCGCAGCGAACATGACTTCGAGTACTTCCTGTGATCCAAACCGGTGTGCGGCGCCGGAAACAGGAGACGTTCACTCTCGATGACGACCCTCTCTGGTACAAGGACGCGCTCATCTATGAGCTGCACGTGCGTGCGTTCTACGACAGCAATGGCGACGGCAGCGGCGACTTCAAGGGTCTGATCGACAAGCTGCCCTACCTGCAGGAGCTGGGGGTGAACGCGATCTGGCTCCTACCCTTCTATCCGTCGCCGATGCGCGACGACGGCTACGACATCGCCGACTACACCGACGTCAATCCCATGTACGGCAGCCTGGGCGACATCCACCAGTTCATCAAGGATGCCCACCGGCGCGGCATCAGGGTGATCAACGAGCTCGTCTGCAACCACACTTCCGACCAACATCCGTGGTTCCAGCGCGCTCGGCGGGCACGTGCGGGCAGCGCCGCGCGCGAGTTCTACGTGTGGAGCGATACCAACCAGCGATATACCGACGCGCGGATCATCTTCAAAGACTTCGAGGTTTCCAACTGGACCTGGGACCATCAGGCCGGCGCTTATTACTGGCATCGCTTCTACTCGCATCAACCCGACCTGAACTACGACAACCCCAAGGTCAAGGAGTCCGTGCTGAAGGCGCTGGACTTCTGGCTCGATTGCGGTATCGACGGCGTGCGGCTCGACGCAATTCCATATCTATTCGAGCGCGAGGGCACCAACTCCGAGAACCTGCCTGAGACGCACCAGTTCCTCAAGGAGATGCGCCTGCACGTCGATAAGAACTACACCAACCGCATGCTACTTTCGGAGGCCAACCAGTGGCCTGAAGACGCCGTTGCCTACTTCGGCGAAGGCGACGAGACCCACATGGCCTTTCACTTCCCTCTAATGCCGCGGCTGTTCATGTCGATCCGCATGGAGGACCGCTTCCCGATCGTCGACATCCTGGCCCAGACGCCGCCCATCCCGGACAACTCTCAGTGGGCGCTCTTCCTCCGCAACCATGACGAGCTGACGCTCGAGATGGTCACCGACGAGGAGCGCGACTACATGTATCGCGCTTACACGCAGGATCGCGCGGCCCGTATCAACCTCGGCATCCGCCGCCGCCTCGCACCTCTCCTCGGCAACGACCGGAAGCGAATCGAGCTGATGAACGGACTGCTCTTCTCACTTCCCGGAACACCGGTCCTCTATTACGGCGATGAGATCGGCATGGGCGACAACATCTTCCTCGGCGACCGCAATGGGGTGCGGACACCGATGCAGTGGAGTGCCGACCGCAATGCCGGGTTCTCTCGGGCCAACGCCCAGAGGCTGTACCTGCCGGTCGTGACCGATCCCGAGTACCACTACGAGAGCGTCAATGTCGAAGCGCAGTCGCAGAACCCGCACTCGCTGCTGTCGTGGATGAAGAGGCTCGTCGCCCTCCGCAAACGCCACCGGGCCTTCGGCCGCGGGACTCTCGAGCTGCTGCGGCCGGAGAACCGCAAGGTGCTGGCTTTCGTCCGCCGCTACGAGTCGGAGCAGATCCTCTGCATCGCCAATCTGTCGCGGTTCCTGCAGGTGGTCGAGCTCGACCTGTCGAAATGGGAGGGTATGGTGCCGACCGAGCTGTTCGGCGCCACCGAATTGCCCATCATCGGCAAGACGCCATACTTCCTCACGCTCGGACCTCATTCCTTCTACTGGTTCTCCCTGCAGCCCCGAGCCGCGGCGACCGTGTCGTCCGACTGGGGGCTGGCGGCCGCCGTGTTGCCGGAGATCAAGGTGACCGGAGGCTGGGATTCCGTCCTGTTCGGCTCCGCCAAGGAGCGGCTCGAGAGCGTGCTGCTCGGCTACGTCCGGCAGCGCCGCTGGTTTGCCGGCAAGGCACGGCGGTTGAAGTCGGTTGGGATCATGGACGCGATCGAGGTCCCTGGCGTGGACAGGACGGCTTACCTGCTCACCATCCAGGCCTCGTATGCGGAAGGCGACCCCGAAACGTACCTGCTGCCTGTCACATATGCTTTCGCCGCCGAGGCTCCTCAGATCCTCGAGCGGTGGCCGCATGCGGCTGTGACATGGCTAAAGACGCCCGCCGACGAGCAGCGGGGCCTGCTGTTTGACGCACTTGGCCCGCCTGGTTTCGCGGAGGGGATTCTCAGCCTCATCGCCCGCCGCAAGCGGGCCGCGAGCGCCACCGGGATGCTCGTCGGATCGACCACCCGCGCGTTTGCGCGTCTTCGCGGCCCGGAGACGATACGGCTGGAAGCGGCGCTCTCGGTGGCCGAGCAGAGCAACAACTCCGTCGTGTTCGGGGAACGGCTGATGCTCAAGTTCTTCCGCCGCATCGAAGAAGGCATCAACCCAGAGCTCGAGGTAGGACGGTTCCTGACCGAGAAAACGAACTTCGCCCAGATCTCTCCCCTCGCCGGCAGCCTCGATTACCGGCGCGACCGCGGCGAGCCGGTGACGCTTGCGGTTCTGCAGGGTTACGTGCCCAACCAGGGCGACGCCTGGCAGTACACCCTGACCACCCTCAATCACTACCTGAAGGCGATGGAGTCACCCGCGAGTGGAGAGCCGCCAGTGCTGCCGCGCAACAAGCTTCAGGCGAGCTCGATCGACCTCCCTGAGGTCGCCAACCGAACGATCGGGGCCTACCTCGACTCGGCGCGGCTGCTGGGCAAGCGCACCGCGGAGCTGCACATCGCGCTGGCGTCCGATCCGGAGGATCCGGCGTTTGCGCCCGAGCGGATCTCGCCGCAGGACCAGCGCTCGATCTATCAGTCCCTCAACGCGCTCGCGCTGCGCTCCCTTGAGCTGCTGCGCAGTCAGCTGAACCGCCTGCCGGAGGATGTTCGCGAGGACGGAAAGAGCGTCCTCGACCTGGAGCCTCGCATCGCGCAGGCACTGCGGGCGTTTCTCGCACGGCGAGTCACCACGACCCGGATCCGCGTGCACGGCGACTATCACCTGGGCCAGGTCCTGTACACCGGCCACGACTTCGTGATCATCGACTTCGAGGGAGAGCCATCGCGCACGCTTTACGAACGCAGGCTGAAACGTCTCGCCTTACGCGACGTCGCGGGCATGCTGCGCTCGTTTGACTACGCGAGCCAGGCCGCACTTCAGTCCGGGCAGTTCCTGCCAGAGGCAGTTGCGCGCCTGCAGTTGTGGGCGCGGTTCTGGGTCGACTCGGTCTCGGCCGCTTTCCTACGGAGCTACCTGACAACCGCAGGCCATGCGTCGTTCGTACCGCAATCAGCCGAAGACCTCGACGTGCAGCTCAGAACGATGCTGCTCGAGAAGGCGCTTTACGAGTTGCGTTACGAGCTCAACAGCAGACCCGAATGGGTGCGCATCCCGCTGCGCGGGATACTGGAGGTGGTTCAGCCGGCATGATCGCATCCTCGCTGCTCACGCCATTCGACATCCACCTTTTCAACGAGGGAACGCACAGCCACCTGTACGAGAAGCTCGGCGCGCACCTCTCCAAGGACCCCGAGGGCGCGTGGTTCGCCGTTTGGGCTCCCAATGCGGACTCGGTGAGCGTGATCGGCGATTTCAACGGCTGGAACCGCAACGCGAACACGCTCGAGCCGCGCGAGCAGTCGGGGATCTGGGAGGGCTTCATCCCAGGGGTCAAGCATGGGGCGCTGTACAAGTACCACGTCCACTCACGCGTCACGCGCGCCGGCGCGGACAAGGCCGACCCGTTTGCGGTGTACGCCGAGCAGCCACCACGCCAGGCTTCGATCGTGTGGGACCTGAGCTACGGCTGGGGCGACGCCGAATGGCTGTCGGGCCGCTCGCGGGCCAACGGCCGCCAGGCGCCGTGGTCCGTTTACGAAGTCCACCTCGGCTCGTGGATGCGTGTGCCCGACGAGGACAACCGCTGGCTCACTTATCGCGAGCTCGCGCCGCGCCTCGCCGACTATGCGCACCGGCTGGGCTTCACGCACGTCGAGTTCATGCCGGTCATGGAGCACCCCTTCTACGGCTCGTGGGGGTACCAGGTCACCGGCTTCTTTGCGCCGACAAGCCGGTACGGAACGCCGCAGGACTTCATGTTCCTCGTCGATCACCTGCACCAGCACGGCATCGGCGTGATCCTCGACTGGGTGCCGTCCCACTTCCCGTCTGACGAGTTCGGCCTGCAGAACTTCGACGGGACGCACCTGTACGAGCACGCGGACCCGCGGCTGGGCGTGCACCCGGATTGGGGAAGCTCGATATTCAACTACGGCCGCAACGAGGTGAGGGGGTTCCTCCTGAGCAGCGCGCTGTACTGGCTGAACCGCTACCACGCCGATGGATTGCGCGTGGATGCCGTCGCGTCGATGCTCTACCTCGACTACTCGAGAAAGTCCGGGCAGTGGCTTCCGAACAAATTCGGCGGCAGGGAGAACCTCGAAGCGGTCGATTTTCTACGCCGCTTCAACATCGAGGTCTACAAAGAGCACCCCGACGTGCAGACGATCGCGGAGGAGTCGACCGCATGGCCGCTCGTGTCACGACCGACTTATCTCGGCGGTCTCGGCTTCGGGATGAAGTGGGATATGGGCTGGATGCACGACACGCTGGCGTACATGTCGAAGGATCCCGTCCATCGCCGGTTCGACCATCACCAGCTGACCTTCCGGATGCTCTACGCGTTCACGGAGAACTACATGCTTCCGCTCTCGCACGACGAGGTCGTGCACGGGAAGGGATCGCTGCTGTCCAAGATGCCCGGAGACGACTGGCAGAAGTTCGCCAACCTGCGGCTGCTTCTCGCCTACATGTACGCGATGCCGGGCAAGAAGCTGCTGTTCATGGGCGCCGAGTTCGGCCAGTGGCGTGAGTGGAACCATGAAGAGAGCCTCGATTGGCACCTCCTCGACCAGCCGATGCACAGTGGTATCAGCCGGTGGACTGGCGACCTGAATCGCGTGATGCGCGACGAGAAGCCGCTGCACGAGCTCGATTTCGATCCGGCGGGCTTCGCCTGGATCGACGGCTCCGACGCCGAGCAGAGCGTGATCAGCTTCCTTCGCCGAAGCACGCGTGACGAGCTGATCATCGCGGTGTTCAACTTCACGCCCGTGCCTCGCTACAACTACCAGATCGGCGCGCCCCTGCCGGGCCGGTGGCTGGAGCTACTTAACAGCGATGCCCCGATCTACGGTGGCAGCGGGCAGGGCAACCTCGGCGGCGTCGATGCCGCGCCGGTCGGGCGTCACGGGCACCTGCACAGCCTGACCCTGACCTTGCCACCGCTCGGGGCGATCTTTTTGAAGCCGGAGCCGGGCGGCAGCACCAGCTGAGTTTCAGCGTCCACAGATAAGCAAGGCTTATCGAAGGTAATTCATTAGGTTAACGAGTCCATAATCCAGCCGGGTACTGAAATGGACAACGCTGAGGAGCAGCTTCGTCTTCTCCTAGGGGCCGTCAACGACTACGCCATCATCACCCTTGACACCGATGGCAATGTGACCACCTGGAACTCAGGCGCCGAGCGGATCAAGGGATATACGGCGGAGGAGATAGTCGGCCAGCACTTCTCCCGGTTTTACCCGGACGAGGACGTCAAGGCAGGCAAGCCGGGCCGAGAGCTCGTCGAAGCTGCCAGGGTGGGCAAGCTCGAAGATGAAGGCTGGCGAATCCGCAAGGACGGCAGCCGGTTCTGGGCCAACGTGTTGATCACCGCCCTGCGCGACGAGGACGGACAGCTTCGCGGATTCGGAAAGGTCACTCGCGACATCACCGAGCGGAAGCACTCCGAAGACGCAATCCGTGCACTCAACGAGCAGCTCCTTCAGCTCGTGGCCGACAGAACGACAAGCAATGACGAACTGGCCGACGAGAAACGCCTCGTCGAGAGCCTCCTTCAAAACCTGAGTGATATGGGCGTAGGACTGCTGCGTTCCTCTGGCGGGACGGCCGAATCATTCAACGACGCCTTCGCTCGCATGACCGGATACGGCCCGGGACAGGGGCCAGTGCCGCCGTTGGCTAAGCTCATCGCACCCGAGTACCTGGACCAATTCCGTGAGCAACTTGCGGCGAGGGTGGCCGGCATGGGCGACGTGGTCGTCCTGGAGTGGGAGATCATCGCTCGCGATGGTCGTCGCATCCCGGTCGAGAGCATCTCGCGTTCCGAATTGATCGACGGCCAGCAGCACAGCATCGCGATTGTGCTGGACATCACCGAACGCAAGCGCGCTGAGCAGGAACTGATTGAATCGCAGGCTCGCCTTCAAGCGATCATCGACACCTCCCTGACTGCGATCGTGACGATGAACGACCAGGGCGTCATAACCGATTGGAACCCGCAGGCCGAGGTGACGTTCGGCTGGCCACGTAAGGACGTCCTGGGCCGGATCCTTGTTGACACGATCATTCCGCCGGAGTATCGCGACGCACATCGAGCGGGCCTTGCGCGCTATCTGGCAACCGGCGAGGGCCCGGTGCTCGGCAATGTCTTGGAGCTCACAGGGCTCCACCGCGATGGCCACGAATTCCCAGTGGAGCTGGCCATCTCGCTTGCGTCACCGCCTGGCGGGAGGCCGTTGTTCGTCGGCTTAATACGCGATATCACTACCCGCACGCAAACGCAGGAGGCGATCAAGAGCCTCAACACCGAGCTGCGAGTTGCCAATCTGCACAAGAGCGAATTCCTGGCCAACATGAGCCACGAGCTGCGCACCCCCTTGAACGCGATCCTCGGCTTCTCTGAGCTGATGCTCGACGATACGTCTGACAAGTACGACCCCACGACCCGACAAAAGTTCCTGGCTCAGATCAACGCGAGTGGGAAACATCTCTTGAGCCTGATCAACGACATCCTCGATCTGTCCAAGGTCGAAGCGGGCCAGATGACCTTGAAGCTCGACACCGTTTTAATCGTCGACGTTGTGCGTGAGGTGCTCAATACCATCGAGCCCCTCGCGACGAAGAAGCGAATCCGGATCAGCGTCGACGTCGAAGGCGCGGGTCAGCTACTGGCGGACGCCGGCAAGTTGAGGCAGATGCTGCTGAACCTTGTGTCCAACGCGGTCAAGTTCACACCTGAGGTGGGCCTCGTCTCTATCGAGGCACAGCGCCTCCAGAATGCGATCGAGATCTCTGTAGCGGATACAGGCATCGGAATCGCCGAGTCAGACATTCCTCGCCTGTTCAAGGAGTTTCAGCAGCTGGACGCGGGAGCCGGGCGTCAACAGGAGGGGACGGGTCTCGGCCTCGCGCTGACCAAGCGGTTGGCCGAGCTCCATGGTGGTGATATCAGAGTGATGAGCGAGCGCGGCAAAGGCAGCACCTTTACGATCCGGCTTCCGTTGCAGCCGGCTGATGCTGCGCATCGTGCTCCGGTGCCGGTCCCGCCGGCAACCGCAAATGAAGAGGCTCGCCCGGTCGTTCTCGTCGTCGAGGACAACCTGCAGGCCGCGGACCTGCTCCTCCGCCAGCTGGACCGCGGAGGCTTCCACGCCGAGATCGCGCTCAGCGGTACAGAAGCGTTGGCCAAGGCCCGCGAGCTGCAGCCGGTTGCGATAACTCTTGACATCGTTTTGCCTGGTCTCGATGGCTGGGACGTGCTCGCCGAGCTCAAGCGCGACGAGGCCACGCGCAACATCCCCGTTGTGGTCGTCAGCGTGATCGACAAGCCTGACCTCGGACGTGCCCTGGGCGCCCTGGACTACTTTGTCAAGCCTGTCGACGCCAAAGCCCTCCTCGCGCGACTGCGCAGCTACACGTTCATGAGCGACGCGGCGACCAAGGACATCCGCATCCTCGTGGTTGATGACGAGCCCGCGAACCTGGAATGGCTCGAAGGAGTGCTGGCGCCGGCTGGTTTTTCGGTGATTTCGGCTCATGGCGGCCGTGAGGGCATCGATCTCGCCAAGGCCAGGCGGCCGCACCTGATGCTGCTCGATCTGATGATGCCCGACGTGAATGGCTTCGACGTGGTGGAGGCTCTACATGCCGATGAGGCGACTCGCTCGATTCCGATCATGATCATCACCGCCAAGGACCTGACCGACGATGACAAGCGCCAGCTCAACGGCCACGTCGAGGCCATCATGTCGCGGGGGACGACCGGTGCCACCGACCTCTTGGGCTGGTTGAACCGGCTGATGGCCACACGTTCCGGCTGAAGCACAAGTAGCGGGTGGAAGTTGACGGTATTGGCCTTGATCGGCATAGCGCTCGTGGTCGCAGGCGTGGCCGGCGTCCTGCTCGATGTGGTGGCCTTTCTCGTCGCTCGATGGCTTTGATACCCGGGCCCGCGCAATCGCCGCATTCCGGGCAACTGGCCGCACACCTGGCCGCCTGCGGCGTTATGACTGTGGTTTTTGGGCTCGCGTTCTTCGCAGCAGGACTGTTTCTGGCGCCGGGCTCCTAATCGGGCTGGATGGTCAGCGGGCCTGCAAACCGGTTGCTCGTCCCCGACTCGGCACGTATCACGTGCATCACCGCGTTGATCAGGGCGAGGTGTGAGAAGGCCTGTGGGAAGTTGCCCAGGTGGCGACCGCTGCGCGGGTCGATCTCCTCGGCATAGAGCTGCAATGGGCTCGCATACGAGAGCAGCTTCTCGCACAGTTCGCGTGCGCGTGGGACCTCTCCGATCTCGCACAACGCGGACACCATCCAGAACGAGCAGATGGTGAACGTGCCTTCCTCGCCGGACAGGCCGTCGTCCGTCTCCTCGGGGCGGTAGCGGAGGACCATCCCGTCGACGGTCAGCTCATCGGAGATCGCGAGCACGGTCGCCCGGACGTGAGGATCGTCCGGTGGCAAGAAGCGCACCAAGGGAATTAGCAGGACCGAGGCGTCGAGAGCCGTCGAGCCGTAGTGCTGCACGAATACGCCGCGCGAGTCGACCCCATTCGTGCAGATGTCGCTCTTGATCTCGTCGGCCACCGCCTGCCAGCGCTTTGCCAGCTCCAAGTCGCCGTGGAGCTCGGCAAGACGGGCGCCCCGATCGCACGCGACCCAGCACATCAGCTTCGATGAGGTGAAGTGCTTCGGCTCGCCGCGCACCTCCCAGATGCCGCGATCCGGCTTCTTCCAGTTCTCGATCGCGGCTTCGACAGACCGCTTGAGGATCGGCCACACGACCTCGGGCAGGAAGTCTCTCGACTTTGTGTGTAGGTACACGGAGTCGAGGACCGCGCCCCACACGTCGTGCTGCTTCTGCGAATACGCCGCGTTGCCTACCCGGACCGGCTTCGATCCCTCGTAACCGCTCAGGTGGTCGAGCGTGCGCTCGGGCAGCTCGCGCTCACCGCCGATGCCGTACATGATCTGAAGGTCCTGCTCGCCGGCCGCAACGTCGGCGATGAAATAGAAGAAGTCGTTGGCCTCACGAGCGAAGCCCAGCGTGTAGAGGCCCCACAGCATGAAGGTGCCGTCGCGGATCCATGTGTAGCGATAGTCCCAGTTGCGTTCGCCGCTGATCGTCTCCGGCAGCGAGGTGGTGGGCGCGGCGAGCAGCGCCCCGGTCGGGCTGTACGTAAGGCCCTTGAGCGTGAGCGCGCTGCGCTGGAGGTAGCTCTGCCACGGATGCTCGGGAAACTCGCCGCGGTTGATCCATTCCCGCCAGAAGTCGGCGGTGCGCTCGGTCCGGGCGAAGGCTTCGTCCGCGTTGGCCGGGGGCGGGTGCTCCGCCCAGAACTCGCTTGTTGCCGAGTACTGAGACCGCGGCCAGGCGAGCGCCACATAGGCCTTTTCTCCCTGCCGCAGCGTCTTGGTGGCGTGCGCGCCGGGCCCTTCGAAGCCCATTCTCAGGTCGGTGACGAGCCGCAGCGGAATATCGCCCTCGCCACCCCTGGCGACCGCCTCACCATAGCCCGGCCCCGAATACTCCCAGTGAGCGGCCTTCTGCCCGTAATCGAAGGTGGGATGGCAGTCGAGGCTGAGCTCGACGCTGCCGACCACACACTTCGCCGTGCGCAGGAGGATGTGCTCTGCCTCGTGGTCGGTTGGCGGGCGCCGGTGGGTTCCCGAGCGGCGCTGGCTGTGGTACCAGGGCCCGATGCACAGCGCGTCGCGGACGATGAGCCAGCCAGTGCGTGTGCGCCAGGTGGTCTCGAGAACCAGGGTGCCTGGTATGTAGCGCCGCCCGGCAGGGACCATGACTCCACTCGGCGCAAACCGGAAGGCGCCCGCCGCGCGGTCGAGGATCGCCGCGAACACGCTGGGGCTGTCGGGCCGCGGAAGGCACATCCATTCCACGCGGCCGCTCGGCGCTATGAGCGCGTTGACCTCGCAGTCGGAGAGGAAGGCGTACTCGGCGATAGGGGGAAACGCGCTGGCGATGTGGTTCGGGAGCGGAATCGGAGCGGGCGCCACCTCGCCGTCGCCGTTGACTGCAGGCTTGATCGCCTCTCCGAGGCTTTCGACGCGAGGTTTTCCTGCCATCTCTACCCCATCCTGGTGAGGACGCTGATCATATGCCGCCGGCCCCGGGCTTGTATCGAGACTGCTGTAGCGCGCCCGTAAGTGCCTCGCGTACCCGCTCGAAGACTTCGTCTGGATCCCCTACGCCGCTGACCTCCGCCACCGGCACGCCGCTCCGCTGGTAGTGGTCGAGCACCGGCGCGGTGCGCGCCCGGTATTCGTGCATACGCTCCATGATCGCCTCGCGGGTGTCGTCTGCCCGGCCTTCGACCGCCGCGCGGTGAAGAAGCCGGTTGACGAGCGCAGGTTCCGGAACGTCGAGGGCGACGACGAAATCAACGTTTCGCCCGAGCTTCGCCAGCATCCGATCGAGCGCCTTCGCCTGCTCGATGGTCCGCGGGAAGCCATCCAGAAGCACGCTCGTGCCGGGTTCGGTACGGCGCAGCCGGCTCTCGACGATCCGATCGATCAGGTCGTCCGGGACCAGGTCGCCGGCGGCCATGATACGCGCCGCCTCCTTGCCGACCGGGCTGCCGTGCGCGACCTCTGAGCGGAGGACCTCACCCGTCGACAGATGGGACATATCGAACTCGTGCTGGATGCGGGAAGCCTGCGTGCCCTTCCCACTTCCGGGAGGTCCGAAGATGAGGCCAATCAACTTATCTGTGCGACTCCCGGCGCTCTGGCAGGCCGATCGACCGGCGACGCTGCCACCATCGCCTTGCCTCGTCGTTAAGCAGTGCATGGATCGCAGGGTGCGGGCCGGCCGGCAGGCCCGCTTCGCTCGCCGCGAGCCATCGTCTCGTGACCTCGACGTAGACGTCCGCCTCGGTCCAGCCCGGGAGCTGCTCCAGCACCTTGTGCCTGCGGATCGTTTTGGCGATCGGGGTGTAGACGGTGTCGTACCAGCTCGCCGCCGCCTCGGGGAGTGACACCTGGTGTCCGCGCTCCAGGCCAAGGAAGTACTGATGACCAAGAATGTGTTTGAAGATCTCGTCATAGCGGCCGAGCCGGCTGCACTCGAGCCTTGCCTCGGGCCGGAGGCGATGGAGCTGCGTGCCGTCCAGGAACTGCGCGTACTCCGCGGCCTTCAGCAGCTCTTCGGCGTCCACGTGTATCCCGAGCGGCGCGCGCGTCTGGACGTCGATTACGCGCGCGTTGATCGTGTCACGGCCGATGCTGCGGGCGACCGACACGCGGTGGTGGCCGTCGATCACGTAGTAGCCCTCTCCCACTCGGTACACGTCGATGGGTGGCAGCTCATCACCTTCGACCATGGCGGTGTAAACGCGCGTCCAGCGGTCGCGGAGGCGCCGCGTGGCCGGGAGGAAGGCAGGGTCGAAGTCGCTGGCTTTGGCCGGCGATGCGGCTGTTCCGACGATCTTGTCGATCGGGATCTCCTGCACGCCGCCGAACGACCGACCCTCAGCGCCGGCCGCCTCCAGCACGGAGTCGAGCTCCACCAGCCGCCGGGCGCGCCCGGTTAAGGCGTTGCGGACCGCCCTCCTGAACGCGCGGAAGCGCGCAGCATCGAAGTCCTCAGCCGCGCGTATCTCTTCCACATGAAGAGACTAAAGCAGGGCTAGCTCAGTCTCGGCGTCGAAGAGGTGCAGCGTACGGGAGTCGAGACCGAGCTTCACTGTGTCGCCGGGCTCAACCTTCATCTTGGGGTCAACGCGCGCCGTCACCGAGTCGCCGCCAACCTGCCCGTATAGGAACTGGTCCGAGCCCAGGCGCTCGACCACGTCCACCTTCATGTCGATGGTGGCGGCCGGGTCGGGGATGCGATCGGTGACGGACTCGGGCCGGAACCCGAGCGTGCCCTTGCCCGCCGGCACCGACTTGGGCAGCCTGACCTCGAAGCCTGACGCTTTGGCGGTGCTGTCAGAGGTCGTCACCGGGACGAAGTTCATGGTCGGGCTGCCGATGAAGCCCGCGACGAACAGGTTGGCCGGGTGGTCGTAGATATCACCCGGCGTGCCGACCTGCTGCAGGATGCCGGCGTTCATGATGGCGATCCGGTCGCCCATAGTCATGGCCTCGACCTGGTCGTGGGTGACGTAGATGAACGTTGTCTCGAGGTCGCGGTGCAGCTTCTGCAATTCGATACGGGTCTGGCCGCGAAGCTTGGCGTCGAGGTTCGAGAGCGGCTCGTCGAGGAGGAACACCTTTGGACTGCGCACGATCGCCCGGCCCAATGCGACGCGTTGTCGCTGGCCGCCGGATAGCGCGCGCGGCTTGCGCTTCAAGAAGTTGTCGAGACCGAGGATGCGAGATGCGTTCTTCACCCGCTTGTCCATCTCGGCCTTCGGCATGTGTTGCATCTGGAGCGGGAAGGCCATGTTGTCGTACACGCTCATGTGCGGGTACAGCGCGTAGGACTGGAACACCATCGCGATGTCGCGGTCCTTGGCGGCGACGTTGTTGACGACCCGGTCGCCGATTCGAATCTGGCCTTCGGTGATCGCCTCGAGGCCCGCCAGCATACGCAGCGCCGTCGACTTGCCGCATCCCGATGGGCCCACGAGGACCATGAACTCCTTGTCTTTGATCTCGACGTTGAAGTCCTTGACGACGGTGACGTCTGCCGTGTAGCGCTTGACAACGTGGTCGTAAGTGACTGATGCCATCTCCAATTACCCCTTCACAGATCCGGCCAGGATGCCGCGGACGAAATAGCGCTGGAGGCTCAAGAATACGACCAGGGGCACGATCATCGAGAAGAACGCGGCCCCAGTTAGCAGCCGATAATCCTGGCCAAGCGAGTTGGTGAGGTTGGCGAGGTTAACCGTCAGCGGAGCGACCTCCACCGAACCACCGACGTATATGAGCGCCACCAGCAGGTCGTTCCAGACCCACAGGAACTGGAAGATGATTAGAGACGCAAGCGCAGGGACGGACAGCGGTAGCACGATGCGGAAGAACACGGTCAGCGTTCCGGCCCCATCGATCTCCGCCGATTCGAACAAGTCGCTGGGCAGCTGGCGGAAGAAGTTGGCCAGGAGGTAGGTCGAGAAAGGTAGGCCGTAGCCGGCGTGCGCCAGCCACAGCCCGACCCACGGCGGCAGGCCGATGCTGGTCAGGTTGCGCCAGGAAGATCCAGTCGCGCGCCGGGAACTTCATCCAGGCAAAGGCGTAAGCCGCAAATGCCGCGATCGTGACCGGGATCACGGTGGACGGAATGGAAACCATGAAGCTGTTGAAGATCGCCGTCCCCATGTTGCTCTGAGCGAGCATGTCGGAGTAGTTCTGCAGGGTGACCTGGAACGGCACCGTGAAGGCGGACCACCACCCCGTGGTGATGATCTGTGCTGCCGGCCGGAAGCTGCTCACGAGCAGTCCAAGTGTCGGGATGATCCAGATGAGCGTCAGGAGAATGACCGCCAGGTGAAGCAGAGTCCGTTGAAGTTTCTGCGCGATCCATGCCAGAGACCAGGCGGCGGCTGTGGATTCGAGTCGTCCCGCTGTTGCGACGCTCATCGCCGTGCCTCCACTGCTCTGAACTGTCTCAGGTTGAATATGAGCACCGGCACCACGGCAATCAGAAGCACGATCGCCACGGCGGCGGCTGCGGCGTTGTTGTGCGAGAGATAGAGAAGGTTGTACATGCGGAGCGCAAGCACGTCGGTGTTGAAGTTGCCGTTGGTCATCACATATGGAACGTCGAAGACCTTGATTGCAAAGATGACGAGAGTGGTTCCGACCACGACGACGGTCGGCATCATCAAGGGAAAGATCACGCGGCGGAAGATCGTGATCTCTCCTGCCCCGTCGACCCTGGCGGCTTCAAGCAGCTCGCCTGGAATGCCTTTGAGCGCCGCGGAAAGGATGACCATCGAGAATCCGGTGAGGCCCCAGGTCGCCACGGCGATCAGCGCGAGGTTGTTCAGTATGGCCACACCATTGGGCCACTGATCCTGCAGCCAGGCCACCGGGTCGTGATGGAAGAACGACACAATTGCGTTCAAGGTCCCAGTCTGTGGCGCACCGAGGGGCTGGTACCAGTACATGAACTTCCAGATCACCCCCGAAGCCACCGATGAGATGGCCATTGGCATGAAGATCAGTGACTTGACGACGGTCTCGTACTGGACCCGGTCGAACAGGACGGCCATGGTCAGGCCGAAGGCCAGCACGAGGATCATGTAGAGGATCAGCCAGATGATGATGCTGTTGCGGATTGCGATCCAGGCGCCACTGCTTGGAAAACCGGACAGTTGAGTCGCGTAGTTCTGAAAGCCGACGAAATTGCCGTGGTTGTCCTGGAAGCTTTGGATGAACGTCGCGATTGCTGGGATGAACAAGATCGCGGCAACCAGGACCAGGGCAGGTCCGACCCATATCCAGGGCCGGACCTGCGGGCGATTCTTATCCGGTAGACGGCGGACCAAAAGCTCGGCGCCGACGATGTAGCCGACCAGTACCGCCGGCACGCCGAGGATGACGACCAGGAGCGTTGGAATGTCCTGCAGAAGGACGCTGACGTCCACCGTTCCTTTCTCCTAATTCCTCATGACTTGTATGCGGTAGCCTGGACCGAGTCGAGGTGGGCCAGGAGCGTATCCAGCTGTCCCTGGTTCTGGATGAACTTGACGAGGTCCGCCCAGGCGGCAGCCTTCATGTCGGCCGGCATGTTGTCGGTCGCGTCGTACTTCCCGATCTTCGTGGTGACGATGATCTGTGCGGACTGCTTAGACAGCGGATCGGGGTAGCTGTCCAGGGGCACCTGCTTGTTGACGGCCAGCTTGCCGCCTCTCTTCACCCAGATGACCTGCGCTTCCGCGGTGGTCAGGTACTGGATCAGCTTGCGCGCCTGGGGAGAGTCTTTGAACATCGAGAACGTGTCACCCGCGACCACGTGGGCGCCCGCGTACCGCGGGGTGATGTCTGGCAGCGGGAAGAAGTTGAAGTCTGTCACCGGCTGCAGCGCCGGGTTCGCACTGGTGAAGAAGGTGGTGATGAACGAAGCCTGGTTCAGCATGTAGCACTTCGGCGGGTTCGCGAACATCGGGGTGCCGACATCGCCGAAGTTCGTCGCCACGACGTAGGCGGGCCCACCGTAAACGTTGCTGCCGTTGGGTCCCATGATCTTGCCGAAGGTCTGGAAGGCCCCCTTGATCTCGGGCGAGGACCACTTCTGCGTCCCGGCAACCCACTTGTCGTAGACGTCGGGACCGCCCTGGCTGAGCACGATCTCCTTGAGCCAGTCGCTCGCCGCCCATCCCGTCGCGGAGCCGCTCTCGACCGTGATGCACCAGGGTGTGGTGCCGTTGCTCTTGATCTGGCTCTGCAGGTTCATCAGGTCGTCGAAGGACTTGGGCACGTTGTAGCTCTTAGCCGCGAAGTTCTTCGGGTTGTACCAGATCAGGCCTTTCACCGCCGCCCAGGCGAAGATCTGATACAGCTTGCCGTCCTTGAGTGGTTCTCCGAGCTGGATCCAGCTGTCCGAGGTGCTGGCCTGCAAGGCGGTCATGTCAACCGCATCGTTGAGCGGGACCAGCTTTCCCTGCTTAGCAAAATTCACCAGGATCTGCGGGCTTGGCGCCGACGCCACGTCTGGCGGGTTGCCTGCCGCGACTCGCGACGTGAGGATCGCGTCCTGGTCGCGCGACGCCTCGTAGCTGATCTTGATCCCGGTCCGATCTTCGAATGGCTTGAGCACGGCCAGCCAGCTGGCCTGCTCCTGGCCAGACCAGACTCCGAGGAAATGGAGCGTGCCTGCGTTTGAACTGGATGACGTGCCGCAGGCGACCGCGGTGAGCATCGCCGCCAGAGCGACGACCAGTGCACGAACTGAACTCGAAGAGCGCATGTTCTAGATCCCCCAGCTATGGGAGGCCAGCGGCCTTCCTATCGACGATCTTGACTCCGAGCCGACTTCCATTCTATGTACCTCCCTGTATTTGGCAAGCGCACACGTCGTGGGGAGTGCGCGGTTCAGATGCTTCACACCTACGAACCCTGGCCGGCCACCTCCTTCGGACGCGAGGTGGAACCACGCACCACTAGGCTCGTGCTCAACGGAGGCGGCGAGGTGACGACCTTGCCCTGCAGCCGCTGGATCAAGAGGCGCATCGCCAGGCGGCCTTTCTCGACGATCGGCTGCCTGACGGTGGTCAGCGGCGGACTGGTCCATGCGGCCATCGGCAGGTCGTCATAGCCGACCACGGAAAGGTCCCCCGGAACGTGCTGGCCTGCCGCATCCGCTGCGCCCAGGACGCCGATC
>WNEZ01000458.1_pt1 | contig 34561 bp, 29 predicted proteins | sample 5400521 | NCBI WGS metagenome assembly WNEZ01 (sample SAMN13153339, study PRJNA577476) | soil metagenome | isolation source: 120 cm saprolite under Douglas fir tree site 2 hole 1 replicate 1 | place: USA:California | collected 2015-04-18 | reverse complement strand
GCGCCTCGGAGGCGCCTGTGACGATTTGCACCGACTCTACCGGGACACTCTGCATTTCAGCGATCGCCTCACGCAGGCTGTCGGCGCCGGCGGGGCGGCTGTAGACCAGGTTGTGGTTCAGGAAGCGGTGACGCGTTTCGTCGTCGGCGAGGGCGAGGATGTCGTTTACGGTCCAGGTCGGCCCGGTGCTCGCAGCGAGGTTGAATTCTATGTCGTGTTCGTACTGGTCGAGCCAGGCGTCGAGCAAGAAGGGCTTGAGTTGCATGCAGGCACCTCAGAAGAGAAGTTGGTTCCTGGTATAGATTCTGCGAACCAGGGGGCGGATGATTTTTTAGTTTACGCGCGATGAGAATCCAGCGTCTAAACAGTTTGCTGCAAACCCACGTTGGGCGGCCTCAGCCCCTAAAGGGGCAGTAAATGCGGACCAGTTACGGCACCCCCTAAAGTGGCGCCCTGATACAATCCATGCCTTTTTCAGCAAACTGTTAGGAATACACGGTCTGCGAACCGAGGCTTTGATTGCGACCGCGGTCAGTGGACCGACCTCCCAATGCGGAATGACCATCACTTCACGCAGGCAGGTTGCAATCGACCTTCCTCAATGTTCCGGCGTCTCACTACACGGTATCGCGCGCAAGAGATCAGGAAAGCAGCCCGGGCAGCAACTGCCTGCAACGAGACCCTTGGTCGAGAACAGTTCGTAGCGAAACGAGGCGGGATTGGATCGGCAAAGTTCACAAGTCGTTTCCAATTCAGACACCGGCATATCAAGATTCGACAAGGCGGATGGCTTATCCATTCTCCGCGGCTTCTGCTTAGTTATTTTGGAAAACACTATCTATTTCTTACTTCCTTAAGACTTGTTTTGTCAAGTCTGCAGCCAACATCTTCCTTGGTCAGCACCCTCTCCTTGTCTAGTCGTGCTCGCCAGACATGAGAATCCCTTGACAATTTACTCTTAAGTGGCTAAGACTCAAAGAACAGCCCGCGCATCGCACCCTCAGATCGCTATGCTGGCCAATTGGAGCGCACGCATATGTGTGGCATTCTCGGGTATTCACATATCGCGAAACCCCTGCCCGAGGGCGTTCTCTCGTTAGCCTTGGAAGCCCTGGTTCACCGGGGTCCTGATCATCAAGGCACTTTCTGTTCTGAATTAATCTCTCTGGGCGCGACCCGGTTACGGATCCTTGATCTGGACGGAGGCGACCAACCGCTATTCAGTGCTGACCGCGATGTTGTCGTAATCTTCAACGGAGAGATTTTTAATTACCCTGAATTGCGAGCTCAGCTGGAAGCGGAGGGATTTGGATTTGAAACGCGGTGCGATACCGAGGTCGTCCTCAACGCCTTCTTGCGGTGGGGTGGCTCTTGCTTTTCACGGCTGCGAGGGATGTTCGCGATTGCCATCTGGGTGCGGTCCGAAGGCCGCCTCATACTCGCGCGCGACCGTATGGGCATCAAGCCCCTTTATTACTGTCTTCAGGATGGCGAAGTCTATTTCGGCTCCGAGCTTAAGTGTATCCTTCTGCACCCCGCGGTTCGTCGCCATCTTTGCCTCTCGGGACTGAACTGCTTTCTCAGTCTGAACTATGTTCCTGGTCCTTTCACTTTGGTGGAGGGCATCGTCAAGCTCATGCCCGGTCACTATCTGGAGTGGCACAACGGAAATTGCGATGTGCGTTCCTATGTGCCCGCATTGGGTGCCGCAAAGGCCCCAAGCTCAATCGATGCCGCTTGCGATGAACTGGATGGCCTGCTGACCCAAGCGCTGAAGGACCAACTTGTATCTGATCTGCCGGTTGGAATTTGGCTCAGTGGTGGTCTGGACTCCTCGGCCATCCTGCACTACGCCGCCCATGCCAATCGGCGCCCGCTGCAAACCTATTCCATCACTTTCCGAGGGCGCTCGTTCGACGAGAGCAAGTACATCCGGGAGGTCAGCAGCTACTTCGGCACACAACACTCGGAATTCGACCTAAGCGCGGAGGCGGACCTCGTGGGTGCGATCGAGCGAATCGCCTACTACTCCGATGAGCCTGGCGCGGATGCCGGAGCCTTACCACTCTGGTTTCTGGCCCAGATGACTAGCAAGAATGTTACCGTCGTCCTCACCGGGGAAGGATCGGACGAACTATTCGGAGGGTACCTGACCTATCAAGCCGATCGTTACTCCGCGATGGCCCGCAAGATTCCCCATCGGCTGCGGAAGGCAGCCTTGGCGTTTGCGCTGCATCTGCGGGTCTCCGACGAAAAGATTAGCTTCGAATACAAGGTCAAACGGTTTCTGCAAGGCTCGCTGCTATCGTCGGAATTGGCGCACGTCTTCTGGAACGGAACATTTTCCGAGGCTGAAAAGCAGCGGCTATTCCTGTTTGCTGATCCCGGTCCGCTAGCTGCTGTGCTCGAGGGAATGGCGGACGGCGGCGGTCTACAGCGCTATCTGGACTTCGATCAGCGGTATTATTTGCCCGATGACATCCTCTACAAAGTAGATCGCATCAGCATGGCTCACTCGCTAGAGGTTCGGCCGCCATTCCTCGATGAGCGAATTGTCAAATTTGCCGCCAGCTTGCCGGAGCGCTTCAAGTTGCGGGGATCTGAGTCCAAGTACGTCCTCCGCCGCCTGATGAGAGACAAGTTGCCCGGGGCTGTACTCCGCCGACCGAAAATTGGTTTCGATGTCCCCATCCATGAGTGGCTGCGAGGAGTTCTCCGGCCTTTGCTGCTGGATACGCTGTCGCAGGAAGCTGTCTCGGCCACCGGACTGTTTTATTGGCCGGCCGTGAAGCAACAGATCAGCGCGCACTTGGAGAGAAGAGCAAACCTGGGGTATCACCTCTGGGGCCTGATGGTTTTACTAATCTGGATGAAGCGATGGAAGATCGTGTTGGCGTCAGAGGAAGGGAGAACGACGACCACTATCGTCGAGGTTCTCGACGGGGCTGGATCGTAGTATTAGTGGCTTCCCTCGTTTTCCTGATGAACATCGGTAGCCCACCTCGTCTCATGGACGACGTGGATGCGGTCCAAGCGCAGATCGCCCGCAATATGCTGGCGTCCGGCGACTGGGTTACGGCGCGGCTTGATGGCGTGGCCTATCTTGAGAAGGCGCCCCTTGTTTATTGGCTGATCGCACTGTCGTACCAAACTTTCGGGGTTCATGACTGGGCGGCGCGGGTGCCGCTCGCCCTGGCGGCGGTGACGTTGTGCTGGGTCACCTATGGCTTCGCACGCTGGGCGTTTGACGAGGACGCAGGACTGTACGCCGGTCTCGCGATTGCGACCTCCGTCGGGCTGTTCCTGTTCACGCGGATTCTGATCCCTGATGCCGCCCTCACGCTGGCCCTTACCGGCGCAATCTGGGCATTGTTGGCGTTGCTTGAACCGGAAGGGAACCATCGCCTCCGCTGGTCTGTGATGCTCGGCGTGTGCCTGGGAACTGGCCTGTTGCTTAAGGGCCTGATTGCCGTGGTTTTTCCCCTAACCGCCGTCCTCGCCTACATGGCACTGTCGCGGCAGCTGTTTTCCCCCGCCTCGTGGCGCCGATTGAATCTCGGAACGGCGGTTGCCGTCACTCTGGCGATCGCCGCGCCGTGGCATGTGCTCGCAATTCGGCGCAACCCGCCTTATTTTGCATTTTCCATGCATAGCGGGCCGGGCGAGTACCACGGATTCTTCTGGTTCTACCTCATCAACGAACATCTCTTGCGCTTTCTAAACCTGCGATACCCGCGTGATTACAACACTGTGCCCAGGCTATGGTTCTGGCTGCTGAACTTGGTCTGGATCTTCCCCTGGTCAGCTTATCTGCTCGGCATGCCAAGGTTGTCATATCGTCCGGCGTCACGGGCAGAAAGAACGCAATTGATGGCGGTTTGCTGGGTAGGCGTGGTGATGTTGTTCTTCACTTTCTCAACCACGCAGGAGTACTACTCTATGCCGATCTATCCGGCCTTGGCGCTGCTCATTGGATCGGCCGCCAGCGCCGGAGGTCGAAGGGTACAGGCAGCCACGCATGTTCTGCTCGCGGCCACAACGCTGCTGTGCGCAGCGCTCACACTGCTGCTTGTATTGGTCTGGCGGCTGCCTGCCCCGGGCAATATTTCTCGGGCCCTGACCCAACACCCCGAACTCTACACCCTGTCGATGGGACACATGCGGGATCTGACTCTCAATGCCTTTGCCTACCTGAAACTGCCGCTGGCTCTCGCTGCTCTGGCCTTCGGGGCGATGTCCATTGGCATCGTAAGATCGCGAAGCGACTTCAAGAGAGTAGTCATCGTTCTTGCCGCCGGCATGGTCATTTTCTTTCAGGCCGCCCGGATAGCGCTGGTCCGATTCGACTCGTATTTAGGCTCTTATCCCCTGGCTCAAGGCTTGCAGCAGAGTCCCCCGGGACAACTGATCGAAGCCAATTCTTACTACTCGTTTTCATCCGTCTTTTTCTATACCGGTCGGTCAGCACTGCTGCTGAACGGCCGCAATAACAACCTCGAGTACGGCTCGTATTCACCCGGCGCTCCCGGCGTGTTCATTGATGATGGCGAGTTTACGTCGCTATGGATGGGATCAGGCCGATGCTACCTTCTGGCCTATGGCACGGAAATGCCGCATCTGACGCAACTCGTCGGCGGGTCGAACCTGCGCGTCGTGACCGAGAATGCCGGCAACTATTTGCTGACCAACTATGCGCTTCCCTGATGCCAAGAAAAGGCGCGTCATCCATTGGGAGGAGAGCGTTCGCTTTGCCGTCGGGGCTCTGGCTGGCGACAAGCTGAAAGCTTCCCTCACTATGTTGGGAGTTGTGATCGGCAGCGCCGCCATTGTGCTGGTCGTCACCATCGCCTCCGCCGGCAAGGTTTACATGATCTCCCAGATCGAGGGGATCGGCGCCAACCTGGCTTATGCCACACTTGATCGCAGCGGAGCTTCCACGGCGCTAGACGACGAGCTAACACCTGACGATCTTGTCGCTGTGCGCCGTACGCTGCCGGCGGTCAGCGCGGTTGCGGGCACTTACGACGTTCCAGTTGATTTCGAACTCCGCGGCAAAGTGCTCCACCCTCGGCTGGTAGGCGTCACCCAGGATTTTGAAAAAATCCGCAACCTGCGGATTACCTCTGGCAGATACTTCGACGCAGAGGACTTCTTGGCCCACTTCAAGGTTTGCCTGATCACTGACCACTTGGCACAGACCGCCTTGGGCCTCGATTCTGCCGCGGGGAACACCATTCACCTGGGCCAGTTTCGTTACACCATCATCGGAACTTTTAAGGAGGGGGTACCCACCTTCGGGCAATCCGAGATACAGGACGAAACGTTGCTCATCCCATTTCCCCTGGTGAAGGAAATCACCGGTGACAACTTCTTTCAGGTTCTCTATGCGCAGGCAGCATCCTCCGGTGAGGTGCCCGAAATGACCCAACAGCTGGGCCAGTTGGTGCGCAACCGCCACCGCAGGCAGGCCAGGTACTCCGTCGAGAACTTGTCTGCCCTCCTTCAGACCGTCGACAAGATTTCTCTCGCCATGAGCGTTGTGCTTATCGCCATCGCGGTTCTGACACTGATCACGGCTGGAACGGGCATCATGAATATCATGCTGGTCAATGTCTCTCAGCGAACCCACGAGATTGGACTTCGGAAGGCCCTAGGCGCCAGGCCAGCTGAGATCCGCATCCAGTTCTTGTTGGAGGCATTCTTCATGAGCCTGGTGGGCGCCATGGCGGGAGTGGTGGCTGCGCTTGGACTCGTTTGGTCGGCCACATCATTGACCCGAAATATCGTGCCCCTGGGTGTTTCCTGGGTGGCAGTGTTGGTTGCGCTGTTGGTTTCCAGTGGGGTTGGGGTGTTGTTCGGATACCGCCCCGCCAGCGAAGCAGCGAACTTGAACCCTATCAATGCGTTGCGGATGGAATGATGTCAATTACCAAATGCCGTCGCGGAGCGAAGTTGTCCAGCTTCCGGCACAATGCCCTGGGCATCCATTCGGTCACACCTTCTAGTTCGCTGGGTGTCCGGTGATCCTGCCTTTAACGACCGTGACTTCATGGCCAATGGAGCATTCGCCAGAAATGGCGGAGCCCACCTGAAGGGTGGCAATAGTTTCGGTTTTTCGGAAGGGCCGAGCATGGCAATCGCCGATCGCAGAAGATCGAACGGGGTTCGAAGCTGCACACCAAATGAAGAAAATGATCCTTCGCCGTGTTCCCCAACACCACCGTCCCGATAAACACCGTGTTTATGTTTCTGTGACTACCGTTTCGTCCGTCTCGCACAGTGTGAACGGGGCGACCCAAATGTAGTTGAAGTCTTATGCCATTAAGACTACACTGTCAAGAATTTAAGTTGCGGCGTAAAAAGCGCCCGTGCGAAGGCCTCGGGCCACCAAGGAGAGGGGAGAAGGTATCGTGAAGTTTGCTTGCGGTGTCCTGGTAAAGAACGTCACAACGAATGAAGACGGCAGAGTGATCGAAACTTACCAAGAAAATGACGCGGTCATGTATATGGTGTCAGTTCCCGTTAATGGCGCCACCTGGTTGTTCGGAGCCAGGGTTGCATACTGGCCCGAGAACCAATTGGAGTCCTCCGAGAACGAGTCGCTGGATCAAGGGCAGTGTGCGTGAGCCGTGTGCCTGTTTGCTTCTCCATGAGCGCAACCCGTCCACACCCTCGCATTTCGCAGGGAGAGCGTTCTTGGTCAATGCGGAGATTAGGGTGCGATCCTGCTTAAGGAGACTGAGTGCGAAAGTCGGCCGAAGTCGCCATCTCCGCGATCCTGACCGTGTTGCTGGCTGTGGTCGTCTGGTGGGCACTCTTACGTTAGTGGCCAGAGAAATCGCTGAAGGTATGACGGCCCTCGTTCCGATATCGTGTTGATGCCTCGAGGGTAAGACCTAAGGAATCATGGCCGCTGGTTGTTTGATGGTCGTTCGTTAAGCTGTTAAACTCCGACCGAAAGGTCTGTACATCTAAGAGAAGAAGGTCCCCTTTTGTCACGGCCGATATTGATACCGACAACAGCGGAGTTCCGCCTACTCGAAATCCTCTGGCGCCTGGGCGAAGGCACCATTGAGGATTTCTTGCGAGCTTCAGAAAAAGACGATCCGCTAAACTACAAGACGGTCCAAACCGTCCTGCGTATCATGGAGAACAAGAAATTTGTTAGTCATTCGTCGCGTGGGCGCGCATTCGTGTATCGGCCACGGGTGAAGCGCAGCGAGGTCAGCCGTATTTCTCTCCGTTCGTTGTTGAACAGATATTTTCGTGGCTCCCGCTCTGAACTTCTGGTGAATCTACTGGAGGACGAGCGCATTGACGCAAACGAACTGGGGAAGCTTGAAAGTCTGATCCGCAGCTATCGCAAGGCAAGCCTCGCTGAGCGGCAAAAATCTCGCTGAGGTTGGAACATCATGTGGTTCGACAGCTGCCTGGCGGGTTTGAGTGTCTGGCTCACATATTCTCTGCAGGTCGTTTTTGGTTATCTAACGACCCGTTGTATTTGCGCTTTCATCGATAAACCTCGCACTCGCGTACGAATGTGGGGCTGCTTCTTGCTCTTGACGATTGCGGCATGGCTCGCCTTGTGGATTCCGGTCCACGCCAGCGATCTCGGTCATCTCGCTTTTCGATCCGCATCCTTACCGCCCACGGCGCACCTTCAGGTGGCGCTACCGTTGAACACCCTGTGGGCTGCTTACGTTACCAAGCTTGCGTCAACGGCTTGGCGCCTTTATTTCCTTCTGTTGCTGGTCTCACTCTTGCCTTTGATTCTCAAGTCATTGCAACTCAAAAGTATTCTGCGGCGGGCGCAACCGCCTTCACCCCAATTGCAGTTGCTTTTTCAAAAGCTTTGCCTCCAATTGAGGATCGCGCACTGTGAATTGGCGCTCTTGTCAAGGCTACGCTCCCCCGCCACCTGTTACTGGCTGCGGAGTCACGTGCTCCTGCCCACGGATCTGGTTCCTCAACTTGACAGCGATCAACTCGCTGATGTTCTGCGCCACGAACTCATTCATGTGAAACAACACGATTACTTGTGGGATCGGCTGGCAGCGCTCGGATGCAGGCTGGTTTTCTTTCACCCCTTGGTGTGGCTGGCCTACCGACATTTGCGATGGGAGCGGGAGTTGGCCTGCGATCATGCAGTCGTGGAGGAAGGCGCAGAAGCGCGCTTGCGTTATGCCGAATGCCTTACCAGCCTGGCTCGATGGTTTGCGGTGAGAAGCAACCTTTCTGCTGGCATAGGTTTCTCCTCTTCCGAGTCCCTGCTGGCCAGCAGAGTTCGCGCACTGTTGAGCGAGCCCTCATCGTATTCCGCTCATCAGAAAGCGGTCCGAGCAGGACTCGTCGCGATCATCGCCAGTGTTGCGCTATTTATGGTGCCCAGCCTGGGCCTTACTCTGTATGTGCCGGTTCAGCTTGCCACCTTGTTGACTCGACCTGGCAATGCCCATTCAGAAGCTGCGCGGAAGAAAACACCCAGCGTAAAATCGGCCCAGGCTTCGGCACCAAAGGCGCTGACATTGCAGCCTTCCTGGATGCCGCCCCCGCCTGCAGTGCCACGCTCAGACAATTTGGTTTTGGGCTTGCAACCGGCATCCTTGCCGGTGTTAAACTCGACGACCACGGCCCAGAATGCTGACGAGACAAGCTCGACGTTTTCCGGCGAGGTCAATGAGGACGCGAGATTTCGGACTTCGCATCCGGTCTGGGATGAGGCTCCCATGCCCCTCGCAACCGCTCCCAAGTGGCGCAGGCTTGTGATCAGCGCCATCACGGGTGGGGTGAGCATCGCCACTGGCGTGGACGATGTAGACGGACCGCGTAAGAAGAGCCGCTAACCGGTTTGTCGCCGGTGCTTCCACAGCCGTTCTTCCATCTCTCGCGACTGGAATGCTTATTCGTACCTGAGCGCCTCAATCGGACTTAGGGCGGCGGCCTTACGTGAGGGCAGAATGGAAAAGGCCAAGTTCAACGCTGCCGCAGCAGCAAATGCCAGGGCGGCGCTGTTCCTGTCGAAGACAAATGGCAATCCGACGGAGTTGCTAATCAAACGAGAGGCTGGCCACGAGACTGCCACTCCAAGTAATCCGCCGCCCAGCGCCAGCGCGGCCGTCTCGCACGTCACCTGAAAGAAAATGTCGGTCGCAGTAGCGCCCAAGGCGCGGCGAGTTCCGATTTCGTGGGTCCGCTCCTTGACCGCAATCCAGGTGATCGCGACGATTCCTAACCCGGAGACGGCCAGCGCGCTCGCCGCAATCCACTGCAGGAAGAAGTCAAGCCGCTTCGCAGCAGCCATTTGTGTGTCGAGCAAACTCTTCTGGTTTTGAATTTGGAAATCATCCGGCTGATTCCGCTGAATGTGATGCAACTGGTGCAGGACTGAGCGACTCTGTTCAGCCGCTGCATCCATCCCAGTCAAGGAGTCGATCTCGAGGACAATCCCTCCGTAGTGATCCAGGTTCATCAGCCGACGCATGGCGGTAGAGAGCGGCACGTAAATCTGGTTGTCTTCGTTGCTGACGTCGAGTCCTTGCCCCCGCTCAGTCAACACCCCGATGACGGTAAACGGCACCCGATTGATCATCATGCGCTGTCCCAATGGCGATGAAGTGCCAAACAGATCATTTGCAACCGTATGCCCCAGCAGCGCAACCCGGGCGGCGGTTCGTTCCTGTGTGGAGTCGAACAGCTCACCCTCCGCGGTGGACCAATCTTTGATGGCGAAGTAATCGGGCTCGCAGCCCATGACGGCAGCATTTTTAGAAAGATCGCCTGCTTTGTTCCAGAAACTCTGCGTCACCAACGCCGAGGAACGTGTCCGGCTCAGAACCTCGCTCTTGATGGCACGATAGTCGCGCTCAACCAAGCTCGTCACGGGAGCACCGGTGCGCGCCCGGCCGGCAATGGCTCGACTCTGTGCGGGCGCAATCATCAGCACGTTCGTTCCCATGCGCCGGATCTGGTCAAGGATCTGTCTGGTGCCACTCGCGCCGTAGTTGACCGAGCACACCACTCCGCTTACTCCGAGTGCAGCGCTCATCATGAGGAGTGAAGAACGCAGCCGGTATCTCCACATTAGACGTAGAGCCCGGATTACGATTTGCCGCTGCCGGGCAGTCATCCTATGACCGCAGCACCTGAATGGGATCCACTCGCGACGCCTTCCAGGCTGGATAAATCCCGAACACCATTCCAATAATGATGGACAGCGCAATCGCAGTAGCGAATGGCCGCCAAACCAAGATCTGCGGTAGCTTCTGCATTTGTGTGGCGAATTGCATTCCGCCCCACCCAATCACAACACCCACCATTCCCCCGACTAGAGCAACAGACGTCGCCTCGAACAAGAATTGAAGAACGATGTCGCTTCGCGCTGCTCCGACCGACCGCCTGAGGCCAATTTCCTTCCGTCGTTCCGACACTGCAATAGACATCAGGCTCATGATCACAACGCCACCAATCAGTAGCGCCATAACCGTGACCCCGGTGAGGATCTTGGTCAGAGTGCTGCTGGCGCGCGTGACCTGCGCCATAGTCGCGGCTGGGTTCGTGATCGTGAAATCATCGAGCGCCGGCGGTCGGATATGATGACGGTCGCGCAGCAGCACCCTAACCTTGTCGGTGGCCTCGGTGCTGCGGTCGGGATCTTTGACCTGGGCGATAACCATGGTCAGGAAGGCACGATTGAATAGCCGCCGCGAGGCCGTATTCACAGGAATCAGAACCAAGTTGTCGAGACTCCCGCCGGCCGGACCTGCTCCACGCGACTTCAGCAATCCGATCACCTGAAAAGCCACATCTGCGATTCGTAACGTTTTACCGAGCGGATCTTCATCGGGGAACAATGCGGTCCGCACGTCGGTCCCGATGACTGCAACTCGTGCTAAAGAGACGTTTTGCTCTTCGGTGAAGAACGCGCCGTCCGCCACCTTCTCCGACCGCAGCTCCAGCCAGTTTGGGCTGACTCCAATCACAGCCGGGGAAGCGGCATGGTCGCTGTACTTGACGTCGACATCGAATGCGGTTTGCATCTTGGCAACCGCCCTGATCTCGGGCAGCTCGCTCGCAATTGCATTTGCATCTTCGATTCGAAGCGTGGGCGGAACGTTCACGAGCGTCGGCATACCACGAGAGCGGCCGCCTCCCGGTCTGACCATGATGGTGTCGAAGGTCCCGATCATGTTCTTGAAGCGCTGCATGGTTTCGCGCTTGGTCGCTTCGCCGATCGAGGTCAGGACGGCAAGAGAAGCGATTCCAACCACGATGCCGAGCATCATCAGTGTCGTACGCAGCCGATAACGGCGCATACTGCGCGCTGCCTGAGAAAAAAGCTTGCCCGCCTTCATACAGCACCTCCCACAGCCGGATGTAGCGGCTTGCTTGGTCCGGAGCGATCCGAGACGATTGCTCCATCGCGTAGCAGAATTTCGCGTGAAGCGTAAGCGGCAATCGCATCATCGTGGCTGACCAGGAGAATGGTTCGGCCTTCGTCGTGCAGATCTTCGAGCAGGCGCATGACGTCACGTCCAGCGTCCAGGTCAAGGTTCCCCGTGGGTTCGTCTGCCAGAATCAGCGCGGGAGTATTGATCAGTGCCCGAGCGATCGCGACTCGCTGTTGCTCGCCACCGGAAAGCTCGCTTGCGAAGTGGTTGGCCCGTGCCGCCAGCCCCACCCGCTCCAGAGCGGAGATGGCGCGCCGCCGGTCAACACGCCCGTCGCGATACACCATCGGGATCTCCACGTTTTCGAGCGCAGTGGTTCGCGGCAACAAATTGAAGGACTGAAAGACGAACCCGATTCTTGCGTTGCGAATGCGCGAGAGCTGCTTGTCGCTGTACCGCGACACGTCTTCGCCGTCTAGGCGGTAGCGGCCGGAACTCGGCCGATCAAGACAGCCAAGGAGGTTCAACAGCGTTGACTTGCCTGAACCAGATGCACCGCGCACCACGACAAATTCTCCTGGCGCAATCTGAAACGAGACCTTCTTTAGAGCTTCAACGGCTCCGCCTTCGCCGCGTGGATACGTTTTCGAAATATTTTCGGCGTCAATCATCGAATTTCCTCACTGGCCAGGGTTTTTCGGCTGATTGGTGGTTGTGCTGCCAGCAGGAAGCAACAGAACTTCATCGCCCTGCGAGATTCCTGTCTTGATCTCAATCATGCCGGCTTCTTTGCTTCCCGCCACCACCGGCTTGCGGTCGGGGCCGTTTCTGCCAGGCACATAGACGAAGCTCTGCTCGGAATCACGCTGCACAGCAGGGGCTGGCAATAAGAGTGCCCTGTGCTGGGCGGTCCGGACCGAAACATTGGCCGTCATGTCGGGCTTGAGCAGTTGCGCGTCTTTTCTGATAGTGATTGTGACCTCGTAGTTCACCACCCCAGAAACAGTCGTTGCTTTCGGCGCAATGCTCTCCACAATTCCGGGAAAATCACGCGACGGATACGAATCCACTGTGAAACTGACCGGATTGCTGGACCTTACATTAGCAATATCGGTTTCATCCACCATTGCCACCAGTTGCAGGGAGTTGTCAGCGATGATCGTTACGAATGTCGGGGCCGTGAACGCCGCCGCCACGGTCTCGCCCTCTTGCGTCGAAACCGAAGCCACGATGCCACTGATCGGTGCTCGAATGGCAACATAGCCAAGATCGACTTTGACCAAATCGCGGTCCCGCAGGGACTTTTCATACCTTGCTTTGGCTTCGCCGAATGCGAGTTGCAAGTCCTGCTCCTGCTGAACGGGGATAAGCTGCTCGGACGCGAGCTGATGCGCGCGTTCGTAATTGACGTGTGCGCGCTCCATGCTGGCGCGGTCAAGTTGCGCCTGTGCTTCGGCCTGAGCGACACGTGCCTGGATCGGGGCATCGTCAATCTCCGCAATTTCGTCCCCGGCACGCACATGTGATCCCACCGTCACGTCGAGTTTCTTGACGATGCCCGAAAGCTGCGAGCCTACTCGCACTTCCGACCCGACCCGCAGTCGCACTGTGCCGGTAGCGTTCACAGTGTTGCCCACCATGCGCCACTCGGGATGCACGGTGCGTGCGCCTTCGGCTGCGGGTCGTCGCTCATTGCTTCGGATGACGTAAAACCCCGTTGCTGCGACTGCCGCAAGCAGCAGAATGGCAATCCCGGAGCGGCGCATAGCTACTGCTTCTTTTCGAACACCATTAATATGGCTGGATTCGATCCGCGGACGGATTCAACCGTCATAGTCTTGCCGTCAGCCGACAACGATCGTGTCTCGTTGCGCACAACTTTCGGCCCGCCGGCAACAGCGCTCTCGCTGGTCCAGGTCGTCACTAGCTTGACGCCATCCCATTTGGTGACCGTTTCACTGGGTCCCCCCATGGGCGATTCGTTCGTCGCCGGCTTCCCGGTAAGGTCGCAATGGGTCTTGCTGTCTTCGTCCCTGCCTTGGAAAGTCGTGTGCGTCGTAACATCGAGTGACGAATCCGACTGCTCAATGGTCTGTGTCATCTTCATCTGGGACATCATGCCGATGTTCTTGCTCTTTTCGGGATTGAACTGCCAGGAGCCGGAAAAATCGGTACGTTTGGCGGCGAACGCTGCAACCACCATCAGGCACAGCATTGAGCTAAGCAATTTGACTTTCATGGTCTCTCCTTTTCTCACATCTCAACAGCACTGCATTTAAAAAAACGAACCAGCGCCAGTACGAGGGCGGAGCAAGACAGAATCGTCTTCATCATTGCTTCCCATTGGGGTTGCTTTCTCCTTCGACATACAGAGCGAGTCGCCAAGCATCAGCTTCAGATAAGTGCCGAAATGCAGGCATTCCGGTCCATCGAATACCATGCTGAATGACATAGGCGTCCCTCCACGTAGGCCCGGGCGCCGGCTTAATTACAAATTGCGGTGGAGGTGGAGAAAGAGACTTGGCAAACGGCGCCATCCTGCCACGGGCAGCTCCATGACAGAAGCCGCATTGCTGTTGGTAAAGGTCGATAGCACGCTCCAGATCCTCGTCGGCTTGATTAAGTGGAGAGAGCTTCCTTGGGCGATTAGAGCGGATTTTCGCGTCCAGCAAAACGGAGCTGAACCATCTTTCCGCCGACGATGGCTCCGCGTCGCCTGACGCATCCACCAAGCTGAACGCCGTGACTACGAGCACAAGGACCGATGCTGCGACGACACACAAATAAATGAGACGCTCATATTGCTGGCCGATCATGGTTTGTCGCAAACGTCCTTCCGCTAGACTCGCAATCCTTCCTTCTGGCTATCGATCGACGCCTTCCGAGAGAACCACTAAATGTCCTTCAAGCGGGTCTGTGTGACTTTGACCCCTCGCCTCGCGCATTGATATTGATATTGATATCGTTTGTGGCCGCTGTCGCAGCTCAGGGATGTATTGCTATTAACCTGTGGCGAATCGCACAGATGTCACCCAGTTGCTACTGTCCCAATCCACTGCCCCACTTAGGCGCACAACTTCCAGCCGCATCTTGCGCCAGGAATAGGGCTATTGAATGACCATTCTCCGGCACTCGCGATGTGCGAAGGCTTGAGGGGCACCTGAACCGACCCCAACAATTGTGAAGGCTATACCCCGGTATAAGGTCAAGACATTTTTTGTAAAGAGGTCAATCGCGCGGTCGTCGGGAACGCTCCGCCGCCGGGCAGCTCACTACAGTGGCCTTCTCGAGCTGTTGCACCAAGTAAGTAAGCTGTCTTTTCATAGCGTTCAGGGTTCGGATTTTCTGATTGATCTTGCCCAGACGCTCGCGCCCAATTGCAACGATCTTACGTAGTTCCGCAGGCTTGCGGCGGATCGGCAGCGGTACGGTGGCCACTACGCTGTGGAGCGCAAGTAGCTGTCCGATTTCTAGAAGTGTGAAGCCGAGTTCCTGATTGCGTTTAATGAACGTCACCCGTTCGACGTCGCTCTGGTTATAGCAACGGTATCCGGCTTCGTTCCTCGAGGGGACCGGCAATAGGTCCTGCCTTTCGTAGAAGCGAATTGTTTGAATATTGACGGCTGCGCTGTGCGCCAACTCCCCGATATGCATACGGCTATTCTGAACCCTATACATAGGTATAAGGCAAGCACAAAGGCTAAGAGAACGCCGGCATCTGTGGCTCCGTGTCCAGACTGCAATGAAACGATTCCCAGGTTTTCTGCACTATCCCGATAAGTGGAGGATATCGCGAAAGGCGATGCCGCCACATGGTTTGGGACTCTATCTTGGAAACTCCTGGCTGGGGTCCACCGTTACGTGCCGGAGCCGACGGGGAAGCGGCTCCGGCACTCTCGGTTTTTCTTCTCCAGCGGGTATTGATCGGTTCACTCTTCTACAACTTTAAAGGAGCTTAATCTTTTCCCAGTGCGCCCGGCCCAGTCCATCCCGCACACCATTCGCACCCGCAGCAGTCACTCCTTTCTCAAACACACACCCAAACCCTCACTCGTGGAAAACGGGCCGGGGCGCTCACCGCCGGTGCTACACTGTGGGCCACTTCTCGGTCCGCAGGGGCGGGGTTTGCAATTTGATTCCTTTGACGAGGCCTATGTAGCACGTCTGCGCGCAGCAGACTCCGCCACCGAGCGGCATTTCGTCTCCTATTTCAGCGCCCTGATCCAAATCAAGTTGCGTTCGAGGCTGCCGTCGCGAGAAGCGATCGAGGACGCGCGCCAGGAGACTTTTGCCCGATTCTTTGTCGCTCTGCGCAAAGGGAAAATCCTCCAGCCGGAGCGCCTGGGATCGTTTGTGAACTCCATTTGCAATAACGTTCTGAAGGAGCAATATCGCAGCGGCAGGCGCGACACAGCTTTGGATGATCAGGGTCAAGAGAAGGACTTTCCGGCACAGGGAATCGGTATGCTGGACGCCCTGCAGGCGAGACAGGCGGAAGAGAAAGTTCGGGAGATCCTGGACAAACTTCCTGAGCGCGACCGGAGGCTACTGCGCGAGGTCTTTCTGGAAGATCGAGACAAAGACGATGTCTGCCGCGACTTTGGTGTGGATCGGGAGTATTTGCGGGTGCTATTGCATCGCGCGAAGCAAGCCTTCAAATCGCTCTATCTAAAGAACATGGACGAACCCCCAACGTTTGGGGAGGCCCGAGGATTTTGAAACGGAAGGACGAAACGGCGCACTATTGTTAAGAGGGGGAATGATCGCCGATGGACCACGAAGTAGTGGTGCGACAAAAAATGACCGAAAGATATCTGCTCAATGAACTCGATTCCGAGTCACGAGATGAGTTCGAGGAGCATTTTTTCGACTGTCCGGAGTGTGCGTTTGACGTCCGGGCGGGCTCCGCGTTCGTGGAGCACACCAAGAACGTGTTGGCCGAGGCTCGCGAACCGGAAACCGCGCCCGCAGCCATACCAACCCCCGCACCAGCCAGCAGCGGATGGCTCGCCTGGCTGCGTCCGGCATTCTTAGTGCCTGTATTGGCTCTGTTGGTGGCGGTCGTCGGATATCAGAATCTGGTTACCTTCCCGCGACTTCAGCAGGCCCTGAATCGTCCCCAAGTCTTGCCCTGGGCGCCTGTCAACGTTGGCACGTGGGGATCTGGCGGGCCAGTGATTACAGCATCTCCCGGGCAGGGGTTTCTTCTGTTTGTGAGGATCCCGCCGGAAGGTAGCTACTCCCACTACACAGCAGACTTGTATAGCCCGGCTGGCAAGGTGGAATGGTCGCTAACCATTCCGGTTGCCGCCGGTCAAGATCAGTGGCCGGTTCGGGTACCAGGGGAAAATCGAGAAGCAGGAACCTACACGTTAGCTGTACGCGGCGTGACTGCCGCGGGGGAAAGCAAAGAGGTCGGTCGTACGTCATTTGAATTGAAAATCCAGAATTGAGCTCAAAAGAGCGGAGTGAAGAATATGGCGACCTATGCGGACACACAAATCGAAAAGCAAGAGCAGGCACTACGACCATCGCACCAATACCATGCCGAAGCGCACGTGCTCAGTGGAGAGCTGAAACGTCCGATCGAGCAGAAAATTGAGCAGCATGCTCCGGTCTCGTTGAAAAGTCTAAGGGGCGGCCATCTCACCCGGTTCGCCGAGGAGGTCAGCATCGAAAGCCTCATTTCCTTCCAGACAGGCCACACCCGGGTGTCGGGAAGCCGCAGCCTGAAGCACAACGGATGGGTGACGCTGTCGACGTCGGTCATGGAAGACATGAACGTGTTCGAAGTGATCACGGCGGATCGCGTAGTCGCGCAGGTTTCGACCGAGCACCTAAACGAGCCCGGACGCAAGCCTGACCACGTGCCGCGTGTAACCTTCTTGGGCACCCAGTTCAAGAATTTACGCGTCAGCGGCATCCCGCTGAAGCTGACTCTTGATCTCGGGATTTGCGGGGAAAAACCGGAAGGCGATAAGCCTTATGTCACAGACCATAAGTTCCTGAGTGCCGTCCAGGAGCAGGTCAAAAACATCGCCAGGTCGCCGGACCTTCCCAAAGCTTTTAAGGATAAGTACGATGGGAGGCTCGCGGAGATTGAGACCCTACGCAATGGCAACGGGGCCGGGAAAGGCACCAAAGAGCCCAACAAGGTCAAATGCTCCCTGGTCAAAAGCATCCACATCGACAACATCGAGCAGATTCCGGGGTTGAAGACGGTCGGAAATGTTCTGATTATTCCGGAGTTCGGCATAGTGGCGTTGGCGGAAGTCGAAATGGGCACCGAGCTGCCCGATCCCGCCGAGGAGCCGAGGGGCCGCGATCGCGAGACGGGCAAGTTTCCGTACGATGGATACCCCGAGATGAGCAATTACTTCAAGTTGACGATGCTCGAGATGGAATTGGGCTGTATCGGCCATGGGACCGCCAGCGCGGTGAACGTGGCCGCCAATGGGCACACAAGGCCGTAATACTCTTTGTTCTCCCGTTTCTAATCTGCGTGCTCTCATGCGCTCGCCGTGAGAGCGCGCAGACTGCATATGAGCGTATTCAAGCTGCTTTCCTGCACGGCAACCTCACACAGAGTCAAGTCGAGTCTGAACGCGAATACCAGCGGCTTCGGGAATCCAACCCGGACTGGGCTTGGCGGTTCAGAATTCTGGAAGCAAGGGCCGCGTTGTGGCGCGGAATGTATGAAGATGTGCTGCACCTTCTAGCGTCGCAGCCCGGACCTCCCAATGAAACTGGGCTGAATGCGCCAATTCTCACACTGAAGGCCATCGCTAACGCCCGCTTGCAGCGATTCCCAGAGGCAGAGGCGAGACTGAAAGAGGCGGAACAAATCTGCACCAGCCGGGCAGACCCCAGCTGCGGAGAGGTGCTCCAGGCCCGTGGCCTCATGTTCAACGAGCATGGTCAACTCGAGCAAGCGCGGAAGGTGTTCGAACGTTCCTTGTCATTCGCCCGCGCACACGGTGACCGATTCCTGGAATCCACCTCCCTTCTTAATTTGGGATTGGTGTCACTGAAACAAGAACGCTTCGATGAAGCGATTGAATCGTCCGAAGCTTCCTACCGAGTTTCCAGCGCTATTGGTGCCGCAGACGTGGCGTTAGTCGCACAGGGCAATTGGGGATGGGCGTATTACAAGCTCGGCGACTCCGAGAAATCATTGCAGGTGTTTCAGGCGGCGGAAAAAAATGCAGCTCAACTGGGCGACATCTTCGACCAGGAAAACGAACTCACAAACATCGGCTACATCTACATGGACTCGCGCAAGTTTGACTTGGCCGCGCAGTCATTCCTGCGGGCTTTGGCTCTTGCGGAGGGAATCAAAGCCCAGCAAGACATCTACAATGCCCTGCGCGTGTTGGCGCGGCTTGCTCTGCTAACCGGCGATGTCGAGAAGACCAGCGACTATGCTCAGCGGGCACTGGACATGGCGCGACAGAGTGCGAATCATCTCGATGAATTCTACCCACTGCTGGTTCAGGGACAGTTGGCCGCTGGTCGCGGCGAGGCGGGCGCCGAGATCAAACTTCGCGAGGTCGAGCGCGACCCGAGCTGTCCGGTTTTCTTGAAGTGGGAGGCCGAGCGGTCGCTAGCCCAGCTCTATGTAGACCAAAGGCTGCCCGCGGCTGCAGACCGTGAATTTCGCGCGGCGCTGGCTACTTTCGAGGCGGCTCGCGATTCGGTGCGGCATGAAGACTCCAAGCTTTCGTTCCTCACCAACGCCTCGCGCATTTACGAGGACTATATTCACTTCCTCGTGGCACGGGGAAAGATCAACGACGCCCTGCGCTGGGCCGACAACAGTCGCGCTCGAACCCTGGCCGAGGGTTTGGGACTCCTCCGGAAGGGCGCCTCGACTGAGCCTGCGGCGTTGAACGCCCAGGAAATCTCGCGGCGAGCGGGTGGCGCGCTTCTTTTTTATTGGCTGGGCGAGAAGCAATCCTACCTGTGGGCGATCACGTCGCAAACGACCAGGCTGTTTCCGCTTCCTCCCGGCTCCACAATCGATGCGTCGGTCCAGCGTTATCACGAGGCTCTCGCCGGGCCGCAGAACGTCCTTGATTCCAGCAACGCGACTGGCCGCTGGCTCTATCGCACGCTGATCACGCCCGCGCAGGCCGTCCTGCCGAAGGACGCGAAGATTTTCGTCATCCCCGATGGCAGCCTGAACAACCTGAACTTCGAGACGCTGATTGTCTCCGAACCGAAACTGCATTACTGGATTGAAGACGCTACGATCGCGGACGCAAGTTCCCTGCATGTACTGGCTACGACATTCCCCTCGCAAAGGAAACGCGTTCGGCGGCTGCTTCTGGTGGGCGACAGCGCCGCTCCCAGCAAGGAGTATCCGGAGCTGCCGAAAGCGGCGGCCCAGATGGAAAGCGTCGCCAGGCACTTTGCCTTCGGTGAGCGGCGGATCTTGTCGCGCAAGCAGGCCACTCCGGCGGCATACCTCGACAGCAATCCGGCACAGTTCTCGCACATCCACTTTGTCGCGCACGGAACCGCGAGCCGGCTCAGCCCGCTGGACTCGGCTATTGTGCTGTCGAAGAGCAGCGCGGAGAACGACTCCTTCAAGCTCTACGCGCGCGACATCATCAGCCACCCATTGCGGGCGGAGCTGGTCACGATTTCCGCCTGTTACGGAGCCGGCGAGCGCTCATACGCGGGCGAGGGACTAGTCGGTTTGTCGTGGGCATTCCTCCGGGCAGGAGCCCACAATGTGATCGCCGCCTTGTGGGAAGCGGCGGACACTTCCACGGAGAAACTGATGACGCGGTTTTACGAGGAGTTGGATCGAGGAGCGAGCCCGGACATCGCGCTTCGAGCCGCGAAACTCGCTTTGCTGCACAGCGGCGACTTTCGCAATCCCTTCTACTGGGCGCCCTTTCAACTGTACACGCAGGGCCGTGCTGAGAACTCACATTATGCGGGAAGCTCGCCGACCACGCGCAATACCGGCACCGTGGAAAGTGAGAGCTGGTCGCGACCATCCACCATCACCCGTGCTCCTGGTCGATCGAAGCGATAGCTCTTGCGGGTCGCGGGTCCAATGATCATCAAGCGTGTGTTGCCGACATATTGAAACAATACAATCGTCGGCCGCGCTGCACTCACTTGCTCCGTCGTGGCCGCCACCTGGCTCGTCCCTTTTTCGCAGCAACTCATTGCCTCTCCTCCTGCCTGCTTTCGAGCGGCGTTCTCCCCCCCGACTGAGGGTTTCGCGAGAGCGGCGAGGCTGTTGACCAGTCGCTCTAGTCGAACTCCTATCCAGATAGTGACGTCGTAGTAGGTTACGTTTCATCGCAGGCGAGATTTCGGGTGGATTGGCAGGAGGCGCCAAGGCGAAAGAAACGTCAGCGCTGCAGGTCGCACCCGGCTGAATATAGGACCAACTCAGCGCCAGCGGCCGAGAAGTACATGGTCCAAAACTTCTTCACCGTCGGCCAGACCTGAGGCGTAAGGCCGTTCGGCAACGCTCCATAAATGTAGATCTTGTAGCCATTCATCGGGACTACCAAGGCATTCGCCTCGCGCGCTCTAGCATCGGTTCTAGGCCGATCGCGATCAATGTAGGCATCGGAGAGTCCTGTGTTTCATTCATCATGTCCGAAAAGATCCAAATCGCTTTCGGAAATACATGAGATGTGTCAGAACTCGGAGCCGACTCGAACAGAGCCTTCAGATCTCGAGGGCGAGATGATCGCATGGATAGCTATAGATGTTGTGCAGGTTGTACAGCCAGAGCTGGCGCACAATCCCATCCGGATAGCGCCTTGCGCCTTTGACGCGGCGGATTCCGGCGGCCTGTTCAGGGCAGGTGTCGGAGGCTTCATAGGCGAGCCGCCTCACGGCGGCTAACCGCACGTTGATGGAGGGTGCGAGGTTCTCCGTCTCGCGGTTCGGATTGGCAACTGGTTGACCGTAGATCAGTCCCTATCGACATGATGCCCGTGTTCTGTCTGAACGGCACTATGGCCCCGCGCGGTCGGGCCGCTGTTTGGAATAGGACGGCCTTGATTGAGCTTTAAGGCAGGCCAAATCGCTTCTACGCTGTAACGATTCGTAACCGCTGTCCACTATCTAACCAAGAAGCTGTGTTGAACGCACTGCGAACAGTACCTTTTTGGTTTGAGTCCACCGATGAAAAGAGAAGGGACAATTGGAGCGGCGACGTTCCTCGCCATCGCGGCGATGGTAGGGGTTTCTCTGCAAACCGGACCCAGGCAGGAGGGCAGTGGGAGGGCGGATCAGAACAGTTCGATGAAGCGGTCAAAGCCATCCATAACCAACCATGTAACCCGTCAACTCAGCTCAGGTTGCGGTAGCCTGCAAGAACAGCTTGAAGAGTTTCTTGAGATCAAGGAGTTAATTCCTCCCGAGCAATGCTATGAGCCGGGTGACGCCCCGCGAAAAGAACCTCAACAGGATCTGACCAGGAAAACCTCGCAACTGAAGTTCGTCATCGCCTTGTTACCCGACCCAGTTCACACGCACTTACCGGTTCTCTTCGACCAGTTCGCTGTTGCTATCCAGGAAGGCGCGCAAGATGAGAAATATGATTTCGACAGTTCTTGGCTTCCCTGGGACGATGAGGAATCGCCTTACGCGCTGCTCTCCGACCAGAAGGCTTCCAATCTGGAAAAGGAATTGAAGGAGAATCAACCTGGCCTTATTCTTTTTCGAAAGACACTAGACTGCCAGGGAGATGCGGGGAAGCAGCAGAGCGACTGCAAAGAAGATTTGGGTGCTTCGGCGAAGGACGAAGACGCACTATCAAAAAGTTATCGCGAGGGGTTGGTAGTTTTTGTGGTAGGGGAAGAAGCCACTCACGGAATTCACAGGGAACAGTTCCGGAACGCCTTGGCGTGGATCGCGGCTTTAGACCCAAAAAAAGCTTTCAGGATTAAACGGTTGGCCATCCTCGGCCCCACGTTCTCAGGCTCCTTTCCCTCTCTGGCACAAGTCCTGTCCGAAGGTAAAATAACGGAGCCGCTGGATTTGGGTACCGCACGGGATGGTCAGCGGCTTGCCATCTACAGCGGCAGCGCGAGCGGCAAAGATGCGGCGCAGGCCTTTCAAGAACAGTTCCGTTCCCAAATCACATTTCACAGCTTTCTGCAAAATGACGATGAGATTTTGCGACGATTTTGCAACTACATCACTAAAGAGCAACCCGGGTTTGACCCCAGCAGAGTCGCGATCATCTCCGAAGACGAAACCGCATATGGAAAGTCCGGAGTGGAGGCAGAACCCAATGCAGAAAGCGACAAAACACAATGTCCTGACAATGCTCTGAGACTCTACTATCCGCGGGACATCTCCGCGTTGCGCGGTGCCTATCAAACCAAGTCGCTCTTCGAGGTGGGAACATCTCCACAGCCCGGGGAAACTCAAAAAAGAAGTCTTCCCACCGATCTGGCCGATCCGTCCGGCAAGGTACACGATTCGATCCGCAGCTACGGCGGAAATCAAACGCCGCTCACTCAAGAGGCAGTCTTGTTGGAGATCGTGGCTGCCTTGCGAGCACTTAACGCTCGCTACATTCTTTTGCGTAGCAGCAATACTCTCGACCAGTTATTCCTGACCAACTTTCTTCGGCGGGGCTATCCCAATGGGCGCATCGTGATCTTCGGTTCCGACCTGATGTTCATCCGGGAACGCGGTGCAACCGGACTGAGCGGCACCATGACCCTCAGCACGTATCCGCTCTTCCCTCTGGAGCGCGACTGGACAGAGCATCAATCACTCCCTGCAACAGACCGTGTGTTTAGCGCGGATACCACCGAAGGCACTTATGTTGCTTTCCGGCTACTGCTCAATGACAAGAGGCTCAATGACGGGACCCAGCACGTCGATCGATGTCAAGTGCTCGACCAAGACAAGGAAAAGATCTTTCTGCCGTCCATTGTCTGCGCGGCAGATCCTATTCCCGACTATTCCCCGCCATTTTGGACGCTTCCTGATCAGTGCGGTGAAATGAAGAATGCGAGGGCAGACAGTGTCGCGAACAAAGATTACCAGTGTCTTTACCCTGGACCGGCGACGTGGTTGTCCGTGATTGGTGCTAACAGGTTTTGGCCCATGGCATCTCTGACAATCGATACCCCCATCGCACCTGCTGTGGACCGGAGCACAGCCGAGCGTGGGGACCAGCGGGAAACGCAGCCTGGTGGGCGGCCCGAAATGCCACTGGGAATGAAAACATTCTTGCTTACGTTGGTAGGGTTCTCCCTGTTTCACGCGTGGTGCTGCTGGTCGGGGTCGTACACGGCAAAGCCTGCGTTTCGGGCCCACTTCGCCAGCACTGGAGAGTGGCGCCACGCGTTGTTGGTGTTCGGCGGGAGTTGCTGTGTCGCGTTCTTGGCAATCGTCGCGGGATGGGGATGTGGTGTTTTTTTTATTCCTGGTGCCGGACTAACCTATCCCTGGTTCGCCCTTGGTTGTGTGTCCTTCGTTGGTGTGATGGCATGGCTGGCTATCCTCGCGAACAGCCGCACGGCATGGAAACTGTCCCAGGACCTCTCCTGTAGCCCGCAACTGCCAAGAATGACGAAAAAGGACTTCGCTACTTGGAATTACCGGGCATCCGGTCTTTTCATTGCTGCAATATTGCTATTTTGTCTGCTTTTCGTCTTTCCCATTGAACGCGTGCTTCTGACTGAAAATCGCGTTTTGACCTATTGGCGTGCGATGCACCTGGCGAGTGGCGTTTCGCCCATTGTTCCGATCCTCTTAGTTTTCGCAGGAATGTACCTATCATTTTGGTTTACGTTGCACGGATTGGCGCTATTTGGCCCAGATCGTCCTTGTCTTCCACCAAAAGAGCGGTTGGCGTTGAAAGACGCCGCGGGGAACAACCGGGACTTCCTACGAATGTTCAGCCAGGAGGATGCTGCGGCAAAAATTGAGCAGGTTGCAATGCCTTTAAACTGGAAGATTGTTTCGATGGGAGTGAGTCTCTTTGTGCTGTTTTTCGCCGGAGCCTGTGCGATTGGCAGAGGGGTTCCAGTGCGCAGTTTGGGCGCGGAGAGCTACGCCATCATTTTCCTCGTGGCTCTGGACGTTTGTTGCACTCTGGCGATTGTCGAGGCCCGGCGGCTGTGCCAAACATGGGAGGAGTTGAGACGACTTCTCGCCTTTCTCGATCGCCTGCCGCTGAGGCGAACTCTGGCCGCACTCCGTGGTTTTTCCTGGGGAGGCGTGTGGAAGATGAGCGGGAATGTGCTGGAAGTACGCTACAAAGTAATTTCCCGGCAAATGGAATGCATGAATCATACGATCGCCAGTCTGCAGGAATTCCTCGAGAAGTCTTCCGATCCCGAAGCCCAGGATTCCCTTGATGCCCTGACGGATATGCGCGGTGCTGGAATCACATTTGCGGAATGGTATTCGACGAACTACGCAAATTCCCGCGCAGGTGATTTAACCAGTTTTCGGGAGTTTCAGAAGAGTATCGCATCCGCCAGTGGCACGCTGCTGTCGAAATTACTCGTGCCGGCCTGGAGGAGGGAGAAAAAGTCTCTAATTGTCGAGATCGCAAGGGACGAGAAAGAAGAAGCTGCGCCGAATTGCCCGCCCCCGTCTAAGGACGAGCATATTCGGAATGCTGAGGAATTTGTTTGCCTGAACTACCTGGCTTTTATCCAGAATGTCCTCGGCCGATTGCGGACGATGACCATGACCATCATGCTGCTGTTAATCGTATCGACGGTTGCGATGTCCACGTACCCATTTGACCCGCAACAGGCGCTGAGCGCAATTTCCATCGTTCTCTTTGTCATTGTGGGTGTGGTGATTGTGAAAGTGTATGCAGATATGCATCGCGATGCCACCCTTAGCCATGTCACCAACACCAAGCCCGGAGAGTTGGGGACGGAATTCTGGTTCAAGATCGTTGGATTTGGTCTTGCTCCTCTGATTGGGCTGCTGACTAGGCTATTCCCGGGAATCACTGACTTCATCTTCTCATGGCTACAGCCTGGGATCTCGTCCCTCAAGTAGGGCAAAGCAGCATTCCGTCTACAACACGATAACCTACTTTCTGCAGTCGCTGCTTGTTGTAACTCACTCCGGTTTCCATGAGCAGACCGGAGATCCGATTCTTCGTCTGGACCTTCTGGGGTACCCGTGGATGGCGGTAGCGTAGGGTTCGCTGCCGATCCCGAATCTCGGTGGATGCCATATGGCACTCCGGCAGGAAATCGCAGCGCAGGCAATCGGCAATCTTGCCGCCATCAATCCGATCGTTCTTTTTCTTGGCGGCTGCCATGGCGCGTAGCATCAGTGGATGCGCCACTTTGACCTGTTCCGCATGCGGAAGCCGATGATCGTAGATCCAGCCGGTGAAAATCGTTGCCGCCATGGCCTCTGTCCAAGGCTGAGAAAGAGTCTTCATCCAGCAGTTCAGCTCGAATCGCGTTGCTCCCATCTTGCCTTGCTGATGGATCTGACCGCTTGCATCCTTCACCCGATAGCTGATCGTCTTCTTGTGCACATCCAGCCCGCTGTAATCCATATGTCCTGGAGGAGCCTCCGTGGTTGTCCTCTGAATCAACCTCTCCATTGAGTTCAGCCTTTTGTACACCACGCGCTCCTCGCTGGACTTAACATTCAATCAATTCGTCCGGAAGCAGTACGGCGAGCGACGGAATCGCCAGGCATTGCTCTATGACCGTCCTGCCTGGTTCGACACCAAGCTAGAGCAATCCCAGATGGTCGGGATACTTGGCCTGCAGAGAGCTCACCAAGAGTTCAAACTCGGGAAGCCCACGTAGACTCCGGAGACAACTGTCTTTCAGGAAAAAGGGCCAGCACGCGAATCCAGTGCTGACACTCCGCTCAAGCCACTCGAAAGGGTGTCGCGTCGGCCTATGAGGGCGAGAATGCAAGCGATCTGATAATAGGTATGGTGCGCGTGCCCAAATGATTTTGGACTCGCACAAGCTTTGGCCATGCAGTCGAGTGCCTGTTCGCCTTTCCCCGTCAATGCGTAAAAGACACCTTGCAAGCTGGTGATGAGCGGTTCCTCCGGCAAAAGTTGCAGCGCTTCATCTAGCAAAGGTTTCGCCTCTTTCCAATCCTCTCTCATCATGGCCGGCTGCGGAGCAAAATAGATTGCGTACTTGTTACTTGGGCTTTCCGCCCGCCACGCTTGAATCTCCTCGCACGCCAGTTCGTATTCTCGACCCCAGACATAGACTTGCACGATGCTGGGACTAACCGCCTTTTTGGGATGGAAAGGCCGCCCCCTTTCGTACACTTCACGAGCGTGATCGAGCAACCCGATATGTGCCAGGATGGTGCCCAGACGGTTGTAAGCATGAGGCAGATTGTTCTGTAGGGTGATGGCGCGCTTGAGTTCGGCGATCGCTTCCAGGTGCTGGAAATTTTTCGACGGTCCCCACAGCAGAAAAGCCCAGGCGACGTGTCCTTCTGGGAGATCCGGGTCTATCTCAAGCGCGCGCCGGCAGTGGAATTCAGCCTTTTCCAGCCACACGCTGGTTGGGTCAAATTCGAAGTGGCGAGTCGCGCACGCAAACGAGAGGGTGGCGTGGCCGAGGGCAAAAGTAGGGTCTCGAGTCACAGCGTTAGTCAGGTGATGGGTGGCTCTCTCCATCATGATCGAATCGCCGGAAGCACTGAGCCGGTAGCCCCGCATGAATTCTGCATAAGCCAACGGGTCCCTGCTGTATCGTGGGCGCTGTTGGACCATCGCTGCACCGAGCGGCCGGTTCAACGCGCCCGCGATCTGCTTGGCGATTTCGCTCTCGAGATCGGACACGCGATTCACGTCGAGATCGCATTTTCTTGTGAAGCAAGCGCTCTGCAGATTTGCATCAAACATTTCCAGCGAGAGACGACATTGCCCTTTTGACACTTGAATGGCGCCATGGACCACAAAACGGATACCCAAATGGGAAGCGATGTCCGAAGCGGTTGCTTCGAGCGGGAGGTTCAGGACCGCCGCCGTCGGCAGCACGTCCACCCCCTGCAGGTTTCCAAGGCGAGAGGCCAGGGCATCTGCAAACCCCAGGCACAGCCCATGGTCGTCCGTGGCTTTCCCCAGAAGTAACAATGGCAACACGGCCAGTGACGAACGCTCGCCCCGCTCACTTGCGTTCTCCTGTCTGACAACCCGCGCAGAAGCTTGTCCTAGGCCAGAGCGCGGATATTGAGCGCCGATCACTCGTACCGGACCGATGAATCGATACCCTTTCCCCACTACAGTTTCCACAAAGCGCGGTTTAGCGGAATCGTCGCCGAGAGCTGTCCGAATTTTTCGCACAATGTTGTTGAGGTTTCTATCGGTGTCGATAAACAGATCCGAGCGCCAGAGTTTCTTCACGATCTCTTCGCGTGACACCATCTGCTCTCGCCGCCCCACCAAGAAGGCCAGCAATTCCATGGGCTTTTTCTCGAGCTTCACCCGTCGCCCAAAGCGGCGAAGTTCGTAGCGTCCCAGGTCGAGTTCGACTTCGCCGATTGCTCTCTTTGCAGCGCGCATGAAACCCTCTCGCTGAGATTATCAGCTAAGATTCCGCAGCTTGCGACGATATACAAAAGATACACAAAATTTATCCCCTCTTGATTGGAATGTTCCTTAGGCCAAGCGATGATTCTCGCGGATCAACACTCAATGGAGGCAGAAATCATGAAACGAAACTTGATACTTGCACTCGCAATGGTTGGACTGGTGTTCTTGGCTTGTCAGTTTTCCACCATTGCCGCGCAGGTCACTTCTCACGAAAGACACGCATTTACCCCAGATACCATTCCGTGGGGCCCGGCGCCGCCATTCCTAGCCCCCGGAGCGCAGTTTGCCGTGCTCGAAGGCAACCCGGCGGCCTCCAGCGGTGACTACACCGTGCGTTTGAAGATGCCGGATGGATACCGGATCTTGCCCCACTTTCACCCCCTGCGGGAAAACGTCACAGTCATCTCCGGTACGTTCAAACTTGGGATGGGAGATATTTTTGACAAGAACAAGATGAGAGCCTTCACCGCCGGCAGTTTTGCTTTCCTCGACCCCGACATGCACCACTACGCGATGGCCTGTGGAGAAGTCGTGGTACAGGTCCACGGAATGTCGCCCTTACAGTTTAACTTCGTCAATCCCGAAGACGACCCGAGCAGGGATAAGTAAGAGAAAACAGCAACAGTGCAGGCCAAAGCCCAGGAAGCGGCAACCATTCCTGGACTGCCAAGGGAGAACCTTCGTGAGAGCGTGGACGGACTGCTCCGCGAAGGCGTCCCTTCCGGTCGGTGCGAATCAATGCGAATCAATCTGAAGGACAAACGCTCCAACTGGAACGCTAGGTTCCCTCAACTCAACTGGTTGCTACGACTGGACGCTATGGATTCCCGGCCGAGACACCTTACATCTGGATGGAGGACGCGATGGTAGGGGACAGTATCGGCGTCGATTATCTGCTTGTCCAGGCCGCGTGGGATGCGAAGCATTCGGGTCCGCCGGAGCTCATGGGACAGCTTTTTCATTTGTTCGACGCTCCCAATCGCTTCGGGCTCCCGGCGTTCTATGCGCTGCATGTCTGGGCGTGGAAGGAGAATCCCAGCGGCACCTTCGTGAACTGGCACCCCAACGTTTCGTGCGAGGCATTCGCCGGCCAAAACCCCTGAGTCGAGGCGATAGTCGGACCAAGAATGACAGCCTCTTCGATTTGCTTGGCGGACCGAAGAAGCCGCTCGGAACAACAGCAAATGAGGATGAGCACCGATTTAAGAAAAGGACACGGCTCAAAATGAGTACCACACCGGCTCCTGCTATTTACATGAAGAAACTAAATGTTTTTATCGGGCAATTCGTGACCGATCTCGGCGCTGCAGCTCATACCGGCATGGTCGTCCTTGGGGAAAAACTGGGACTTTACAAAACCCCCACCGGTGGCGCGGTATTTGGTGAAAAGAAAGAAGCTTCAATTGCAGGGTCTGCAACAATCCGAGTTTGTTATTCCCCCGTTCAGCTTCGAACCAATTCGGCTCGCGGCGTAGAGGATGGGGTGAGTCCGGTGAAACACTACAGATTCGTGCTGTCTTGCTTGTTCGTTTTCCTAGTCGGCATGAGCCCGTCCGATGCACAAACGCAATCGGGAGACAGCCCATCACCTACAACAAGCGCATCTTCCAACCTGTCTAACCAGGAATTTCATTGCCACACCGGCTACGGGCTGTCGGATTGCGAGAAGGACATTGCCCAGCTGAAAACAGTCCTCGCCCGCTACCCTGCCGGAGAGCTAGGCCACTGGACCTGGATCCTGGTTCGTTCAGAGGACTGGAAACCTATTGTTCGACGGCTGAGGCTGAAGGAGAGCCCAGCTTTCAGTGCATTGGAGCAGCGGGAAACCTTTCTGGAAGAAGCGCTCTTCGGTCACGAAGTGCTACGCTCGGCTGAACTTGTAGAGGAGTGGCAACTGCCGTTAAATCAGCTTCTGAGTCTTGCCGTAACCCACGAACTGGGCCATGCCCTCTGCGACGAACACGACGAGGCAGTCGCGGACCGCTTCGGAGAGGAACTAAGGAAGGGACATACGCCGCCATGCCGGATTCCCAGAGCGAAAGGAACTAAGTCCCTCCTGGCATCGCTCGCCGGCGCCGAGACTTTCACCGTCCCACTGAACATCGAAGGGGCACGCATTTTCGTCACCGTCCGTGTCAACGACAAAACCGCTCGGCTCTTGCTGGATACCGGAGCGGGAATGACGTTAGTCCTACCGAAGTTCGCCCAGGGCACAATCGAACTGCAACGCCTCAACATCGAGCAGCAGGCAGGCATTAGTCAAGCTTCGATCCGCCACCTCAGCATCACGCTGGGGGAGTTGACGTTCAAAGATCATGTCGTAGGAGTGCTCGACATGACGGACGTGAACAGCCGGACCGGAGCCAGTATCGACGGACTGCTCGGCGAAGATATCCTTTGTCGCTTCCGATCGGTGCGAATCAACTTCAAAGGCAAGACACTCGAGCTGGAACGCTAGGCTCTGTTAGCTCGACCAGCTTGCTGCGCCTAGACCTTGGCCGCCCCCTATCATTGGCCTTGGCACGGTGGGTGCGCCGAAGTATTCGCGATTGTTTATTGCGGCAAGCCGTCGCCCTTGATCTCGTGACTCTTGTCATCCCGACACACTGGCCGCAAATGCGATTCTCGGGCACTGCGCGGAGCACGAGGGGGCGGTTACCTGAGGCGGAAAAAATCGACAGGGAAGCGCTGGGCATCACAACGCGGGTCCTCGGCACTACTCACGACATAACCGACGCTGTAAAGCATCGGTCCTCCCACAGGGGGCCCGCCCTTCTTACATAAGCGCTTCTATGAGAAGGTCATAAAAGTCAAGGCCGACGTGGCGGCCCTCCTTTGTTTGATCTCCGTTTTGGTTGCGTGTGGGACGTCAGGTCCACCTTCCCTCCGTCTCTTGGTTTTTTTACCTTTCTTGTTCTTTGTGGTTTTCGCCACATTTCCACAGAAAATTTGGCGTTAGGATCGCTCAGCAGCGACGACTGGCAACTCGGTCGACCTTGCGGGGCTGTCAAGGGCGCCCGGAAGGGGCGTTCATCTTGACCCTTGACAGCCCCGCAAGTCACTTCATCATCGAGCTCGGAACGAAGCGAAACGCAGTTCAGTGGAGCTTCGTTCCTTAGTTGAGTGGGTTCTGCCTTTTCTCGAGCGCTCTGGTCGGCAGCCATACTCCGCCTCCACCGCTTCCGGCATTCTCCACGATCATCTTTTCGTTTCGGTCCCAGACCATCCTGGATGTGCTTCGAACCAAGTCCTACTAGAAACTCTGGCCGACGACCTCCCACCGTTGCCGTGCTTCTATCCGCACTCTGAATGGGCCGCGTCTGGGCCCGGTGCAAGTTTGGGGTTCGATCATAAGCCCAGGTCCATCACGATCGTGACGAACCTGGGATTGTTGGGTGCTGCTATCTAACTAGCGGTCTTTTGGACCAAGCGCTTATGTGCAGTCACCCGAACAAGGCGGTGGATATCGTTGTCTGCCAAACCTTCCAGATTCTCTTGGTTTTCGCGCCCTTAATGCATGTCTGCTCCTGAGTACCGCCTTCTGCAAAAATCTCATCTGGGATTTCATGTTTCCTGGTTTTGCTCGCCACGAACCCGTTAGGCAGCCACCGCCGACGCTATCGTCGGGGACATGCCCTGGCGCAGCGGCTCATATACTTCTCCACTCACCCAGAGGCAGTGCAGTAAGACGGCCAGCTTCCGGGCCACCGCTACCGCCGCTCTCTTCTTCGCATTCTTCCCACCCCGTTCGCAGAGCCGCAGCCCATATCGTCGTAAGTCCGTGTCCGGTCCGAACGGCCCCAGGATATACTGCGCGCTCCCCACCAGCAGCTTGCGCACCATCGTGTCTCCGGTTTTGCTGATCCCTAATTGCGGCTGGCTCTCCCCGGAGTCCTCCTGCTTCGGCACTAGTCCCAGATAGGGTCCCACATCTCGACTCTTCGCGAATCGTCCCGGATTCTCCAAGGTCAATACGTAGGCCAGCGCCGTGATCGGCCCCACCCCTTTCACCTGCCGCAGTAATGCCGTATGCCCGTACTTCTCGCGGCCCAACTTCTCAATCTTCTGGTCATACCCCTGAATGCAATCACTCAGTGCCGCCGCCATACGCACCAAGGGCAGCAGCGCTTCGCGGATCTCGACGGGAACTGCCTCCTCTACCTTTTGTGCGAAGCTCGGGCTGGAACACTTGGGGAGCCGTGCACCCATACTCTTTACCAGTCCTCGCGTGGCGTTGATCAGCTCGGTCCGCGCCGCCACCAACGCATCGCGGGCTCGTAACACCACCAGGTCCTGCCGCACTTCCTTACTCCGGTGCCGCATGGGGTGCAACGATTGCGCATCTACGCGTCCCAATCGCGCCAACTTGTTGGCATCGATTCGATCATTCTTGCGCTTGCGACGCTTCGATCCTTCCATTAACCGCGGGTTGGCCACCAGCACTTCGTGTCCGCAACCGCAGATGACTTCCTGCACCCAGGGAGAGTGTGTCCCCACCTCGAAAACGACTCGCGCCGCATTCAATGCCTGAAAGAATTCGGCAATGTGCTGCTGCGTCGTACGCAACTGTCCCTCCGCCAGCGTTTCCCCCTCCAGACCCAGAATGCAGTAGTGGCTCCATTGGTCCCCCAGATCCACGCCCACCGTCAGACGGTCGAGATTGGGGCGAAACTTACCTCGCCGATCCTCTTCTCCTGTGCTCCCTGCTTCCACCTTCGGATCCAGTTTTTTCCTCAGTGTCACTCTTCATTGCAGAATTGTTATGCTTCTTCACGGTCGATCTCCTTTTCATGTGATTGCACGTTGAGTGCGTTGATCACCGCTAGCTTAACGCCATCCGTGATCGGGGATCGACCTTCTCATCCCATCTAACTTAAGCCGTCAGGTTTGAAGCGACTTGGACCCTCTCGGAAGCCAGTTTGTGGATAGCCTCTGTATCACCGCCCATCTGGGAAACTGGCTCTGTTACTGGCCAGAAGGGCTTGTCGGAAGCTTTGTTAGCACCACGGGCCGACGTGAGACGGGGCAGTGGCGGTATAGCCGATCGCCTTGTCATATCTGCTTGAAGCGGTGCTTATTGATTCTTAGCAAGCGGATTTTGGACTCCGGGTGGAAGGTGGAATATCGAGTTTGGCTGCCGCACCTGAGCGTCCAGCAACCTTGCCTCGATGATTTTTCGTTCCTCGGCCACCGACTTCTTGGCAAGTGATTGGCTTGAGCGTTCGGGCCGAGCAGGAGGGGAACCGGAAGGAATTCTGCTTGGAGTAGTGATCTCTGGACCGATACCGGAATACCCGCTGCGTATCAGGGCCAACCATCTATTTCCACTTCTCATGTAGAGAATCGCCCTCACGACGTCGCCGTCTAGTCGCAGTGCTGCCCGTTCGTTGTCCTTTAGTTGAGTTGGTCGTAACAGCACAGCGGACGACATGGATTTCGAGCTTTTGTATCCGATACGCTGGGTCGTTCGTTTCATCCGGAGCCGTGCCACCGTAACCTCCAGTAGAAACTCCCACAAAGAACCTCCTGGCAAAGCCGGATGCACGCGTCGTTTCTGAAAGTAGAGAGCCGCGCAAGACGGATCGCCTTGCGGTTTGAAATAGGGCATCCGACGTGCCAGACCGATGGCGGTCCAGGATTGGGGCAAACGTTTGCAGTCGTAGTAAGATAGGGACGCTCAACGGTTGGGGCCCGGAGAAGTGTCGGCGCTTCCGACGCTGAATCCGACACCTGTCGGGCCTACGACGGGTCAGTAAGGCTGAGTTCCCAAAACTCTAGCACCAGGGTAGATGTTGACTGCGCCCGGGATTTCTGAAGACGGTCGAATTCAAGATGAGCCCCTCTCCAACACCGGTTAAGGCACTCACCACGCAAGCGTCAAACAGCATGCAAGCAGAGCTGGAGCGCGAAAAGGACCGGCTGAAGCTGCTCTTGGAAATGACGAACACCCTGGTCTCGAATTTGGAGTTTCGCGATCTCCTGCGAGCGATCTCGGCGAGCATCCGGAGAGTTATGCAGTGCGACAGCGTTGGCGTGTGGTTGCCCGACTCGAAGCAAGGCCAATTGCGCGCTCACGCCTTGGAATTCCCGGAAAGCAAGGGATTCGCAAAAGAGGATCTACTGCAACCGTTCGAGGGGTCCCTGATAGGCAGCGTATTCATAACTGGCAAGCCTCTCGTAGTAGACAAGACCGATCTCATGAGTAAACAGGCAAATCCTGAGGCTCGTGCAGAAGGCTTCGAGTCCGGCTGTGCCCTGCCCCTGATCAGCCGAAACCGGACACTCGGCGTACTGACCCTCGGCAGCCGGGCCGAGAACTCATTCAGCCCAGAAGACATTGATTTCCTGGTGCGAGCGGCGGGACAAGTGGCAATCGCGATCGAGAATGCCAACCTCTATTCTGATCTGCAACGCAGCGAAGCATTCCTAGCTCGAGGGCAGAGTATAAGTCAAACAGGCAGCTTCGGCTGGAGCGTTCTCAGAGGAGAAATCTACTGGTCGGAGGAAACCTATAACATCTATCAACATGATCGAGCGGTGAAGCCCACGTTGGAGTTAGTATTCCGGCGAATTCATCCTGACGACAGAGATCGCGTGCAGCAGGCTCTCGACCACGCGACCA
>WNEZ01000795.1_pt1 | contig 34582 bp, 26 predicted proteins | sample 5400521 | NCBI WGS metagenome assembly WNEZ01 (sample SAMN13153339, study PRJNA577476) | soil metagenome | isolation source: 120 cm saprolite under Douglas fir tree site 2 hole 1 replicate 1 | place: USA:California | collected 2015-04-18 | reverse complement strand
TGCATACGCTGTCTTAGTAATGCAAGAGACACTACGCCTGGTAAAAAGAGGAAAGGGTACCAGGCCGAGGTATCTGACAATTCTGCCCAGGAGGATGCACAGGCCTCGCTTGATGATTTTGATACCTCGCCCAGAATGGCAGCAGTGCAACAACAAGCGCAAGCATCGCAGCGTAGTCTGGTGCCACTCGCCACAGCATCGACCCAGGTAATACCTGAGCCGCCCCCTCGCCCTGCCACCCAGCCTCCTCCACCTTCACCTTCACCTTCTCGTTCTCCATCTATTCAAACTGTCATGTCCGATGGGCCTATAGATTGCCAGCAGTGTCGCCAGATGCTACTGGAATATGCAGAGGCTATGGACAGCGGCCAGAATGTTGCCTATCTCTACCCAGATGTCCAGGATCATCTTTTGACTTGTGAAGCCGGTTGCCTGGTATTGCTAGACTTATTTCGCCAGGAGGCCAAGGCTAACCGTAAAAATAGGCGGCGCCTGGTGCGTAACCCATTCAAGATCATCGGCTGGGAAATCACTGGCTTCTTCCGCGGAGGACAGCTACCAGTTTCTACACGTGCACTTTCCTTTGGCACGCTTATCTTCCTCTTACTCGTCGCATCGCTGAGTACTTACCTTAGCATACGCTGGGATGATGCACGTTACTTTCACCCCCCTGTCAATGTACATACTATTCCAACACCAGACGGCATAGGATTGAGCGATGGACTTAAAATCTACGATGCTTGCAATGCCAGCATTTATCAAGACAAACGCAACGCGGCGCAGGCATTGCAGCGAGGCAACCTCACCAGGGCAGACGCGTTACTCTCTACGGCCATGAATGTGGAGGATACGACTGGCTGCAATAGCGCCGAGGCCGCTATTTATCGCGAGGACCTGCACATACGTCAATCTGGTCGATCCTTTGGTATAGTTGTCGTCAGCTTTGATAGTGGCCCGGGCAATGCCGACCCACAGGGTGGGACTGACCGCCATATTCTCTATGCAGCTTATACTCAGGAGTTGGTGGGAGCATTCATCGGTCAGCAGCAGTACAATTCCATGCAAATGCAAGTTCCTGGAGCACCACTACTCTATCTCGTATTGGCAAATACGACCGGGGTTGAGCAAGGAGCGTTGCAGATCGCAAATGCGGTAGCCACGCTGTCCTCTAATGGGATGTTGCAGCAATTTGGTTTGCTGGCAAATGGGCCGACCCCTGTGTTAGCAGTGCTGGGATTGGGGCCAAGCCAGCTGGCCCAGATTGTGCTGCCGGTGCTATGCCGAGCAGGTATACCCCTTATTGCGCCCACAACAACCGGCCTCTTCATCATCGATCTTCTGACCCAGACGTCTTTGTATCGCCACTGCACGCCAGGATTTGCATTCGTCCGTTTTTCACCAGATGACCTGGCTCAGAGCATTGTAGGATCTTCTTACGCCTATATCCAACTTCACGCTCGCAACGCCGCCATTTTCTATGACCCCAGCAATCCATCATCTCAAGGATCTGCTCAGGGCTTTATCTCCGGGTTCACCCGTCACTCTGGCGCTCATATCGTGGCCCAGGAGACGGCAGTTGCCAGTGGGCTCCTAGATGCCAACGGGCGACCGCAGGCTTCACGCGAGGACTTGCTTGCAGGCCTCAACGATGCGCTGAAAGCAACCCCGCACCCTGATATCATCTTTGCACCGCTACTGGCAAACGATGTGACGACACTGGCTGAGGCGATAGCACATTTGCCGGTCAGCCAGCAGCCGATCTTGATGATAGGGGGAGAATATGTGCGGCCTGCTGCCCTCCAGGGACTCGTCCCATGGGCGCGCAAACAGCAATTGACGCTGCCGCAAATTTATGTTTCCCTCTCATCGGCAGCGCGTCCTCCAGCCAACGGTGACTGGCAGAGTCAGTTCTACGCCAGCTTCTGTACATCATTTGCTACGCCTGGTTCCTTCTGCAGCGGAGCCGCAGCTCTTGATCAGGGAGCACTCCTGTTCGCCGACGGGATAGAGATGATAGTCAAGGGCATCGGTTCGCTAGCACCCGGCAGCCAGTTTCCGACTACGCCGCTGCTCGTTCAGCATATGAGCAACGAGAAATTCGCTGGTGTCAGTTGTTATATCTCCCTGCGCTACTGGGATAATGTATTGGTGACCAGCACCAATGTTGAACCTATCGTCCTGGGTTTACAGGCTGATGGCAGCATTCAAATTGTCGGATAAGGAGAATATACAGCATGGAGCTCCTGGTTGCGACTCTGGCCCATACCACACCAGGCAGAGATGTCGATGGTTTGGCAGATATACGCCTGATTATAGATACAATCCGCAATGCACAAGGGCTGGTCACATTACGTTCTTATCGTGGTAGCGGGGATGATGTATACTACCTGGCACTTACTACCTGGCAAGACGAGGAGTCCTGGCAGAAAGCTCAGGAACGCTATAACCCCAAACAGCTTATGATGAGCTCAATCCCAGGCCTGCTGGTTTCCCCACCCAGGCAATGGTTGATGCAATACCTCTGGGGCTATAGCCGCCCCGCTGCACAGCCAACGCTGGCAGCAGTACATATCGCATCTACACGTTCCGAACAGGCGGAATATGTACGACGAGGATGGATCGAGTGCCTGCGCCGGCAAGTAGTGCAGCCAACATTAGCGCTCGCCTCTGCATTCCTGGCACGCGGCATAGATGAGGATGCTCTTGTGACTCATCCTTTGGCACCAGGAGACAAGATGCATGAAAGCCCTGTTTATCTAGAAGGATCTATTTTCCTTAATATGTTGAGCTGGCCCGATGAAGCCAATCGTGAGGAATTCTATGTTGACCCAGACTATCAAGCCATTAGCCGCTTCTTGAGCGGAGTGGGGACCATCCAGGTTCTCCAGCTTGAGCCTTTATGAGCATTTATACCACGTCCACCATCCACACTTCTTTCCTCCCCCAGTTTGTGTGGCACGCCGCTCAATCATCTGAGCTTTCTGCGACCGGTTTGGTATAGTACTTGTGTAGCTCTGTTCGCAGCAGTTCCCGGTCAGCCCACATGGAACTTGTGAAGATATGATATTCACCATCACATTCAGGAACAGGCGCTGCACACTTGCGATGCGGAGTCAGCCTGAAGCGAATAGTACTCCCACTGACCTCAACCCAAATATGGCGGCGGGTATAGCCTGACCCCCACTTAAAGAGGACCATGGAATCGTACTCTTCAAACCGACCCCTCCCCTTCAACAAGTCCTTGTTGATAGACCGAAGCATTTCGGCAAGGCCACTTTCCCATAGTACGTGTTTGGCATTCTCGCGCATAGCCAAACGCCTTGCCTCAAGCTCTGCGTCATTCAAGAGTTCTGGCGCGTCTTTTGTGTCTTCGCTGCTAGTCATAAACCCTTCGCCTGCGGATACCCCTCGCGTTCTACGCGGGGGAGGAAGCAGGCGCTCCTTGTTTGCGGGGGCAGAAGGGCACGAGCCGCGTTCTCCACCGCAGCAGTTTGATCAGTCGACAGTCGGCCACCTTCGCCGTTTGGGTGAGCCGCTTGTTCGTCTCCGGGTCGTGCAAACTGAGCTTGCCATCCATGGTGCCCCCGACGGTGGCCTTCCCCCACTTCGGATGCTTGACCAGCGTCCCACGCTTGATCCCTTGGGAGAGGGTGCCGCCATAGGGCTTTCTTTTCCCGCCTTTCTCTGGCTGAAAACGATGCAGTTGGCGGTGGTGCCAGTTGAAAGGCGCCATGCACACTAAGCGCGTGTTGTCCGGTGTCTTGGTGCCTTCGACCGCACTGGAGGCCAGCACCCACGCATCGATACAGTGGGCCTCCCACACCTCCGCCAGCTTCTTGCCCGTCTTCTTGAGACCGAACTGCTCGCGCAATTCCTTGGTCTGGTACCCCTGCTTGGTCTGGACAGGAGCCAGCTTGCCTAGCTCCTCGTAGAACCACGCCTTGCCCACTTCCAGGGGCGAAAAGGCTTGATCCCACTTCTGTTTGCCTGTGGTCTTCGCTTTGATATCCTCGACCACAAAGACTCTGACCGGGAAGAGTTGGCAGAGGAAGGCTGCCAGTCTGAGCTTCCACCCCCATCGTGCCCTGGTGGAGGGCGGCAGCTTCTTTCGGCTCGGTTTGCGGTTCCGGCGCGGCTGCCGATAAGGCGTGGTACGATTGCGACGGGTGCGACGCATGCGGGTGCTGTCCTTTTCCGCTTCCTTGACCCCTGTGCGAGCCTCCGCCTGGATATTGACGTAGGTGTGGGCGGCTGAGACCACACTCAAGCCCTCGCGCTTACTCCCAGGGTCGATGCCGACTGCGATGGGTTGCACATCTCGAGCTTTGGGCTCGACGTTGAGCCGCACGCAGAAGAGGCCGCCTTTCCAGAAGCCGGTGGCCTTCCCACTCTTGATCCAGCGCCTGGCCCGTGCAGGGGTCGTAGGCATAAGCGGGCGTTGTTCCTGATCGACCACTGGAACAAACAAGTGCGACATCACGCGATAAGCCCCTTTCGGGTAGGCTATAATCCCTTCGCTGCTGACCAGCGGAGCGGTGATCTGTTAGGGAGGCGCACATCACGTCCTCTGGGCTGCCACGCCCGGCTGGTTCAGCTTCCGTGGACCCCGTTGCCGGGATCTGGACAAGCTAGTCAAACGGTTGCCCTTGTGTGGGTTCCGGTGGCGAGCCGGACCCGTTCACAAGCCCATCCCTTTTTAAGGGATGGGTGCTTGACTACTGCCTTTCAGGTCATGGGTCTCAAGAATAATCGGCATTATTTGTCCATCACCCAGTGGAGAAGGAGTGCTCACATTGCAATAGACACTCATAGGATAGCACAATTGCAAAGAGAGAGGCCAGGGAGCTTATTACCAGGGTACTCGCTGCTCAAATTCGCTCATGCTCTCCCCTTCGAGTATGTGCAGCAAATCTTGATGCAAGTTGCCGATAGCGGAGAGCGAAGGTGGTAGCAGTGAGGAGGAGGAGAGAACAGTGGAGTGAAGGTATTCCTGGTACGTTCTATCTCGTGGAGAGGGGGGATAGTAAATATTGCCGTTGGATTGTTTCGCCAGATACTTGGCTTCAGCCGTCAGGTAACTCAGTTCTTGCATACTGTGAGGTTGTCGTACCTGGTTACTTACTTCACCAATGGATAGGGAGACCAGAGGGAACTGATATGACCTCCCCTTCCGATCTACTCCACTGATGGAGCCACGTTCCCGGTGCTCTGGACGGTATAGTGCGAGGCTTTCTTCTTTGAAGTGCACAGCAACACGCAGACTCAGTGTTTTAGCACACTCAGGCGTTGTCATGACCATAAAATCATCCCCACCAATATGCCCTACGAAATCATCAGTATTACCATACTCGTGGACGACTTGCTGGCAAATTCGCCCTACTAAACGAATCAAATCATTGCCAGCCAGGAAACCATAGACGTCGTTAAAGGCCTTGAAATTGTCCAGGTCTAGATAGAGGATGCTCCAGGGGTCTGGACGACTGAGGCTGTACTTGATAGCTTGCTCTACTTGTAAACCACCTGGCAAGCCAGTGAGCGGAGAGAGAAATCGTTGCTGGACACGACGTAGCTGGGTGCGCACTCGCGCTAGTAGTTCTTCATCATGGAAAGGTTTCGTAATATAGTCATCTATGCCGGCCTCGAACGCTTGTACTTTAACAGCTACCTCTGATTGCTCGCTCAATACAATAATAGGAATATGCATGGTTTTTGGATGTTCGCGTAATCGCCGGGCTACCTGACGGCCGTCGGCTCCTGTTAGTCCGCCATCTAGAATAACCAGGTGCGGCGTTTCACGTAGTGCAAACTGAACAGCACCCTCACCGTCAAGGACAGCTATCACGTTGTATCCATCGCTTTCCAGGGTTAACCTGAGCAATCTAGTGATCAACAAATCGTCCTCAACGACTAGAACATTGGCCATGTCTACTCCTGACTCTATGTTCGGTTTTGCTATCTCCAATATAACCCAACCAGGGTCATAGGCGGGATGGAGAAATCTACTCCTCATACTACTCGTGGGCACACATTAGCAACCCTCACTCAATTATGCAGGCTCTTCTCGACGTGCCAACACAAGTAGTGATGAAAGCGATCACCCATGCAAGTTCCACTATCCAGAGGTGCGAATTGCCCAGAGACGGCAGGGCATCGATGCTAAACAGCATCGTCAATTCAGGCTCGTCGAGATCCTTCCCCGAGGATTTCGTACGGGCAGGGAGCGTTCAGAGGTGAGTTAAAATAATAAAGCCTCGTGCCTCTGGCGCTTATACTTAATTGAGCACTCACCAAAACCATTGGTGTATTGAGATAGACTCACAAAAATAAGTAGATGACTATCGATTATCGCGCTACACACGACGTTGTTACTCTAAGATGCGTATTCTTGTTATATGTAAGTATAACATCCTTCGTCGCACATGCAAGGGTTTTGTTAGAGCAAATCAGCGTATTTGGTGAAAACTGTTCGGTTTTTAACGCACAGTTTCCGTTACATATCATAACACACTGCTGCACCATAATTGTCTGACAAAGTGGTTGACGCAGTCTCTATGCTGCGATAAGATGGAGGCCACAGCGGAGGAAATAAGAAAATAGCATGAAGGTTAAAGATGACTCCATCACCAGCAAACTTTGAACGACCTATCGCATTTTACACGCGTGGGCAACCTTCTTTTCTCCTCGAGGGGGTACTACACGAACCTCTACAGGTAGAACAGGCTCCCGTTGTCGTGCTCTGCCATCCCCAGCCAGCTAGCAGTGATATGAATGATGTAATTACGGTAGCTCTTGCCAGGAGCCTGGCCCAGGCAGGGATGGTCGCCTTGCGCTTCAACTTTCGCGGTGTCGGTAAGAGCCAGGGCCAGCAGACAGACGGACGCCTGGAGCCACTTGACCTTGCAGGCGCCATTGACATCGTACTCACGCGACCAGGGATAAATACAGCCAAGGTCTGCGTCATAGGTCATAGTTTTGGCGCATATATTGCCCTCCTATATGCACCATTCGATTTGCGCATACGTACGCTTGTTGCTATTAGCCTGCCGCTCTTCCGCACTGCTGGCGGTTTTCCTAAAGCGTTCGATCGTCCTAAACTGTTCGTAACCGGCGAATTTGACGAGATTTGCCCGCTCTATAAGCTAGAACCATTCGTCGAACAACAAAAGGGGCCTAAGGGCATCAAAGTAATTACAGGTGCTCGTCATCTGATGCGCGGGTATGAAGAGGCAACGATTAATACCATCATGAAGTTTGTTACAACCTGGGCAGAAATGCCAGGAGTCTGAGGATCAATGAATCAAAGTAACCCACTGATTGTGCAAAGTGATCGTTCCATCTTGTTGGAGGTGGACCATCCCCTACACGCTGAGGCCAGGGATGTTCTTGCTCAATTTGCAGAGTTAGAAAAGTCACCAGAGCATATACACACCTATCGTCTTTCACCGTTATCTCTCTGGAACGCTGCTTCAGGAGGCATGAGTGCTCAAGAGATACTTGAGCTGCTGACACGCTACAGCAAGTACGATATTCCGGTCAACGTCGCTGTCGATATTCGAGAGTATGTCAGCCGTTATGGCCGTGTCAAGCTGATACGTGAAGGTGATGCATTGCTCCTCATTTCCAATGATGCTGCACTCATTGCCGAAATCATGCACCACAAGCGCACTCAGCCCTACCTGTTGCGCCAACTGAGCAGTCATACTGTTCAAGTTGATGCATCACGTCGGGGGCATATCAAGCAGGCGCTTATTCATATCGGCTTCCCTGCCGAAGACCTGGCAGGTTACACCGAAGGTTCCCCGCTTCCACTGAAGCTCAGATCGAAGACGCTGCAAAGGAAAGATTTTGAGCCACGCAAATACCAGTACGCCGCCTCGGCTGCATACTATGCAGGGGGAGCACCCAGCGGCGGGAGTGGCGTGGTTGTGTTACCTTGTGGCGCAGGCAAAACCATCGTGGGCCTGGTCACTATGGCTGACATCCAACGTGCCACACTGATCCTCACGCCCAATACCATAGCTGTGCGCCAGTGGATACAAGAAATTGTCGATAAGACCGATATCCCTCCTGAGATGGTAGGAGAATATACAGGCGAACGTAAAAACATCTGTCCTATCACAGTGAGTACTTATCAGATACTGACCTACCGCCGTTCGGAAGAAGAGGATTTCCCACACTTTGCTCTTTTCACTAGCTATGACTGGGGACTGATCATTTATGACGAAGTACATTTGCTGCCTGCTCCTGTCTTCCGCATTACTGCCGAGATTCAGGCACGGCGGCGCCTGGGATTGACTGCGACCCTGGTGCGCGAAGATGGGCGCGAGGCTGATGTCTTTAGCCTGATCGGCCCCAAGAAATATGACGTTCCCTGGCGCGAACTAGAGCGGCAAGGCTGGATAGCCACTGCCGAATGCCACGAGATTCGTGTCGGTATGACAGAAGATGAGCAGCTCAACTATGCCTTGGCCGAGGAGCGAGAGAAATATCGCCTGGCAGCAGAAAGTCCTGCAAAGCTTACGATGGCACACTATCTGGCAGAGCGGCATCGCGATGACCAGGTATTGATCATTGGACAGTACATTGATCAGTTGAAACTCCTTGCCAGCGATCTGGAAGCTCCCCTCTTGACTGGACGCACCCCAACTGCCCAGCGCGAAAAGCTCTACGATCAGTTTCGCCGCGGCGATCTCAAGCGGCTGGTGGTTAGCAAAGTGGCGAACTTCGCGATCGACTTGCCCGATGCTAATGTGGCCATTCAGGTATCGGGGACGTTTGGTTCTCGGCAAGAGGAAGCACAGCGCCTGGGCCGCATCCTGCGCCCCCCCCAAAAGCGATGGAAGCCTGGCATACTTCTACTCCATCGTCACCCGTGACACGCGCGACCAGGATTTCTCCGCCAATCGCCAGCTCTTTCTCACCGAGCAGGGTTATCGCTACGTGATAGAGGACGCCGAGGCCTTGCTGGCTAACGGATCTCTCTGAGATCCTCTCATAATTCTTCTGGCGGGCCTGCGACCCGCTTTGAGGAAGAAGAAGAAGGCGAGGACACCTCGCGCTCCGGCAGGGGCAGAGCCCCTGCACCCCGAGGTATGAGTGGATCTCAGGATCTCCTCCTTGACACACATACTTGATGGGTGATACCGTTTCTAACATATGAAACTATCATGACAGGCCCCGAAAAGCCTGAGAGTTAGCGCCATATGCTCCCGCTCAACACGGGCGAGCCTGGTGAGCTCGGCGACGGAAACAGCAGCGTCGCGCCTCCGGCGGTATACGGCAGAGGCTTCCACCTCTTCAAGAGAGGCATAGGATGCGTTTCATGCGCATCAAAAGATGTAAGTAATCTAGCATTGTTACCTGTTTTTGTCAACTGTTGCACCTTTTTGGCAATACCTCGATCACACAGTTTGACAGAAAACAGCAATGGTTGAAGTTGGGAATGACTCTAAAGAAGGGTATCATGGTAGACAGCTATATCAATGTTACAAGCGAAGATTTTGCTGAAAAGGTACTGAATGCTCCACATATGGTCATCGTCAATTTTTCGGCAGAGTGGAGCAGCTCATGCCAGATACTCGACCCGGAATTCGAAGCGATCAGCAAAGAGTACCAGGGGCGTGTAACGTTCGCCAAGCTGAATGTGGATCAGAACGAGCAACTGACCAGCCAATGGAATGTCGATGGCGTTCCTACGCTCGTTTTCTTCAAAGGGGGTCAGGAGATTAACCGCATCAAAGGTATCGTGATGCGTGATAAACTGCGCCGGCAGGTCGAAGGAACTTTGCTGGCGCTCTGATTCTGATGTGCAACACGCATGTTTGAGAGAGGTTCATCATCCCGGTCAGGAGCAGTCCTTGGAGCGTTTGTATCCCATTCGATTAGAAGCATCGTTGCACGAGACTATTTGGGGAGGACGAAGATTAGAACGCGATGGGTGGAAATCGCTGCCACCCGGCGATATTCTCATCGGTGAAGCCTGGGAGACCGAGATAAGCACAGTTGCGCAGAACGAGCCTTATCGAGGCAAAATGCTGGGTACGTTAGTAGAGGAACTGGGATCAGCACTACTTGGCGAGCAAGCCATTTCCATCTTCGGCAATCGCTTCCCACTGCTCGCCAAGTTCATCGATGCCAACGACAACCTCTCCGTACAGGTCCACCCGGATGACACTTATGCCGCGCTGCATGAGCGAAGTAAACTGGGCAAGACAGAATACTGGTATATCCTTGCCGCTGAGCCCGGCGCCACCATCATTCATGGTTTTAAATCTCCCACCACGCGCGCACAGGTTTACGAAGCGATTCGACACGAAACATTGGAACTGCTTCTTCACGAGGAAACCGTTCAAGTAGGAGATGTCATCTTCGTGCCCCCCGGAACGGTTCACGCTATCGGCCGTGGAGTGATGCTCTACGAGTTGCAGGAATACTCAGATATCACGTACCGCATGTACGACTACGGCCGTCGCACCGCCGCCGGTGTGCCACGCCAGTTGCACATAGAACAATCTCTTGCTGTCTCGCACTATGGTGTATCACCCCGTGTAAAGGTGATGCCGGTGCAGTTAGCAGGTGGGCCAGATTACGACGAACGGTGCCTGGCGGCCTGCAAGTATTTTGTCACTTGTGAGATGACGCTTAGTCAGAAAAATGCTAGGCCGGGCTACGTGGAAGGCAGAACGGAGAAAAGTTGCATTATCCTCTCTTCTCTAGGGGCCGAGGTCGAGGTACACTTTGGCACTTCGCTCACCAGCAGCGAGCGTCTTTCTCGCGGCGAGACGATGGTGCTGCCAGCAGCGTTAGGAAGCTACTGCATTGAAGGTGTAGGCAGGGTTCTACTGTCTTACGTGCCAACGCCTGATGACAAGGCCTGGCGCTTATGGGAGGTGAAAAATGCAGTGAAGTGAGCATGGTTCAGACATTAAATCATGGCGCTGGGATAAGCCCTACATTTCTTGTCTGCGCTTCCTGCGTTCTTCCTCCAAATCGGTCACGGTACCCTCGACAATCTTGCCTTCCATATCTGGCTCCGCCGAGCCATAGAAGGGAGAACGCAGCGGAAAGCCCCGTTGCATGCGACTTATTTCTGCAACTCCCTTCGATATGCCTGTTCCGATATTGAAAAGGAACAACACAGCGGCCAATCCCGCCCATACACCCAGGCCAACCAGGAGGGTAACAACACCTCCAACGATGCCGTTGAGGATGCTTTCGGTTATGACTCCCGCCAGCACAGCTATATAAAAGAAACGTACAAGCACCATCAACAACCAGTGCATAAACCAGAACACGGCTTTCACTGGATCTGCTGGCATCTCCCAGCGCGGGATTAACTCACGTTTTGGTCTGATTAAGCGCATGTTGACCTCACCTTCGCTGCGTTTCCATCGTTATGCATATTGTAGCAGCATAGGTTCATATACGCTAGTGGGCTTGAGGAGGTTGGCCGGGGAACATAATGCTGTCACTACCGTCCACTGTGCGTAGCTTTATCGCCGCTGTATTCCGGTCGCCATCGGTCTCCAGATGAAATGGGCCGTAGTATGGGTTATCCGGCGTCGTCATGAAAGATTGCGCTTTAATCGCTACAGAGACAGGAGCGGAACCACCTCTGGACAGGCTAAAGGCAACTAGCAATTGATCACCTGCCCGTATCGCGGTAAAAGTACACTCGCTCCCCCTACTCTGCTGGCCGGCACCAGCGGGGATAGCCGTCATGGCATAGTTATATGTCGTTCGATACCTCGGCTGCTCAGAACGCAGAAGGCTCCAACGTGTAACCAGCCACGACGAGCCGCCGTAGTTGAGTCCTTGTGTATCGAGTAGTTGTAAATCGCCCGTAAAAGCCATAGAGGAGGGATTTTGAATCGCGGTAGGCGTGACCACATAAAGCCGGTAAGGAGCACCACCCAGACGCACCGGGGAATCGACAAGCATGGCTGAAGCGAACTGGTTTAGCAGGGCATTGGTCAACCCATCGTATGGTCCAACCAGGAGCACTGCAGGACCATCAGCAGGATTTGGAAGAACGAGGCAACTTGCGGCATCGAAGAGCGTGGTAGGAGTTTGCATTTGCTCGGCCAGGTAACGCAGCGCAGTCTGCGTGGCGTAGTCCGTAGTGATATAGACCCTGCTGAGATGACGCTGTTGCGCCAACTGGTCAGCCTCGTTGAGCGCATGTTGCATGGAACGGAGATCGTTATGGTAGGGGTATGGTTGGAAACTTCGATCATCGAAGTAGCCGCTACTTGTATCAATAACCGCTGCCGTACTGACCACCAGTTGTGCGACAATCACCAGGCAAGCAATGGCATACGTGACATAGCGCAAGCCAGTCCACTTGCCTCCATGTGTCTGGACATATTCTGCCACCTTAGCCAGCGTAAGACCGATCAGTATATATGGCCCGGGCATGAACATGAAAAAGTATTGCGAATGCAGGCTAATTGCATGACGCGAGAGGATCAACAACGGCACAATTTGCCACACCAGCAGCAAGAGGAGACCGCACTGGTAGGGCGCGGCCTGTAGGGACTTCCACCACTCCAGAACGACCGCTAGCGACTTTTGCACTACACTACCGCTTCCTTCCACCGTCGAGGTCTGGGATTGTTCCTCTCCTGAGAGCAAGAACGACAGGCCCGCCGTTACGAAGCCACCCAGAGTTAGTAGAAGCATAGCGGCAGTTAGCCAGGGGAGCAGGGGAGCAAGCGAGCGCACTACGGAATGTATATTGTCCGGCAGGTTATCGTAGGGAGCGAGGAAATAACGATAGAAGTGGATGGCCTGGGTGTCGAAATGTGCATGCTGGTTGGTTAGCGTAAATATACCGTGTATATCGGCGAAACCGGTAAAAACTTCCCAGGCGATGTAAGGTAAGAATATGATGAGCAGCAAGAAACAGGCCAGGAAAAGATCGCGCCAGCGAAGCGTCCCAGGCACAAGCGCTACTGCCACCAGCAGGGGCACGCCGAGCAGGAGCGTGGTCGGATGCATCTGGTAGAGGATGCCGAACAACACCAGGGCAGGCCAGAGCCAGCCCTTACGACGCTCGACAACGCCCCGGAACAGGGCAAACATGAAAAGAACCACAAATGGTGGCATCAAATTGGGCTGCCAAATAAAGCGCGCATAATTGAGCGGACCGGCGGCGGTTGCATACAGCAGCGCAGCTACTGTCCCCGCAAAGCGCCCATAGTAGCGACGAGTAAAGAAATATGTCAGCACAGCCGCCGCGGTCGTAAATACTCCTACCAGTACCGCGCCCCACATCGGGTTGGAGCTAAGTGCAGCCAACGGCATGAAAAAGTAGATGACACCCGGCGGATTAGAAATTCCAATCGAGGCTACATTGCTCGTCACAGGCAATAGACCATGATGCACAGCATCATAGGCCAGCCGGTAGAGCTTGGCCTGGTCTTCATCCAACTCGGTCGTATTTATCTGGTAGAAGCGTAGGAAGCCAGCAGCCAGTAGGATGAAGTACACTTCCCATGTGCTGACAGTGAATGAGAGCAGCCTGAGAAACCATGTACGCAGTCTGTCACTGCCGGGCGGTGATGGCGACTCTGTGTTCGTTTTCTTCGATGGCTTAAGGCTGATAGTATCCTTGCTCATAGCGAGGCTATTCTACCATGTTTGGGATAGGATGTAACTACAACTGGAAGAAAGTAATTGATACGGTCTCGGCAACAGTGTGGTATACTTTGCCTTAAAAAGGCGGGGGTAGATGAAAGAATACCAATACACAATCATCCTGGACCCTGATCCTGAAGAGGGAGGTTACACAGTAACCGTACCAGCTTTGCCTGGGTGTGTAACGCAAGGTGAGACCATCGAGGAGGCTATTGCTATGGCGAAAGATGCTATCCGCCTCTATATCGAGACGCTCATTGTAGATGGTGAGCCGGTACCTCAAGAACACGAGCATCCACAAGCACTTATCGTCAAAGTCGCCGCATAGCGTATTGCTCAGATCAAAATATGCTTAGAGGGCCTGGTATTCTTTGCAGATACCAGGCTTTGTCATGCTACTTTTCCTACTTAGATCGTACTCACCACGGCGGCCTGGCGGCGCAGTGACCATAAGCTACCAGGAAGAGCAGTACAATACTAGCGAGGATCACACTCACATCCAGCAGGGTATTAGCACAACTACTTTTCAGCCTGCAACCATACCCGCATTCCACCAGAAGTGCGATTATCCCATGCGTAATAAGGAATGGCTGTAATGGTGCATGGATGCGCCGTTGCAGGCCAGGAACGATACAGCATTCCTTCCCAATCAGTATCACCGGCAGCCTGAGCGCTACCGGTTATCACGACGATACCGCCAAGTGCGCCTGGCTCAAAGTGGCTCGCCAGATCTGCCGTCCTGGGAAGAACAATGCGATGCAGTGGCACTGTGTGATCGACCGCTTCGAGACAGTAGATGAGCGGACCTCGCTGGAGGGCGACACATCCGGTATCCTGGCGCACATCCGGGTGTGCATAGACCCGCTCGACCGGCATATCCAGAGCAAGTACCACGTGATCACCTGGATGCCACAGGCGTTCCACCCGCGCGTAGCCCTTTATAATATGTTCGGTCAGATCTAGTGAGTCACCATTCACTGAGAGGCGTGCAGTTCGGCACCAACCGGGAATACGCAGGTTCAGCCCGAAAACAGTCGACTCGTCCATCCCCAACTGGATTGTAATCAAACCATCCCAGGGGTACGTCGTTTCTTGCCGCACTGTGATCTCTCGACCATCAAGTGCTAACCGGACAGAACTCTGGATATACAAATGCACGACCACTTCGGTATCAGTGGAGGCGTAGATATACTGCCCTAAAGACGCGAGCAAGCGCGCAATGTTGGGTGGACAACACGCGCAGTCATACCATTCCTGCCGGTGATGGTTGCCAGGACTGGCTAAAGGATTCTCGTAGAAGAACTTATGACCATCGAGCGAAACACCGCTGAGCATGCCATTATAGAGAACCCGCTCCAATACATCCGCATAACGGCCATCGCAGTCGAGCTGCTGCATCCTATGGCTCCACAAGATGAGGCCGATCGCTGCACACGCCTCGGCATAAGCACTTTCGTTAGGCAGGTCATAGTCACGAGTGAGGCCTTCGTTCTGCCACGAGGAGCCGATGCCTCCAGTGATATACATGCGTTTTGTGCAGAGATGGTTCCACAGTCGCGTGCAAGCTTGAAAGAGGGTATAGTCGCCAAGCTCGCGTGCTAAATCGGCCATTGCACTGTAGAGGTACATCGCCCGTACGGCGTGGCCAACGACCTCGCTTTGCACTCGCACAGGAAGATGTGACTGGTTGTATTCGTATGTCTTGGCCCAGAATATTTTGGGATCCTCTCCGCGCAGGCGTGCCTCCATGTCGAAATAATGTGGCTGATGCCCTCGCTCATCCACGAAGTACTGGCTCAGTTGCAGGTAGCGCTTCTCACCAGTTACCTGGTACAGTTTCACCAGTGCTAGTTCGATTTCTTCATGGCCGGGGTAGCCACGTTTCTTTCCTGGCTGGGTACCAAAGACGGTATCGATGTAATCAACGTAACGACACACAGTATCCAGCAGAACCCGTTTGCCGGTCGCCTGGAAATGAGTCACTCCTGCCTCAACAAGATGACCAGCACAATACAACTCATGCATGTCGCGCAGATTCGTCCAGCGCTGCTCCGGTTTGACGACGGTGAAATAGGGATTGAGATAGCCATCGGGCTGCTGGGCCTTTACAACGAGATCGATGGTCTCATCGAGCAGGGCATCAAGTTCTGGATCAGGATGGGTAGCGAGGCTGTTGCTGGCAGCTTCGATCCACTTGGCGACATCTGAGACCCAGAAGATGTGAGGAACCGGCTCCACACCTGGTTTCCAGTCCAGTTTGAAGGCTTCGATACGTCCCGTTTCCTTACAAAGCCTGTATACATGTGGCAGCGTTTGCTCGCGGTTCACCCGTATACGAGGTTCCCAGAACGAATCGGTGATGGTGACTGCCGTAAGCGGAACTGGCCTATAAGATTGCGAGATCTGCGCTTCTAACGGAGACGATACATGCTCCGGCGGCTGCGGGGATTGAGGATCGAGTGGCATCATACACCTTCCTGTTGAGCAATTTATAAAGCCATCTTGTTTTCTAACGATGCTCTGCAGATGCCCCACCTGGCTTCCCACCATGGCCATGGCCATGCCCGTTGCCATGTCCATTCCCGTTTCCCCCTGGCTTTTTCAGGGTAATAGCAGACGTCTGGACGGCAGTACCATCGGGATTCAGGACGCCGATACTCTGGAGATGCTGCTCACCTCTCCAGTTCACCACGAACACGTATACACCGTTTTGCAAGGAGCCGCTCACCTCCACCAGCCGACCGTCTACCAGCAACTGCGCCCCGGCCTGGATACCAGTCCCGGTGATGCTGATAGTGGCCTGTCCGTTAGGGTGTGAAGGCAGGTTGATCTCGACGCTCTTCAGGGCAGGTACGGAATCTCCCAGACGACCCAGTTCAGCCGTCGTTGCAAGGCGCTCCGTCAGGGCCAGTTGAGGCAGGAAGCTGCGCAAGGTGTGACGTGCATCCGCTTTGAGCGTGGCAAGTTCGCTTGAGAGATGTCGCTGACTCGATCCGAGGGGAAGCGCATTGATGGCTTGAGCGGCGGTATTGATTTGCTGATCCAGGTTCACCAGTGCCTGGCGGTAGTTTTGTGCATGCGTCGGGGTGACAAGGCCGGCGAGCGTGTGAAGGCGATCTCTGGCAGCTTGCAGGTTCAACTCGGCCTGGCTTTCCGGTGAGTTAGGAGCGAAAGAGGTTTGCACATGCTGCTCCCAACGCTTGAGTGTGTAGAGTGGGCTATCGGGATCGGTGGCTTGCGCTGCCGCCACCAGCGTCCCCGTGCCAGCTATCAGCAGCAAGATGCAGAGACAAATTATTGCTCCAACGACGGGGTGTGCCTGCAAGAGACGTGGGAACGACCAGCCCCGTGCAGTTCGCTGCTGGCGCAGTTCGGCGTTGCGCACCAGCAAGCGCCTCTCCAGCTGGAGAACAAAATCTGGACGTACCTGCAAGGGAGAGGCCGATTGCAGTCGATGCGCCAGAGCGACCAGCTGATCTACTCCTGGGTAGGACCCGGAAGTATGCTGCACGCCGTTCCAGGAGTGTGCCATTCGTTCCTCAAGTCGCTCGTTCAGTCGTTCGGGCAGCGGATTCCTCATGATGCCTCCCCCTTGTCGCGTCCATGGACATGCTGGAGCGCCTGCTCTGGTACCTGTTGATTGCCTAATAAACGTTGCAGGCTCTGCAGCGCGCGAAATTGTAATGATTTGACGGCGTTGGCTTTTTTGCCAACCATGCGTGCAACAGTGGCTACATCAAACCCGATAATCAGCCGCCCAACCAGTACCTGGCGCTGCTCTTCGGTCAGCGTGTTGATTGCTGCGACCACTCTTCCCCATTCCTCGCGTGCCTCTATCCATTGTGCCGGGTCGCCATCGGGCTGGTTTGAAGGAATCGTCCAGCGTTCCCCGTAGGTTTCTTCTTCGCCCAATGTGGGCTCAAGCGAAACAAACACCGGCTGATACTTACGTTTGCGGTAATAGTCAGCGATAGTCAGACGAGCGATCTGAAGCAGCCAGGCGGCAAATCCCGGCTCGTCACTGGCCCGAAGTTGGCCGATGCCTTCAACCATTTTCAAAAATACTTCTGAAGTCAGATCTTCCGCTGTGGCGCGATCCGGCACACGGGTTGCTACGTAGCCGAATATGCCTGGCAGGAACTGGCGATAGAGTGTACTCAGTGCCTCAGACTCCCCACTCCGCGCACCATCAAGCTGACGACGGAATACGGGCTGCCGGTCTTGCTGATCGGGCCCGCTACCCTCAGAAGCTCGTCGCCAGGAAACCATAGACGCCACCTCGCCCACAAGATATCCGTATTGATGATTTCCCTTATCCGCGGGAAAAATCTCTCTTAGTAAAGTTGCAATATAACCCATTGTAGTTACGGGTGAACTAAAAATTCAATGAAGATAGCCTTTTTGTCTTTGTTATGACACATGCATGTATACAAAAGGCGAAGGCCGTAACCAATTGTCTGCCAAATACAACTATCTCCCTGAACAGCCTGTCCATCTGGCCTGGTCGTTCCGGTGTTTTTCCCGGCAGGAACAGGCTACTGTATCGCATATCTCCACTCCACAGCATGAGGTGAAAGGAACTTGCAAGCATGAAACTCGTTTGTTTGTTGAAAGGAAAGATACTGGTCGCTGTGCTGCTCAGTATTGCGGTGGCTAGTGGCACAACAGCGGTGTTCGCTGCGACACCTGCCGGGCAGGGCGTGGTTCATGCGATGATGGCTATGGCACATGCAAAGGCCGCGACGCATAAAAATGGCCATCATGCCAGCAGTCATAAGGCCGCTGGCCGGAAGAGCAGCACATGCCCTGGACTGCCAGAGGCGCAGCAGTTGGCGGCAAAGTACGCCCTGAGCACTAATAGGAACGGAGATACTATCCAGGCTATTTGCGCCCTGCACCGGGGAACCTTTGTTGGTACTACGCCTGCGGGGGCCTCGGTCTCTTCTCAGCGGGTCTTTGGCTATGGCGAGATCAATAAACTGTTAGCCTATGCCCAATTCCTGGCGACCCATGATAAAGCCAACGCCAGTGGTAAGCTTACAGACAGCAATGTGCGCAGTTACCTGGCGCTGGCACTCCAGCACTGCGGAACAACTTCTCTGGAAAGATGCCTGAAAACGAAGGTCCAGCCCGGTAATAGCGGGAGCAATAAGGGCGGAAATGGGCAGGGGCATAAGCATGGAAACAGCAATGGGCAGGGGTGATTCCGTCGGATGAACTGAAGGTACTGCTCTTCCTCAGGTGCCGTAACCAATCACTGGCAAAATACAACTTCCCCTACGGGGGGAAGTTGCCTCTCTCACGCCTCTGCTCTCGTCGGCAGAAGTGCCAGCCTGGCACGCCACCTGGAGGTGTGTATTTGTGAATATACTGCGAGGCAGATCCGGCTACCTTCTGCCGAAATCGTCATTTCATTAATATGTCAGAGTTATTTGCACAGGAGGAACTATATGATGCGATATCGCAAGTATCTCTGGGCCGCGCCTCCGCTATTGGTCTGTGTTTTGCTGGTCGCCATGGCATTTGTATCGGGACCGACACAGGCCAAGAGTGGAGGTTTCTACCGGCAGACCAACCTGGTTTCGGACCTTCCCAAAATCGCCAAGTTCCAAGATCCGAATCTGGTCAATCCCTGGGGTCTATCACATGGTCCTGCCACTCCCTGGTGGGTTTCGGACAATGGCAAAGGAGTGTCCACGCTGTATAAGGGCGATGGCACACCGTTCCCGGTGGGGTCCCCGCTCGTGGTCACCATCCCGCCGCCGGCAGGCAGCCCCGCTGGGACAACCTCAGCCCCAACCGGCAATGTCTTCAATGGCACGAGCGACTTCGTCGTGACAGAGAACAATGTATCAGGTCCCAGCCTTTTCATCTTTGCGACCGAAGATGGCACGATCTCCGGCTGGAATTTCAACGTCGACAAGACCAATGCCATCCTGGAGGTGGATAACTCGGCTTCTGGGGCGGTCTACAAAGGGCTAGCTCTAGGGCATAATGCCTCTGGTAACTTTCTCTTCGCGACCAATTTCCACGCTGGCACCATAGACGTTTTCGATGCACATTTTGCCTCTGCCAAGCTCGCGGGTTCCTTCACCGACCCGAATCTTCCGCCTTGCAGCAATGACCCGACTCAGGCTTGTTTCGCACCCTTTGGTATCCAGAACATTAATGGCAAAATCTATGTCACCTATGCATTACAGAAGTTACCAGACAAGCATGATGACCAGGCAGGTCCTGGGAATGGCTTTGTCGATGTCTTCGACACCAACGGGAACTTGCTTCAGCGTCTCGTTTCGCATGGTCAGCTCAACTCTCCCTGGGGCCTGGCCCTTGCCCCCGAGGGTTTCGGCCGCTTCGGCAAGGACCTGCTGGTCGGCAATTTCGGTGACGGTCACATCAATGCCTACGAGCCAGACACGGGCGCCTTCCGTGGCCAACTCAAAGATCAAAAGGGCAATTCAATTGCGATCAACGGCCTGTGGGCATTAGGCTTTGGCAATGGTGCCCTGGCGGGTCCTACTGACACACTCTTCTTCACAGCGGGCATCAACGATGAGGCAGATGGTCTCTTCGGCTCGATCACCAAGGGCGAAGGGTAAAGTGACTGCTGGAAGGGTATTCCGCGCGGAATACCCTTTGTTGCACCGCTTATAACGAAACGAGGATTATAGTAATGAAACGCCGCCTGCTCTTCCCACTTCTACTGCTTATCCTTCTCAGCGGCTTCACAGTAGCTGCCATCAAAATCAAAGCCGTTCATGCAACTGCTAGCAGTTGCATCACTCCCAGCGGCACAAATACCCTCCATGGCACACTAGGTGGGGCTAACTACACCATTGCCGTCCCTTCGAACTGGAATGGCACACTGGTTCTCTACAGTCACGGCTATGTCTTTGCCAACCGACCACTCCTCAACCCTGCCCCCGATGCTGGTGATGCGCTGACTGGAGCGGCACTCTTGCAGCAGGGCTATGCGCTTGCTGGCTCGTCTTACAGCCAGAACGGCTGGGCTCTCCAGCAGGCCTTTAACGACCAGGTCGCCTTGCTTGATTTCTTCACTACCACCTGCGGCCCTCCCACCCGCACCATCGCCTGGGGCCACTCGCTGGGTGGTATCATCACTGCCGGCCTGATCCAGCTGTACCCTGATCGTTTTGCGGGTGCCCTGCCGATGTGTGGTGTGCTTGCTGGCGGCGTCGGGACCTGGAACCAGGCACTCGATGGTGCCTATGCCTTTAAGGTCCTGCTTGCAGGAAGCGCACTACTTTCCATCGTCCATATCACCGATCCCACGAGTGCTTTCAACCAGGCCCAAGCCATCCTTGCCCCTGCGCAGCAGACCGCCCAGGGTAGAGCGCGCATCGCACTGGCAGCGGCCCTGTCAGATATTCCCGGCTGGTTTGACCCTGCCACGCCTGAACCCGCCAGCAAGGATTTCACGGCACAGGAGCAGAATCAATTCCTCTGGGAAAGCAAAGTCGACTTCGCGTTCGCCTTCTTTGCCCGGGCCGAACTCGAGGCTCGTGCCGGTGGCAACCCCTCCTGGAACACCGGTGTCAACTATCGCCGGCAACTGGAACATTCAATCGACCACAGCGAAGTCGAAGCCCTCTACCAGCAAGCCGGACTGAGCCTGGACGGGGATCTGAAGACCCTCGACGCAGCTCCGCGTATCGCAGCTGACCCGGCAGCTCTGCAGTACCTGAGTAAATACATCATCTTCGATGGGAATGTGACTATGCCTGTCCTCACCATGCACACCACTGGCGACGGACTTGTAGCCAATCAGGATGAGCAAGCGTATGCGAGCGTGGTTCGCGCTGCAGGCAACAACCCGCTGCTGCGTGAAATCTTCGTCCACCGTGCCAATCACTGCTCCTTCACCCCTGCAGAGACCCTGACGGCCTTCCAGACGCTCATCCATCGCCTGGATACGGGCAAGTGGGGCGATTCCACCAATCCCGATCTCCTGAATCAGGAAGCGGCAGCGCTCGGCTCGACCTTCAACCCGGTCCCCCCTGCGTTCCTCACCTTCGAGCCAACCGCCTTCCTGCGTCCATTTGACACTCGTGATCGTTAGGAGCGGAGGGAAAACACAACCAGAGTATCGATTCCTTGAACAGCAGTCGGTACTCTGGTTATTATGCCTCTCCTTTTCTCTTCTCTTTAGGCAAGGTTCAATTTGAAGAAAAGTACGTGACCGTGTGAACCGTCACACCGCGTCACGCCTCCGCGCAGCGAAGGGTCTGTCTCGATCGGCAGAGAGATGCTTCGCTACGCTCAGCATGACAGGGCTGGACCTTTCTGTTGGTGAAGAACTGTCACATTCATTTGAACCTTGCCTTAACTTCATTTACTGATATCCTCGACGATAGTCGTTTGGCTAGTGTATGGTGACTACGTATGGTTGGAGAGACTCGCTTAGCCATTGACTTTCCAACAATGGCATGGTATACTACTCATTATTCGATAGTTGAATTGTCAACAGTATTGCAAGGATCATCCATGGCAGACCTCCACTGGTCCCACAGCGTTCACCACGATGGCTCTTCATGCTATGTTGTCGCAAATGGGACCATTTCCCTCGGCTCAATCGTAAAGCTCCGCGTGCGTACTGGCCTGGATGCGCCGGTTGAAAGCATCTTCGTTCGCACCAACCCGGACGGCGAGCAGCACATGGCTCCGCTGCGGCCGATCGCGAAAGACCCTGCTGCGTGCTGGTGGGAAGGGGATATCCAAATCGGGATGGTGAGAAACAACTACCGCTTTTTGCTCCTGACAGCCGAGGGCAACTGGTGGCTTACTGCTGCCGGAATGACGCGATATACGCCGGCGGACGCAACGGATTTTCGCATCCTGGCCCATTATGATGCCCCAACCTGGCTGCGTGATGCTGTCTTTTACCAGATTTTTCCTGACCGCTTCGCCGATGGCGATCCTTCCAACAATGTTCGAGATGGCGAATATGTAAGTTATGGCAAGCCGGTCGTTGCGCGGCCCTGGGGCGAGATCCCGCGCTCACTTCGCGAGTCGGGCGTGGTCGAATTCTTCGGCGGTGACCTGTGGGGGATTACCCAGCATTTAGACTACCTGCAAGACCTGGGCATCAATGCGCTCTATCTCACGCCGATTTTCACTTCGCCCAGCAATCATAAATATGACACGGTAGATTATAAGCATGTCGATGCCCACTTTGGTGGTGACGAGGCGTTGATTGCCCTGCGCAATGCACTGGATGAGCGAGGCATGAGGCTTATGCTCGATCTCGTTCCGAACCATTGTAGCACTGAACACCCGTGGTTCCTGGCTTCCCAGGCCGATCCGAATGCTCCCAGCGCCGAATTTTTCACGTTCCATCAGTGGCCAGATGACTATGAGACCTGGCTGGGGATACAGAGCCTCCCCAAACTCAACTATCGCAGTTTGCGCTTGCGCGAAGAAATGTACGCCGCAGATGATTCCATCGCGCGTTACTGGCTAAAGCCCCCATTCCGTATCGATGGCTGGCGTATCGATGTAGCGAATACGCTGGCGCGGCAGGGGGAGAGCCAGCTGGGGCATAAGGTTGGGCACGGCCTGCGTAGGGCCATCAAATCACTAGAGCCCAACGCCTATCTCATTGGCGAGAATACCTACGACGGCACGCCGCAGTTGCAGGGAGACGAGTTTGATGCCACAATGAATTACCGGGGCTTCAGCATCCCACTCCAGCAGTGGCTGGTCGGCTTTGATGTGTCGCTGGCGTGGAGGCCGGGTTTGCAAGACCCGGATATGCTGCCGACAGAGGCGCTGGCAGACCAGTGGCGCGCGTTTATCGCTGCTATCCCCTGGCAGATCGCTGCGCAGCAATTCAACTTGCTTGGCAGCCACGATACGCCCCGCATTCAAACGGTGGTCGGCGAAGACGAAACGCTGGCGCGTATTGCCGCAGCACTGCTGTTCACCTTTCCCGGCACGCCCAGCGTCTATTACGGCGACGAGATCGGCATGACAGGTGGCGAGGACCCTGATAATCGCCGCTGCATGATCTGGGATGAACGAGCATGGAATAGCGGGCGGCGCGCATTCTATCAACAGTTTATCCACCTGCGTCGCTCATCTCCCGCCTTGCGTCGCGGCGGTTTTCAGATTCTCTACGCGGCGGGTGAGACATTGGCCTTCATGCGCGAGGCTCCCGAAGAACGCCTGATCGTCGTAGCGCGCCGCGCGCCTGATGGCCTGATGGTGCTGCCTGTACGACACGGCGGCCTGCCCGATGGCCTTGTCTTGCAAGAAGTGATTTCCGGTGCGGAAACAGCGATAGAGCAGGGAATGCTGTCCCTCACCAACCTGCCTGGTGCAGGAATGCAGGTGTGGCAATGCACCGGGCCCGGATTGTATGAACTTTAACCAAATGTTATGAACGAGTCTTGCTGTGTTACATTTCCTGTATGAGAGGAAAGGTAGTTGATTGACGTAAGACAAGATAAGGCTCCACCAGACGTAAAACTTCCATATCCTTGTTGCCATCGATCTGACCAAGCAGCAGCTCAGTCGCTTCCTTTGCTAGTTGAGACTTAGGAACGGCAATAGTGGTCAATGGAGGGCGCAAATGCGCCGAAACAACAATATCGTCCAACCCAATAATGGAAATATCTTGAGGAACACGCAGCCCCTCATCCAATATGACTTCCATAGCACCCAGGGCCATCCAGTCGGTGGTCGCAAATATAGCCGTTGGATGCTCTGGACGAGCGAGCAGGTTCTTCGCCGCGGCGTACCCACTTTCTAATGTTGAGTCCCCTCGTTGTATCAACTCAGGAGGCAAGGGAACGCCGGATGTTTGTAAAACGGACCGGAACCCCGCCAGGCGCAACGTTTGCTGCGGTTCCTCAACGATGACAGCAATATGTCGATGCCCAAGTGCGAGCAGATGCTCTGCTGCAAGTTGCCCCGCCCGGTAAAAGTCAACACTGACCTGAGGTATCCCAACAGGGGATTCATTCTCTTGCCAATCGCAAAGAACAATGGGGACCCTTTGCTGAAAATACCGGGTAATATCAGCAATATCCATGCTCGATCCCATGATAATGTACCCATCCACCCAACGGCTCATCAACCGTTCCATCTGTTGCCGCCCTAAGGCAAAATCGCCATGGGTGTTACAGAACAGTGTCTGGTATTCGTGCTCGCGAACAAACTTCTCGACAGCTTCAATAATTTCCGGATAGAATGGATTGGCAATGGTGGGAAGGACAAGAGCGATGGTGAGCGTTTTGTGTTGAGAGAGATTGCGGGCAAGCACGTTGGGGCGATATCCCATCTCCCTCGCGCATTGTAATACGCGCTGGCGCGTCGCCTCGCTTACTTTGCCTTTCCCTGTCAGAGCATTGGCAACAGTACTCTTGGCGACACCCGCCTCCTTTGCAATATCATAAATCGTTACCATACTATCCTTCCACAAAGATAGGACATTCCATGTGTCAAGTACTCCACTCCCTCGACGGCCTGAAGGGACGCAACATGCTGCCGCGCTTTCTGTGAACGCAACCATGCAATAAAGCAGAACATGTGGATAGAGTATACTTAATGGACCGGTCCAGGTCAAGAGAGTCGGGCCATTTGGCTCTATTACTCACCAGGCGTAGGCTTCGGGGGCAGGACCTCCTGGGCCGGGAAAGATGCGATCGAGGCGCTCCAGGGATTCTTTGCTGAGATGGATGTCGAGAGCGCGCTGAGTGTCGTCGAGCTGGCTCAGTGTGCGTGGCCCGATGATGGGGGCCGTGACAATCGGGTTGGAGAGCAGCCAGGCCAGCGCGATGTGGGTAGGCTCCTCGCCCAGCTCTGTACAGAAGTTCTCGTAGACAGTGAGCTTCGAGCGATTTTTCTCAATAGCAGCCTGTGTACCGGGACTGGCACGACGACCCATTTCAGCTTTCCGCAGAATACCTCCGAGCAGTCCACCGGAGAGCGGACTCCAGGGAATAACGCCAAGGCCATAAGCCTGGCAGGCGGGGAGCACCTCGAGTTCAACTGTACGCTCGTTGAGGTTGTAGAGACTCTGTTCCGAGACAAGCCCGAGGAAATGACGATCGCGTGCGCTCTCGTTCGCACGCGCGATATGCCAGCCAGCAAAGTTACTGCTGCCAACATAAATGACTTTGCCCTCGCGAACGAGTTGTTCCATCGCCTGCCAGATCTCTTCCCAGGGAGTCTCACGGTCAATATGGTGCATTTGGTAGAGATCGATACGATCCGTCTGGAGCCGACGAAGACTGTCTTCGCAAGCGTGACGGATGTGCAGGGCGGAGAGACGAGACTCGTTAGCCCGGGGGCCCATGACATCGTAGACTTTGGTCGCCAGGACGATGTTATCACGCCGGCCACCACCCTGTGCGAACCAGCGACCAATGATCTGTTCGGTGGTGCCAACGCCTTTTTGTCCCCCATAGGCGTTAGCCGTGTCGAAGAAGTTGATGCCATGCTCAAGCGCACGATCCATGATGGCGAAACTATCGGCTTCGCTAGTCTCTGGCCCAAAGTTCATAGTGCCCAGGCAAAGCCGGCTGACTTTGAGCCCTATACGTCCCAGGTGAGTATATTCCATAATAAACTCCTTTCCGTCTATTTCGATAAGGCGGAATACTTCGATCACACTGAAAGCGCCCTTCTGGTGCTACTTGACTTGGACCGGTCCAATAAGTATACTCTATGCGTGCGAACCGTTCCATCTTATCGTTATTCTCGCGAACGAATTGTACCAGCGACCACAAAGCGGAGGCCTTGATGAATCGAAGTGAAGCCGACCAAAAGCTGGTGCTGGGTCATGATCTCTCTACTCTGCAACAACTTGAGGATGTCGGACGGACCTTCTCAGACGAGGGATGGGTGCAACCGGTGGAACAGATTGTAGCACATCATGGCGCTACGTACATCCGCGAACGGCTATGGGTAAATCCGCCGATAGCGTATAATGATCTCCCTCATATCTTAACGATGGCCAGGCGCATCAAGGCAGCCGATCTCAAGCTCCTGCTCGACTTCCACTACTCCGATTTCTGGGCTGATCCAGGCAAGCAGCCCACGCCGCAGGGCTGGCAAGGCCAGGACCTCTCCACCCTTGCCAATACCGTATACAGCTACACACGGGATGTGGTTGAACGTCTCGCCAGGCAAGGTACGCCCGTCGACATGGTACAGACCGGCAATGAAGTTACCAACGGGATGCTGTGGCCGCAAGGAGCAATCTATGTCGACGGCAGTGAGCGCTGGCTTGAGTTCACCACACTGCTCAAGGCGGCCATAGCCGGTGTACGTGATGGCTCTCAGCGAGATGTACGCATCATGGTGCATATTGATCGCGGTGGTGATAACGCTGGCAGCCGATACTTTTATGATGCCATTCTGGAGCAAGGAGTGGATTTCGATGTCATTGGCCTCTCCTATTATCCCTGGTGGCATGGACCGTTATCGGCTCTGCAAGCAAACCTCAACGACCTGGCTCCACGTTATAACAAGGACATCGTGATCGTGGAAGCCGCCTATCCCTGGACACTGACAAACGGCGATGGCGAACGCAACGTCGGCGGTTCGTACCCGGTGCTCTTACCTGGCTATCCAGCCACACCTGAAGGCCAACTGGCCTTCATTCGCGAGATCCTCTCGATGCTTGGCCAGCTTCCTAATCAGCGTGGCCGGGGCATCGTCTACTGGGAATCAGCCTGGATTCCAGGCGCGGGCTGGGAGCCTGGGGCAGGCGATACAAGGGGTAACATGACCCTTTTTGATCGCGATGGCCGGGCGCTGCCATCGATCAAGTGCTATGAAGATGTTGAATTTCTCAGGCATTGATCGAAATGCTTGACAAATCAACAGTTTTTTTCTATACTATAGATAAGCAGACAGTTGGACATTCGCGCAGTTGGCAGTCACATGATTGCAAAGGGGCAGTCTATATGAGTCAGGAACCCCATAGCTAAAGCTAGGGGCTTGTCTCCAGGTTTTAGCTAAGACGTACAGCTGTTGAGCGCAATAGCTCAGGCAGGTACGTTCACTATCCTGTCCAGGCTCAGGGGAGTAATCCCCTCCGTTAGCTAGAAGCGTTGCAGTTCGTACCTACGGATGCCTCCTCAGTCTGTAGCTCTACAACTCTTGGGTTAAACAGCAGTAGCGGGGTTAGGGCAGTGCTCAAGAGAAAGTACCGCTAGCTAACATTGCCGAGAGGAGCCACGTCGCAAGACGTGCGTCACACAGGCCCTTACGGGCGCGGTTTGGCCGTTCCGCACAGAAAAACGGCACCCCGCAAGGAGCACCATGGAGGAAAAGCAGATGCATGCACAAGACGAGATGCCTCACGGCAGCAGCGTTTCCTCTCCGCGCATGAATGCTGGGGCCTCCACGCCGCAGGATGGTGGAGTCGACCAGGACGGGGATCTCGAGCAGAACGCTTACAACTTGCTCACCAAGATCTTCTATTTGCTCGATGACTGCGACCGCCAATTCTTCTCTGAACATGGTTTGAGTATTCGCCAGTTCTGGGCACTCAAACACCTGGATGAAGAGCGTGGGCGCCCGATGGTCGAGTTGAGCCGTGTTCTGTTCACCGATAAAGGTAATATGACCGGCATCGTGGATCGCCTGGAACGCCTCAATCTGGCTGTGCGTATTCCCGCCTCCCATGATCGCCGCGTTATCTTGATCAAACTCACGCCGCAGGGCCGCCGCCTGCGCGATTCCGTCAATGAGGAGCACAAGGCCCGTATTCGCACATTGATGAGCGTTGTGAGCAACGACGGTCTGCACACGCTCCTGGATCACCTGAGCGCGATTATCTGTAGCCTGGAGGCCTACCTGGGGCAAGAGGGGACGCCAGGCAATACTTCGGTGGCCTGATCGAGGGGCAATTGAACATCGGCCAGTCTGTTTTAACCTGTCAACCGTAGAGCCTATTTGTAAAAACTTCGCTATGGTAAGTTCGCAGGATGCGATCGAGCGCATAGAAGGAGGATGGAGCCTCTTGAATGTCTCGCTTCTCCATGTATGTCCGTCCCAAAGGGGGCGATATGCATACGGACCTCATCAATGTACCTGGCGGGTAGGCTCCGCTGCGGTGCTACACGAACACTTCCCTTACATGGTATGTTATCTCGACGCCGCGTGCGCGTGGAGTTACGTCCAGCCTTGCAGTTGGGCGTAAAGTAAAGCAAGTAAGCTAACAGGCGAGGAAATTATTCCCGCTATTTTAAGACCATGGAGGATTACACCATGTCATTCAAGCGCGTCCTCAAATACTTCCTGCCGCTTGCAGTGTTGAGCGCAATGCTCCTGGCTGCTTGCGGGGGTTCTCAACCGTCAGCTCCCCCGGCGACGACCTTCAGTGGCACCATCACCATCTGGCACGGCTGGCAGGGTAGCTACCTGGATGCGAAGGTGACCATCTTTAATGCTTACATGAAGCTGCATCCCGGTGTACACATCAATCTTGTCCACCAGGATAACGTTGTTCCCAAGTCAGAAACCGCCGTGAAAAACGGTACCGGCCCCGATATCATTGCCTGGGTAGATGACCAGCTGGGCGGGCTGGTACTTGGTCACATCGTCATACCCCTGGATCAGTACATCAGTTCGGACTACGTCAATTCGACCTACAACAAGGCGGCAGCCGAGGCTGTGACCTTCAACGGGCACGTCTATGGCGTTCCCGAAGCGGTTGAGGCGGTCACGATCATGTACAACAAGAAGCTGGTGACGGCCGACCAACTGCCGAAGAACACCGATAACATGCTGACCTTCGAGCAGACCTACGCGAAGGCACACCCTGGTCAGTACGGCATTGTATGGCCCTCGACGTCCACGTACGACGATGCCGCCTTCTTCTACGGCTTTGGCGCTCAATACGTGACCCCTGACGGCCAGGCTCACCTGAACACGCCAGAGGCAGTAGCGGCGGCGAATTACATCGCCCAATTCAGGCCCTACATGCCGAAGCAGCCCACCTACGACGCCACTTCCTCGCTCTTCACCGAGGGCAAAGCGGCCGCCATCATCAATGGCCCCTGGGCCTACGCTGACTACGCGACCAAGGCCGGTATCGACGTTGGCTTCGCCAAGATTCCCGTCATCACCTCTACCAATACGCCGGGCAAACCGTTTGTGGGCGTGAAGTCGCTGTGGATCACGAAGAATGCCAAGGATCCTGCTCTGGCTGCGGACCTGCTGAAGTTCTACACCAACGCGTCCAACCAGGTCGCGATGTCAAAGGTCGATGGCGAGGTTCCAGCTAACCTGGCCGCCGACAACGATCCCTCTGTCACCTCGAACCCGGCGATATCGGGCTTCGCTGTCCAGGCGCAATTGGGAGTAGCCCTGCCGAATACACCTTTCATGACAGGCGTCTGGGCTCCGATGGACAATGCCCTGGCAGCTATCTGGGCTGGCAGCACGCCCGTCCAAACGGCGCTGAACGAGGCGGAAACCGCCGCACAGAAAAACATATCGCAGATCACCTCGTAGATAGGCAGGGGTGGGCAGGTCCTGGTGAACTTACCGCCCTATAGTCTCGCTGAGGGAGGGGCGGAGACCGGCAAGCATCTGGCTCTCCACTCCTCTTTCTTTCAGCCATCGAAGAAAGGACTTTGATCACGATGTTCTTTGCAATCTGTGTTCCAGGAAGGAGGGATAACACATGCTGAAGGTGAGTCGCTGGACCATCACTGCCTATCTGACCCCCATGATTATCACGATTGCGCTTGTCAGTGGTACTCCCATCCTGTACACCTTGTACCTCTCACTCACCAACCTGACGTTTTTCAACGACGACTACACCCTGCGAGGGTTGGGAAACTATCAGAAGTTGTTCTTCGCCACCGATAGCGACCTGCTTTTCGTCTTAGGGCAAACGGTGCTGTACGTCGTTATTTGTGTCGCCCTGTTCCTCGTCGTGGGCATGCTCACCGCCCTCGCGCTGAACAACCGCAAGATTAAGGGACTGGCGTTCTGGCGCGTAGTATTGCTTGTGCCCTGGGGAGTGCCAGCAGTCATCACCGCGCTGATCTGGAAGTTCCTTTACAACTACGACTTCGGCCCGATTAACCAGATAGGGCGAGTGTTCTTCGGTCACAATTTCGGTGTTCCCTGGGTGACCAGTTCCTGGTGGGCATTCGCAGCAGTGGTGATCGTCAACGTCTGGCTGTCCTACCCGTTCTTCACCGTCGTGATCCTGGGGGCGCTGCAAAGCGTGCCGGCGGAGTTAAACGAGGCGGCTGCCGTCGATGGTGCGAACGCCTGGCGGCGTTTCCTGAACGTCACCCTTCCACTGGTGCGTCCTGCTATCACGCCCGCCGCCATCCTGAGTGCCATCACGACCTTCCAGATGTTCAATACCGTCTTCCTCATTACCAATGGCGGCCCAACGCCGGATCCTTCCAAGCCAGGTTTCACCGAGTTTGTGATGATCTACATGTACAACCGCATTCTGGGAGCTACCGTAGCCAATCCCCACTACGGCGCTATAGCGGCGTTCGCCATCACGGTGTTCATCATCCTTGGGGCTCTCACGTTCTTATCACGCGCGATCGGGCAGCAGAGAACGAGAAGGAAGGAGGCGCTCGCATGAGCGATCGAATTATGAAAGCCAGTACGAGTCGTGAAGCGGTATCCACACAGGTGCAAGTTGGTGGGCGAGCAGCCAAACGTGAAGGCGCGGCAGCCCTGGTCATGTGGCGGCGTTTCTCGTCGTGGTCATCGGTAGGGCTCATCTACCTCTTCCTCGCCGTTATGACGATCTTTGCCCTGTTTCCCATCTACTATGTTGTCCAGGCGTCACTGGCCGGCGGCCAAAACCTCTACACGACTAGTTTGCAACTGCTTCCCGCCAACCCTACCTTTGACAACTATATCTACGTCCTTACGAAACTGCCGCTGTTGAACTGGCTCGCCAACTCGTTCTTCATCGCCTCTCTGACAACGCTGATCGGGCTGGCCTTCTCAGTGACCGGTGCTTACGCGCTCTCGCGCTTCCGCTTCGCCGGGCGCGAGATGACTTTGAATGCTCTGCTGGCGCTCCAGGCGTTCCCCGGACTGCTGGCGCTCACCGCGTACTACGTCCTTTTGAACAAACTCGGACTGCTCAACACGTTGGTCGGACTGGTCGTCATTTATGCAGCAGGCTCGCTCGTCTTTTCCTGCTGGAACATGAAAGGCTACTTCGATACCCTGCCTGTCGAGCTAGACCAGGCGGCGTTGATCGATGGAGCCACCCACCTCCAGGCATTCTTGCGTGTGACGCTGCCGCTGGCTGCCCCTGCCCTGGCCGCCACAGCGCTGTTCACATTCCTCGGCGGTTGGAATGAGTACGCGCTGGCAAACTTAGTGCTCAACTCGAACGCGACCGGCTCCAACCTGACGTTCATGCTCGGCCTCTTCGCCTTGCAGGGCGACTTCCGTACACCGTGGGGCGAATTCGCGGCGGCTTCGGTGATCATCTCCATTCCGCTGCTCATTATGTTCCTGTACATGCAGCGCTTCTTCCAGTCCGGCTTGACCATTGGCGGGGTCAAGGGTTAGCAAGGAATGATGCGTTTGGGATGCCATGATGCCCGTCTTCTTTAAAGCGGGCATCATTATCCAGGTATATACGCAGGTGCCAACTTAAATCGTGAGTGTGCATGAGCGCGCCAGTATTGGCCAGGCAGCAAGCAGGCACAACGGGGTGCGCTCATGCTGGCGCCTGCGTGCTGACCCATCAAGGTAATTGGCAGCACCTTTTGGGAGGAGAGATCCTGATGACACTCTTACGTAATCACCGCTCGCTGCTCTTTTCGGCATTCGTGATCATTGCCGCGATCATCGTCGTCCTGGTTCTCGCGTCACCGCGCTTCTTCCAGGCGCACGCCGTTCACACAATTGGCGGCACAGCGCCCAACAACGACCGGTGGACGACCTCGAACTGGTCCCCATCCGACAATACCATCCTGGGAACAGCGCAAAATACAACCAGCGATGTCTGGTTCACCGGCAGCAACGGCATCATCGGAGAAGTATATTACCCAACAGCTGATACTCCTAACATATCCGCCCTGCAATTTCTCATCGGAGACAGCAGTCATAGCTGGGTCAACCAGGAGAAAACCGGCACAATCCCAAAAGTCCGGCTGTACAACAACCACTCGCTGGCGTGGATCGTGACGAACACGGCCAAAAACGGGGATTACCAGCTCACAAAGATCATCTACACCGATCCGGCGCGCAACTCTGTCGTTCAGCAGGTCACGTTCAAGGCTTTACAAGGGCACCTCGCCGATTACCTGCTCTACGTCTACTACGATCCGGCCATCCACGACAAAGGCGACAACAACAACAGCTACACGAAAACATACCATGGCAAAACGATGCTGGTCAGCACGAGCGGAGCCGGGAAATACGCCAGCGCCCTCGCAGCATCGCTTCCCTATCAAACGGGCATGACCAGTTCCGGCTTTATGGGCCAGAGCGACGGCTGGACAGATCTCGCGGGAACGTCCAATTGCGGGAGCAGCGCCTGCCCGGACTACACTATGAACTATACGTACAGCGCGGCCACTGACGGCAATACTGTGCAGACCGGTCTGCTCGATCTCTCCAATGGCGGCGCGGTTGACCTTTCTTCGGCCACATCGATTACCTTCACGCTCGTGCTTTCCTTCGGACAGAGCAGCGGCAGCAGCGATGCCACGACCGGCGCGGAAGAAACGTTGCAGGGAACGCTCAACGACCGGTCAAACATGCTGGCAACGTATGTCACGCAGTGGAACGGCTATGATGACAGCCTGCGGACACCACCGGCAGTAGGCAGTACACCGGCCATCCAGCAAGCGCGGCAGCAGGAATACTACCTGGAAGCGAATGTGTTGAAGGCCTCGCAGGATAAGCAAACGGGCGCGTTCGTCGCAGGACTAGGGACGCCCTGGGGCGAGAGCAACGGCGACCAGGACTCCGGCGGCTATCATCTCGTCTGGGAACGCGATATGTACGAGTTCTCCAGCGCGCTGATCGTAGCCGGCGACGCTGCTGATCCGAAACGGGCGCTGCTATGGGCATTTACCAAACAGCAACAGACAGGAGGTCTTTTCCCGCAAAACAGCTACGTTGATGGCACACCCTACTTCAGTGGCATACAGATGGATGAGCAAGCGTTCCCGATCATGCTGGCCTGGAAACTGGGCGTCACCGACAAACAGGACTACCTTCAACATATCAAACCAACAGCGGATCTCCTCGTCAAATCGGGCGGTGTGACGGGACAGGAACGCTGGGAAGAGAATGGCGGCTACAGCCCGTCGACTATCGCGGCGGAGATCAGCGGGCTGGTCTGTGCCGCAGCTATCGCCCGCATCAACGACGATGCCGCGAGCCAGCAACGCTATCTCAGCACAGCCGACTACTACCGGAAGATGGTAATCACGTGGATGTATACGACCACCGGCCCTCTGGGCAACAGCCACTATTTTGAGCGCATCGACAGCAACGGCAATCCCAACGATGCCGCTATGATCCAAATCAGCAACAGCGGCGGCTCCTATGACGAGCGCTCCGTCGTAGACATGGGCTTCCTCGAACTGGTGCGCCAGGGCATCTACTCGGCGAACTCAACGTATATCACGTCGTCTCTGCCGATCGTCGATGCCACCATCGAGGAAACAATCAACGGCGATCCCTACTGGCACCGCTACAACCACGACGGCTACGGCGAACACGCCAACGGTTCCGACTACGACGGATCGGGCATAGGCCAGTTCTGGCCGATCCTATCGGGAGAGCGCGGCATCTACGAAGTCGCTGCCGGTCAGGATGCCGATCAGTACTTGACTGCAATGATGGCGGCAGCCAACAGTTCAGGCATGATCCCTGAGCAAATCTGGAGCAATGACGCCCAGGCAGGATATACGCCGGGAACGCCCACAAAATCGATGAACCCGCTCAACTGGGC
>WNEZ01000546.1_pt1 | contig 34639 bp, 22 predicted proteins | sample 5400521 | NCBI WGS metagenome assembly WNEZ01 (sample SAMN13153339, study PRJNA577476) | soil metagenome | isolation source: 120 cm saprolite under Douglas fir tree site 2 hole 1 replicate 1 | place: USA:California | collected 2015-04-18 | reverse complement strand
GATCTTGCCCAACAAGCGTTTCTCCAGGCCTGGCAAAAGTTGTCAGGTCTACATGATATCGCGCGATTTACACCCTGGCTCTATGCCATTGCGAGAAATCTTGCATACGATCATTGCAGACAGAAGAAGGGCACATTCTGGTCGTCATGGGAAGACCTTGAAGAGTCCCAGGCAGATGTGAGCGAGCCTGGTCCTGAAGACCAGGTGGCACAAGCAGAACTCGTCAGATTGGCATTAACCACATTGCCACCAAAGTTGCGAGATTGCCTTCTTTTGCAAGTTGAAGGCAAGCTTTCACGACGGGAAATCGCTGAGGTAACGGGACTCGGTGAAAAGAGCGTGAGCGTCTATCTCAGCGGTGCTCGTAAAGCATTTCTCCAAGCCTACCAACGTTTAGAACACGAGCAAGATGTTCCTGGAAGAAGGAATGCAGACCAATGAATGACTTTATGCCTTGTCCTGAGTGGGAGGAAAACCTGGCTGCACTCTACGCAGCTGATCTCTCCTCTCTTGAACAGAAAGCACTCAATGCACATCTCGCTTCCTGTCAAGCATGTGCTGCTGTCCTCGCCGATTACCAGAACGTGGATGCCCTTATACGCAGCGCTCTTGTTTTCAAACGACCATTGCAACTTCGCGAGGACTTGCTGAGGCCGGCAAGTCTATCAATACATAACGCTCTTGTCTTCAAACGACCGTTGCAACTCTGGGAAGATATGATGGTAAGTGAGACACACACAGTGAAGGATACTCCTGACATCCTGTGGCAACCAGAACACCATACCGACCTCCCAGGTAAAGCAACAACCAAGCTACCAGCTTCCTCGTCTCTCATGCTCGACACAGTATCTATGCATGAGGCGCTCTCCGTTGGAGACATCATACAAGACCCCGCTGGAGGTCGCTATGTGATCGAGACCCTGCTTGGTGAGGGCGGGTCCGGTGCGGTCTACCTGGTGCGAGATCAGAGTGCCTCCCAGCAGCGGTTCGCGCTCAAAGAAGTGATCAACCCGGATAAACACGACCGGGCACGCTTCACCTTTGAAGGGCAGGTGCTCTGGCGCCTGGAGCATCGAGCCTTACCGCGTGTCTACCGCGTGTTTGAGAACGACAAGCTCAGGCGGGTCTATATGCTCATGGATTACATCGAGGGACCCAACCTGGAGGTGTTGCAGAAGGAGCAGCCCGAGCAGCGCTTCCCCTTGGCGCTGTCCCTGGCTCTGTTAGCCCCGATCATCGAGGCGCTGACCTACCTGCATCATCAAGACCCACCGATCGTGCACCGCGACGTCAAACCGGCCAACATTATTGTGCCCATGAAAGGTGAGGGCGCCGTGCTGGTCGACTTTGGCATCGCCAAAGAGTTCGTGGAGGATAAAACCACCAGTGTGATTCGGCATGGCTCCCCTGGCTATGCCGCTCCTGAGCAATATGGCGGCGGGACCAATCCTCAAACGGACCTCTATGGACTGGCAGCCACAGTCTATACCATGCTGACCGGGGTCATTCCTCCCGATGCCATCACCAGGGCTACCAGGAGCAAAAGCCTGGATCCGCTCAGGCCGGTGAACCTGCTCGTGCCTGCCATTGCGCCAGAGGTGGCGGAGGCGATTGAAGGGGCGATGAGCATCAGTATTGATGATCGCTTCCAGACGATTGAGCAGTTCTGGCAGGAGCTGCATGGCACTCCCACACGAGAGCGGATAGAAGTGGTGCCTACCATGCCATCACTCGGGCCTCGTTCTTTGCCTGAGCAAAGCTGGAAAAAAATCACGACGCACCCATTGCAGCGGGAGCGCCCTAAGCGTGAGGCGAGAAGACGTGGCATCCTCCTGCCTGTCCTGCTGGCCCTCTTCATAAGCGTCGTAGGAGCAGTAAGCTTCCTGGGTGTTGCCTTGAAGTATGGCGGTCCTCCTCCTGCTTCTTCTACGGCCGCTCCATCAAAAACTCCTTCCATTCCTGCACCCACGGTCACTGTGAGCCCCTTTCCACAGCTCGCGACATCCTATGCCGGGACAGTTTTAGATCTCTTATCCGGACAAAAAACGCCCATGTTTCTCACGAATATGAAGCAAAGCCAGGGAACCATTCAAGGTCACTTCCAGGGGCTTGGCCTGGTTGGCCCCTTCAAAGGAACCGTCAGCGCTTCTGGCAAGGTTCATTTCACGGTGTCGGTCTATGGAGGAACTGAAACACTGACTTTTGAAGGGACCATAAAAATTGGCGGCGACATCGTGGGAACGATGGATGCCCTTGACCCGAACGGAAACAAGCTGGGTGAGTCCGGTATCTGGGATGTTGGCCCACATCCGTAGCATATTTCTCACCCACCAGAGCATCCTGAACGAGAAGAATGAAGCAAATTTTTCGCTCGGCGAAAGTGGAAGATAACAAATGCCAGGCTGTGGTATAGTAAAGCCAATCTTTTTTAGGTAATAGATAACCTCAGAGGCAAAGATCACTTTTGCTGTCATCCGAGCCGTGGGTTTACAAAGAGTGAGGATTGCAGGGGATTGAGGAAGGAAGCGGAGGAGGTGGGATTCGAACCCACGAGAGCTATTCACCCTACACGATTTCCAGTCGTGCTCACTAGGCCACTATGAGACTCCTCCATGCAGCGGAGAGAGTGGGATTCGAACCCACGAGGGCTATTCACCCTACCGCTTTTCGAGAGCGGCACATTCGACCACTCTGACATCTCTCCGTGGGCCAGTATAGCATAGTCGATCAGGAATGACAAGGCTTATATATTGGGGACACTGACAGTGTCAGGTTTGGCGAGAAGCTGGATACCTGCGACACCAGTGCGACTGGTGGCCTCGGTCACATGTACCACAATCACGCTGATATTATCCTCCCCACCGCCGTCGAGAGCTGCCTGGATAAGCCCGCTTGTCGTCTGGGCCGGGTCGGATACGGGCGCGCGCATCACGCGCTGAATCTCAGGGTCACGTACCATATCCCAGAGACCATCTGAACAGAGCAGTAACTTATCGCCTGGCCGGAGATGTACTTTAAATGTATCTACCTCGACAACCGGCTTCTCACCCAGGCTGCGGTAGATCTGGTTGCGCTTAGGATGGGTGTAGATATCATCAGGCTTGATGACTCCGGCATCAACCAGGCTGGCGACGACTGAATGGTCATGAGTGATCTTGGTGAGGCCTTCCGGCTCACGGTACAGGTAGGTGCGGCTATCACCTACGTTTGCCACATAAGCCATCGAGCCGGCGACCAGGGCAGCAGTCATGGTCGTGCCCATGTCGGCCCGGCGCTCCTGGTTGTTCTGGTTCACAGCATGGTTGGACTGCTGCACTCCATCCGACAACAGTTTCACAAACCCTTCGTCATTCATTTCGCCGCCTGCCGACAGGATCGGCAGCACATAATTGATGATCGTTTGGATGGCCAGGCGGCTGGCATCCTGGCCATTCGCATGCCCTCCCATGCCATCTGCTACGACGAACAGCCCGAACTGCTCCGGCTGGGTGTTTTGAGTACGCGCGCCTTGCATGGCAAACAGGCTATCTTCGTTTGGCTTATGCTTGCGCTTGATGCCAGGGTCTGTACGTGTCCCTACTACCAGGCTCAGGTTGCGGCCTGTAACCTGCTCCATCTTATATGTCTTCTCCGTTATCTCCGCGTCCGGCTGTCCATTGGATGGGAACTGCAAGGTCGGCATATCGCTCATCGAAGGTGCAGCCTGTGCCGCCGGCTGGGGTATGGGCGATACAGGCGGATTTTTGATCGTGGGAACATCTGCCGGTGCCACAGGAGGCCTGGCCTGCAAGTGTAACCCCGAGGCACTGGGAGATAGCAGGTACCGACAATTGGGGCAGTATTCCGCGCCGACCGGCACAGACTGGTGGCAGTTTGGACAAGGCAGGTTCGCCGGAGACTGCGAGCGCGGCGTCGAGACCTTATTCACATCCAGGGCAGCCTGCGGCCGCTGTTGTGATTGCTGCTGGCGCTGCACTTCCATCTCAGCAATACGCTGGGCTTGCGCTTCGTCAGCTTTGAAGCGCTTCAGTTCTTCCCGGTGTTTTGCTCGAGCAGCGCCAAAACGCAGGCTCACCAGCACTAATATGATAATGAGCAGGACCAGCCCGGCGTCGAGGTCGGAGTACTGGGCCGGCCTCCGGAACTTCCAGAGGCCTTCGTTGCTATCGACGATAGATACAGCGATGGCGCCGTAAAGGCAGCAGTTTTCGCGGCAGTCAACTCTTGTTTGGCACTGCTGAAGTTGCCTGCGTAGTAATCCTTAATCCCCTGTCGCCACTGCGTATTCAGGGTGTTTGTGTGCGTCGATGAAGGCCGGAGTTCCGGCTGGGCAGCCAAAAACGGTGTAATCTGCCCGGTGGAAAAAAGGACGCTCGCATTGAGCTGTATGCCTGCCAGATTGCCACTACTATCCACCAGAGGCATGCCCAGCTCAAACGGGGTAGCATTCGGCAGGGTGCTGTTGGTGGATGACTCTTTGGTAGGAGTAAGGAACTGGGGCATCTGTAGCAGATACTGAGAAGTTTGTTGCGGGGTGGGGGTGGTATTCGACTGAGGGGGGAAGGCAGAGAGGCTCCTATCCTTGGTCAATTCGATGCCAAATTGCGTCGATTGACTCGTTGTCAACGAAGCAACTTCCAGAAAAGGCTGGGGTTGATCAGTATGAAAAGCGAACAGAACTGCGCCGCTACTACATATCTTCGTATCATAGCAGGGTACTTTCACAGGTACAAAGCCGGAAGTGTTGAGCATCTGATCATGAGGATTGGATGTATAGACGTTATTCGCATACACTTGCAGGGCAGCAATCTGGGCGGCAGCGGGCCGCTGAGCGCACGTTGCGCTACTCTGGTTGACGAGATCACCATCGGTCAGCACCCAGGTATTCTCCTCCCTGGGGTTCGTTGGTGCCCAACTCGCAACCAGCACGCCGAGACCTGTACATTCCACCGCAGGCACGAACTGCCCTCCGACAGGCTGGGTGGTGGAGGAATAGGATACAACGAGTCGGACAACGGAGACTTCTGCCAGGGCAAAGGCCTGGTCCGCCGGTGGATTGGGAGCAGCGGCGCGAGTAAGAGACGCGAAGGCTGTGGCAGGCAGCACAAACTGTAGGGCGATGAGTATCTCGCTAAGTAGGACGAGCACAGATGGGCTGATGCCCTTTCGCATTTCAGGTATGAAGCTTTTTGTACTCATTGTCTCATTCTCCCTGACATTGAGCTAGCATATGATTAACGTCCTAACCGGAGTTGTAAACGTTGTAGCATAGCTTGCGCCGCTTGATTACCTGGCATTGCTCTTACCACATAATTACATTGCTCCCGGGCAAGGTCTAGCTTGTTTTCGCTTTCATAGACCTGGCTGAGCAAGAAACGAGTCGGATGATCTGCCGGATTGATGGTGAGTACCTGTACAAAGGCACGTTCGGCGATCGCAAACTGGTTCATGCGCCTGGCCAGCTGACCGAGTGCAAATTGTACGGCAGGGTTCTGGGGAGCGAGCCGCGCTGCTTCCAGGTATTCACGCAGAGCATCGTCTAACTTATTTTCGCTTTCATAGACTTGACCAAGCAAGAAATGGACCTGGTTATCCGCCTGGTTGGCGGTAGCCACCTGTATAAAAGCACGTTCGGCGATCGCAAACTGGTTCATGCGCCTGGCCAGCTGACCGAGCGCAAATTGCACTGTGGTTGCCTGCGGAGCGAGCCGCGCCGCTTCCTGGTACTCACGCAAGGCCGGGTCAAGCTGATTGGTCTCCTCATAGCATTGTGCCAGGCGCTGGTGCGCCTCGTAATCGTCCGGTTTCAGGCGCAGTGACTGTATGTAGGCAGGAACGGCCTGGAGCGGCTGCTTCCGCAAGAAGAGAGAGACGTCACCGACCAACTTATGCGTTTCGGGGTCGTTGGGATTGAGTTGCAATGAGCGATTGTATGCCCGCATTGCGGAATCGATCTCGGGAGACTGGCGACGGGCAAACACCTGCCCAAAGGTTCTATGCACGAGTGAGTTGTTCGGCTCGAGCGCGAAGGCCTGTTGAATAGCTTGATAAGCGGCCTCGACACGCCCTGCATTGATATGTCCCAGAGCAGCGCTGATATAGGTGCCTGCGGGTCCTGTTGTCCCAACGGACACCTGCGAGGGCGGCGTCTGGGACATGGGATTGCTGGGTGTCGGGGGGTTTGGCCCGGAGCCTGGCTGGCGCTGGGGAAACTGGCCCTGACCTGCTGGCTGCACTACAGGTTGTGTTGTGATGGGAGGCAGATTGATGACTGCTCGTTCTATGTCGGCGGCAGTGGCCCAACGTTGTTCAATCGTGGGCGATAGCGCCTTCATCACCACCTGCTCGAAGGCGGGCGAGATATCTGGTCGCAGCGAGCGAATCGGTGGGAAGGAGAAAATGCTGGGTTTATTATTGACTGCATCGTGATGTGTGAGCACACGATGCAGGGTTGCCCCCAGGGCATAGAGATCGCTACGTGGTTCCGGCATTCCGTGCAACTGCTCAGGTGGAGCATAGCCGACCGTCATAATGATGGTTGCCTGACGCTGGGACTGGAATGTGCGGGCGATACCAAAGTCAATCAGTTTGACCTCATCGCGGGTTGTCACCATGACGTTTGATGGCTTCAAATCGCGGAAGATAATGGGCGGCGCCTGGCGGTGCAGATAGCTCAGTACGCTGCAGACCTGCTGCGCCCAACTCCGCGCGCGTGCCTCCGACACTCCACGCGCGCCATTCAGCCCGGCTACATTGCCTTCCTTCTCCAGCACTTCGCCAAGTGTGCGCCCCTCGATAAAATCCATCACCAAATAATGCTTGCCATCCTGGACGAAGAAATCTCGTACGCGCGGAATACAGGGATGACTGAGGTCGAGCAGCATGGTTGCTTCGCGCCCAAACCACTCTACGGACTGATTGCGTTCGTTATCGTTCTGAAACTCGTCGAGCATCTCTTTGACGGCACACGGGCGGTTGAAACGCGCATCTATAGCGCGATACACTGCCCCCATACCACCGGCTGCTACCAGCCTGTCAATCTTATAACGGTCCCCTGAAAGTAATGTACCCGTGGCCAGGCGACGATGGCTCCCGCCACCGCTACCCCCGGAAGGCGTCTCACGCCCTGACTGTCCAGAATCCGGGGTTGAGCTTACTGACGGCAGTGGTATATCCGGTACAGTGCCCCCAGGACCACTTCCTGGTGTGGCAGGATTGCTCACAGATCCAGCATTCTTAGGTTCAGATGGATAATTACTCGCCATATTTTCTACACCGCTCGTTATACTGACCCGGGCTCCGCAAGCGTACCATAATGACATTGTTCCTGTTCCACATGGTGCTGGAGCCCAGGGAAAAACTCTTTATCTTGTTATTCGATTTTATATCCTTACTTGGCGCATTATAACATATTCTTGCGCAAGTGAGCAGTAGAGTTTATCACAGCCCGGCTGCGGCGTGGCTCACACTTAGGGGGAAGCAAATTTCCCCCCGAAGAGCGGGCGACCATAAAGGCCCACCCCGCCGCTCCTCGCCACCCTCGCCCCTACGGGAAGCTCCCGCACCCTTACAAACAATGAAAGACGCGGTTTTTATTCATTTACCGGTGGAGGCGACGACCAGCGCTGAGTCACCGCGTTAGCGTGGGCGGGGAAGCCCTCGAACTCCGCCAGGAGGCGAGTTGTCTCGCTGAGCGAGTCATACCCCTGCTGTGTGAGAAAGGCCAGTCCCGTGCGCTTGAGAAAGTCGTAAACGGAGGTACAGGAAAAGGTATGGGCAAACCCGCCGGTGGGGAGTACTGCATTCGTCCCCAGGCTGTAGTTTCCCGTACAGAATGGTGTATGCGGGCCGAGCAAAATCTCACCGGCATTCTTTAATTCCGGCAGCAAAGCAAATGGCTCGCGTACCTGCACCTCGAGGTGTTCCGGAGCATATTCATTGACAAAATCGACTGCCTCACGCATGTTCGCCGCCATTACGATACCGCCAGTGCCTTCAGGCGCTTCAAATACGGTGCGACAAAACGCCTGCCGCCATTCCGGCAGCGCTGCCATTTTACCTGGGAGCAGGGCCATCACGGCCTCAGCTAAGGCTCGACTATCGGTCACCAGCAGGCTGGAAGAATCGGGGCCGTGCTCGGCCTCGATCAGCAGGTCGCGCGCCACAAGTTCGGCGTTCGCGCTTGCATCGGCCAGTGTAATCGCCTCGCTGGGTCCTGCTGGGAGACCTACGTCTACTGTTCCATAGAGCAGGCGCTTAGCAGCAGCAACGTAACCGCTGCCAGGCCCGGTGATTTTTCGCACGCGAGCAATGCTGGCCGTACCATAGGCCATGGCAGCAATAGCCTGCGCGCCGCCAACGCGATAGATTTCATGCACTCCGCACAGGTCGGCGGCAACCAGCGACGCGGGATCGACTTCGCCACCCGGCCCCGGAGGCGTACAGACCACGATGCGCGGAACGCCCGCTATGTTTGCCGGTGTGGCGAGCATATACATGACCGATGGAAACGCGCCTTTCCCACGTGGCACATACAGCCCCACGCTGCTAATAGGAGTGATTTTCTCTCCGGCCATCACTCCCGGCGCCACCTGGGTAAACCACTGTTCGTGTGGCATCTGCCGCTCGTGAAAGGTGCGCACGTTGCGAATGGCATGCTCGATGGCAGCACGCACCGCTGGAGCAAGCAGCTGATGGGCATGCTCTATCTCCTCCCGGCTGACCCGCAACTGTTCGCGTGTCAACTGCACACGGTCAAAACGCGAAGTAAAATCAAGCAGTGCCTCGTCGCCGCGCTCGCGCACGGCCTGCACGATCGGGCGCACAAGCTCGATCAGATCATCGATCTGTATCTCAGCGCGACGCAGCAGGCGCGCCCGTTGTGCGGCGTTCATGGAAGATAGCTCGTAAAAATGAATCACATCATTTATCCCCTAGCGATTTTTTCGGCGCGGTCGGCAAGTTCCGCCGCCGCGATGTCTCCTTTCATCCAGCGCGCGCCAAAGATACCGACAAGCCCGGCAATAACAAGCGTGGGAACACACGTTACCAGGAAGGCTAAACTTAGATCGTTTCCCGCGACGTGATGAGCGAAATGTTGCCCATGCGTGGGATCGAAGACATTGGCAAGCACCCCAACGATGGCGGGAGCGAAAGCGTCACCCAGCAGGTGCGCTAAGAGCAGCGAAATTGCTACTGACGAGGCGCGCAGAGCTGACGGCACCACGTCCTGCGTCGCGGCAGTGCAGGGTCCGGTGTAGAGCAGGATTAACGCCGAGGTAAGGAAAAAGAAGACCAGGAAAATACCCAGGTTATGGATCGTCACCGCAAGGGCAAAGGACGGGGCACAGATGAGGAAGCCAATACCGCCGACCAGCACACGCGCATTCGGGTTGCGACGGTTGAGCAGGTCAGCGAGGTGGCCACCGAAGATCGTGCCGACGCCACCTCCGATAACGATCACGACACCGGCGAGCAGGCCTGCAAAACCAGAACTCAAGCCAAGCGTGTCGCGCTGCTGCAGGTAGGTGGGCAAGAACGTTACGGCAGCTCCCTGCGAGAAGAAGGCGAAAATCTGCATCACAATCAGCACGACGAGTGTCTTGATGCGCAACAATGAACCAAATTGCGCAATTACATTGCGGGGGACAGCGGCCACGTGGGGAGCATCCGCCATCTCGTTAAGCAGCGAGGAAGGGTCCAGCGCCGCTGCTTCCTCGTCGGCCTGGTTGCGGCGTGGTTCGCGGAGTCGCCAGGCAAGGAATGCAAGGATCAGGCCGGGGATGCCGGTGAAGATGAAGGCGAGCCGCCAGCTGCCGAGATACAGGCCAGCTACTACACCGCCTATGCTAAAACCGACGAGTATGCCGACGAGCTGGCCTACACTCCACCAGCTCATGATGCGCGACCGCCTTGTGCGGCTGAAATAGTCGCTCATCAATGCTGTACCGGCAGGGAAATAGCCCGCCTCGCCGATGCCCAGCACCATGCGTGACACGAACAGTGCCACAAAGCTATTCGCCAGGGCGGTGAACGCTGTGGCTAAACTCCAGATAGAGACACAGACAGCGACGACATTCTTGCGTTTCGCCCGGTCCGCCCAGATACCCAATGGCACAGTGCCGAGCGTATAGACGATGGTGAAGCCGAACGCGATGAAACCGAGCTGGTCGATACGCAGGTGCAGTTCGGTGCCAATAACGTTGGCGGCGGCTGAGAAGACGTTGCGGTCGAGGTAATTGAGAAAGCTGATGGCAAACATAATGATGAAGACATAATTAGCATAGCGGCTGCTGCTCTGCCTGGGAACTCCAAGGTCGGCATCAGCACGTGGAGCAACATCGCTCATGGACACCTCCGGTTAGAAGATGAATGATTAGCTGACGATAAGCGAGGCCGGGATTGAATATGCCGATATTACCATACCATACATTGTGGGAAGAGGGAATAACCTCACACGAAAAACTGCTCAACACGCACCGGTAACCCTGGCACGACCCGTGACGGCAACGTTTGTTGTCCACCGAAGATACCGAGCGAACGATATTCTCCATCTTCTAAGACGAAGACTTCAACGGTTTGTTTCTCAGGTTTGACAAACCAATACTCTGGTATCCCCGCACGAGCATAGACAGCATACCTGGCAATCCGATCCATCACCCCACTCCCAGGAGACACCACCTCAACTACCAAATCAGGCGCACCAACCATCTTCTTTGCTTGTATTCTATCCAGATGAGCATTCAACACGACGAGAACATCCGGTTGAAACACATTCTTTGCCCCCAGGACCACATCAAGAGGGCCCATGAACACCCGCCCGAGACCAGCGAGTTTGACCTGAGTTCGCAGACAGGCATAAATTTCACCAACGATGTCTTGATGTGCTGGACTAGGTGCAGGTGCCATCACAAGCACTCCATTCACAATTTCATAGCGCTGCCCATCGTCGGGCAACGCCGCGTAGTCATCATAGGTCCAGGAGCCTTGTTCCGGCCCTGGTACCCAATCAGCAGGAGTAACCACTGAGAGTTCTTCCTTCGGTGTTATCATGGTAACCCTACCTCTCTATGAGAAAGGCCCGTCTCATCAGGAAACTGAGGGAAGCTACTTTCTCGTATACAAAGGTACCATACTTTGAACTGTATGCCAATCCCCAAGATGCTTCACATGCGTACAGGTTTGTATCTCCCGGCAGTCTATGATAAACTCTTCTTACCAGGATTAGAGCTTGAATCATAGAGGGCACCGCAATGAATACAACACATCTCCAGCAGACGACTACGCCGGGCACGCGGGCTGCCGCGCCGCTGCAACTGGCGCCTGCCGCGCAAAACCTCGCGTCTTCTCCGACACTCGCGATCAATGAAGCCATAGCCGAGCGCCGGGCCGCGGGCCGCGAGGTGATCCATCTCGGCTTCGGTGAAGCGACGTTTCCCCTACATCCCCTCTTACAGGCTGCCCTGGCGGAAGCTGCAAAACATACCGGTTACGCTCCAGTGCTGGGCCTACCTGCGCTGCGGCGAGCAATTGCGGACTACCTGGCGCGAACGCGCGGCTTGAATTGCTCTCCCGAGCATATCGTGGTAGGGCCTGGCAGCAAGCCATTGCTCTATGCGCTGCTGCACATTCTGTCAGGGGACCTGCTCCTACCGGTTCCTTCCTGGGTCAGCTATGCGCCACAGGCAAGGCTGGCGGGCCGGCGAGTGATCGCGGTGAAAACAGATGCAGTTGATCACCATCGCTTGACTCCACAAGCGCTTTCCGAGGCGCTGGCTCACGCGCGAAAAGAGGGAGCAGACCCGCGCATCCTGGTCGTGAACACTCCGAGTAACCCGACCGGAAGTATGTTCGACCGCGCTGGTGCGGAGGCTCTCGCCTGCTGGGCACGCGACGCGGGCATAACCGTGATCAGCGACGAGATTTATGCTGAACTTGCCCACGGCTGGCGCGAGCACATTTCGCCGGCACGCTTCTACCCCCAGGGCTGTATTGTGACCGGGGGACTCTCGAAGGCATTCTCCGCTGGCGGCTGGCGCATAGGCTACGCCGTGCTGCCTCCAGGTGAAAGAGGTGTACAGGCAGTTGCAGCCCTGCGCGCCCTGGCAAGTGAAATCTGGTCCGCCGCGGCAACCCCCATGCAGGAGGCGGCAGTAGTTGCCTTCTCCCCAAACGCGGACTTAGAAATATACGTGCAGCGTTCGGCACGCATTCACGCTCACAGTGCTGCCCGGCTCTACGAAACGTTCCGCAGTCTTGGCGTTCCCTGCCCCCGTCCGGCGGGAGCTTTCTATCTCTACCCCGATTTTGCCCCCTGGCGTTCAATCCTCGCGGAACGTGGTGTCAAGACAGGCCAGGAACTTGCCCATTACCTGCTTGACAAATGGGATATCGCTGCGCTTCCGGGCAGCGCGTTTGGCGAACAGCCGGAGGCGTTACGGCTGAGACTGGCAACAAGTATGCTCTATAGCCCTGGGGGCGCTCATGCAACACTTGAACGCGAAGCAGCTCTGTGGCGGCTGCTGGACCTCGCGGATACAGTGTCACCGCCGGATCATGCCAGCAGACCCGCATTGCCGCTGCCAATGCTCGAACGCGCCCAGGCAAGGCTGACGGAGTTTATTCGGGATTTGGGTGTGCCATCAGTTCGAGACAGTTCACACGACGATCAAAGGGAGTAAGGGGGGTGCAGTTCATAATTTTGCGTGAAGGAAGAGGAACATGCTGAAATGTAGTGGCACCCCTTGCGGGTGCCAGGCTCCTGCAAGGGGTGCCAGGCTCCCGCGCAAAAAAGTGAAACGCACCCAAGGCAGTAAGCCGACAGCACATAGGTGTATTTTGAGGATGCTATGTCTCAGTCAACAAAACGTGTCTTACTGACTTTGTGCGCTCTCTCTTTGATCGCGTGCCTGCTTCTATGCTTGTACTCACCCGCAAAGGTACATGCCGACGGCGGCGCACCTAACCTGGCCTATGTATCAGGGACAGCTCACGGTATTAGCGTAATTGATGTAGGGCAGGCGAAGGTCATCAGAACACTTAACATAGGAAGAACAAGGAAACCATTCAAAACCGGGTGCTGGCTAGCCAACTCCCCTGCCTTTGAATGGTCTCCGGTATGACCTCGTGTCCAGCACAAAATCATACCAGCGGTTCACCAAACCTACCGGGAGGTGAAACCCGTCTCTACGGGATCTGAAACGGGATGGTGGCCTGGCTGGTTGCGCCAGGAGTGTGCCCTGGCAGCAGGATGAAGGTAGCCGTTGTGGTATCCTGCGGCACCAGGAAGGAAACCAGCCCCTGAGTATTTGTGGTACCAGCAGCAGCATCGCCAATGACCGCTTGCTCGAGCGCAATGGTCGTCCCGCCATATTGCAAGCGAATGTAATCAGGCGGGAAGGCGTTGAGGCCTTCAGTGCCAGGGTTATCTAGTGAGAAGGTGAGGACCAGAAAGCGCATGCCTTTATCGACCTGCGTCCCGCTGTCACTGAGTTTCAACGTGACCGTTTTCAGGGTCCAAAACAGGCTTCCAAACTGCACGCGCAGATTGGGAGTACTCTGTTTGGGTTGATACTGGCTCAGGTCGGCATGACCAGTTAACGGAACGTGTAGCTGCTCTTCGGTATCTTTGCCAATTTGCAGGATCATCTGGTCCACTTTCAGGCTGGTGGAGGCGGGAAAATCGATCCAGGTCGTCTGGTCTCCCTTCCGGGCAGGCCCGCTTATATCCTTATAACCCGCAGAGACAACCTTGCTTCCCCCAGGTAAGAGCAGTGCAAAAGACTCGGGGTAGGCAAAAACGGGAGCGCTCGCAAAGTACACGTTATTCACATCCGATTGGACCGCGTGCAGATTGAGGCGCACCACCCCCTGTGCGGGTGTATCATGATCATCCGCAAAGCTCGTCGCCTGCTGTGCATTGATGATCGTGATATTGACGCTCGCATAGCTGACCGTTGTGTTGATAGGCGTCGTGGTCAGCGGAGCCTGGGTCGGTGTGGTCACACTATTTGCGCCTGTATTCGCTGTGTTGCCGCCTCTGCTGGTAATAAAGTGAAAGGCAAAGTAACCACCCGTGCCGAGCAGGAGAAGCAGGAGCAGGAGGATCACCCCCACCTTCAGGATCCCTCCCGACGATTTTTTCTGTGGCCGGGCATAGAGCGGCGGTGGCTGAGAACTTTGTAAAGGCGGTTGATATCCCTGCTGACCGGGTGGTGCTGGTTGATAGACTGGCTGTGCCTGCTGTGGATACACCGTGTATGGTGGCGGCGGCGCTTTTTGTGTCGGGGCGTAGCTGGCAGGGTTGCCATTGCCAGCACTTGCAGGCGTTCCACAGTTTGGACAGAAACGCATATTAGCAGGGACGGGGGTGTTGCAATGTGTGCAGGCATGTGTGATGGATTGTGCCATTGTATTTTTCCTTTCGATCTGGTCTATTAATGGTAATTTCACTGATCATTCCCGCTTTTTTCTGCTACTGGTCAAAGCTCCTTGCTCTCTACAGCCTCGACGATGCGCACTCGTGGGCTGCTCTCGATGATCGTTCCCTGGACGCCGCGCCACACCTCGCGCATTGCAGCAAGAAGACCTTCCGCCTCGTTTACGCTGTCGAATTCGAGATCGATGATGGCGTAGTTTGGATTGTCAATCGGCCGTAAGACCCGGTAGCGGCGTACGCCCGACTGCTTCCGGTTGACAGGGTCGCTGTCGAATGCCTTCTTCCAGGCATCGAAGCTGGGGACTGGGTGCTCGATTTGTAAGATGACCATGTTGGTTCCTTTCTTTTTAGACAAAGCCGTACAAGAAATGGTGCAAAGCACACAATCTATACGCCAAGCGAAGCCAGGCGGCTTTGCGCGGCAGTCAGCCCGTTTTGCGCTTCATCGTGCCAGACGTGCCAGGCATCATTCACTTTGAGAGCTGGTGTCGCTTTATCGAGTTCAGCAAGTGCAAGCGTAAAACTATCTCGTGCCTGGTGCGCGCGCTCGACTCGCTCCACCTGAGAATCTGCGTTGCGGCTCAGATGGAGCGCAAGCGTGGCATGATCGATGGCGGCGAGCGCACTCCCCAGCTTCCGATCAATCTCGCTCTCTTCAGACGTCATGATTCCCCCCTTAATCGCGCCGATACCTATCAGATCATGCGCATGTTCCAGGAGTGCTTGCTCGATAATGCCGAAAATTTGTTCTGCTGCTTTAAGTGCGTCTTCTGGATTGATGCGGTCCATCAGTGTCTCTTCGATTGAGGTAGCAAGTATGGCGGCCCGCAGGCGGGTCTTCTCATTCCGGTTAAGTTGAAAAACTGTGATGACTTGTTCCATCTCGTCGATGTTCAAAACAGGAAAGCTCTTGGGTACCTTGAGGGAGAGTTGCAGGCGCCGCACCTTCTCGCGGTGGATATTCGCGCGATCGTCGAGGTGGCCCAGGCCTAGCCCATGCGCCGCAAGGATCTCCTGGAGTACACTGGCAAACAAGTTCCAGCCCCCCTGGGGAATCTCGAAAGTAGCCATAGATTCGCTTCTCCTTTCATCTGCAAGCATACCCTCATTTCATCCTTTTTGAACAGTCACAAAGATGTGGGGGTAACAGCATGTGTTATACTGTAGTGCTAATAGATCTTCCCAGTCACGCGCGCTATACGATAAGCCCTGCTTGGAGCACAACAACTATGAAGTATTTCGACCCTCCCATGAAGCCTATACAACCAGATGAGCGCTTGTATGGCGGGTTCATACCCGGCTTGCCGCCCGAACTGGAATCACTCAGGCAGCAATTGGTCGAGATGCAGCGCAATGGCTCCCCCTATGAAACAGCCGTAGCCCGTAGAGAATTGGTGCTACAGACACTTGCTCACATACAGGATGACCCTGATTGCACACCAGAGACACGCGCAACCCTGCAATGTATCTTAGCAGTTGCTTATCAACAGCACCCTGGTGGCGATCGTGCTGGGCAAATGAAGGCGGCCCTTGTCGCTTGCACAGAAGCCTTGCAGGTCTATACACTGACATCTCGTCCCTATTTATATGCCAGCGTACAAGTGACGCTGGGCCATATTTATCGAGAGCGTACTGTGGGAGCACAGCGTGACGATCTTGAGCGAGCCATTGCTTGTTATCATGAGGCTTTGCGCGTCTATACGCTGTCGGATCTCCCTTACGAGTACGCACAGGCTCAAGATGGTCTTGGGCAAACATACCAGCTGCGCATCGAGGGAGAGCGGCAGAACAACCTGGAACAAGCTATTACCTGTTGTGGCGAAGCATTAGGTGTGCGCACCTTAGAGGCTTTCCCGTTTGAACACGCTCAGTCGCTGCATACCCTGGGAGCAGCCTATACTCGACGTGTCGCAGGAGAGCGGCGCGACAACCTGGAACAGGCCATCGAGTGTTTTCGCCAGGCGGCGGCTATCTTCACGCTAGAAGCTTTTCCCAGAGAGTATGCTCAGGGTCAGCATTTTCTCGCCACTGCCTATTCACAACGCATCAGTGGGGAGCAGCGCGATAACCTGGAACAAGCTATCACCTATTATCATCAGGCCTTGCAGGTCTACACGCTGGATGCTTTGCCTCTTGAATATGCCGCGGTCCAGAATAATTTATGCATTGCCTATTGGCAACGTATTGCAGGAGATCGACGCGACAATCAGGAGCGGGCCATTGCCTGTGGCCGTGAAGGGCTGCGGGTCTATACCCTGGATCTCTTTCCCTTTCGGTATGCGATGCTGCAGAACAACCTGGGCGCTGTTTACCTGATACGTGTTGCGGGAGAACGGCGTGACAACCTTGAGCAAACTATCGTCTGCTATCGTGAAGCGATGCGTGTCTGGACCCTGGAAGCCTTCCCCTATCAGTACGCGAAGGTTCAGAATAACCTGGGTGAAGCGTATCAACACCGCCTGGCAGGGGAGCGACGCGCCAACCTTGAGCAAGCCATTGCCTGCTATCGCGAGGCGATGCGTGTCTGGACTCTGGAGGCTCTGCCCCAGGATTACGCGATGGTCCAGCGCAATCTCGGCGCGACGTACCAGATCCGTCTAGAGGGAGAACGCCAGGAGAACCTCTATCTCGCGCTTGCAGCCCATCAAGAATCTCTTCGTATCTACACGTTGGATGCCTTCCCAATCGAACATCGGCAGGTGCAGCTGGATTGTGCCGAAACGCAGGCGTTACGCGAAGATTGGGAGGGTGCCCACAGCGCCTATATTGCTGCTCGTAAGGCTGAAGACCTGCTTGTGGCCCTTGGTGCGGGAGCAGTTGGGCGTGATGCTGTTCTGAAAGAAGGTCGCGCTGCTGCTATCCATGACGGCTTTGCGCTGACTCGCCTGGGGAAAATAGAGGAGGCGGCTGTCGCTATCGAGCGGGGACGAGCACGCGGGCTAGCTGAGGCCATCCAGTTCAATACGGCCGATCCTGAGCGTATCAGCGATCCTGAACGCCGCATCCGCTATAGAACAACACGTCAGGCTTTTATCGCAGCACAGGCGCTATTACAAGCTTCACATCCCATAACCCTGGATGAAGACAGCCAACGACACATCATGCTGGAGCGCACTGCAGCTTACCGGGACGCGCGAGCAGCGTTTGCTGCGGTGATAGAGGAGATTCGCCTGGCACAGGACCCTACCGACTTTCTGCGCGATACCCTCGATGCTGCGATGATTCTGCAAGCGACCGGGGGTTGTGGACCTGGGCACGCGCTGGTGTATCTTGCCGCGACCCCCTGGGGCGGGATTGCTGTGGCGGCTTTTAGCGCGCAACCAGTCAGGTCAATCTCAGCCGGTTTTGCAGCACTCGCTTTACCTGCCCTGACTGAAGAGCTTGTGAGAACGTTGATCGAAACACGTTTGGCTGACTCTGAAAATATCACCGGTGGCTTCGACTGCGCTCAACGAGGCAACGTTTTTGAGTTACTCCTGGCCTGGCCAGGTACGACGTTTCGCGAACGTGCCGGTGCGCTCCATGCTGCGTGTGTGGCGAGGGAACATCCCTGCACAATCGACGCGGCGGCGCAATTTGTGCTTGCTCTCCCAGAACTGGCGCCGTTCGTCGATCATCCTCTCACTGACTTGAGCGAGGAGCGTACCTCCCTCCTGGCGAGTACCCTGAACCACGCGGTACTCCAACGTGAACTGCAACGCTGCCAGTCAGCACTGAACAGGACGATGCTTCAGCCATTGCTAGCATGGCTGCACAAAGCGGGTGTTTGCAGTCTGACGCTCGTTCCCTGTGGCCGTCTCGCAGCCTTCCCTCTCACAGGAACACTTCTTCCTGATGGGCACACTCTGGGCGAAAAGCTGCCTACCAGCATCGCTCCCAGCGCACTCTCCCTACTACCTGATGAGCAAAGCATTGCGCCCCGCACAGGTATTTATGCTCTTGGGAACCCCTACCCAACGCAGCAGAATCTCCGTTGGGGCGAGGCTGAGGCCTTCACTCTGGCCGAACTGGGGCAGCAGCTTGCACGATCTGCAGGTGTCAGAGTACAATGGCAGGCCACACGGAACTGGCTGATTGAAGCGCTGCACACCGGTCTTGTCGTGAATGCTTCCTGTCATGGCATCTTCGATACCCGTAACTTTTTGCGCTCCAGGTTAATCCTCGCTCACGAGGAGGAGTTGACCCTGGCCGATATGTTGAGTGACCAGGTCGATCTGCGAGGACTGCGGCTGCTTATCCTGTCAGCGTGCCAGACAGCGATCCTGGATCTGCAAGGGGCACGTGATGAAGTGCGCAGCCTCGCAGCAGGAATGCTTCAAGCCGGGGCTGCTGCCATTCTGGCCTCGTTGTGGTCTGTAGACGATCGAGCGACCTATCTTCTGATGGTGCGCTTCGCATTGGAGTGGTTTCCCCAGATGCACAATGAGCCCCCAGCCACAGCACTGGCGCGTGCCCAACAGTGGTTACGAACGGTCACAAACCGCGAATTGCTTCTCTGGCAGGCGAATCTATCGCCCCTGCCAGTATCAGCGAATGACCTTGCGAAAGGATCTGAAACATTCGTCGGTGAACATGTGGCAGTACACACAGGTCAGCTTGTCGCTGTACGCGGGCGGGCCAATCGTTTTGATGCAGCTCAGGCTCAGGAGGTAGTGCAATCCTACGCTGAGGAACTGGCCCCTGGTGATTGTCCCTACGCCGATCCCTACTATTGGGCAGGCTTTCAAATCACTGGTTGGTAAAAGCGCTACTGGACACCCCGGCCATTTGCTTATACAATCTGCGTATGCAGAATCTGGAACCGCAACAACTCATAGGGGCAGGTACACTCTTTCGCAACTTGCAGCCGCACGAAGCGGCGGCGATCATTGCCCGGTTACAATCGGCCAGCTATGAGCGAGGCTCACGCATCCTGGAACGCGGCGTGTGGCACGGGCAGTTGTACATTGTCGCGTCAGGTCAGGTCAGCGTCCTGCTGCAAGAGGGCGAACAAGGCTCTGCGGGAGCACATCCCCACGGAAATCACGAGGGGGACCTCGTCGTTGCCCGCCTGGGGCCAGGTGAATGCTTCGGCGAGATGTCGCTCATTACCGGTGAACCACCAGGCGCGACGGTACGAGCTGAACAAGACACGGCGCTCTGGATGCTCACGCAGGCCGATTTTCTGACGCTTGTGGGAGCCTGCCCCACCCTACTGCAAAACATCAATCAGATCCTGTCGCTGCGCCTGGCGCAGGCCAACCAGCAGATCCTCGCCAGCCATAGCGCCGAACGGGTCTGGCTTTCCTTCATACACGACCCCGGCAAGCCACTGGAGCTTTCGCTGGCAGTACATGTCGCCGACACGCTGGCGGTGCGGAGCCGCCAGCGTGTCCTTATGCTCGAACTGTGCGGGCAGGACCAGGCGTTAGGGCCACATTTTGCCGTGTACGAGCAGCAAGTACGGCCCACATTTCTTGAATGCGTGCGCGATAGAAGCCTGTTGCAGGCCCATCACGCCCCTACCACTTCATCCGCTGGGCAATATTACTCTGCCTACGCGGCGCTGGCAGCCACTCATGAACAGATCCTTGCCCTTGATGGCGGCATACTGGCATCGCTCACCGAGTTCGCCACGCTGTATGATTACCTGCTGCTGGTCACGACGCGGGCGACGCCCAATTCACTGGCACAGGCATTAGAAGGCCAGTCCCAGCGAGCGATGACGCTCGTCTCTGCTGGCGCAGAGCCAGGAGAAGCGTCCGCATCATCCCTGCATGGTTCGATCTTCGTGGCCCACGTTCCAGAACGTCCAACCATCGGCGTGCAGGATCGCTTTGCAGCGCAATTAGGCTGCTCCGTCACACGGCTGCTTCCCGCGGATACTTCCCTGCTCGAACAATGCTGGAAACAACAGAAAACGCTGAGCCAGGCAGCGCCGGATGCAGCTTTGACAGGGGCGGTGGATTTCATGGCCCGCCATATCGCCCACCAGACGATAGGCGTTGCCTTTGGCGGCGGCGCTGCGCGCGGTTTCGCTCACCTGGGAGTGCTGGAGCGTTTGCTGCACTATGGTGTACCACTCGACTACATTGCCGGCTGCAGCAGCGGCATCATCGCCCCAGGTATGCACCTGATCGGTAAATCACCCGCCGAGAGCGAGGAGATTTTTTTAGACATTCAACGCCATATCGTGCAGTGGAGGTTTCCCCGCACCTCGATTTTCTCTAACCGGGGGCTGAAACGCATGCTGCGCGATCTATGTGGAGAGCTGCGCTTTGAAGACCTGACAACGCCTTTCGCAATGGTGGCAGTTGACCTGACGACGCGAGCAGGGGTGGTGCTCGATCGCGGTCTACTGTGGCAGGCCGCGCTGGCAAGCGTGTCCTTGCCGGGCATTTTCCCACCGGTGCTTGTCGGCGAGCACATCTTGGTGGACGCGGGTATGCACGACCCCGTACCAATTCGCCTTACACGGCGCATGGGGGCTGATATCCTTATCGCGTCAGAACTAGGGGGACAGGAGCCGCCTTCACTGGTAAGCGCAACTCCCTGGCAGACAGAAAATGCAAGAGCAGGATTTACCGCGCCCCGCTCGCCTCATATCATAGATCTGCTCCTGCGAACCTATGACCTGGCCATGGCTACCATCGGCATGCACAGTATTCGCGAGGCGGATATCATCATTCGTCCCAAACTCCACCGTGTTTCATTGCGCCAATTCTCTGAAGGCCGTAAGTTTGTGGCGGCCGGGCGCGAAGCGGTTGAACAGTCACTTCCGGCGCTGCGCAAACGACTGCCATGGTTGTAGACGGAAGAGCTATCCCCCTGCTCGCTTTACTCTATATCCCAACCCGGTCAGCCTGGCCTGCACTTTATCGCAGTGATCACCCTGGATCTCGATATTGCCCTCTTTGACAGTCCCGCCCGAGCCGCACAGCTTCTTCAACTGCTGCGCCAGGGCAGTCACTTCGCTCTCGCTGCCCGGCACTCCGGTGATCACTGTTACCGTTTTACCACCGCGATGCTTGCGATCACGCATCACGCGCACAATGCCATCATTCTTCTGCGCCGGGGGTGTTGCTGGCTGGACGCAGCGGCACTGTTCATATGGTTGCCCGCAAACGGAGCAGGTCGTGACCCTTCCAGCGTCTGTGGAGTAGACGAGACGGTCTGGCATATAAAGTTCCTTTCACATATATCCGATGTAGGAGATTGTATCACAGGAGAATAATCTGGGAGGCCTTCTATGCTCCCCTCGTCATGCGGCAGGGGGTTCCAAGGGGCCTGCAAGATGATGGAGAAGTCTTCCAGGTTGCCCATCTCGGTCTTGTTATGCGGCAGGGGGTTCCAAGGGGCCTGCAAGGCCCCTTGGCGGGGTATGGGGTGTCCCCATTCACTCCCCCTTATTCTGCCGCCGAAGGCGGCACAAGCGAAAAGGGACCTGGTAGTTACGTAAACGAACATATAGGTAGTCACGTGTATAGTGTATCTGAGAAAGATAGCAAGCGAACGAGCAAGAAACGTGAGAGCTATGCTGGAATTGGAAGGAACAACACTCGGTCATTACCACCTCCAACATTCCCTCGGGCGGGGAGGTATGTCGGAGGTGTATCTCGCCACCGATCAACGTTCGCAGCAGGAAGTTGCGCTCAAAATAGTTAACAGCAGCCACCTGGAATACAGCGAGCGGTTCCAGCGTGAAGTGAAGACAATCAGCGCGCTCACGCACCGTCATATTTTACCTGCTCTCGACTATGGGCAACATGGCTCGTGGTATTACCTGGTCATGCCCTATATCAAACAGGGAACCTTGCGTGAGCGCCTGGTCAAACGCCCTTTGACTCTGGAAGAGGCTGGGGAGGTCCTCGAACAGGTGGCCGATGCCCTGCAATTCGCTCACGATCACGGCATCATTCATCGCGATATCAAGCCTTCAAACATCCTTTTGCAGGATGAGCATTACGTGTACCTGGCGGACTTTGGCTTAGCCAAGAGGTTACGGGCCGAGAGTGGGGAGGAGATCACTCAAACCGGGTATGTAATGGGCACTCCCGAGTATATGGCGCCAGAACTGGTAGAGCAGTCTGCCAGCGCCAGTAGTGATATCTATGCCCTGGGTATCTTGCTCTACGAGATGCTTACCGGGCGAACGCCATTCAAGGGCAGTACACCGATAGCGACCTGCTGGAAGCAGTTGCGAGAGCAGCCGACCCGCCCATCGACCCTGAATCCTGCTATCCCGCGTCCTGTCGAACGAGTGATATTACGCGCGCTTGAGAAAGACCAGCGTCTTCGCTTTCCATCGGCACGCGCACTTCTACAAGCCTACAAGAGATCACTTCGAGCCGCGGAACAAGCGGAAGCCGTTCAAGTATCCCTGGCGACGAGTGATCAGCTAGATACTCCACCTTTACATGCAGTAACACCACAGCGCGCATATCGTGTGTTCAACCCTCGTAAGTTAATCGCGGTTCCGGCTATACTCCTTCTGTTACTCTGCCTCTCCCTCTCGCTGGGATTCTTTGCTGCCAGCAACACTGTACAGCAGGCTCCTGCGGCCCTGGGCGCCAGTGTGTCGCTTCTCGGGGAAAAAGACAAGCAGGACAAACAAATTGCTCCTACGCCACAAAGCTCGCCAGGAGCAAACTCATCTGGCAATACCCACCACCATGGCCATAAGCACAAGCATAAGCACAAACATAGGCATTGACATGGCCATGGTGGTGACACGGATTGACGAAATTAAGGCATGAGCGAAGCAACAGCGCTACCCAATATGCTCTTTGAAGAAGGTCATTACGCGCTGCCACGAATCCTGCGCGGCTGCCGCATCATACGCGCGCCCTTTATCGTTGAAGAACGAATGCCTGGCGCCGGGGTATATTTTGATGTCGTGCGGGATATTGTAGCGGTCTAACTCAACATCCAGCTTTTGCCCATCCGCCGTGGTAAAGTCGCCGCTGGGGTAGGAGCCAACGACCGGGCAAAGACGGGCGACAGCTTCGAGTGGACGTGGATTCCTGCCATAATAGGGCGCGATGACTTTGAGCCGATCATCGTTGCAGGCCCAGGCTATGGCGAAGGCGCCGCCCATACAAAAACCGATGGCCCCAAGCCTGGCATTATCTACCCCTGGCTGCTCGGCCAGAAAGGTCAGCGCGGTCTTGAGTTCGCGAATGCTGTTGTTGTCAAGCGGCTTGAAGAGCTGCTCACCTATGAAGCGAAACATGCAGACAGCGCGGTTACGTCCTGCAAATAGATCAACCGCCAGCGCAACATAACCAACGTCGGCAAAGCGACGCGCGATATCCCGGATATTCTCGTTGAGGCCAAAGATTTCATGAATGACGACGACGCCCGGGAAAGGGCCATCTCCCTCGGGACGTGCCAGGTGCCCTTCGAGTTGAGTCGTACCAAATGGAAACGAGACGGATTGTGCTGCTGAAGCCATGATTATCTACTCCTACGCAAACAAACGAACAGCTAAAACACTGCTGTATTGTATCTCACCGGGCTGGTGCTGAGAAGTGCCGAACCAACAAATCCTTTAGACATTTGGAGATAAGGCTTCCCGTGGGCGGACTTGAGAGGTGTTCTGGTTGTCATCCTGAGCGCAGCGAAGGATCTCTTCGTCCAGCGAGCCAGACCCTTCCCCTTCGCTGCGCTCAGGGCTGCGGCTCCTGCGCTCAGGGTGACAGGCAGTATCTCCAAATGTCTACAAATCCTTGTCCCACCTACACCTGATAAGGTAAATAAGGTATAATCTATGTACTCTTAATAAATTCGCAAACTCAATATTGACATCCCCAGGACCAAGCCTGCACTATCGCCGGAGTCCTCCCTAAAAAGTAAGGAAGAAATCAGTGTCTAAGCTCCAGAAGGCCGGACGGAGAGCTATACCTATCAGCAAACTCGTTGCACCCATTTTTGGTGAAAAAATGTTGCAAAACCAGGTACTGCTGGCGGTTTCACTCGCCATCTGTGCTGCCTATACAGGGATTGGTCTGATAGTCCCTGTGCGCGTCCTGTATGCCCAGTCGCGTGGAGCTTCACTTGCCATCATTGGCGCTATGGCATCAGCCTACCTTGTCTCCAACTTTGTATTCCAGTATCCCAGTGGTTGGATAGCCGACCGTTGGGGCCGCAAACGCATCATGGTGATCAGCCTGCTTGCTCAGGCAACACTCTCGCTGGCCTATCTCTTTATCACCGATCCAATCTTATTTGTCGTTTTACGCTTCGCAGAGGGTATGGCGGCGGCAGCGACCCTGCCCTCTGCTCGCGCTTTGATCGCGGACGCTGTACCGCCCGAGAAGCGCGGAGCAGCCTATGGTATTTTCAGCGCATTTTTCAATACGGGCTTCCTGCTGGGACCGGCTATTGGAGGCCTGCTTGCCACCGTGAGCTATGCCAGCGTCTTTATTCTTGCCGTCGTGTTTCGCCTTGCAGCCGTTCTACTTGTCATCATCATGATACGCGTCGAAGGGAAAACCAGCATAGAAGCGCGGGAGCGTGCCAAGGCTGTACCCTATCGCGCACTTTTCACGCTTCCCCTGATCGGAGCGTACATACTTGCCTTCGGCGACTACCTCTATCTTGGTTTCGATCTCGCTCTTGCGCCAATCTGGCTGCATGACCACCTTGGCGCATCGATTGCGCTGATTGGCCTGACATACACCGCATGGGCAATACCCAATATCATTACCTCACCCATCAGTGGGCGGCTGGCCGATCGCACACGCCGCTCTGTACTCATCCTTGTTTTTGGCCTGGCGCAGGTGCCTCTGTACCTCGTCTATGGCCTGCTGAACACGGCCTGGCCTGTAGTGGTATTGTTCGCTGTGCATGGCGTCGTCTACGCACTGGTACAGCCAGCGGTTGATGCGCATGTTGCCGCCTCATCCCTGGCCGATGCCCGCGCGCGGGTACAAAGCATGTACAGCGCTTTCGGTCTATTTGGCTCCTTTGTGGGGGCCAGCGGACTCAGCATCCTATACGGGATGAACTTCCGCCTTCCCCTCTTTGTAGCAGGTATATGCTTTGGTATATGCGTAATTGTGGGTGGTGTAATGATTCGCATCTCTGAGGAACGTGGCAGCCGGCCTGCGATTCCGTAGGGGCGAGGGACGCTGATGAGTCTACCCATTGGCGTCACGTTAAGGGCGTAGGCGCGACATTTATGGCGCTGGGGTGGGGCATGGGCTCGCCTGGACCTCCCCACCCCCGCGCGATGAATCTCGGTCCCGCGATAAATCGGGGACCTACAACGCCGTTATCTCGTTCTGTTAACTTGACGCCAATGGGGACGCTGATGAGTCTACCAGAGCCTGAACCATTGCTAATCTCATTCCCTCTGCCTTATGATACACTGTAGTGAATCTTGATACACTAGCGTACTGAAGGAGACAGGAACGCATGGCGACGACTGCGCAAGAGCAAACGACAAAGACAACGCTTCCACCAGGCCCCCGCCCCTTACCCTATATTGGCAATCTACTCTCGTTGCGACAAGATCCGCTTGGCTTTCTGCAACGGCTGCAACGCATCTATGGCAACATGGCAACGATCTACATCGGAAAGAATCCGGCAGTAGTGTTGTTCCGCCCGGAACACGTGCGCTACGTCCTGGTAGAACACCCGCGCAATTTCTCGAATCGCGGCCTGCTCCAGGGGGATAGCGATGGCGGTTTCGCGAACGAAGGATTGCTGACCATCGACGGCGAAAAGCACCGCCAGCAGCGTCACGCGGTACAACCGGCTTTCCATAAAAAACGTGTTGAAGATTATGCCGCCATCATGCAGCAATACACGGAAGAGCTGCTCAAAACGTGGCACCCCGGTGATACAGTCGATATGTCACGCGCCATGCAGGAATTGACGCTGCGTATTGTGAGCAAGTGCCTCTTCAGTATAGACCTGTCATCTCAGCTCAGCCCTCTCAGCGCGGCTTTCGATGGTGTCATTGGCAGTTCGACGAGCATGGCTGAAGACCTTCTGAATATTCGCATCGACAACCCCATCACCGGCTATGGCAGGCGTATGGCTGCCCAACGCCAACTGGATATGCTGATCTATACCCTGATAGCGCAGCGCCGTGACGATGACCGCGATTACCATGACGTGCTTTCCATGTTGATGCCGGCACAGAGCGGGGAAGAGCCGGAGACGAAACTGACCGAGAAACAGATTCACGATCACATCCTGACCTTCCTGGCGGCAGGGCACGAGACGACCGCGATTGCTCTCGTCTGGACCTTTTACCTGCTCTCACAATATCCACAAGTCCGTATCAAATTGCAGGATGAGGTTCGCTCGCTACTCGCTGGTCGCGAGCCAACCCCTGACGACCTTGCCAATCTCCCCTACCTGGACTGGGTTCTGAGTGAATCGATGCGGCTCTATCCACCGGCCTGGCTGCAGATGCGCTTTGTCGCTAAAGAAACTGAACTGGATGACGTGCGCCTGCCTGCCGGTACGCTGGTCATCCTGAGCCAGTGGGTCACGCATCGCTTGCCTACTATCTGGCGGGACGCGGAGGTGTTCAAACCAGAGCGCTGGGATCCGGCGAACGAACAGCAAATCCCGCCCGGAGCGTACTTTCCCTTCGGAGGCGGCCCGCGCACCTGTATCGGCATGCCGCTCGCGCAATTGGAGGCGCGGCTTATCCTCGCGAATATTCTCCAGCGCTACACGCCGCAGCCCGTCCCTGGCTATACCCCAGGGTTCCAGCCGGTGATCACCTTGCGCCCGAAGCAGCATTTACGCGTGATCTTGATGCCCGCGTCCTCCAGCGACTCAGATGCTCAATGGAGGCAGCTCGCGCGCTTAAACGACGGTCCCTCGATAAATCGGGGACCTACTACACTGGAAGGCGCGGGACGCCAGGGATGCAGGACTGCGCTCTTGAGCCTGTTGGGGTTGTCGTAGATAATCATTAGAGAGTAAAATTGAAGTATATCCGGCGATCACAATGCCAATTTTAGGGACAAAGATACATATGCAAACACCTCTCGATGCGATGCGCTTAATCCACTGGGCCAGCGGCGCGCCTATGTCTAGAAAATTACCTATCAGTGACCCTGAGCCAGACCCGGGTCTACTTGGCCCGGACTCACTAACCTGGCGCTTACATGAAGAACAATGGTTGATCACGGCGGGCGCACGTGCATTTTTAATGCAAGCTGCCCATCCCAAAGTAGCGCAGGGAGCGCTCGACCATAGTGGTTTCGCCGGGGACCCCTTTGGACGTGTTGAGCGTACCGTTCAGGGGATGGCGGTATTGATCTTCGGCACCACCCGTGAAGCCAGCGATATGGCTCACCATATCAATCGCCTGCACCATACCGTCCGGGGGACGCTTCGTGAGAGCATTGGACGCTATGCGGCAGGTGATGCCTATAGCGCCATGGAGCCTCTGGCGCTCTTGTGGGTCCATATCGCTTTCGTCGATAGCATGCTCACCGCCTACAAGACGTTTGTCGGCCCGCTCTCAGCGGCAGTGTGCGAACAGTACTGGCAGGAATCCTGCCATTATGCGCGCCTCCTCGGATTAACCGATACGACCCTCCCGGCCAGTTATGCCGCCGTGCAACAATACATTGGCGAAGTGCTTGCCTCTGGTGAAATCGCCATCGGACCCGCCGCCCATTTTATTGCTCAGAAGGTCCTCTATCCCCCGGTGACATTGTTGCGCAGGCCATTGTGGGCAGTTGTGCGGCTGATCACTATAGGACAACTTCCACCAGACATAAGACAGGCGTACGGACTGCGCTGGACCACCAGGCACAGGGTGGGATTTCGCCTTGCACGCGGAGCCGGGCATCTCCTGCGCCGTCTCTTCCCCAACGCACTCGGTAGATCGCCTCTGGTGAACTTTGCCAGGCGCCGTACACGGGGAGAGCTCCGGCAGTCCACGGAGCCGGTTACCAGCGCCGACCATGGTTCAATGGACCAGCAGGTGCTAAACTCGGAGCGATAAGAAAACGCTATGATATAATAAAGCTTGTCTACTATCGAAGAATATGTCCTTGCAGACTCGCAATCTTTTAAAATAGAAATCTATCACAAAGAGAATAATAAGTGGATTTACGAAGCCTTTGAAAATAATGACGAAATCACCTTGAACAGCTTAGGTGTACACTTTTCTCTCGCAGATGCCTACACAGATGTAGAATTTGAAGAACCCGCAGAGAGAGTTTGAGAGCTTCGCTCGACCTCTACTAATGCTCACATCCTGGAGAAGAACTGTTCAATGGGAATCGTTCCCGATGGAATAAGCCGCGAAAGTATCGCCTGCTCTCCCTTGAACACTCCCAGCGAGTGATAGCGTTGTCCCTCTAAAACAAACACCTCAATAGTACGCCGCTTAAGATTTACAAGCCAATATTCGGGGATACCGGCCTGCTCATATGTTTCATATTTGGTTAACCGGTCATAGGTTGCGCTACTTGGAGATATGATTTCAACCGCCAGGTCCGGCGCTCCTACAAAATGCTTTCTCTGGAAACGGTCACTATGTCCCTTAAGTACCACCAATGCATCTGGCTGAAAAACATTGCGCTCAGATAACTCCACATCAAGAGGTCCCATATACACCATACCCCGCCCAGTCAACAGGATATGCTCACGCAGGTAACTATAAATCTCTCCCAAGACGCTTTGATGCTCCGGACTAGGTGCAGGTGACATAATCAGCACTCCTTGCACAACTTCATAACGCTGGCCATCATCGGGCAACGCTGCATATGCTTCATAAGTCCAAGACCCTTGAGGCGTGCCAGGGACCCAATCAGCAGGCGTCACCGTCATTATCTCTTGCTCGTCACTAATCATGCTCATCGGTAGACCGCCTTTCTGATAAAACAAGCCGTTTCTCTGCGCTCATTATACCATGTCCTGACAGGAAAACTCGCTCTGCCAGGCATGATATAATAGAAGCGCAAATGACCAGGCAATGAGTAAGGGAATTAGCGTATGGCGACGAATCCAGTACAGCAGCACATGTCATTTGAACAATACTTGCTGCTGGTCAGTAACTCTGACCGGCGCTATGAATACTACGATGGCGAGGTACGCCTGATGGCAGGCGGATCATCGAATCATGCTACGATCGCACTCAATTTCGGGGTGGCACTTGACCAGGCACTCGGCGATAATGCTTCCTGCCGTCCGTATGTCACTGATAAGTTGGTACGGTTGACTCCCACTAAAACGGTGATACCAGACGTAGTCGTTTCCTGTAACATCGCTGATCATGGGGAGTCCCAAATCATTGATTCGCCCGTCCTGGTCGTCGAGGTGCTCTCAAGATCGACAGAGATGACGGATCGCTTCGTGAAGTTGGCGCTCTACCAGGCGAAAGAGAGTATTCAGGAAATCATCTTTATCAGTCAGGTCATTCAGCGCGTCGAGGTTTTCTCGCGTTCGGCTGCTGATTGGCTCTACCGCCAGTATGGAGGCGGGCAAAGCTTTCACCTGGCGGGCCTGGATATTGAAATTGGGGTACGCCAACTCTACCGGCGTCTTTCTATCCCTGCGGTGGTTGAGCAGGTGGAAGAAGAAGGAGAGGATGGGCCGGAAGCGGAGCAATGACTCCCTTAGGCATGGTTCAAATGCATGTGACAGTTCCTCGCCAACAGAAAGGTCCAGCCCTGTCATGCTGAGCGCAGCGAAGCATCTCTCTGCCGATCGAGACAGACCCTTCGCTGCGCTCAGGGTGACACGGTGTGACTGGTCAAACGGTCAAGGACTTTTCTTCAAATTGAACCTTGCCTTAGAATGTCATCAAACAGATTCATCTTATTCCCTCCGCAACCTCAACTTCTCCGATACCTCAGCCAACAACTCATTCATTTTTGCCATCGTCTCATCCGATACCTGTGATGCGGGGCCAACCTCTAGACGAACGTGGAACTTGAGACCCAGGCCAACGCTGGCCTTCGTGAGATCAGAGATCTGGTCGTTCAGGTTTTGAATCTCCCCAATCTCTAAAGGTGCCTCTGCTACCAGCATTCCTGACGTTGCTGTTGGTCTGAAATCATGTACGGATGGTTGGGGACTGGCAGATGGAACTTGCTGTGCTGCCTGCTCTCTGGGCAAGGATACTTTGACAGTTTTAGCACCTGCATAGTCACAGGGCCAGGGACCGGAATCAATCGTGCGCTCCAGTAGCCGTGCCCTGAATGCTCCATCAATTGCCTCACGGACTGTGATCCACGGCAGCATTTTTCCCATTTTCGTTGAGAGGGCGTTAGCGATCTCCCACGCTGTGGTTGTCTCGCCGGACCATGCCTCTGGCAGCGTTTGCGGCAGAATTTCTTTCCCAGGAATGGGTTGTGGTGGCCGCTGCAGGTATGCCTCATCCACCAACACTCCTATGGGCAACTCCTCGGCCAGGAAACTCCCACTACCTGAGATGAGCCATAGTCGCCTCTCTCGAACTGTCCCCTGGATCGCAGCATCTACTACGCTGCGTTCAGCTTTGGGGATGGTAACGGGCTCTTCGTAGCCTTCTCTCTGTACCTGCACGACACGGCCAGCAAAGTAATCATAGAGATCTTTCAGCATCAATTCGTCACCATTCCATAGTTCTGGTAATACACCTGGCACGAGCAGGGCTGGCAACAATGAAGCGAGTGTTGCCGCTTCGGGAAGCACTACCTCCAGTGCGAGATCTTTCAGCGCGACCTCGTCTGGCGCCTCGCGCCAGAAGGTCCTGAAGGAGTGGTCAGGTCGCGAGAGGCGAAAGACAAACAAACCATCACGGCAGCCATCGAGCAGCGTATCTCGTATCGCCTGGCGATTGAGCATTTTTGGAAGTTGCGAGAATTGGGCAAAGGCCTCGAGTAGATCTTTCATGCGGCGCGCTGTCTCGCCTGCGCGCCAGAGATCATAGGGACCACCCAGTAATAATGCTTCGGCGGTAACGGGCGTCTCGCGGATTCTTGACTGTGTATCCTTCTTGATGATCGCGAACAGCGGCTCGTCAACGACGATCACTTTGAAAGCCTGCACCTCGTTTTTGTCCGATATGGCGACGACGATACAATAGGCTTGCCTCACCAGGTCGGTAATCTTTCCTGTTGCCTTCTTCTTCTCGATTTCGAGCATCAGCCTGCGATTGCTCTCGATGTCCTGTCCCTTCAGTTGCTCCTCAACGTCCTGCCATCCCAGGAGATCACGTATGGCGTTGCGGGTCGCCTCTAAGCCATCTACAGAAGGGACCGCCAGTACCACGGCATTGCGGTAGACACGCGGACTATCAGGACCGGTCTTCTCCTCGAGGAAGCGCCTGGCTTCGGGACTCGGATTGCCTGCCAGCGAGGCAGCCTTTGGTCCCAGGATGGCATAATGGAAGTCGCCATCGTCCTCGATATCTCGTGGTCGCTCCGGCAAGGTATGCACTTGCGCCCCTGCTGCCGAGGCGCCAGCAGTCAGGCTCTTGCAGCCGCGAATCTCTCTGAGCAGTTGCTCTTCCACGACATCGCGGGCAATGCGCGTACAGGCATCATGATGCATCTGTCGCAGATTCGGTCGGAACCCCAGTCGCCATGATTTCGGCAATTGACTTGAGCCGGACTGTCCTGCGTCGAGAGTCTGCATGGCGCTCTCATCCAGGAACCAGGATACCTCGGTCCAGCGATGCAGAGCCTTTTCCAGTTCGATCTTGTCCGGGTGGGTTTGCCCGAGCAGCGCCAGCAATTCGCGAGTACGCGCATCCTTGCCAATCGGCTGGGAGTGCAAGAACGTGGCAAATACTGCCTGCTCGACTTCACGGAAGCGCAGAGCAGGAAGCTCAGCCTGGATCTCCCGCGCCTTGGTGAGTTCGCCTTCGAGAATGCCTGTCCAATCTTGCTTCTTCCCTTCGTATTCTTCGGTCTCGGCCACATTGGTCAACTCACGCGCCGATTCGGAAAGGGCGCTCCTCCCGGGACTACCGATGAAGACATTGGTTCCGATCAACGGGCACCCGTCCCATGTCTCCGCGTCGCGCAGGGCCAGGGCAAAGGTGCGCAAGATACCGCGCGTACGTTGAAAGCTTTCCAGGTTGGTCCACTTGGTATAGAAGATATCGGTGAGGTCAGGATGAAAGGGATAGCTCTGGAGCAAGCGCTCTTCTGCTGCTATCATGTCCTTGCCTGTCTGTTCATCGAGCGCGGCAATGCCCTGCAAAGCCGCGACGACATGAGGACGAAAGACATCTCGATCACGAATAGACTCCGGCGTAAAGAAGCGACGCCGTAAGACCTCCGCGACATCTTCTTTGAGTACAGGTTGCACCCCTTCCTCACGTTCGCGCCTGAAGATGGCGTAGAGTTCCTGGGTCAGTTCTTTGCCCAGTGTATCGCTCTTGAGGGGGTCTGTGGCGAGCAGCGATGCAACGATAGCACAGGTGTGAACTTTAGTAGCAGCTTGCGTGAGATACTGGAAGAAGTCAATCAGTCGACCACGCCAGACGGGATCAAGCCCCACTTTTTCACGCACATACATCAGGACTTCGTCGATTAAGATCAAGGTAGATAGGTTCTGCCTGGCTGGCAAGGAGAGCAATTCTGCCAGCAGATTCTCTGCCGGTGCGCTCTCGCGCTCGGCAGCCTGTCCTTCCGCGTGCAAGAGCCGCAGCCCATCGCTGCCCGCGAGCTGGAACGCCAGCACACTCCAGGGGTTTCGCAGCCAACGCCGCTCGCCGTCCGGCCCGGTAATCTCCATCCCCTTCTCAGCATCCAGCTTATCGAAGGCAAGGATAGCAATACGCGCCTGCGGCGTGATCATGCCGATATGCTGCGTGAATTCATGGACTGCTGGCAAGTCCGGCAACTGGCGCGGCTGGTGTGCCAGGTGATAGAGGGCAATCAATGTATGTGTCTTGCCGCCACCATAGGTCAGTTCCAACTGCCGCACAGCCTTGTCGTTCCTGCCTGCCAGGCGCAACACGACATCTTTGGCCAGTTCGCGCAGGTTGAAGGTTGGATAGGTAAACGAGAAGAAGTCATAGGGCTTCTGATAGACGGGCCGGGCTTTGCCCATCGCTACATCGTAGAGGTCGGCCGCGAAGATCGAGAGGGACAATGCACCTGTCTTCAGTTCGTCCCGCAGTTGTACCACTTCATGCCAGGGTTTCCATGCAAGTTTGCTCATTGTTGTACTCCTCATAAGAAAATGCCAGCCAGACCACCACCCCCAGGGCGGAGGCAAGAAATGGGCGCGAGGGCGGAGCCACACCCCAGCCCCCAGGGCGGAGCCAGACCACCACCCCCAGGGCGGAGGCAAGCTCACGCCCCTACTAACCACGAGATGGTCGCCTTGCCCGCGTGGGGCAGGCGGCCCTGGGAACCCAGGGCGGAGCAAGCGGAGCCACACCCCAGCCCCCAGGGCGGAGGCAAGCTCGCGCCCCTACTAACTGCGTGTCGGGCTATACGTTATCAAACGCTTGCATATTGTATACCTTCTCTGCTCACCTAGGAAAGGTGATACATTGTGGTTAGTAGGGGCGGAGTTAGTAGGGGCGGAGCTTGCCTCCGCCCTGGGGGCTGGGTGTCTCTCCGCCCTGGGTGTCAAACGCCACCCAATTCGTCAATGGTATCTCTTGCCTCCGCCCTGGGTGTCTCCGCCCTGGGTGTCTCCGCCCTGGGTGTCAACGCCACCCAATTCGTCAATGGTATCATCTATTCCATCAGACCCAGGGGATAAATTGGCAGCACACCTCGTGCCGCCACATGGTTACTGATGCTCTCCAGCAGCGCACGCTCCTCGCTGCCAACAGATGCCAGTTCAATCAATGCCTGCAACAGTTGAAGAAAGAGAGTATTATGTCCCATGCCACGCACATCCAGGTATTCATCGACTTTCGTTACATCGCCAGCCCGCCACAGGTGCATCAGACGATGGACCTGGTCGATCAACGGTGGAGGTGGGGCGCCGGGTGCATTATACCCCAGACTGGCGCCTTTACGCTGATACCATGGCTTCAACTTCACAGTGCTGCTGGTCCCTTCCTCTACCTCTTCATCTCCATCCTCACCCGTTCCATCCTCGTTGCTCTCCTCGACGGTCGTCTGGCCGCCAGTACGCGCCAGGAGATCATAGCGTGTAGTGAGAGCGGAATCGGAGAGGCCGCAGGAGACAGCGTAAAGGATGCAGGGTCCTATGGGCGCGCTCTCCATACCGAAGTCGTTGCGGTGCAGCAGATAGTAGGTGGTCACATCATCCATGCCACTCACG
>WNEZ01000412.1_pt1 | contig 34662 bp, 30 predicted proteins | sample 5400521 | NCBI WGS metagenome assembly WNEZ01 (sample SAMN13153339, study PRJNA577476) | soil metagenome | isolation source: 120 cm saprolite under Douglas fir tree site 2 hole 1 replicate 1 | place: USA:California | collected 2015-04-18 | reverse complement strand
GCCAACTTTCTTGGTGAACACAATCCGGCGCGCCAAAAGCCCCGCAATCTGCTTGAACACAATCGTCTGCCCATCGCCTTCAACCGTGACCGCGTTCTGCTCGTTGTGTTCGGCCGAGGCCGGACTCATGGCGTTAAGAAACTTTCCCTTTTGATAGCGAACTTCGCGGATAACGCCGGCCATCGGTGAGCGGTTGACGTGCACGTCGAAGACGCTGAGAAAAATGCTGATCCGAGTGCGCGCGTTGCCGTTCATCACGACGGACGACACGTCCGTTACCTTGCCGTCGCCGGGTGAGACCACGGCCCCGGCAGAGTCCGGGATCACCCTCTCCGGATCGCGGAAAAACCATAGGAAGAACAACGCCAGCAGACACGCCGGCAGCGCCCATAGCGGGCCGGCCAGCCAGCCGAGGAGTACGGCAGCTCCAACCAACGCAAGCGCGTAATAGTAGCCGTCGGAAACCATTGGGAGATAGTCAGAATTATAGTGCAGGCGAGGCGGGTCGGTCGCTCCGAAGCCAAATGATAATAAAAAAAGGCGCTTACCAGCGCCGTGTTCGAAGCATATTAGACCCGTTGGCGGCCACAGCCGCGATCAGTTGGAGAAAGTAAACTAGGCTACCTGGCCCTGGTGCACGACCATGCGAAATTGACGCTCGATGGATTCCATCTGGTCCTTAAGTCGCAGTTTCAGCTTCTTAAGCCGGACTTCTTCCAGTTTTTCGTCTTCTGTGAGGTAGCGCTTTTGGGTGAGTGATTCGAGACGTTCGGCGTACTGCGTGTGCTCCTGGGCCAGCTTGCGGAATTCCTCGTTGCTGGCCAGGAGCTGGTCCTTTGGAGTCATCCAGTAGACCCTCCTGAGCATTTGTACGCCCTAACCTAACACACGGCCCATTGCGCTTCAATCCTAAATTCCCCATATCCACAGGTTTTGATAGTGCACAACTCTGCACCAATTGTGATGCAGATTATGCAAAATCAAGCCGATACAGAATCGCGTCTTCTTCGGGATCTTTGTAGTATCGCTTGCGCTGCCCACTTTCCAGGAACGCCCACTTTTCATACAAGGCCCGCGCCGCCCGGTTCGATTCGCGCACTTCCAGAAACACTGCCTTTGCACCTTTCGCCCTCGCCAGATCCAATAACTCTCCGAACAGGCGGGTGCCCAGACCACGTCTCCGGGCCGGACCGGTGACAGCCATGTTTTCGACTTCCCATTCCTCGCCCAAGACTCGTGCAATCACGAATCCCTGAACCTGAGATTCCTCCTCGATGAGCAAAGCCACTCTATCCGGACTCGATGCACGGAAGAGCGCTTCATACTGCTCCACCGACCAGTGCGCCGCAGTAGCTGCATGCTTCTCCAGAACCATCATGGCTGAGAGATCTCCGGATGTGGCGGGACGGATGGAAAGTTTCACGTTACCCAGCTGAGAACTGTGAACTGAAATCTACAAACTGCCTTTGGAAAATATCTCGCTGGAACGCCGGATATAGTTCGCGTCCAGGTCCTCGGGCGAGACTGTGTCTCCTGCCTGAATCTTCTGCCATCCCAGGCGGGCGATCACATCGCTGCGCGGAAGTTCGATCTCTTCCACCCGTAACCCAGCGTCGCGGGCCGCCGCTGCAAGGCTAGGATCGGCGGTGACGACGAGTGAGCCCGAGCCTGACTCGACCAACTCGGAGCGGGCCAACAGTCGTTCACTCACAAAGCGCGCGCCCGAAGTGTCCACGTCATATTCGCCGGCGTAGACCTCGCCGCGGCCGGCGTCCAGAACCGCGATGACACGGCCGCGAGCGCGGCCAGAAACTGCCATTGCGTGCAGCAGGGACACAGCAGCAATCGGTTTAGCCAGAGTGTCCCCAAAGGCTTTGATAACCGCCAGTCCGATGCGGAGTCCGGTGAACGACCCCGGGCCCGAGACTACCGCAAGGCCGCCAATTTCCTGTTTGCCCGGGCCATGTTTCGTGAGCAGGGCTGCAACCTGGGGCACCAGTTGTGCGGAAAACGTTCCACCCTCAAGCGGGACAACCTCGATCACGTTACAGGTTTTAGCAGGCCCGCACCGCGCCAAAGCGACGCTGCCGTGCTTGCCCGATGTGTCGACGGCCAGAAGGAGCATGATGCCAGATTTTGATCCGTGAGAATTCGTGGCGTCGTTTTGAATTCAGCCTGCGGCTTCCACCAACTCGAGCAGCACGCCTCCCGCACTCGAGGGATGTACGAACACATAGCGATGCCCGCCCGCACCCACTTTAATTTCGTCCGTTACCAGCCTCACGCCGTCTTTCTTCAACCGCTCGACCGCCGCCGTCAGGTTGGGCACCTGTAGTGAGACATGGTGAAGTCCCTCACCTCGCTTGGCGATGAATCTGGCGATGACCGAGTTTTCCGACGTGGGCTCTAACAATTCCAGCCGGCTCTCGCCCAGCGGTACCATCACCAGGCGCACTTGCTCGGTTTCGACGACTTCTTCCGCGGAGACGTCTAGCCCGAGCTTTTCGTAGATGCTTTTCGCAGCGGCGAGCGATTTCACGGCGACGCCGATATGGTCGATGCGAAACATGTCTATCTATGGTTTATAGCATCGGGAGCAGCTTGTACACACGACCCACGTAGGGCGGGTGCCGGGGCCTACATGCACGATCCACAATGCGAAAAAAGGCCGGCCACCTGGCCGGCCTTGATTGAACTACTTCTTCCCTGCATTACTGCTGATCGTTATCTGGTTTAGGATCCAGCCTGTGCCGTCCTTCGTTCGGCCCCCTGTTGGTGGGGATCACGGTCAACGGTCCCTGCAATGTGAAGTTCAGCACGGTCTCGGAGGGCAGCTTGATCTGCTGGCCTTTCGTGGCTGCCTGTACTCCACCGCCCAGGCCGCCACCAGCAGCCGCGCCGATCGCGGCTCCCTTGCCGCCCCCGGCGATGGCGCCGATGATGGCGCCGATTCCAGCGCCGGCGCCGACCTTCTCAGCGGTATTTTTACCCCGGGAAGAGCCTTTGCGCGAATACTGATCAGTCTGAATGTTGTAGTACTTACTGCCGGCTGCTAACCGATCCAGTTGCAGGACCAGCAGCGATTGTCCGGCGAACTTGCCCGCGCTCTGCACGCTAACGATATGGCCCTCCACGTCATATCCGGCGGGAATGACTGTGTCTCCGTCCACGGCCAGCGGCGAATCCAGTGTGGCATGGAAGGTTTGGCCTTGCTGTGCCGTTTCGGAATCAATTGTGTCCACCAGCCGCACCGCCAAAGTTGTGCCGGAAGGAATGGTCACCTTCTGCGGCGGCGGTGGAGGTGCTGGAGCCGCAGGAGCGGCGGGGGCCATCGGCGGAGGCGTCATCGCGGCTACTGGAGTTGAGTTGGTGTCGCTGGGAGACGAAGGCAAGTTACGCACCCGCGGCGTAGTGCGGCGCGGCTTGGACGCGGTCACCGGGGCCGGTGAAGGCTTCGCTTCCTCTGTCGGCGGCGTGCTGACCGCGGTCTCGGGCGACGGAGGTGGAGGGGCCACCTGCAGATTATTTACCACCTGCTTCACTCCCGGCTCGGCAGAGGCGTAGCGAGCCGCGGCATCGCGCTCGGCGTCATTGTCCACGGTACCGGTCAAGGTCACGGTTCCGTTTTCGGATTTCACTCCCAGCTGCTTGCCCTGCAGTCCGGAATCTGAAACCAGTCTGCTCTGGATATCGCTGGCAAGCTGGGCGTCATTCGGGGCCTTGGTGCAGCCCACGCCAACCGTCAGAATCGCCAGAAGCATCACTGCGGTGACGTAGAGAGAAAATTTCGCCTTCATAAAATCGCTCCTCATAGTTAGTAAACCCGGTACCTCTAGTTTAGATGCAGAAAAGCTTCGGGTCTCGCGCAAAATTCTGTTCTCAAACCACCCCGGCACCTGGCACGTAAATGGTTATAACAGAATCACTTACGTGGTCTGATGCACGACGGTCTGGAGGGCGAAAGCGGGGGTTGGCTAGTTCTGGCGCAGAAATTTGTAGTCGAGGATCGAAGCGGCCAGGCCAATCGGTTCCGAATCGCGGACTTCCTTGCGCCGGATGATCCGGCCCTGGCAGAGAACTGTGCTGTTCTTCTGGCCGGAAATTTCCTCCGGCATCTCGAACACCATTTCCACCAGCGTATTCTCCGGCAATTGCTGAGGTCCAGCCAGCAGGACCCCGGATTGGCTGAGGTTTTCGACGACGCCCTCGTGCCAGGTTCCCAAACCCTTGGGGCGATAGCGAACCGGGGTCTGCAGACTCAGGCGTCGGGCTCGTGGCACCCAGCTCGGCTTCTTGGCACTGCGACCGCGTTGCGTCTCCGGGGTCGTCTCGGAGGCGCTGTCCATACGCTTGATTCGCCGCATGCTCTTCCAGTCGTACTTGTATTCAGCGGCGCATACCAGACAGACCTGATAGTAATGGCCGTCGGCAGCCCGCCGAGGCCAAGAGAATTCGTGGGAGCAGCGCCCAAGCATGAGTACATCCATTAACTTCTGTGGCATGGTCATAGTCCGGAGGGGATCGCCGGGACAACCTATCATCCAACGGTAGCTGGCACTTGCGCTAGGTTACTTTTGTGTAGGTAAAAACATCGACCTGCAATGGACTGGTAATCCTGAGACTTTTGTGATTCGTGCAGCCATGCTTCGCCACAAATAGGGCAGGAAGCGCCGGGGGCGCTATCCGGGGCACCTCGCAAAGTGTTCGGCCAATGAGTTGGACGTGTATCATCACGGCGTGGAGCCGGTAACCGGGTTTGTGCTGGCAGGAGGCAAGAGCTCGCGCATGGGCAGGGATAAAGCTTTCCTCCAGTTAAAAGGCCAGACGCTGCTGTCGCTGGCCCTGGAGGCGGCAAGCGCGGTTGCAGCAAGCGTGTGGATCGTCGGAAGCACAGCGAAATTCGCGGCTTTTGGTCCAGTGGTCGAAGATATATATCCCGAGCGTGGCCCCCTGGCCGGGATTCACGGCGCGCTGGCGAGCACCGCTACCGACCTGAACCTGATTATGGCGGTAGATCTGCCGTTCCTTCAGCCAAACTTCCTGCAATACCTGATTTCGCTGGCCCGCGAGAGCCCGGCGGTAGTAGTCGTCCCAAAGACGGATGGAGGCTTGCAGCCCTTGTGTGCCGTCTACCGACGCCGCTTTGTTGAAGTTGCGGAACGATCTCTACGCGCCGGCAGAAATAAAATTGACTCGCTGTTCGCTGAAGTCCAAACCCGGCCCATCGAGCCGGAAGAACTAGAGCGAAACGGATTCCAGCAGGAGATGTTCCGCAATTTAAACACCGAGCAAGACTGGAAAGCTGCATCCCAACCGAACCAGTTATCATTGGGCAAGCGGCGCGCCAACGGACCAGGGGCTGACGACCGATAACTGACGACCGACGACTGAACTGATTTCATGGCTACCAACGGCGATTCCTCTCCCTATATCGAATTCAAAGATGTCTCCAAAGCCTTTGGCGACAATCGGGTGCTCGATCACGTCAGCTTCTTCGTAATGCCCGGAGAGACGGTATGCATCCTGGGCCGGAGCGGCGTGGGCAAGTCGGTATCTTTGATGAACATCATGGGATTTCTCAAGCCCGATTCAGGCCGCGTGATTGTGGCCCACGAGGACATCACCGACTATGGCGAAGCAGATCTGGAACGCATTCGCAAGAAAGTCACTATCGTGTTCCAGAACGGAGCGTTGTTCGATTCACTCACCGTGGGTGAGAACGTCGCCTTTCCGCTGCGCGAGCGGCGCCAACTTTCGGAAGAGCAAATCTATCAGATCGTAGACGGCCTGCTGGATATGGTTGGCGTCAAAGAGATGCGCGACCAGTTCCCTTCGGAATTGTCGACCGGGATGAAGCGCTCGGTGGCGATCGCGCGCGCGCTGGCGGCCCAGCCCGAATGCGTTCTCTACGACGAGCCCACCACCATGGTCGATCCGCTGATGGCGCAACTGCTCGGCGACCTGATCAAGCGATTGAAAATCCAGCTGCACTTGACCAGCGTGGTGGTCACTCACGACATGCGCCTGGCCCAGAAGCTCGCCGACCGCATCGTGTTTCTCCACCAGGCGAAGGTTCTGTTTTTTGGAACGTATCCGGAAATGGAGAAATGCGAAGAGCCCATCGTGCAGGAGTTTCTGAAGCTGGACGAACCGGGAATAACGGCGTCGGTGGACGTGAGTCAATTGCCCACCCGGATCTAGAACCCTTCGCCACGCAAAAACCTGTCATCCCGACCGGAGTGAAGCGAAGCGAGCGGAGTGGAGGGACCTGCTTTTCCGTGCGGCTGCTATGCCCTCATGCCTATTTTTGATGTTGCCCTCTGACCCTCAAGGGCTGAAGCCCGCATTCACTTGAAACGCTCATTGCAGGGCCAAGGCCCTGCTCCACCAAACCAGAGTCTTCAACAGCAGGCTAGAACCCTTCGCCCACCAGCCTTTCCAGCGTGAGCGAAGAGCTGACAGACTCACCCCGGATCATCTTCTCGACATACTTCGCTACCATGTCCACTTCCAGGTTCAAGGGATCGCCCGGCTTGAGCGACTTCAGGTTGGTCATCTTCACCGTGTGCGGAATGATCGCCGCGGCCACCCGGGTTCCTTCAATTTTCGCAACCGTCAGACTGATGCCCTCGATGGAAAGTGAACCCTTGAAGATCACGTAGCGCGCCAGTTCGGGCGGGATCTCAATCTGCAGCCAGAAGTCGTCGCCTCCGCGAATCTGGTCCAGTGCAACGAACTTCCCGGTGCCGTCTACGTGCCCCTGCACGATGTGGCCGCCAAAGCGCCCGTCCGCGCGCATGGGCAATTCCAGATTCACCAGCGCGCCTTTCTTGATGCGCGAGAAAGAAGTGCGCTTCCAGGTTTCCTCCGCCAGATCGGCCGCGAATGAGTCCGGCGCAATTTCGACCGCAGTAAGGCAAACCCCGCTGACCGCGATGCTGTCGCCGGTCTTCAGCTCTCTGGCAAGCTGCGACGCGGAAACCGTCAGTCGCCGATTTCCGTTATCGCCCGCAATGCGAACAACCTGCCCGACTTCCTCGATGATGCCGGTGAACATAGAGTCTCCAGGAGCACTTGGCACTTAGCAATTGGCATTTGGCTAGAGACACTCGAGCGGAGTCCGGCGCTTTTGCCAAGTGCCAAGTGCCAATTGCCACGTGCTACTCCCCATAAGGGTCGCGCAAATATCCTTCTACCGCGAAATCCTCGCCGAAGCGGTGCAGCTTGATCGACCTCACATACGCCGCCTCGCTCATGCGGAGGAAGCCCGGGCCGGTGGCAAACGGCACTGAACCAGTTCCAGCCAAGATTTTTGGCGCATAGTAGAGGAAGACTTTGTCGACGATTCCCGAGGCCAGCGCGGCCCCGTTGATCATGGCTCCGCCTTCGATCAGCAGGCTGGTGATCTCCATGGTTCCGAGGCAGCGCGTAATTCCCGCCATATCCGGACGTCCGTCCCCGGTGCCGACCGGGACCTGCTCCACCCGAATTCCCTGGTTCTGCAGTTCGCGTTTTCTTTTCTCCTCGGCGAAGGAGCAGAGCACGAGAACATCGTCCTTCGCGGTCTTGACCACGCGCGACTCAGGAGGCAGGCGCAGCCGCGAATCAACGATCACCCTCATGAGCGGACGCCGCCGCGGGAGGCCGCTGCGATCCGTGAGTAAGGGATCGTCGGCAATAATGGTTCCCACGCCGACCATGATGGCATCGTGCTGGTGCCGCAGCTCCTGCACGTGGGCGCGCGCAACCTCGCTGGTCACCCAGCCTCCGGTAGCGCCGCCGCCGCCGAGCGCGGTGGGATGGTGCGACTCGCTGGGAGGCGGGGCGATTTTACCGTCCAGCGTCATGGCCGCCTTAAGCGTGACCAAGGGAGTGCGATGACGAATGTATTTGGCGAAGGGCTCGTTCAGTATTTTGGCTTCTTCCTCAAAGATTCCGGACGCGACGGAGATTCCCGCGTTGCGCAAACGCTCGAAACCCTTCCCCGCAACCAGTGGATTGGGATCCTGCATGCAGGCGACCACGCGGCGAACGCCGGCCGCGATAATCGCGTCGGCACAGGGCCCTGTGCGCCCCTGGTGGGAGCAGGGTTCGAAGCTAACGTAGAGAATTCCACCGCGGGCCTTTTTTCCCGCCTGCTCCAGGGCCAGCACTTCGGCGTGTTTGACGCCGGCAAACCGGTGTGAGCCTTCGCCGACCAAGCGGCCTTGGCGGTCTACCACCACGGCGCCCACACAGGGGTTGGGGGAAGTTAAACCGATACCTGCACGTGCCAGCTCAAGCGCATACTGGAGAAAGGCTTCGTCGTTTTCCCGTGAGCCGCTTACAGTCTGAGCAGAAGGCGCCGAAGGTCTTCGGGGATGTTTCCGGTTTCCGCGTTGGATTGTTTTCTTGGTAGCCATCTTCTCTTGGAGGCCAACCCGGATCTTTCGAGCCAGGACTAAGGTGTGATGCGCGCAGCCGGCTAAGCGAATAGCGAATCCACGAAATCCTTGGGATCGAAGGGCAAAAGATCGCCGACTTTTTCGCCCACCCCCACATAGCGAACGGGAACGCCCATCTCGCGCGAGATTGCGACCACAACACCGCCCTTGGCCGTCCCATCGAGTTTCGTCAGCACAATGCCGGTGACGCCGGCCGACTGGGTGAACTGCCGCGCCTGCTGCAGACCATTCTGCCCGGTGGTTGCGTCCATGACCAGCAAAGTTTCGTGAGGCGCGCCTGGAATGATGCGCTGCGCCGTCCTTCGCATTTTCTCCAGTTCCGCCATCAGGTTGGTCTTGGTGTGCAGACGGCCGGCGGTATCCACGATTACGTAATCGGTGCGCCTTGCCGACGCGGCCTGCAGCGCATCGTAAAGCACGGCTGAGGGGTCTCCCCCCGCCTTGGTGCGAATAACCTCGGTCCCCGTCCGCTGGCCCCAGATTTCGAGTTGCTCGATGGCCGCCGCGCGGAAAGTATCGGCGGCGCACAGTAAAACGGTCTTGCCCTCGGACCGGAAAACCTGCGCCAGCTTGCCGATGGTTGTGGTCTTGCCCGTGCCATTTACGCCTACCACCAGTATCACCTCGGGCGTCCCGTCCACACTGGTCACCGGCTGGGTATCGGCCGAGGTCAGAATGGCCAGGATTTCTTCCTTGAGCAGGCGCTTGAGTTCGTCCACATTCTTGATCTGCTTGCGGTCGGCCTTGTCGCGGAGTTTCTGCAGAATCTCGTGAGTTGTGGTCGTGCCCAGGTCCGCGCCCAGGAGCGTAGCCTCAAGGTCGTCCAGGGTGGCACGGTCGATTTCTTTGCCGAACGAAACCACTTCCTCGATGCGCTCGGTGAGGTTTTCCCGAGTGCGCGTCACCGCTTCCTTCATGCGCTCGAGGAAGCTGGGTTTCTGCTGTTCGTCCAGGCTGCCAAAAAGGGTCTGAATCATGGAATTTTCGGGACGCGAAAGTCCTGAGTTCAATTATAGCGGTCACGGGGAGATTCGAGTGCGCAGCGGTCCTCTCGTCGGAGTGTCATCCTGAGCCGAGGGTTTGCTTTCGTTCACGAAAGCAAACCTGAAGTCGAAGGACCCCTACATGCTGCAGTGGAGCGTGAAGCGCGGCTCTGGCACTTTGTATAGTTCCTCGAAACGTTTGTGGACGAGTAGGGATCCTTCGACTACGCAGCCGCTTCGCTTTGCGAAGCAGCCACTCCGCTCAGGATGACAGAGAGTCGGGGCAACGTTAGCGCCCTGATGCTTCGGCGGCGGCTACGACATCCGCACAAGCTTCAGGGGCGGATGACGGCGTGGTTAGAGACTTGGCTGGAGAAGCCTGGCCGGAGGGTGATGCAGCCTGCACATTGGGCTGCTGGATGCGGATTTCGCCGCGCTGATAAATTGCCGTCAAGGCGGCCACCGCGGTCGGATCAAGCCGCTTGCCGGATAGATTGTGGATGATGCGCAGCGCCGCTTCCGGATCGTGCGCCTGCTGGTAGGGACGGTTTGTGGTCAGCGCGTCGAACGTATCAGCAACGGCGATGATACGCGGCAACAGAGGAATTTCTGCATCCTGCAGGCCCCGCGGATAGCCGCGTCCGTCGAGCGATTCGTGGTGCAACTCGATGCCCGGAATCATGTCTTTCAACTGGGCCACCGGGCGCAGGATGTTGGCGCCCTTGGTGGTATGCGTCTTCATGATGTCGAATTCTTCGGGCGTCAGTGCTCCGGGTTTTTTCAGGATGCGGTCTTCAATCCCGATCTTGCCCACATCGTGCAACTGGGCTGATACCCGTACGATTTCCAGAAATTCCTCGGGATGTCCCATCTCGCGCGCGATCATCAAGGAGTAGCGCGTGACGCGGTCGGAGTGGCCACGAGTGTAGGGATCCTTTTCGTCGACCGCGCCAGCCAGCATCTGGATGGAACCCATAAACAGGTCACGATTTTCCGTGGCGGCGCGCTTGAGGTCGAGCACGAACTGCTCAAGCTCCTCGGACATAGTGTTGAAGGTCGCGGCCAGTTCGCCGATTTCAGTGCGGCTCTTCAACTGGACCCGCTGCGAGAAATCTCCACGCGCGATGGCACGGCTGGACGCGGTCAGAACTTCCAGCGGATTGGTGATCCGGCGCGCGGCAACAATACTGATGACGATGCTAAGCAGGATAGCCAGAAAAGCCAGCAGGCGGGCGGTCCGCTGCATTTCGAATACGCCGCGGTAAGCCTCGTCCCGCGGCTTCTGCACAATTACGGCCCAGTCAAGGTTGGCCACCGGACCATAAGTGCCGAGCATCTTGGTGCTCGTCTTGCCTTGAGTGACGCTGAATTCCCGGGTAGCCGCGACCAACTGGGCCTGTCCCCCTTGCTCCAGGAAGTTCCGCACAATTTCCGAGTTGGTCATGTCCTGCCCGGTGGCGTAGTCCGGAGTGGCTCCTGCCACCAGGCGGCCTTCGCTATCGACCACGTAGGGCGTGAGCCCACCGCGATTGACCTCCTGCAGGCGGCGGATCAGGAACTGCAAATCTTCCACCGCTCCAATCATCCCCAGAAAGCGTCCCCCATACATGACGGGAGTGCTGACCAGCATCACGGTGCGGGCCGACTTCCCACTGCCCACCATCAGGGCCTGGCCGCTATAAGCTCGGCCTTCACGCGCGGCGTCATACGCTCGCACCAGGTCGCGTTGCAAAAAGGCGTCGGGAGCGATGCGCCCGGCCGAAATTCCCTTGGACTCTGAATTCAGCAGCGTGGCATAGGCCAGATCCGGGGAAGAGGAGACAAAGTGCTCCAGCAGAGCGCGCAACTCCGGGGCTTCTACGTGCTCCTCCGTGATGTCTCCGCCGCTGGCTACCTGCAGGGCGGAAGACAGATTGGCCAGCATCATGCGCAGCGATTCCTGGCGCTGGGCAATGTCGTCGGCCAGGGAGCGCGTTACCGTGTTCTGCAGCAGCCGCTCGTTGGTGATCAGGCGTTCGCGGTTAATCGATTCCACCTGCTGCGAATAGAAATACATCGGGATCACGCTGATCACCATGAGCACACTGATGATGACGTACAAAATGGGGACGCGTGATGGGAGCGGCAGTTTCAAGGACAAAGTGGCTCGGCCGCTAGCTTCGCCTGCGGCGGGCGGCTTACAGACCTCCTTGAAATTTTACTTTGAAGGCTGGAGCATAGAGCCAGGATCGAAGGCCATGTCGATTACTAAAGTACCAGCAACTTTTTGACAGAAAAGCGATGAGCAATGAACAATCGCGCTAGTTGTTGTAACACCTAGTTGTTGTAAACAACGAAAAGATTGCCCCCCGTGAGGCTGCACTGGCCGTCCACGGTGTTATCCGGATTGATCTTGAGCTTGCATTCGGCGCCAGCCGTCCCGGTTACAGTCGCGGTCGGACTGTCGGGAGTAGCCAGCCCGGTTTTCGTCTCGGCACCCGTCGGCACAGAGAGCATCGCCAATACGATTTTCCGGTAACTCCGGGTATGCTGCGGGCCGACTACTGGGAAACTCTCAACCAAGAGCCCGGCTTTGTTGGCTTCGGTACGGCCAGAAGCGCTCCTGGCCACCAGGCAATTCACGCTCGCGACCACGTTCTTCATGGTCGCGCCTGAAGTGGTGTAGACAACTTTCGGACAAGACTGTGCCACAGCCGCAGGAAAAACGAGCAAGGAGAAAAGGGAGACCAGAAACGGAGTTTGGAAGCGAATCATGAAGTGCATTCTCCCAGAAGGAGAGTAGCAAGGTAAGTTTCGAAAGACCTAGGTCTTAAGTTCTGCGGTTAAGGGCAGCTGGTAACAAGGAGACAGAAGCTTAGAGCTAAAGGCTAAGAGCTAAGAGCTATTTCACTCTTGCCGCTGCGTGACATCAGATCCCGAATCGCGTCGGCTGGAGCCTTGGCGCGGTGCAGAATCGCATCCATCTGCTCGGTAATCGGCATCTCAACTCCGCGAGCGCGAGCCAGCCCGACTGCGGCCTGAGTGGTGAAAACGCCCTCTGCGACCGCGCCGTGCATGCCGGCAATGATGTCCGGCAGTTTGCGGCCGCGTCCCAGATCCACGCCCACACTGCGGTTGCGCGAAAGTCCGCCGGTGCAGGTCAGCACCAGATCACCCAGGCCGGCCAGCCCGGCCATGGTTTCCCGGCGGCCGCCGCACGCCACCGCCAGGCGCGTGATCTCGGCTAGGCCGCGGGTGATGAGCGCGGCAATCGAATTGTGGCCAAGTCCCAGCCCGTCGCAAATGCCGGCGGCGATGGCGATAACATTCTTCAGCGCGCCGCCGAGTTCGACCCCGGCTACATCGTCGTTGGTATAAACGCGGAATCGGGGATCGCTGAATTCACGCTGCACCACCTCCGCCAACTCGGCGTCCTGTGAGGCGATGGTGATGGCGGTAGGATCGCCCCGGGCAACCTCTTTGGCAAACGATGGACCGCTGAGCGCTCCAATGCGCGGCGAAAAACCGTTCCCGGATCCAATAATTTCTACGGCAATTTCGGTCATGCGCAGGAGAGTTTTCTCCTCCAGGCCCTTGGTCGCGCTCACGAACAACATTTCAGGTTTCAGATGCGGACGCATCTGCTGGAACAATGGACGGCAGTGCTGCGACGGCATCACGCTGACCACAATTTCAGCGTCGTGCAGAGCTTCCTGCAGACTGCCAGTAGGTAAGACGGAATGTGGGACCGATTGTCCGGGAAGAAATAGTTCGTTGACGCGCCGCGCCGAGATCGACTCTCGGACTTCCTGTTCGTGCGCCCAGAGCCGGACTTGATGATTGCCCCGGCGTCCCAGCACGATGGCGAGCCCGGTGCCCCACGCGCCCGCGCCGATGATCGCAATCCGGCTCATGCTTGTTTCCTCACCCACATCGTAAAACGCGGCTCGGTCCCGGCCAGAAGCCGGCGAATGTTCTGGTGATGTTTGGCAATGATGAAGAGGGATGCAATTGCCATCAAGACCAGAATTTGAGGGGCGCCAGCATAGTCGCGCAGCAGCCACGCGAGAAAGGGGAAGAGCGCGACGGCCACGATCGAGCCCAGCGAAACGTAGCGAAACATCAGCACCACAGCGACAAAGATTCCTACCATGACCAGCACGGTCTTGGGCGCGAGCATGGCAAACGATCCCAACCCTGTGGCTACTCCCTTGCCTCCTCGGAATTTCAGCCAGATGGGAAACATGTGGCCAAGGATCGCGAACAGAGCCGCCACGCCGGCCAGCAAGTTGCGGCCGGGAAAAATGGCGCGAGTCAGTGCCACCGCAGCAAGTCCCTTCATCCCGTCGAGAACTAACGTAAGCAGGCCCAGGACTGGCGACGATCGCGAGACGTTGGTAGCGCCAATGTTGCCGCTGCCTATTTGCCTCACGTCCTGGCCACGAAAGACCCGCAGAAGAATGAAGCCGAAGGGGATGGATCCCAGCAAATAACTGAATGCGGCAGTGAGAAAAACAGTCATTGATTTTTGTAGCCCCGGCGCTACGTCAATCCAAAGCTCGCAAGCTTCGTATAGCGCGAACCGCCGCGCCCGAGCTGACTCTGGTACAGAAAGAACTCACGGGCCGTCATCGTACCAAACTCAGGAGTCGGCATTGCGCCCAATTTCTCCTGCAACCGCTGAAACGACGAATTAGGAGCGTCGCCCCTTCGCCAGCCAGGTGCACCCGAGCCTCCGTGACGCGCCAACGTAAGATGCGGACTGAAGGCATGTTCTTCTTTCGGAAGGCCAAGCCCAGCAGCCGCCTCGTCCACCGACTTCGCCAGCGTGGCAAGTTCCAGCCCTGCTTCGATGCCCACCCAAAAGACCCGCGGCGCCCTGGAAGTAGGAAAGAATCCGTAGCCGCGAAAGGAAATCTCGACGGCGCCAGCCCGGATGCCGGCTAGAGCCTGCTTGATCTCTTCGACAGCCTCGGTTGACTTTTCCCCAATGAATTTCAGCGTCACATGCATCGACTCGGGGCGCACCCACCGCGCATCGGGCGCGAACCCGCACACGCCATCCAGAAAGAGTTGCAGACGCTCGCGGATGGCATCGTCGATATCGAGGGCGACAAAGACTCGCATGATTCAGTCGTCAGTCGTCGGTTGTCAGGCACGACGCCGAGCTTCGCTCGGCCCGCGCCAGCCTGTTTCCATGTGGTCTTGTGTGGGACCGGGTCTCTGATCCGGTCCCACACTTTGGCTGACGACTGAAGACCGACGACTGACGACTGCGTTACATCAATTTTCTTCTCACTATGTCCAGTGCCTGCTGACTGGCGTACCAGCGGATGCGTTTACGATCTCCAGGGAAATTTCGTTCTACGACTTCGGTTCCCTTTTCTCCCGCCAGTGCGTGGAAGACCAATCCGACAGGTTTTTCCGCCGTGCCGCCCGTGGGCCCCGCTACGCCCGTGATGCCAAGTCCCAGGGTCGCGCCGCAGCGCTTGCGGATTCCTTCGGCCAGCGCAGCTGCCACTTCGCGGCTGACGGCGCCATGTTTTTCGATCAGAAGCGCGGGAACGTCGGCAAAGGCAGTCTTCAAATCGTTGGAGTAAACCACCGCTCCGCCCAGAAAGTAACGCGAGCTGCCGCTGACCGAGGTGATGCGCTCCGCCAGCAATCCGCCGGTGCAGGACTCGGCCACCGCCAGCGTAGCATTGCGCATCTGCAGATAGTAGCCGACGATTTGCTCGAGCGAATCCCCATTGTCGGAGAAAACCGCGTCGTCCAGTTCTTCTTCAATCTCTTCCGCGAGCTGGTCTACGCGCTGTTGCGCGGCTTCCAGCGACGCGGCGCGGGTTTTCAGGTGCAACTGGATTTCCCCGGCTCCCGCCAGGATCGTGGTTTGAACATCGGTGTAGCGCTTGTAGATCGGTGCTACCCGCGCATCGCACTGCGACTCCGGCATCAAACCGATCTTCAGGACCCGGGTTGCAATGAATTGCGGCGGCAGCTTGGCCCGCAGACGGTCCATGCATTGCTCGTCGAACAGGGCCTTCAGCTCATGGGGAGGGCCGGGCAGCAGCATGATAATTTTTTCTTCCCCTTCATACTTGCCGCTGATCCATTGCCCCGGAGCGCTTCCATTGGCATTAGGCAGGACCACGGCACCGGCGATAACGTCCGCCTGCTTCAGGTTGTTAGAGGACATTTTCCAGCCCCGGCCCGCGAAGCGGCGTTCCAGGCCTGCTACAAGTTCAGGATCACGGTGCATTCCCAGTCCCAACGCGTCGGCCACGGCTTCGCGCGTGAGGTCATCTTCCGTCGGCCCCAGACCGCCCATGAAGATGATGATCTCGGCCCGGGACAAGGCCAGATTCGCCGCTCCCGCAAGATGTTCGCGATTGTCGCCCACGATGGTCTTAAAGATAACTTCCACGCCCAACTGGTTAAGCTTTTCCGTGAGGTAAAGAGAGTTAGTGTCTTGGCGGAAAGGAGTTAGGAGCTCCGAGCCGATAGCGATGATCTCAGCATTCACGGCTAAGAGTGTAAATGAATTCCCTGCGCCAACGTCACTTGCCCAAGCCGCGGTGGCGGTGAAGGACTTTGCCAAAAAGGGATCTGTTCCTGAATTACTTCCCAATCGCCTGGGCTTCCATGGGATCCAGCGTTACCCGAATCGTGTGTAGCGGGCCGAAGCCGGTACTTCCATCCACCTCCGCCACCTGAACCGCTCCTGCCGCACGCAGAACTACCGGTCCCGGGGCCTTCGGTACCGTGCCGTTGCTATAAAGAATGCGGTAGGAGTCACCCGCCCGACTTAATTGCTGTTCGATGATGACGTCAACCGAAATGGATTGGGTCCCATTTGTGTTCGCTGCCACGATGATCTCCTGGTCATTGAGGATCCGGGAAAACGCCACTACGCCCCCCGGAAATGGAGAAATCGAGAAGTGTTGCCCGTCCCCTGAAATCGGGCGGAAGTATTGCCGCCCGTAGCGGAGCGCAGGCTGCGCCCGGCGAACCGCAGAGATGGCCTTAACGGCCTGGTAGAAGGAATTATTCCGGTCGAACCGCGGGCCGCCCCAAAGCGCCTCGCGCACCGCCTCATCCGTGCCTTTGCCGTGCAGGCCTTGTTCGGTCCCGTAGTACACGCAGGGGATTCCCTGCAATGAAAAAAGGCAAGCCAACGCCATGGTCACCTGCGAGTCGAATTTATGCGGGTCGGCGGCATCGACAAAGCGGAAGCGTTCCTTTACGTCGTGATTGTCCAGGAATGTCACAAAGAAGCGGGTCGCGTCTCCGTGGGAGCTCAGGATGTCCTGCTCCACCTCTTTGCGATGTTGATACATACCTGCAATGGCGCTGGGCGGAGCAAAAGCTTTCATCACGGGCGGAAGCACGAATCTGAGCGGGAAATCGAGAGCCGCATCGACCCCTACCAGATCACTTTGATCGCGCGTGCTGCGGCCAATGAAACTGGCTATCTTCTCGTCGTTGTCAAAGACCTCGCCGAAGGTAAAGAAATTTTTCTTCCCAACACTCAGGGCAAACTCCCTCATCGAATTCCCGAACACGCGCGCGAGATCGCCTTTGAGATATTTCAGCGTGTCAATGCGAAATCCGTCCACGTCAAAGCGTGCGATCACGTACTGGTAGCAGCGGATCAGGAAGCTCTGCAAGTCCTGGTTGTCGGTCCGCATCTGCTTGAGTGAGGCAAAGTCGCCAACCGTGTCGTCACCGGGACCGGGAAGACCTTGCCGGCGGAAGAACTCATTTTTCTGCAGCTCCAGGGGCCAGACAAAAGCATCGCGAGAAGGACCGGGGATCTGTTCGATACTTGTCGAGTCCGGCCGGGGCGAGCCGTCCCCGTTTCGCCACAGGACTGGCTGCGGATCATTGTGGAAAGCGGCTTCCGCGCCGCCCGTGCCCTTGCAGTTTTCGTCCTGGGGGTCGCATTTGTAGGCGAAAACGTTGCCCGTATGATTCAACACAATGTCGAAGATGATGTACAGGTCTTGGGCGTGCGCAGCATCGACGAGTTCGCGCAGCTCGTCGTCCGCGTGATCCGCTTGTTCCGCGAAGCGCGGCTCTGCCCCGATAAAGTCGTGGATGCCGTATCCGTGGTAGGTTCCCTTTTCGAATTTCAGATTGCGCAGCGCGGGACTGATCCAGATCGCCCCGACTCCCAACTCTTTCAGATAAGGCAGCTGATCCTTGATGCCTCGGAACGTGCCGCCCTGAAAGTTCGCGAACCCCGGATCGTCGAAAGGGTTATGTAAAGGCGGGCGCAGCCGGTTATTGAACCGATCGATCATGAGGAAGTAAATCCATTGATCGCGCCAATCCTCGGGAGATGGTCTTAGCGGTGGTTCGGCCAGACCGAGGTCACGAGCCCCGTCCAAGACCGCTTGAAGCGCAGGAGCGAAGAGCGAGCTGGGCATATATCCTCCGGCTGGGATCGGCGAGGACCCACTTCATTGCCCGTTTGGTCGGTAGACTACTGCGGAACTACGCGGAATATTAGCGCTTCCTGGTACAAAATGAAGCTCCTGCCCTGTCCTTGTTCCGGAATCGGAACAAAGCCGCTGTGCCCTCTGCGAAGCCGGATCAAACGCACCGACCCGGCCGAGAGCACGATCGAAGCGAACCCGACGTATTAGCGGTGCCTTGCTGGCTAGAATGCAGCTCCTGCCGGCTCCAGCATACTTTCCGAGTCCGCTTCACTTTCTTCCGCGCGCGAGTGCGTCTTGGCCACCAGCATATAAATCGATGGCACGATGAACAGAGTAAACAGCGTTCCAATGATCATTCCGCTGACCAGCATGATGCCGATGCTGTTCCGCGCTCCTGCGCCGGGCCCCTTGGCCAAAACAAGCGGGAAGTGACCGATTACGGTGGCCGCCGTCGTCATAAGGATCGGTCGCAGCCGGGTTTCAGCCGCTCCGATGACCGCGGCCAGCTTGTCTTTTCCGGTCTCCTGAAGATGGTTGGCGAACTCCACAATAAGGATTCCGTTCTTGGACACCAGGCCGACCAGCGTGATCAGCCCCACCTGGCTGTATATGTTGAGCGTCGTCAGCCCCAGGAACGAAAACAGCAGCGCCCCTGAAATAGCCAGCGGCACTGACCCTGCGAGGATGATGAACGGATCGCGAAAGCTCTCGAACTGCGCCGCCAGCACCAGGTAGATCAGGATCCCGGATAACAAGAAGGTACCCAGGAACTTGCTGCCTTCGGTGCGGAGCTGGCGCGATTCACCCGCGTAATCTACCGTGAAGCCCTGCGGCAGAATCGTCTTGGCCTCGTCTTCGAGCACGCGAAGCGCCTGATCCAGCGGCACTCCCGGCGGAACGACTCCCTGAATGCGGACCGCGTTGAGCTGCTGGAATTTTTTCAGGTCGCGCGGCTCGGTCGTAGTCTTCAAAGTAGCGAAGGTGGAGAGCGGCACCAGCTTGTCTTGCGAGCCGGTGACGTAGATCTGCGAAAGTTGCTCGGGCGTCAAACGCTCCGCGCGTTTGACCTGCGGAATAACTTTGTAACTTCGGCCTTGAATGCTGAAACGGTTGACATAGTTCCCGCCCAGCAGAGTAGAGAGGTCCTGTCCGGCCTGGCTCAGGTCAACACCCTGGGAGCGCAGCTTGTCGCGGTCGAAGACGACCTCGGTCTGCGGCTGGTCGAACTTCAGGTCGGAGTCGGCGTAGATGAAGATGCCACTGGCAAAGGCCTTCCCTACCAACCGCTTGGCGAAGTCGACAAGCTGCTGCGGTTCTGCCGGTGACGCGATCACGAAATCGACGGGAAAATCTCCGCCACCGGGCAGTGGTGGGGGGGTCAGCGGAATGACGCGAATGCCCGCGATCTTCGACAGCGGTCCGGTGGATTCGAGCAAAAGCTGCTGGGCGGTCTTTTTTCGCTCGCTCCATGGCTTGGTCACCATGCCGCCAAAGCCGCCGGTCGGAGACGTGATCTGGAAAATACTTTGGCTTTCAGGAAACGCATGATAGACGTCGTAGACCTGGTTCGTGAACAGCCTTGTCTGATCGATAGTCGAATTAGGAGACGCCTGGATCACTCCGAAGACCACACCCTGATCCTCGGCCGGGGCGAGTTCCCGCTGCGAGAACATGTAGAACGGAATCATCAGCACGGCCACGATCGCCCACAGAGTTAGAACGACCGGGCGGTACCGCAGCGTGCCAGTCAGGGTACGCTCATAAGCCCGGCGCACCGTGTCGAAACGGCGATTGATCCAGCCCGCAAACCCCCGTTCGGTATCTCCCGCGCGCAGCAGTTTCGATCCCATCATCGGGGAAAGCGTCAGCGCCACGATTCCAGAGACGATCACAGCTCCCGCGAGAGTGAAGGCGAACTCCCTGAACAGCGCCCCGGTCAAGCCACCCTGAATGCCGATGGGCGCATACACCGCGGCCAGCGTGATGGTCATTGAGATAATCGGGCCCACCAGCTCGCGGGCCGCGTCCAGCGCAGCCCGTGTCGGAGTCTTGCCCATTTGCAGGTGCCGCTCGACGTTCTCCACCATAACGATGGCATCATCCACAACCAGGCCGACCGAGAGCACGATGGCAAGCAGGGTCAACAGGTTGATGGTGAAACCGAACACGAGCATCAAAAAGACCGCGCCAATGAGTGAGATTGGGATGGCCACAACCGGGATAAGCACCGAGCGCATCGAGCCCAGGAACAGGAAGATGACCACGATGACGATGAGCAGGGTTTCCGTAAGAGTACGGAGCACCTCGTTGATGGCATCCTGGATGTACGCGGTGGAGTCGTACGGAATGCCGACTTTCATCCCGGTGGGTAACTGCGCCTGGATACCCGGGACCTCCGCGCGGACTCTCTTGATTACTTCCAGCGAGTTCGCGGTGGGCAGTACCCAGATTCCCATGAAGGTTGCGGTCTCGCCGTTGAAGCGGACTTCCGAGTCATAATTCTGGGAACCGAGCACGACGTCCGCGATCTCTCCCAATCGCACGACCACGCCGTTATCATTCTTGACCACGAGCTGGCGGAATTCTTCTGCCGTGCGCAGGTCGGTGTTGGCGACCAGGTTGACCGACACCATCGAACCCTTTGTGCTTCCCAGCGCGGAAAGATAGTTGTTGTGCGCCAGGGCGTCGTGCACGGCGGAGGGCGAAATGCCCAGCGCCGCCATTTTGTCGGGCTTCAGCCAGATTCGCATGGCGAACGTACGATCGCCGAGGATATCGGCGCGCTGCACTCCGCTGATGGCGCTGAGCTTGGGTTGTACGACGCGCGTCAGATAATCCGTGATCTGGTTCTGGTCGAGGTCGGGCGAGGAGAAGCCAATGTACATCGCGGCAAATTCATTGTCTGCCGTTTGCAGCTCAATGACCGGCGCCTCCGCCTCAGGCGGCAGGTCGTTGCGAACTTGTGCCACTTTCGCCTGGATTTGGGTGAGCGCCGCGTTGGTATCGTAGTTGAGCTTCAGGTGCACCGTGATCGTGCTCAGGCCCTGGGCGCTCGACGATTCCATGTAGTCGATGCCATCGGCGCTCGCGATAACGCGTTCCAGCGGCGTGGTGATGAATCCCCTGACCAGATCGGCGTTCGCGCCCACGTAGGTGGTCGAAACCTGCACCTCGGCGATGTCGCTGCGCGGGTACTGACGCACACTCAATGAGCGAATGGACTGCAGCCCGGCGATCAAGATCACCAGGCTGACGACCATCGCCAGGACTGGTCGTTTGATGAATAGATCCGTGAACTTCATTTAGCTGTCCTCGGGCTTGGGTGCGGGATTATTTCCCGGCTGAACTTTGTTGTTGACCTGGACGGCGGCTCCGTTGCGCAGCTTGAACACGCCTGAGGTTACGACTTCATCGCCTGGGTTCAAGCCCGAGATTACCGCCACCTGGTCGCCACGCGACCCTTCGAGCTTGACGAACTGTTGCCGCACTCCGCGGTAAGTTTGACCTTTCGGGTCCTTAAGATCGGTGATGACGAAGACCGAGTCGCCGTACGGGGCATAGCTGATGGCGGATGCGGGCAGCGTAATCACCGGACGACTTTCACCCTGCACTACTTCCACCTGTACAAACATACCGGGATGCAACTTGCCCTCTGGATTGGCCAGGGTAGCCTGCACCTGAACATTCCGCGTGGCCTGGTCCACTACCGAGTCCAGAGCCGTGACTCGGCCAGTAAAGGCTTTGCCCACGAGGTCTTCCGAGGTGACGCGCAGGTTGCGGCCGACTCGCACCTGGCCCAAGGCCTGCTGCGGCAGACCAAAGTTGACGTAAATCGGATTGAGAGCCTGGAGCTGAACGATGGCGCTGCCCGCGGACAGGTACTGCCCGAGATTGACCTTGCGGATGCCCAGGACTCCTGAGAATGGCGCCCGGATCGTCTTTCGCTGAATCGTGGCGCGGATTTCCCCCACATTCGCTTCCGTCTGTCTTTGCGAGGCCGTGGCCTGGTCGTACTCCATGCGAGAGATGACGCCCTGTTTTACCAGCTGCTCCATCCGGGCGAAATTCACCTTCGCAAGATCGCGCTGAGCCTCAAGTGAGGCCAGTTGGGCCCGCTCCTGGCGAGTATCGAGCTCCACGAGAACGTCCCCCTCCCGCACCGCCTTGCCGGAATCAAAATTGATCCGGTCGACGGTTCCCGGGAGGTCGGCGCTGACCATCACGCCCTGAACCGCCTCCATGGTGCCGATCACCGCCGTGGTCGCCGGCCATTGCTCCCTTTTGACCACAATGCTCGTGACCGCTTCGGGAGGTGGCTGATAGGCAGCCGCCTGCACAGCCGACTGCACCTGCTTGAACTTCAGGAACCCGAGGCCCGTGAGCAGAACTGCCGCCAGACCCAACATCACCAACATTCTTTTCGCCATGACTTCCCCTTTAGACAAGAACCAAAAACAACGGATAGCGACTCAGCCACACCAATATCGGCTGCCTTTCCAATCCGGCAGCCGTGATCGCCGAACTTGGGAAACGGGACCGTTTGAGCAAACGCCCGCCCCGCCTCGTTTCCAATTGGATTCAATACAGACCCGGCAGGATTCGAGCTAAATTCAGCCCATTCCACCAGTCCTCACAAAACACTGACGATTTGTGCAAGTCGCGAGCTTCCCTCGCAGTGCTTATCAGCAGTGCTCATCACAGGGAGGGCCGGATCTGTCCTCTTCATAGGTAAGTCGAACGGCGGAGGTCCAAATCGACATTCCATAAAAAATAAAATCCTGATACAGGCTTCCGGAGTGATTTTGTGCTGGATCCCAACGATTCGCTGAAGGGAGGCTTATTCGCAGGTGGTCAGGAGGGCAAGAGCAATCGGTCTGCCGGGCAAACGGGCTCCGTTCATCACTTCTGGCTGGAAGAACGGATGACGAGTTTTGTCGGACAATAGTCACCGCTTACTTTACCGTATGATTCCCTGGCGAGCGAGGCCCAATCTTGCTCGCAAAATGGCAGACCAGTCTCGACAATGACAAGGAAAAACATCACATGCCTCTCCTCCCACACGCATCCATCCGCGGAATTGCAGCTTGCGCCCTGGTCTTTGCCCTTGCCGTCTTCGGCGTTCTCGCCAGCCAAATGTATGCACAAGCTCCGGCCTCGCCGACGGCTCCGACCGCTGCCGAGGATCCAGCCGTGATCGACCAGGCATGGCAGAAGGCCAGCGCGAAGTACGATGCTCCGCGCTCTGCCTTGCTCAAGGAGGTTGACCGCGTCGGTCACCAGGGTCCGTTCCGTGCCGATTGGGATTCGCTGCAGAAATACGAGGCTCCCGAGTGGTACAAGGACGCGAAGTTCGGCATCTTCATTCACTGGGGCGTCTATTCCGTCCCGGCGTTCGGCAGCGAGTGGTATCCGCGCGACATGTATCGCGAGGGCTCCGAGGAATACAAACATCACCTTGCTACCTATGGACCGCCGGACAAGTTTGGTTACAAAGACTTTGTTCCTTTGTTCAAGGCCGAACACTTTGACCCAGCCGCATGGGCAAAGCTGTTCAAGGAAGCAGGCGCAAAATATGTGGTTCCGGTGGCCGAGCACCACGACGGCTTCGCCATGTATGACAGCGGCCTCAGCGACTGGACCGCGGCGAAGATGGGCCCCCACCGCGACGTGATTGGCGACCTGGCGAAAGCGGTACGGGCAGAAGGTCTCCACTTTGGAGCCTCCTCGCACCGGGTCGAGCACAATTTCTTTCTCGGCGTGGGTCGCGCCATCCCCTCCGACATCAACGATCCGAAATATGCCGCTTTTTATGGCCCTGCGCACAACTGGCTGGAAAACAAAAACCATACTCCGCTGTCGAACGATTTCACTTACGTTTCGCAAGCCTGGGCGGACGACTGGCTCGCTCGCTCCACTGAAATCGTTGAGAAATACCACCCCGACATCATGTACTTCGACTGGTGGATCGGCCAGCCGTCGATCCGGCCGAACCTGACTCGTTTCGCCGCCTTCTACTACAACGCCTCGCTCAAATATGGCGACCACGTCGGGGTCATCAATTACAAGGACTATGCTCTGCAAGAACACTCCGCGGTTCTGGACCTCGAACGCGGCCAGCTCGGCGATATTCGCCCGCTGTACTGGCAGACGGATACTTCGATCAGCAACAAGTCCTGGGGCAACATCAAGAATGACACCTTTAAGTCGCCGCAGTTCGTGATTGATCAACTCGTAGATATCGTCAGCAAGAATGGCAATCTGCTACTAAACATCGGCCCCCGCTCCGACGGCACTATCCCGGAAGAAGTTCAACAGGTGCTGCGTGATGTCGGCTCCTGGCTCGCGGTAAACGGCGACGCCATCTACGGCACTCGTCCCTGGAAAATTTACGGAGAGGGTCCAACCAAGGTTGCGGCCGGCTCGTTCCATGACACCGACACCGCCGGCTACACGGCAGAGGACTTCCGCTTCACCACCAAGGGCAATGACCTGTATGCAATTGAACTCGGTTGGCCTGCCAGTGGAGAGGCAGTGATCCATTCTTTGAGTCTGACCGCAGCGGGCGGTCAGAAAGTTGAGTCAGTTGCTCTGCTCGGATCGGATTACCAGGTTCAATCGCACCAGGAAGCAGATGGTCTACACATTCCGCTGCCGACGCAGGCTCCGGGAAAGTATGCCTATGCTTTCCATGTAGTTTTGGGAAATGCGACTCAGTAGATAAGCAGGCGCAAATTGTTGGAAGTACCGGGCAAATCCCAGGAGGACCTCAGCGGCACTTCCTTAGATTCGGGCGTGGCCCGCGGGCGAGCGTGAAGATTCCCACCTTTTCCTTGCCGACGGTGACGGTAACGCTCATGGTGTAGCCATCTGCATGTCCGGAGTAGCGGGCTGAGGGGGGCGGTGCGTTCTCATCCCGACGGACAGGGCCGCCGTGCTCAGGCGTGAAACTGCCGGCGACATCGAAATCACCGTCCTTATCGAGCGTGATGGGCTGCGTAACGAGGTGTAGGGCTACGCTCTTCGCAGTTGCGCCGGTCCGCTCCTCGTAAAGTGTTTTCGGACGCGATAGCCAACGGCTTCGGCATTGTGATACCTATGTACAGCGCAGCCTCGGCGTTGTCTGAACCTTTGGCCGTTCCAGCGCTATGTCGATGACCCGGGAGACGTCTTCGTCTTGGTCTTCGAGCCGGAGGTAGCATCATCGTCACCACTCTGATAGTTCCGAAATCCGGCGGCGTTACCTCCACCAAGGTCAATGTGGTCCGCTGGCTCAAGCGTGAAGGGGAATCCGTCAAGACCGGCGAAGCTGTGGTCGAACTGGAGACAGAAAAGGTCAGCTACGAATTGGAGTCTCCGGCGGCGGGCGTGCTGCTCAAGATTATTGCGGGCGAGACTAAGGAAGTGCCGGTGGGCGATCCGCTTGGCTACATCGGCCAGCCCGGTGAAGCTGTTCCACCGTCCTGAGGAGGAGTGAACCGTGCCGAAAAAAGAAATCGGAAAAGATCGGCTGATCTGGATGTACACGCAGATGGTTCGGATCCGCGGGTTCGAGGAGAGCGTCAAGCGCACTTTTATCGAGCACCCGGGCGTGATTCGCGGACACGCGCACCTGGGCGACGGTGCGGAAGCAAGCATCGTGGGGGCCCTCTCCACTCGAAATGAAGACGACCTCGTGATGCCCAGCTATCGCTGCCACGGCTATCCCATCGTGCTCGGCACTTCCACGCGAAGCATGATGGCGGAAGTGTTCGGCCGAAAGGACGGTCTGTGCAAGGGTTTTGGCGGCTCCATGCATTTGGCGGACCCGGCGCACCACTTCCCGGGTACGACCGGGATTATCGGAGCCGGCATCGCGCATGCGACTGGGGCAGCCCTGACCGCGCAAGTCAAGAATACTGGCCAAGTGGTCTATAGTTTTTTCGGCGACGGTTCATCCAAGCAAGGCGCTTTTTACGAATCGCTGAATATGGCTGCGGTCTGGAACCTGCCTATCGTTTATGTACTCGAGAACAATCAGTACCAGGCTTACACCCATGTCAGCCTCGAGGATGCGAATGCTATTGCCGGCGATCCGCTTTCAAAAAAGGCAGAAGCTTTCAGCATTCCCGGGGTGACAGTGGATGGCACGGATGTGCTCAAGGTTGCTGAAGCCGTCGGGACGGCTGCCGAGCGCGCTCGCGCCGGACAAGGACCGAGCCTGGTGGAATCGAAGTTCTATCGTCTGAGTGCCCATGGCAATGTCATCACCGTGCCTCCGCTGCCCACGCAATTTCCGGAACACGAGGCGGTGGCCGTGTATGGCAACAAAGCGGAGTTTGAAGAGTGGAAGGCCAAAGATCCAGTTCCGAGTTTCCGTTCACGCTTGATCAAGGACGGTGTTTTTGCCGAAGCTGACGCCAAACGCATCGAAGAAGCCGCCCGCGCGGAGATAGATGACGCTGTGCAGTTCGCGCTGGCCAGCCCGTTGCCGTCACCCGAAGAAGCGGTCAACTACGTGTATGCATAGGAGGAAATCATGGCGCGTGAAATGATGTACGCCGACGCGATCGCCGCTGCCATCATCGAGGAGATGCAACTTGATCCTGATGTGGTGTTCTACGGCCAGAACATGGGGATGACGGAACGGGATCCCATGCTCAAGAAGTTTGGCAAGAATCGGGTTCGCCTTGCGCCTATTTCCGAAACTGCTGAGACCGGCATAGCCATTGGTGCGGCCCTCACGGGCTTGCGGCCGATCGTCGAACTGTGGATGAGCGAATTCATGCTGGTGGCGATGGACCAGGTGATCAACGAAGCGCCGCGGTTCCGCTACATGTCCGGTGGGCAGGTCAAAGTTCCGGTGGTTTTCAAAGCGGGCTTTGGATTCTGCGCCGGCTGGGCCGGTCAGCATTCCAACTGTATTTATCACATGATGATGGGGGTTCCCGGTTTAAGGGTGGTCGTTCCCTCCACGCCCGCGGACGCAAAGGGATTGATGACGGCGTCCATCCGGGATAACAACCCCGTTGTGTATTTGCACCATTACATGTTGACCCTGGACAAGGGCGAAGTGCCGGAAGGAAATTATTCGATTCCGCTAGGGGTGGCCGACATCAAGCGCGCCGGCGGCGACGTCACCATAGTCGCGACCGCGTGGATGGTCAAGAAATCGCTGGCGGCCGCAGAACGGCTTGCGCTGGAGGGAATCAGCGCGGAGGTGATTGATCCGCGCACCCTGGCGCCACTCGACGTGGAGACGATTCTGAAGTCGGTGAAGAAGACCGGGCGGTTGGTGCTGGTGGATCAGGGCACGCGTCACGGCTCGGCGGCGGCCATCATCGCGGCGGAAGTCGCGGAGCGTGGCTTCGAAAGCCTCAAGGCGCCGGTCAGGATGGTGACGGCTCTCGATACCTCGGTGCCCTACAGCGAGCCGATGGAAAACTACATCCTGCCCAATGAGGATAAGATTGTTGCGGCCGTGAAGTCAGTATTGACCGGGCAGGAAGTCGCAGCCTAGATCTGGAACCCGGGAGCGGTTAGAGGCCCGCATCTCACTACGGAGGGACTATGGCGATTATCGAAGCAAAGAGCACCGTCGAGGTCAGAGGCAATCTCGATGCAGTCGTCCGCGAATACTCTTTTCCTGACGTTCACCTTGGCGCCGGAGAAGACGAGTCTCCATGGGTGCCGTTCAAGGAAAATGTTTTCATCCGCCACCTCAGCTTCGACGTGCGGCACAACGTCTATGCAAATATTCTCTGGGTCAAAAAGGGCGGATCGCTGGGACGCCACCGTCACCGCGGAAAAGTCTTCGCCTGCACCCTCGAGGGCAACTGGCGATATCTGGAATATGACTGGGTCGCGCGACCCGGCAGCTACGTCCAGGAGAGTCCTGGGGCTATCCATACCCTGGTTTCCGATAATCCGGAAGGGATGAAAACATTCTTCCTGCTTAACGGTGCCGTCGAATTCTTCGATGAGCATGACAATCTGCTTGAGACGCTGGATGTGTTCTGGTTTATCGACCACTACCTGAGTTTTTGCCGGGAGCACGGCATCGCGGTCAACAAGAAACTTTGGGTTTGATGGGGGCTGGCTTGAGGGCGCGGCTTTGGCCAGCTCAGGCTAACTCCGCTGAAATGGGATCAGCGAAATTGCGCCATGGTCGTCCTGAAGGCGCGTGTGGTTAGTTCTTCCAGCGGCTTTTTTCTCAATTCCTCGGAGAGCACCTCGATTCCCCAGGGGCCCGTGTAGCCCGCCTTCCGGACGCAATCGACGAAGCTCTTGATGTCGAACTCGCCTTCGCCGCACAACCTTCGGTGATTGATCGTGTCCTCATGTAGACTCCACGGCGCTTCGAAGGTGCCGTCATTGAGCTCGACGCTGACGATATACCGCAAAGGCATGCGGCCCACTTCCTGGTATGGAATATGCAGCTTGACGATGTGCCAGAGATCGAGCGCGATGCCGCCATTCGCCGCGCCCGCGCCTTCGACCATGGTCAGGGAATCTTTGAGCGTGTCGAGCATGGCAAAGGGCATCAACTCAAAGCAGATCCTGGTCCCATGCTCCGCGCCTTCCTGGCACAGACCGGCAAACGCCTCAATCAGCCGGGGCATTGGGGTTTTTTCGCGGAGAAAGTCGCCCACCTTGACGTGCCGCGCCTGAAGGACTTCGGCCGAGGTCAGCAACGATTTCTTGCGAATATCTGACTGCTTCTTCCTTTCGCCATGAAGAAACCAGTCGGTGAGAAATTCGAGCTCGACGTATTTTATGCCGTTGTCATCAAGGATTTGCTTCATTTCCTTGAGACTTCTGGTTTTCAGCACATGGTCAAGGTCGGCATGCCATATTCCAAAACCTTTGAAACCGGCTCTGGCCGCGGCTTTTACCCTATCCTCGAAATCAAACGGGCTGTATTCCCGATCAGTGTGAGGCAGCCCGGCCGAGATCGTCCAGTACGAAGCCAGCAATTCGACGTCGTCCGCCATGGTCAATTCCGCCTAGTATACGCAAGCCGCCCGGGGCTTATGGAGATTGAAGCTAGCACACCAGCAAAATTTCTCGCTGGGTGACAAAGGTTATGGGGTGAGATAACATCCGTTGCTGAGCCCGGCATGGCCGTTGCTGGTCGGTGCTGAGGATCCGTCATGGGCCACGCGATGAACGATAAGTCGATCATCACGCCATACCGGCGACCTGAACCCGGCAGCCAGCCCAGTTCGCGCTACGATCCCTACCGTTCGAACGCGCTACGCGCGCCTTCCAAACCGCTGATTTTTTTTCCCCACACTTTGTCGGAGGTCACCGGGCCAGTGTATGGACATGGAGAGATCGGCGAAACGGACAATGACCTCACCCGCCAGCACGCGGGCGAACCCATGGGGGAGCGCATCATCGTGTCCGGGCGCGTGCTGGATAGCAACGGCCGTCCGGTGCCGCGCACATTGGTCGAGATATGGCAGACGAACTCGGCGGGCCGCTACGTCCACTCACGCGACCAGCATCCCGCGCCCCTGGACCCGAATTTCACCGGGGCGGGACGCATGCTGACCGACGAGCATGGAGCCTATCGCTTTGTGACCATCAAGCCAGGCCCCTATCCATGGCTCAATCACTACAACGCATGGCGTCCCGCTCATATTCATTTCTCGCTTTTTGGCAGGGCGTTCCTTTCGCGACTGGTCACCCAGATGTATTTTCCGGGCGACCCGTTGTTCGCGTTCGATCCCGTCTTTCAATCGATCGCGGATGAGAAGGCTCGGCAGCGAATGGTCTCCCGGTTCGATCTGGAGACGACGGAGCCGATGTGGGCGACGGGCTACAAGTTCGATATTGTGCTGCGCGGCCCCGAGGCCACGCCGTTCGAGACCTGAAATGGATTTCGTTCCAAATCCCTCACAAACCGTCGGACCTTTCTTTCATTTTGGAATCACGACCGAGAAGACTTGTGTGGGCTCGATTGCCAGCCCGCAGACGAAAGGCGAACGCGTTCTGCTCACGGTTCGCGTTCTCGATGGCGAAGGCGTCGGTCTCTATGACGCCATGGTCGAAATATGGCAGGCCAACGCCGAAGGCAAATACAACCATCCCGACGATGCGCAGCAGAAGGCTGTCGATCCCACGTTCCTCGGTTTCGGACGCATGGCCACGGGTGAGGATGGAAGCTGTGAATTCGAGACCATCCGGCCGGGCCGCGTACCCGGCCCGGGGAACACTCTGCAGGCGCCGCATTTGAATGTGGCCGTGTTCGCTCGCGGCTTGCTCAAGCAGCTTTATACTCGCATCTATTTCGGCGGCGATCCCGCCAACCAGGAAGATCCCGTACTGGAGCTGGTGCCGAGCGAGCGTCGCGAAACCCTCATGGCGCAACCCGATTCCACTCGCCCCGCCGGCTGGCACTTCGATCTCCGCCTCCAAGGCGAGCATGAGACAGTGTTCTTCGACGTCTAAACCCCGTCGCGAGCTTTCCCAAATTCATCAGTTGAGTGTTAATCTCTGCAATGTCCGACGCGGGAAGAGGTGTGCATGCCGGTACGACTGATCGAGAGTCTGGCAACGACTGCCGCCCTCGCGGACGTGTTCTCGGACACGTCGGTCCTGCAGGCCATGCTGGACTTCGAAATTGCGCTGGCCCGCGCGGAAGTGCGCGCCGGCATCGTGCCGCGGGCGGCAGCGGACGCGATCGCAGCCGCCGCCAAACCCGAGCTCTTCGACCCCGGAAAGCTTGCGAAGGACGCGTTACTTGCCGGGGCGTTGCCTATCCCTCTGGTGAAGGCGTTGACGGAGCGGGTGCGGGCCAGCGACTCGTCAGCGGCCGGCTTCGTTCATTGGGGCGCGACCAGTCAGGACGTGGTCGACACGACGCTCATCCTGCTGCTCAAGCGCGCACAACCGATTCTGGAATCCGACCTCGCGCGTTTAGAAAATGCGTTGCATCGGCTGGCTGAGCGACACGCGAAAACCGTAATGCTCGGCCGAACCCTCCTGCAGGCCGCGCCACCGACCACGTTCGGACTTAAAGCCGCGGCATGGCTCGCGTCCATTCGCCGCTGCAAGGTGCGCCTCGCTGCCGCGTTTGGCGAGGCCCTGGTGGTGCAATTCGGCGGCGCTACCGGCACACTGGCTTCGCTCGGCGAGCGCGGCCTTGCAGTGGGACGAGCGCTGGCGGACGAACTCCAACTTGGATTTCCCGACGCCCCCTGGCACACCCATCGCGATCGACTTGCGGAACTGGTGTGCGCATGCGGGATTCTGACCGGTGCGCTTGGCAAGATGGCGCGCGACATCAGCTTGCTGATGCAAACTGAAGTCGGCGAGGCGGCCGAACCGAGCGGGCCGGGGCGCGGCGGCTCTTCCACCATGCCGCACAAGCGCAATCCCAGCGGGTGCGTGGCGACTCTTGCCGCCGCCAATCGCGTTCCGGGCCACGTGGCAAATTTTCTTTCCGGAATGGCGCAGGAGTACGAGCGCGGCGTGGGCAACTGGCAAGCGGAGTGGCCGACCGTCGCCGCCCTGGTTCAAGCAACGGGCGTAGCCTCCGCAGCCATGGCCGAGGTGGCGGACGGGCTCTCGGTGGACGCAGTTCGAATGCGCGCCAATATAGACGCCACTCGCGGAGTGATCTTCGCCGAGCGCGCCATGATGCTGCTGGGCGAAAAACTTGGCCGCGACGTCGCCCACAAACTGCTGGAGGAAGCGACGCGCCAGAGCGTTGCTCAGGGGCGACATCTCGCCGAGGTGCTGGGTGAGATGCCGAACGTCAGCCGTCTTCTCGACCGGGCGACATTGCAAGAGCTCGAAACTCCCGAAAGTTATCTCGGCAGTGCGGAGGCTTTCCGCAAGCGCTTGCTGGCTTTTGGCGAAGAAGATAGCTCCGACGAAAAGGAGTAACTGTCTTGCCTTTCGTAACCGTTGACAACACCCGCTTGTTCTATCGTCTGGAGGGCAAGGCTGACCGTCCCGTACTGGTCTTGTCTCACTCGATTGGCACTGACCTGGGCATGTGGGCGCCGCAGGTAGAGGACTTGTTGCCCCATTTTCAGGTGCTGCGGTATGACACTCGCGGACACGGCGCATCGGATGTATCCCCAGGTGAATATTCAGTCGAACGCCTGGGCCGCGATGTGCTCGGACTGGCCGATGCACTCAAGGTCCCCAGGTTCGCATTTTGCGGTCTTTCCCTGGGCGGTGCAGTGGGACAATGGCTGGCGCTCAACGCACCGGATCGCGTGACCGGCCTGGTACTGGCCAATACTTCACCTCAATTCGGACCGCGCGCGAACTGGGAAACCCGCATCCGGACGGTGCAAGAAAAAGGCATGGCAGGAATCGTCGATCTTGTGATGCAACGCTTTTTCTCGGCTGAGACGCTGGCCCGAGGTGACGGCTACCCCGATGCTATCAAGTCCGTGCTGCTGGGCACCGATCCGGCGGGATATATCGGTTGCTGCGCCATGCTTCGGGACGTTGATCACACCCGATTATTGAAGGACATCCGCATTCCCACGCTGGTGATCGCCGGTGATCGCGATGTGTCTACTCCGTGGCAGGGGCACGGGGAAATACTGGCCCGCGAAATCCCCGGTGCCCGGGCCCTGCATCTGGCCGCGGCTCATCTCTCCAACCTCGAACGGCCGCGATCGTTTACGGTCGCGCTGCTCGACTTTCTCCTGCCTAAGCGGGAGTCATTTGTCGATCCGCTGGAAGAAGGATTCGCGGTGCGTCGCGCGGTATTGGGCGACGCTCACGTTGATCGAGCCAGCGCCGCCGCCAATGAGTTCACGCGGGACTTCCAGAATTTAATCACGCGCTACGCCTGGGGAACTATCTGGACTCGACCCGGCCTGAACCGGCGTACTCGCCGCTTGCTGGCGCTGGCTATTGCTGCGGCGCTGGGGCGCTGGGAGGAATTCGGATTGCACGTGCGCACTGGATTAGCACACGAACTGGAGTTGTGCGATCTGAAGGAGACGCTGCTGCAGACCGCAATCTACGCCGGAGTGCCCGCCGCGAACACCGGGTTTCATATTGCGAACGAAGAGATGGAAAAGCTGAAAGCCGGATAAACACGGCACAACATCCTTTGACAATTGGTCTCGCCTGCCCTAACTTGCTTTCCCAGTTATCGCGGAACGGCGCGCGCTCGAGCTCCGGGGAGGCAGCATGCCTGAAAGACGAATTGGATACGTCATGCTGGCGAGCGCACTGGCGGTCTGCTTGGGATGCCGCGGTTTCCGCCCATCCGGCTCCACCGAAACAATATCGGCGGCGACGAAAGCGTCAGACGTCGGCAGCGCTCAGATCATCCATGCCGACCAGGAGCCCGGAAGCTGGTTGACTCACGGGCGCACCTACAGCGAGCAGCGATTCAGTCCTTTGAAGCAAATCAACGACCAGAATGCACCCCAACTTGGACTCGCCTGGTCGTACGACCTGGACACAAACCGCGGCCAGGAGGCTACGCCGCTCGTGGTTGACGGAGTAATGTACTTCACCACGGCATGGAGCAAAGTTGTCGCCGTCAATGCCGAGACCGGCGCGAAGCTGTGGACTTACGATCCGCAAGTGCCTCCGGAGTGGGCCATCAATGCGTGCTGCGACGTGGTCAATCGCGGCCTAGCCGTCTGGAAGGGCAAGCTTTTTCTGGGCACGCTGGACGGACGGCTGGTCGCGCTCGAGGCGGCCACCGGCAAACTGGTTTGGGAAAAACTCACCATCGATCCCAGGTCCCGTTACACCATCACCGGCGCGCCGCGTGTGGTGAAGGGCAGAGTGATTATCGGCAATGGCGGCGCGGAGATGAGCGTACGAGGCTATATCTCGGCATACGATGCGGACACCGGCAACCTGCTTTGGCGCTTCTACACCGTGCCTGGCGATCCTTCGAAGCCGTTCGAAAGCCCGATCCTTGAGCAGGCGGCGAAAACCTGGACGGGAGAGTGGTGGAAATTTGGCGGCGGCGGAACCGTATGGGATTCGATCGTCTACGATCCTGAACTCGACTTGCTCTACATCGGCGTCGGCAACGGCGCACCGTGGAACTGGCGCATACGAAGTCCGCACGGCGGCGATAACTTGTTCTTGTCCTCGATCGTCGCTCTCAAACCAGAGACCGGAGAATATGTCTGGCACTATCAGGAAACTCCGGCGGAGATGTGGGACTTCACGGCCAGCCAACAGATCATCCTGGCGGACATTTCGATCGACGGCCAGGTCCGCAAAGTTCTTCTGCACGCTCCCAAGAATGGTTTCTTCTACGTACTGGATCGTGCCACCGGCGCCTTGATCTCTGCGAAGCCCTACACCTACGTCAACTGGGCGAGCGGCGTCGACATGCAAAACGGGCGTCCGATTGAAACCGCGATCGCGCGCTACCCGGGCAACGATCCCGCGCCGGTTGTGCCCGGGCCGCTGGGCGCGCACAGCTGGCAGCCCATGTCCTACAATCCGCTGACGGGCCTGGTCTACATTCCGGTGAATGACGTTGGGTTTAAATACAAATCGCCCCAACATTTTGAGTTCAAGAAACTGGCCGCCAACTATGGCGTGGACGTCGTCGCCGCCGGAATGCCTCAGGATCCAAAGCTCAAGAAAACCATCCTCGACACCGTGAAAGGCAAGCTCGTAGCCTGGGATCCGGTGCAGCAAAAACAAACTTGGGTCGTGGAGCAAGCCGGCCCATGGAATGGCGGCGTGTTGTCCACCGCAGGCAATCTTGTGTTCGAAGGAACCGCCAGTGGAAAGTTTGAAGCCTATCGCGCCGACTCGGGTGAGGAGGTCTGGTCCTTTCCCGCCCAAACGGGAGTCATGGCAGGGCCGGTCTCTTACACCGTA
>WNEZ01002052.1_pt1 | contig 34684 bp, 21 predicted proteins | sample 5400521 | NCBI WGS metagenome assembly WNEZ01 (sample SAMN13153339, study PRJNA577476) | soil metagenome | isolation source: 120 cm saprolite under Douglas fir tree site 2 hole 1 replicate 1 | place: USA:California | collected 2015-04-18 | reverse complement strand
GCCCTCCAAGGTCACCAGGCGCAGAGATCATAAAATCGGGAGGCTGTCGATCTTTGGCGCCAACCATCGTTTCTCCGCTCGGACCTAAGCCAAGAATGGCCAGGGACGTTGCGCTCGCTAATTACCCGACACGCTGTAGTCTAGGCGAGCGCCGTGACAGCCGTGTTTTGCTGGCGCGGCGCAGCGCGGTGTTGGACGTCGCAGTTAGGCCGGTGCCCGTTCGCGCATGTTGGGAGGAGCCACATGGCCAATGCCAGGTAGTGAAACCGGGCGTCTTTGGCGGCGATTGCCCAAGCATTAAAGGCATGCTTTACTTATTTGTTAAGCATGCTCATTATGTCATTGGTGACGGTCAAGGCTCCAGATAGCGTTCGGTTGTTGCCGAGCACGTTCACGTCGGATGGCCTGCTCCCGGCGGGGGACTACGCCATAACGATCAAAGACCTTCAGGCGAGCTTGCTTGTTGTTGGGCCGACTAACCATTCGCCGTCATGGGATGCGGATTGGCGTCGGCAGCTCGTCGAAAACCTCGAAGTGCTCGTCCAACAGTTATGGAAGGTGGGAATCGGCGAGATCTTCGCCGACGGCTCGTTTGTGGAGGACAAGGACCACCCCAACGACATCGACGGATACTTTGTTACTGATCTGCGACGCCTTGCCAGCGGAGATCTTGAGCGTGAGCTGAACCTTCTGGATCCTCAAAAATGCTGGACTTGGGATCCCGCACAGCGCCGTCCGTTTCTCGGCTACCCGAAGCGCCAACTGCCCATGTGGCACGCGTACCGCGTTGAGTTGTATCCGCACTTCGGCCAGCTCTCCGGCATGCGGGATCCGCACGGGAACGAGCTTGAGTTCCCTTCGGCATTTCGCCTGAGCCGGCGCGACGGTAAGCCCCGGGGGATCATCCAAATTATTCGGGGGACGCCATGATTCGTAATGAGACGGAGTACCAGGAAGCAGTTCGTCGGTTGACTGAGGAGAAACGGCGATTAGCCGCGCACCAAAAGCGCTTGGCTGAGGCTGGTTTGTCTGCTGCGGAATTGAAGCGGGCACTGGATCCGTTGCGATCGTTCCAGGCCCAGCTCGCAGAGGAGATCGAGAGCTACGAGCGCCTGAAGCGGGGCGATGTCGATACCTTGCTCAATCTCCACGGCTTGGGCAGGTCGCTCGTAGCGCTTCGGATCGCGCGCGGCATCACGCAGCGCGAACTCGCAGAGAAGCTGGGCGTTCACGAGTCTCAGGTCTCGCGAGACGAGAGGAACGATTATCACGGGGTTACGGTCGAGCGCGCGACGCGTGTGCTCGAAGCCTTGAAGGTTCAGATGAAGAGCTCGTTCGAGCTGACCGCAAACATCGGGGCTGCGAGTCGACGCGATAGGCGCGCCGAAAAGTAGAACCAGGCGGGGGTTTAAGGTCCGCCTGGCAAAGGAAGGTAGTTGAAATGGCGGAAGCTTTTCCCACGCAGTTCCATGATCTCGGGGCCTTGGAGGAATTGCCCCCGGCGAAATGGCGGGACCTCTGCAATGCCTTCGGCTATCCATCCGGCCTGAATTCCACGAACGTTTGTGGCGCTCGCATTCACGAAGCCCTTGTAAGGTCGGTCGTCTTTAGCGATGAATTGATCGATGCTCTGAACTTCATCTATGACCTCGGAACAGATACCGGCCGAGAACATCTGGTCGAAACGGCCCGGGCGCTCAATATCGATTCCCGAGGCTGGCCGGACGAAAGCCCCCGTGAGCTTGCGGCCCGGCTGAGCGTCGACAAGAAAGACCAGGCCGAGATCCAAAAGCTCTTGGACTACGCGCAACTCGTCGCGATCTCCAAGGGACCGACGAAGACGTACAAGGAATTTGTCGGGAAGGAGGCGCTTCCGGTCGGGGACATCAAGAAGGCGGAGACCGCATTGCAATCTGCCGTCGCCAAGTGGTGTGAGCAGAACGGTCGATCGCGGCATTGCCGAGTGAGGGGCTACGAACGCGGAGACGATCTCCTTTTCTGCGTGGTACATGGACACCGGTTGGAAGCGCCGGCCGTTCTCAAAGGTGACCGTCATGAGGTTCTGAGGTTCAGGCGAGTGCATAGCGATTTCGTGCGGTACGGACTGGCGGATGGCCGGCTTTTCGTGACCGCGCGTTCGGTCCAGGTCGTTCGGGCTCTGCGATCGATTTTCGGGGAGGTGATCTTCAAAGATCCTGAATTCTTCTCCGTCCACCAGACATGTTCGCTGGAGGTTCTCCAGATGCGCGGTCAGGAGGCACTGGACGATCACCACATCAGTGGGATCATGGACGTGAGGATTGTGGAAGCGAGTTGGAAGACCCCCACCGGGGGTCGCTACCACATGCGGCATGACGACTGCCTGGTCGAGATAGACCTCGCCGGGCACGCGTCGGCGGTCGCGGAGGCAGAACTCCGCTCCGTAACCCTTCGAATCGATTTCAACGGCAAGCGTGGCCACCGGCGCGTCAAGCTCACTGAGCCCAACGCTTTGAGCGTACCGCCAGATGAAACCGCGCCGCTCGTTTATGAATACCTGCGCCAAATCGGGGTGAGCAACAAGGCTCCGCCACCCAAGGACGATCTATGGACGTTGGGGATGGGAAGCCATCCCGAGGGCAGGTGGCGAGTGGCTCTTGGGGCCACAGAGATGAACCGACTCCTCAGCCTGAACGCCCTTGCGAATTCGCGCACATCGTTTGCACCCAGCAGCGAATACACGATGGATCCGTACGCTCTTACGGTCCTCAAAGCAGCGGACGGCGAGCTTATTGGCGCCGATGACGACGACGAGGGCCCGATTCAACACCTCACGCCGACGGACGTATCGGGTCTGTCGTTGGACTTGCGTCGCTATGGAACCTAAGTCGCCGAGATCTTGGGACTCACCGGAGATGCCAGTCCGGAGATTCGTGACAGCATTCTGCCGTTGGGGGAAAGGACCTTGGGTGAAAAGAGGATCAGGCTATACCTGCTCTACCGCGCACCAACGGAGCCGGCGCGCATCGCCGCGCAACTGCACGGCGAGCGAAAACAGGGGATCGAGCCTGTGCTGCTCGTACCCGACGGACGGCAGGCCGGTACTGGGCTCCTGGAGATTCCTTTCCAATGGCGAGACCTAAGCCCGGCCGAGGTCACCCTGCGACTGGTTGCTTCCCTCGGCGTGGAGAACGACGTGCCCGCCATTCTCGTTGCCCCGTCGTCAGCTGACCTTGTGATTGATCTGGCTCGCAAGCGCGTCTGGCTGTTCGGAATCGAGATCCCCTTGGGACGAGCGGAGCAGCCGTTCAAGTATGTGTCGCTGGTCGCCATCGCCAATGGTCGGCCCGTCTCGAAAGAACAAATGCTCAAGCACCTCTCACCCGCGGGTTGTGACGAAGCAGTCGGGCGAAAGGCCAAGTGGGACTTCAAAGAGGCCGTGACAGCAGCGTTCAAGCAAGCCGGACGCGAGTTGCCCAAGTCCTTCGGTGAAGTCTTCCCTTCCAGGGGCGGCGAGTTCATGACCACGCTCGAACCGTTCGTCTGGCCACCGGCAAAGTGGAAGGAAACGGCGACGAACGCTCAGACGGTGGCCTGAACCGAGACCCCGCGGCCACGGTGCGGCCACGGATCCTCAAGCCCGTTGCGGTGAATCCTTACCTTGTGACCGGACGTGGTGTTCGGCACGAACGCGAGGTACCAAAAATGCACGAGCAGATCGCAGTCTTCATCAACAAGCAGAAGTTTGAGCTGTCCAACGCCAAGCAGATCGGGCGGGCCCTCAAGGAGGTGGCCCATATCCCACTCGACGACACGCTGTTCCTCGAAAGACCGCACGAGGATGAGGTGATCGCCAACGACACCGTCGTCACGCTGAAAGACGGAGACCACCTTCACTCCCAGCCGCCCGCCAACTATGGCGCGCCGGTTGAGTTGGAGGGACTTCCCGGGAATCTCAAAAAGTGCAGGGTGGTGCCGCAGCCCGGTGAATGGACGTTCGTCATCTTCGACTACGCCATCGGCCACGGTTATCGGCCTGACCAGGTGCAGTTGCTGGTCAAGCTGCCACCGCTCTTCCCGGTGGCTGCGCCGGACATGTTCTGGGTCAAGCCATCCGTGGTGACAGCCATGGGTGCTGAGCCTCGTGGCACGGGGATCGAGACCGTGCTGGCCGAGGCCTGGCAGCGTTTCAGCTGGCATCTGCCACCGGGAGCCTGGAAGCCTGGGGTCAGCGATCTTCGGGACTTCATGCGCTGCGTTCGGGCGCGCTTCGATCGGAAGGATTAGGCGCCGCCATGAGGATCCGCATCGATGAGACCGTCTGGACGAAGTTGCAGTCAGACCTCCAACCGGGTGCGCCGGTAGAGAGTGCGGCTGTCTTGCTCGGGGAAGTCCTTGGCGCGGAGGCGGAGCGAGTAATCGTGGTTCGCCACGCGCAGCTCGTCTCGCCGGAGGGCTACGAGATCCGCCGCGCCGACCAACTGAGAATCAGTCCGGTGACACTGAACCGACTCACGCGGCTCGCGCGCGACCGCGGTTGGAGCATCCTAACCATGCACACGCATGGCTCTGGCGCCTCTCCAAGATTCTCCTGGGCCGATGACAATGGGGACGCGCGGCTCATGCCGGCTTTCGCAAACCAGGTGCCTAACGTCCCGCACGGTTCGATGGTGCTCAACACAGCTGGGAAAGTGCGTGCACGCCTCTTCGAGCGAGACGCGGCTCCCACCACAGCGGATCTGGTGTCCATCGGCAAAGTACTGCGAGTGCTCAGTGACCTTCCGACCCAAGAGGATGCTCGGTTCCATCGGCAGCAGCTGGCACTCGGAAAGGCGGGGCAAGCCCAATTGCGCAGTCTTCGAGTTGCGATCGTCGGCCTCGGGGGGACAGGATCGGTTGCAGCGATGCAGCTCTGCCACCTCGGTGTCGGAGAGCTGCTCCTGGTAGACGGCGATCCACTCGAGGCTAGCAATCTGTCGCGTGTCGTCGGCGCCCGTACCAGTGACGTTGGCCGAATCGCGAAAGTGGACATCGCGGCGCGCTACATCGTCGAAACGGGCATGCCAGTGAGCGTGCGAATCGTGGCGCAGCACTTGGCCGAGTGCAATGTGGGCTTGCTGGCTGGCGCGGATGTGGTCATCTCATGCGTCGATCGTCACGTTCCACGTGCTCTGCTCAACTCCCTCGCGTACCACGCATTGGTACCTACCATCGACATCGGTACTGCGTTCAGAGTGGATCCCGAGGGCCGGTTGGTGGGCGACGCCGGTAGAGTGGTTGTCGCCGGCCCAGGTCGACCGTGCTTGAACTGCTGGGGCCACATTTCTCCCGTCGCCTTGCGAATCGAGGCAATGGAAGACCACGAGCGAGAAAGCCTGGCAGAGGAGGGGTACATCCAAGGAGCTGACGCGCCGGAGCCCGCCGTCGTCGCGTTCAACGGCGCCGTCGCCAGTGCGGCGGTCATCGAGCTGATACGGCTCGTGACCGCCTTCGCTGGCGCTGAGGACCCGCCCCATCGGCTCGCCTTTTCCTTCCGAGATGGCACGGTCAGACGAAATCGTCTCGCCGGTCGAGTGTATTGCGATATCTGTGGTGGCCGAGAGCGCGAGGCCGTGACACCCCCGATGGTCGCACAGAGCCCTGGGGGTCGTGATGGGCCGCCAGGATCAAGCGTCAGCCAGGACTCGCCAACCTCGACGAGCAAGTGAAATGGCGAGGACAGGGTAAATCCCGCGCCTTAGCTGCGCAGTCTCTCGATGCTGCAGCGGTTCTCTCCGAAGGACGAGGGGCCGGTAGTGCTTGTTGCGGCATCCATCCTAGAGCGAAAGTCTGGCGAGTGAGCCCGCCGCGGTGCCCCAAGCCGACGCTCCCCACCCGATATGAGCCAGAACTCGCGACGCTCGTGAAGGTGCCGCCAAGCGGGGAGGAGTGGCTCCACGAGATCAAGTTCGACGGATACCGCTTCGGGTGTCGGATCGACGGGGACAAGGTGAAGCTGAATACGCGCGGAGGGCATGACTGGACGACGAAGCTCCCACAAATCGCCAGTGCCGCAGGGAAGGTGAAGGCCAAGCAGGCCCTCCTCGACGGTGAGGTGGCGGTGCTGCTGCCCAGTGGCAAGACGACTTTCCATGGCTTGCAGGAGGCGCTCTCGGGCGCGGAGCAAGGAAAGAAGATCCAGCCGGTCTACTTCGTGTTCGACCTGCTTTTCGTCGACGGGAAAGACACAGCAAAGATGAGGACTGAGGACCGGAAAGCGGAGCTCAAGCACCTCTTGAGCGCCCTCGCCCCGACAGCCTGGTCAGATACAGCGACCACGTGCTCGGTCAGGGTCCCGAGTTCTTCGCGAACGCGAAGCGGTTGGGTCTGACTGCAACTTTGTCCAGCGGCCGAAGGAGGAATCGCGACAAAGGGCGCCGACCTTCGGCCGAAGTCTCAGCGATGCTTCGCGCCAACGCGATCTCGCTTGGCCCAATCGCCGGCTGCACGTCCTTGAGCTGGCGGGAGCTGATTACTTTGGCGGTAGCGAGTTCGATTGTCGCCTGCAAATCTATGTTCTTGGTGTAGTCGAAAATCTCAATCTTGCAGGTGCGAGGGAAGCCAGTGTCTGAGCGCCGGTGGACGGGCAGCTGTGACAGGATCGCAAACCGGTCTTGGGCGAGCGTCTCCCTGAAGACCTGGGTCGCGATATCCGCACATCGGCCCTGCTCGATCGTGGTGAGCGGCGCTAGTGAGGTTATCTGGATGGCAGCGACCGACGCTGAACCACTGGGCTCCCTTCCGGCGACACAGACGCGCAACTGACGCCCATCATCATCAACAATACAGTACAAACATCCCGGACCCTACCCTCGACGGGTTGCTCTTGGGTGTGACCCTTCTCATAGCATCGCTCCGGCGTAGAGGAAGTCAGCTCTCACTACATCACCGTGCCACCACTCGCGTCATAGGAAAAGGATGCTCCAATTGCTCTATTTTTGCTCAACCGCTGAAGCCAGTTGAGCAAGAGATCGCCGACCGCACCGCAGGAGGGGCCAGGCTGGCTATTTCGGAAAATGCCACCCAGCGGTGCGGCTTACTGAATGATGAGCCTAGAGCAAAATTTTGCAGTGACAGTCTTATCCTCGTTCATGACCACCTCGCAGCGTGGACCAGGCCCGTCGCACGCTCCCGAATATCCTTCGAATGTTGTCGGCGGATTGACGGAGGCAACCAATGTCACTCTTGTGTTCGTTTCAAGCTGATATGAACATTCAGTCCGCCTGGGGGGTTTCGGTCCCGCCGTTGCAGACGCACCTGGGGCGACTTTCGCACCTAGAAACTTGGTAAAAGCTAGCTCTTTTGCCGTCATCGGACGGCAGGTATCGCCCTTCGGCGACAACTCAACGCTACCGACAAAAGTGTCGGGACAGCCTCCAACCGGCTCCATTCGCACCATCAGCGTCCGCGGCGTAGGTATTTTCGAGAAAGCAGCCGATACTTCTTTGTTCCCATCCATCGTCACGCCGCAGATGCCCCGCCCCGTGCAGCCTCCTCCCCACCCACTGAATATCCACCCATCGCTCGCGGTCTGTCTCAGCTCAACCTTAATTCCCTGCGCAAACTGAGCACTGCACTCGCTAGGGCATCGTATTCCGGGGACCGTCGACTCAACCCTACCTTCTCCAACCTCTTTGATGACTAGCTGAAGGGCGTTCGCCTCCGCACCATCGCCACTGAGCTCCACCACATGCACGCCCTGGCGTTGTAATTGCTGATTGGATTGACCCGGTTGCAGCTTGAATGTTACCGGTCGTTCGACCCCCCCGCGTTCGTCCACTGTCAGCGAGGCGGTGCGGTTTCCGGTAACTTTCGGAATGAATTGTATGAACACCTCGCAAGAGTGGCCCGAATCCACCGCTATGCTCGTGCACGTTTCCTTCGAAATTTTGAAATCCTCCCCTTCGCTAGCATCCGACCCGTCTCTTTGAAAACTCCGCGAAATGCCTCTGTTGGTGATGGTTATAGGCACCGAGAGGCTGCGGGAGCCGACCAGTTGAGCTTCAAACTTATGCCCATGAGGATGCAACCTGAGAGCCTCACCCTGCCGGCCGTTTCCTCGTAACAGGATTCTTGCCGTGCTTGGCTGCGGTCCCGTCGTGACAAGCAGCTCTGCACTGGAAGCCCCGTGGTTTCCTGGAAGAAATTCGACCCCTATCGTGCAACTCTCGCTCCGTGCGAGCTCGACACCGCTGCAATTGTCCTCCCTTCTGCGGAAAGCCTTCATGCCTTCAACGACAACCGTCCGAACGCGGACTGGCCTGTCAGAGAGATTTACCGCGGTAGCCATTCGTATCGAGCTTGGCACGCCAACATCCTCATCACCGAAGTCAAGGAATGATGGGAACAGAGCCAATGCAAAGCGGTCCTTTCTGGCAAATGGAGCAGTCAAAAAGATTAAGACGCCGAATATGAGCACGCCGCGCAGTCTCGACCGTTGCCTTCGCGAACCGTCCCTGCCGAGTCCCTTCAGAATAAACGTCAGCTTTCGCATGATCTACCTGAGCAGACACAACCGCGACACGACGTAGGTCAGCCTTTGGTGGTCTCTTTGTCGACCAAAGTGAGTTTACCAGTGACGACGAGGTCACCAGACGCTTCTTTGCTTCCTCTCCCGACCGTGGACGTGAGAAGCGCACCGATGCGATCCGCGCCTCCTACCAAAATGATGAGCGTCAGGAGCGTGTCTAGCGATAGCTTAAATCCCTTACTCAAATCGTAGACAGGCCCGGGATTCGAAGGTTGCAACGAAGCCAGGACACTAAGCTGACCCCAGGTCATAACGAACAATATGCCGAGCACCGTTGCGAGGAGAAAATAGAGTAATTTGTACTTCCTGTCCGCACCGTTCTGCTCGCCCGAACCGGTGCTCGCGACCAGAGTGCGAAAACGGTTGTTCAAGGACAGCAGAAACAGAATCCCGGTGACGACCCTGTCTATTATGAAAGACGCAATGAGTATGAGCGCAAGCATGTTACTGGCCTCGTTCATGGCTTGGACCCTCCCATCCGATCAGTTTGATTTCGACGAGCCCCGTTGAGAAAAAGGACCCGCGTCCAAGATCGCAAGTCATTATCGGAGCCCCCTGTCTCACGGGACGCAGAAGCAACCCTGCCCGGTGGACTGACACTTCTGTTGCGGCGAGCATTGCCCCGTACTGACGCACGCGCCCGCGGGGTCGCGTCTGCAAGGAGTCAGACACTGGCAAGACGGCGTGCCATTGGGCAGGAATACGCATCTCTGGGACGAATCCGAGCACGTGCCGCCGCACGCCCCACCGGGCCCGGATTGGCAGGACTGCGGTGGAGATTCCTTGCGCGCCGGCACACAAAATTTCGTCGGCTGGTTAAAGGCCTGCTTGTGCGTGCCAAATTGATCGGTCACGGTCCGCGGTTGCGGTTGCCTTGGGTTTCTGCACTGCACCTCGTAGCAAATGTAATCGTCGCGCAGAGGTTGCCCCGGTCGTGGAGCCGGTGGCTCGGGAGACACTCTCTTGGTGACTGGCACACAGAACTCGATCGGCCGACCGAGCTTGCACTGCCTGCCGGTGAAGTCCGGTTGCAGCTCAGCGATCGCGTCCACCAGAGGTTTGACCCGCAGCTCGTCCTTCACCTGATAGCAGAGAAGGTGATCCAGCCTCACCTGCGCCAATGCCGTCGACGAAAAGACGCCCAAACCGATCGCAAGAAGAAGAATCCGCTTTCCCATACGCGCTCCTTCTGATTTCGAAATGCGTGCGGCGGAGATCCGACTCAGTCGGCCGCGTCGATGTTGTGGGTCAAAATCGGAGCATCAAATGTGCCAGCGCATCGTCGGGCTTGGGTCTTTTTATGGGCAATGTGAATCACGCGTTCGCAGCGGCGCCGCGTCATACGCGGCTGACGTATCTGCTACCGCCTGCATCTGTAGCGCTCCTGTTGCATGTTGCAGTTAACGCTGTTTCCTTCTGGCCCGGAACGACCGCGTGACATCAGCCATCTAAGCTCGTTGCAGCGAGACCCTTTCCAGTTGTTGCCTGCTCGGACTCGACATTCACTTGCCCGCTAGGCGACGGCGCACCAGCTTTCGGCGATAGCTTCAACACATAGTAGTGCTCAAAAGTGATTCTGTATGTCCAATGGAGAAGGAACAGGAAACGCCAACCTGCGAGAAGGAAGAGTGGAAGCCAAATGAGCATCGCACTGTGCGCCCCGGACAGAAATACGTACACAAACTCCAAAAAGAAAATGACTGCCAGGCTCCGCAAGAGTTTGTATTCCGCAGCTTGGCGATCGATTTCTGTTATCGCAGATTCACTTTCGTTTCGAACCACAGCATACGTGTAATAGTAGTAGTTTCTCCTTGTTGGCTCGACCCCAGATGGCAGTTGTACCTCTCCCTTGATGGCCTTAAAAAACTGATCCTTTTTTTCCGGCCAGCAAACTTTCAGCACTGGGTTCAATTCCGCGCTAATGCTCGATAGGAAATGACCCAGGACGTAGGATCCCAAGAAAAATACAACCCAATAAGCAGACCCATCAACGTTCCCCGTCACTATCGTGAGAGCATCACGATGGAGAAACAGAAGGAATGCCCCGGGCACGAGAATGCCGAAAAAATCTATGATACCGAGAAAAAAATCTCCTGGTTTCATGCGCCGTTCTCCTTTTGCAATGAACGTCGGCTCTCATGAATCGGATGGGAAAAGATTGACAGTTGGACTGAAGACACCGTTGACAGCTAAAGTTTCTTTAAGTGCTCGGGACTCGTATTTCCCACTGAGCGTTGCCACTTTTACAAAAGCTCGATAGGAAACTAGCCGCGTTATTGCCTCGCGTTCCGGCTGCGGTTTAGCGCTAGCCACGAGCCTAGCGACCTTGTCGAGATCGAACGCGGGTGGCAAGCCAATGGACATCCACTATCGATGGCTTCCCGCTCTCGCTATTCGAGGTCCGCCGTCGGTGGTCATGGGGTCCTGCACGAAGACCAGGCCGTCCATTGACTCGATGAAGGCGCGGAGCAGCAGCACCGCTTGGGTCTGTGTCTCGACGAGCGCCACCCAGCGCAGTTCAGGGATCTGCTTGGCGCCGAGCTTGAAATAGACCGCGGCGAGCACGTAGTGGCCGCCCTCGGCGATCTCTTTCGGCACCGGCGGCAGCGGCGGGATGGGAATTAGATGGACATGGTCGTGGCCGTTCTTGCGCTCGCGGTCCTCGCCTTCAGCCCGGGTCTCGCCGGCCTGCGGCACCTCGACCTGGCGCACTCGCTTGTCCTTCTCGTAGCGATACACATAGAGCTGCTGGCGCTCGATCTTGAGCGAAGCGCGGTCGAACTCGTCATCTTTCTCGGAAAGCCCGAGCCGACGCGCGAGCGTCTCCTCGCTGACCGGTGCGATCGCCTTCAGCGCCTTCTCAGCTGGCCGCGCGACCTCGATACCGAGGTGCGCCGTTGACTGCGCGCCGATTACGCGGAACGGGTTCTGAAGGATGTGCACCGCCAGACCTGCCTCCCACACCGGGAGCCCGAGGCAGGTCTGGCTGAAGGTGACGGTGGTCGCGTCGAACTGCGACGTCTCCTGGAGGAACCGATACTCGACGCCCACGTCCGTCGGGCGTCGCTCCGGCCGCAGCCCGATGTGGTTGAGCTCATCGAGCTTCAGCCCGAGCGTAGGCCCAAACTTCTCGAGGTACTCTCGCGCCGCGAGCTGTGCTGTGCGTGCCGAGGAAACGAACACTTCATCGACGTGCAGCAAATTGCGAGCGACGCCGGTAGCATCGCGATCGAGATGGACCTTCGCCGATTCGTCGTATTGCTGGTGCATGACCCCCTCCAGTTACGTAGTCGCCTTGAACGTGCACGCCGCCGCACTCCGGGAGGGTTGCAAACGTTGGGCCGACGGAACCCTGGGAACGAGCGGACGCTCTTCCCGGCCTCGGAGCTGTCTGAGACGTCTCTTTGGGAAATGGCACTGCAACCCTGCAACAGGAGCGCTACCGTTGCAGGCAGTAGCACCCCTTGATCGATCTCCGCACGGTCGACCGTATTTATGAGACCGTCGCTCCAACCAGGTGAGCGGCATCCGACCGTGCGAAGATGGGCGTGCGTTTGTCGAGCGGTGTCGATGCGTAATAGTCGAAACGTTTGTAAGCGCAGTTGGGCGGATAGACGAGTCGTACAGCAAGGCGGGCGCAAGAAGGCAATTGGACAAACATTGTCATTGAATGTTTAGAGCGCGGCTTGCATCTTCGGGACGCAAAAGGCTGGCGAGCCTCTCAACTTTTTCTTCCGCCTTGGAGCGCGTAGCCTCAGCCTTGTCTTTTCCTTTTGCGCATGGAATCCAAAGTATGCGCCCAACCAGCGTTCCGATAGTGCTCGTACCAGCACCGAGTGCCGCTGACGCATCCTTCGCATCCTGCCATCGCCAGGCAGATATTCAATTGGCGATCTCCTGCTCAATCGAGATTGGAATTGAGCAAACTTAGAGCACTGTCTAGTGGGCTGCGAGGAAGCCTTACCGTTACTAGACCTTAATATGGCACCACTTTGAGGCACGGCCGTTGCAGAGGTTCGTAGCGGACCTTCGTCTAGCCTGCGCTCCATTTCGTGAATTCGAAAAACGTCGAGGAAACTAACCCGCTACAACACATCTCAGCTGGCGCAACCGCCACCCTAAGACCGTCGCAATCGTGCGACCAAGTGAGGAGGGAATATGGTCAAGCTAATCGGATTGCTATTCGCGGCCGCGACGTTGCTTGGTGCCGCTCCTGACCCCAAATCACAAGCTAAGAAGCAGCCCTGCCCTAAACCAGTCTGTGAAGCACCGTGCGTCAAGGACGCCCCGGCTGACGTGATGTGCTATCTCCCTAAGCCCGGCAAACCAACCACGATGAGCTTCGCATGCTGCTGTTGCGGCGGGGGTAGTGGGACTTCGTTTAAGAAGCTGAAATAATCACGTGGTGTTGACATCGTTGTCCTTGCCGAGGGGGCGCTCATTGTCCCTATCCGCCAAACTTTGCGGTCCTCTTGAAAACCGCCTTTTGGCTGCCCTTCCGAACGAAGAATACAAGCGTATCCTTCCCAACTTGGAGCACGTGAGTTTCTCCCTCGGCAAGGTTGTCTACGAGTCGGGCATGCACCTGGACTACCTCTACTTCCCAACGAACTCCGTTATCAGTTTGCTCTACACCATGGAGGATGGCACCACCGCCGAAATGGGACTTGTCGGAAACGACGGGGTCGTAGGGGTCGCGCTATTCCTGGGAGGCGAGACCACGCCCAACCAGGCGGTCGTGCAAATCGCTGGAGCCGCGTTCAGGATGAAAGCAGAATTCGCTCAGGGGGAGTTCGCCCGGAACGGCCCTCTTCAATTCTGGCTGCTGCGCTACACGCAGGCGCTCATTACCCAAATCTCGCAGACCGCGGTCTGCAACCGTCTCCATTCGGTGGAGAAGCGGTTATGCCGATGGCTGCTGCTAAGCCACGACCGCGTAAAGTCGGACGAGCTACTGATGACACACGAGTTCATTTCCAACATGTTGGGCGGACGCCGAGAGAGTGTCACCGTGGGCGCAGGCCGTCTTCAAGATGCGGGATTGATCCATTATGCTCGGGGCCACATTAAAATTCTCAACCGCGGGGGCCTAGAAGCGACCGTCTGCGAATGCTATCGGATTGTCAAAGATGAACTGGATCGCCTACTTGCACCTGGTAACAGGTGTGGTTTTAGAATGTAACGTCGTCGCGGTGCAAGAGACGGCCAAGAAAGCTCCTGAGTTGATCGAAGTTGTCCGGCCGGATCAGATGGAGATTCTTTCGCACCTCCACTTCGGCACCTTCATCGATCGTTTGAACGCAGAAAACCACGACTGGGATTTTCTCCCCTAGCCCGGCCCGTTGGCGTATCCGCCAGCCCACTGCGGCGGCATCGGGACCGGCTCCTCCTGAGCTAACCAGAATCAGATTGGGAGTTTCTCCCATTGCTCGCACAACCGCCTCTTCTTCACCTCTGGCTTCCTCCACACGGTAGCCATCTGTCTTTAGCAACCGTTCTAGAGAATCGCGGATCTCTTCTAGGTCTTCCACCACCAGGATCGTTGGCGCCGTCATTCACATTGCTCTTCGGCTATGAGCACTCATATCCCGTGACCTCTGCTGACACATACCGATCACGTTTGACCGAGCAAAGAGCGATCCGTCTGTGCGCTGAATCACATTGGCCTTCGAGCCCGAAAATCAAAATGACCACGATGGACCTGAGCCGTGGGACGCAATCACGAGTGGCCCGAGGTCACCGAGAAAACGGAACAACGAAGCCCTCAAGTCAGATGAACTGCAAGTCTCGGGCGAGCACGTTGAGCCGGCGAAACTGCGAGTAGACCGCCGATTCATGCTCAGACCGGCAGTCTTTGGTGCAGCCTCTTTTTATCCTCACTTTGCCCTATGTGCGACAGCGCACAGACGACGCATTCGAGGCTTCATAGCAAGTCTGCCTCTGAGAGGTGCGAAGCGATGTCCAGGGGCAACTACCAGATCCGTCGCATCCAGGGCGTGATTGAGTTGCGTCCTCAACGAACGCTCTTCCTCAAGGATGCCAGGGGTGGAGGCCAAGATGGCCCACTTCTTGGATGGATTATTTCGCGACGATCCCAATGCTCAGAATCGATACTCCGGACGACCCCGAATGACAATCAGACAGCAGCTAACAAACACACAGTTGTATGACAGAGAGGTAAATTATGAATGGCAATAGTCTTGGCAGAGACAAGATATTCAATTCGGATATCTGGACGGCGATCGACAAGGCGGTCAAGACGGAGGTGGGCCAGGTCCGAGTGGCTCAAAAGGTCTTTACGGGAACACCAACCACTGCAGCATCCGTCGTTCCGACCGATCAGATAGAACCTGACAATAAAACGTTGACGATTGTCGAAGGGCAGACGACACCCCTTCTCGAAATATCAGTAGAGTTTTCTTTGACGGAGAGCCAGGTTGAAGCTGAGCCAACTCTTCGAACGGGTCGAACCCTCGCGCAGTTTGCGGCTAAGAGCGTTGCAATGGGCGAGGATTTTCTGCTCTTCCAAGGCAAGAATGCCGCGCTCGATCCGATGATCAGGGTCGTGAATAAGGAATCAGTCGGCGACGGCCTGCTCGGCTTGGCAGCGGAGGCAATAAACGTCGATCGAACGGATCAGAATTATCCTCAGCTGATTTTTCAGAAGGTTGCGGATGGGATCGGTCGCTTGGTCAGCAAGGGGCAACCCGGTCCGTATGCCTTGCTCCTCGAGACCAGCGTGTTCGCGGACACACACGCGCCCCTTCCAGGGACCCTCGTGCTGCCAGCGGATCGAATTAGCTCGCTAGTCCCGAGTGGATTCTACGGGAGCGGCGCCTTGCTTATTCCCGCTAAGGCCGCCAAGGACAACCAACCAGCTCAACCAGCTCTGCGAACGGGCCTCCTTGCATCGCTCGGCGGCGAACCGACTACGCTGTACATCACAACATGGAAGCTGGCGGGAGGAGACAGTGTTGATGCCGTGACTGCGTTTACGCAGTCAGACACTGAAGGCAGGTCTCGCTTCCGCGTCTTCGAACGGATGCAACTGGTTTGTCGCGATCCGGACTCGCTCGTCCGTTTCAATTTCATCAAGTGAAAACAAATTGAGGGTGACGCGCTCTCGCGAGGCGGGCAGTTCTCATGTCTGCCTTTGAAAGCGAGGAGTCGGCCATGGCCAACGGAGCATTATCTGTCGGGGCATACGGAAGCGAGGTTAGCAACCTGCAGCGCAGCCTCGTCGAGCAGGGGCACGATATCCCGGAAGCAGAAAGCGGCCGCGAGTTCTTCGGGCCTGCGACGCGCGAAGCGGTCCGCAATTGGCAACGCGACAAAGGACTCAAGCCGACCGGAATTGTAGATGCCAGCACTGTCACATCGCTCCAGGGTACACCGTCAAAGCCCACGGAAATGCCGGCTGGATCTATGGCGCCCTCGTCTCAGACCGGCTCCTCAAGAATGGACGCGGGCAGCTTCGTTACGGGCGGGACAATTGGGAAGAGCATGACCGACACTGGCAAAGGAGCTCCCAGCGGCTCAGTCGGACCGCCGACCGACCGACGTGTAGAGGGGCGCATCGTTTCCGAAGAGGGCATGCCAGCCGCGGGTGTCCTGCTTCGCCTCTACCAGCGCGGCTTCGGCGGCAAGGACATCAAGCTCGCTGAGGTCGCGGCGGACGCGCAGGGGGCGTACGCGCTACCCTACAAGTACGCGGGCACGGCCAACATTGAGCTTCGAGCCGTCGATGCCACAGGCAAAGAAGTACCCCTCTCGAAGACACGATTCGGCGCGCAGGAACGCGAGGAGCTGAACGTTGTCGCACCCGCAGCTGCGGTGCCACGCGTCGCCGAGCTCACTCAGCTTCGCTCCGATCTCTCGAAACAAATACCCGACTTCAATGCTCTTGCTTCGGCTGTGGAAAACGACGCTCGACAAGACTTTACGGCACTGCACGCCGCCACCGGCTGGGATGCACGCCTCGTCTCACTGGCCGCCGCCGCTGAGAAACAAAGCGCCGAGACCGGCCTCGCGTCGAATGTGCTCTACGGTGCATTTCGAGCCGGACTCCCCACGGACAAGCAGCAGCTCGCGCTGTTGGGCTCGGAGACGTTTGGCAAAGCGCTACAGGCGGCGCGAGACGCGGGAGTCGTCGAGCTCGACGACGCTCAACTTGGAAAGGCCAAGCAAAGCTATGAGGCTTTTGCGCGCACCACGAGACGGAATTTGCAAGCTCCGGGAGCGCTGTCGACACTCGGAGAGCTCCTCTCGCGGTCAGGGCTCACGGAGAAAGAGAGCAATGATTTTGAGGACCTTTGTTTCGCTCGCCGCGCTGGACAGGGAGACCTGTGGACTGCCGCGCGCGAGAAGGGAATCCCCGAAAGCAAGGTGAGTGGCCTGCGCCTGCAGGGCAAGCTCGCCTCGCTCACACTCAACAACGCGACGCTTGTCGATTCGCTGCGCACCGAGCTCTCGTCACCCGACAAGCTTGGAGCGCTCGTTGAGAAGGGCTTCTACGAACCTGGGGCGTGGACGGACCGCCTGACGAAGCTTGCGGCGAGCACGCCGGGAGGCATCGAGCAGCTCGTGCCGCCGGGTTATGCCGGCGACACAGCCGATAAACGCCTGGCTGCGTATGCGGACGATCTCGCACGCAAAGTCCGCCAGAGCTTTCCGACGAAGGTCGTTGCACAACGTGTCGCGAACGACGAACTCAAGCTCGGAGACGACCACGTGCGTCTAAAGGGTCCTGTCCTCCGCGTCCTCAAGAACGCGGAAGAAAAGGGAGTAGCCCTCGAGCTGGGAAAGACTCCGATTGCCGCAGTCCTTCGGAACAACGGCAATGCGCTCTTTGACGGGGTCACGCAAGGCGACCGGTCGGGAGTGGAGAACTCGCTCAAGCTTCTCCAGCGGCTCTACCAGGTTTCGCCGAGTGACCACGCTCTTGGAGTGCTGCTCACTCTCGGCATTCACTCGGCTTCAGAGGTGGCCTCTCTCGGACTCGACGATTTCCTGCGTCGCTTCCAGGATCTGTTTCGCCCGGGCGAAGCACAGCTGGTTCACAGTAAGTGCGTTCAAGTTTCGCACGTCGTCTTCAACTCCTTCATTCACGCACAGCGAGTGCTCAGCCCGTCAGGAGTCGGTGCTCTCTCTGCTACTCCGGCGAAGCTGGACGAAGCGCAGAAGAGCGTGCGGAATCACTTTCCGACGCTCGAAAGCCTCTTCGGATCCCTCGACTACTGTGAATGCGAGCACTGCCGCTCCGTCCTGAGTCCCGCCGCTTACTTTGTCGACTTGCTCCAATTTCTCGACCCCAGCGAGTTTGAGTGGGGGAACGTATTGTCAGCGTGGAAGACCGAGACGAAGTCCGACTACCCATACGTAAAGCCTTACGATGTGCTGACCAGCCGCCGACCGGACCTGCCCCATGTGGCACTGACGTGCGAAAACACGAACACCGCCCTTCCGTACATCGATGTCGTCAACGAGGTGCTCGAGTACTACGTTGGCTACGGCAAGCTCGAGGCGGCTGCGGCCCGCGACACCGGGTTGGCGTCGTCTGAGGATCTGCTTGCCGAACCCAGGTACATCACCGAGGCGGCGTACAAGAAACTCGCCGCGCAGATATATCCATTGACCCTCCCGTTCGATCTCTGGAGCGAGACCGCGCGCCGCTTTCTGGAGCACTTCGATACGTCGTATTCGGAGCTGCTCGAGACTTTTCGCCGTTCCGAGGAGCTGTTCTCCTCGAATACCGACCCTCAGTCATTCGGATACTCGGCGGTATTCTTCGAGCAGCTCGGGCTTTCTCCCGCAGAGGCCACGCCTTTCACGGACGCGGCCCTTATCGAAAATAGATGGTGGGAACTCTTTGGCTACCGCAGCAACGGATCGGGGTCACCCGAGAACACTGCCTTGGCCGAGCTGTCTTCGGCTAAAACACTCTCCCGAAGGCTTGGCGTCACCTACAAAGAGCTGGTCGAGCTGGTTCGCACATGGTTCGTGAACCCCCAGCTTGATGCGCTTGTCACCCTGAAGAAGGTCGGTATCGAGGCCCACGACATCCTCCGGCTCAAGGGTCAGCCCGGCTATGTTCCTTTCTCCCAGGAAGAAGAGGCCGCCTTTAGCGCAAAGCTCACCGACGCGAAGACCAAGTACGGGTTTGATGCTGCACCCTGGATCGACGCACATTGGCAAGCGGGCGATTTCAAAAATGTCGTGCTGCTGGTGGACGCAAAGGGTGGTTGCAACTTCGACGCGACGTTGCTCTGGTTCGGAGACGGCCGAGCGATCGACAAGGTGGTTCTCGTTCGGATGAATCTCCTGGTGCGCCTCTGGCGGAAGCTGCACTGGATGCTGGACGAAGTCGACCAAGCGTTGCGTGTCTTGATTCCCGCCAGCCGTCCAGCGACGACACTCAAGAACATCGCGGATAGCATGAAGACGGTCCTCATCCATCTCGCTCACCTGAAGACGCTCGACGCTCGCCTGCAAGTCGGGAAGAACGGCCGGGAACGGCTACTTACGTTTTGGGCTCCGCTCGCCACACGCGGGAACAGCCCGCTCTACGCGCAGCTCTTTCTCACTCCCAGCGTACTCAACAACGATGCGGTCTTCGACAGCGCGCTCGGCGACTATCTCAGTCAACCTGGGTTGCTACTCAAGGACCACCTGCCCGCCGTCCAGGGCGCCTTGGGCGTGACAGCGGCCGACATTGAGCTTCTAGTAAAGCACTGGGGTCAGGCGTTGGACACTGTCCCGCTTACCCTCCAGAGCACTTCGTTCATCTTGCGACACGCTATTCTTGCCAAGGGACTCAAAGTCTCGGTGGCAGATCTAGTGGTTTGGAAGCGCTTGAGCGGGATAGAGCCGTTTGAGCCGCTTGCCGCGGACCCGCTCGTATCATTGGAAGATGACCGGCCCTTTTCCAGGACTATCCGCTTCATCGACTTCGTCGAGACGATTCGGGATGCCGGCCTGAGCGTGGGTGACGCTGCCTACGCGATGCGGAACGAGTTCGATGCGGTGGGTCCCCATCGCGAGCGCCCGGACTATCTCACCACACTCTTGCGTAATCTCGCAGACGCCTTGGAGCGCATCGCCGCAGACCATGCTATCCCCTCCGACCCGTCGAGCTTCTCCGACGAGGTTCTTCGGCAGAAGCTCGCACTGATCGCGACGCCGGACGCCGTCGACACCTTCCTCGGGATGTGGAAGCGCTCACCGCCTCCCCGCGGAAGCTCGAGCGTCGTTCCTGTCCCGCAGATCGCTTTCGATCCGACGAAGGCGACGGCATTTTTGGACCGGTCGTTCCCGGGTCTGTTTGCGGCGGGCGACGTCGCATTCTTCAACCCGGCGACTCCGACTCTGGAGGTCGATCGACGCAAGCAAGTCGCCGATGTGGTCCTTCCATTCATTCAGCGCCGCGAGAGTCGCAAGCAGATCACTCAGATTCTCGCCACTCAGCTCGGTGGGGACGAGACACTCCTCGAATCGCTCCTAACGGACGCACGCCTTCTGAATGATCCGACCGTTATGGGCAGCGATACGCCTGTGATCGAGGCCTACCTCGCGGCGGCTGGTCGTGGCGCGACGATCAGCTACTTCGCATCTGTCGACGGCTCGGGGCCGACGCTACAAGTCCCCGCGGTTGTCTCGGCGCCCGAGGTTCAAGGCGTCCCCGCTTTGGCGAAGAGCGCACGGGTCGAAGGTTTCATGGAGGTTCCCGAGGGGGGCACGTTCCGGTTTATCGCGAAGGCCGATGGAGTCGGTGTTGAGGTCACTCTGCGGTTTGGTGGCAGCCCAACGCCAGCGGTGCTGGGGACGATCACCGCGCAGGGGCAGCAAATTGAAGGCCAAGTAGAGCTGAAGCCGGGAGCGCTCGTGCCGTACACCCTCGAGATCCGCAAGCTCGCGGGCGGGTTTGGGCTGTTTGTCGAGGGTCCGACTCTCACTCGCGGCTCGCTGAGTCGCATGATTCTGCGCCCGCAGACGGCCTTCGCCCGACTCGGAAGCGCCTACGCTCTGCTCTCCAAGGTTCTGGGAGTAGCGACTAGCTTCACTCTGTCAGAGCGGGAGGTTCGCTACATCGCCGCCTATCCGGACGACTTTGATGGATTCGCGTTCGCAAAGTTGCCCACGGGAGGGCAGGGTAGCCCTCTACCACCGGTTTCTACCGCAATCGGCAGGCAACTCCTGAACCTCGCGGAGTACGCCCTGTGCCGGCGGGCCCTGAACGTCGGAGGAGACGAAATGTCGGCGTTGCTGGAGGGTATGACCCGCTCGATGAACGTACCACCCAATCTCGAACTGGCCAAGCAGGACGTCCTGGACCGGGCGTGTGAAGCAATGGGACAAGCGCTGCGACGGTCTCCCGCCTCGGTTCGCCGCTTGGTCGACCACTTCGGGTACACGGTGGCGAGTGTTGCGTCCGGGGCGGTGGTTACGCTTCGTGCTGAGAAGTTAACGAAGCCGGGCCCTCTTCGGCGGCTTCTGCGCGGGCTTGGTACCGCGACTCAGATCGGAGTGTCCGCCGAGACGCTTGTCGGCCCGGCGGCAGCTTCGGGGGGCCCGGCAAGGCCAGCTTGGGCGCAGCCCATTCCTAATCCCACCGTGCAGCCGAACCCGGGGCCGGACATCGCACGCGGCATCCGCGACGGTGTTCGAGCTCTATACGATGCCGATACTTGGCGCCGGGTTGCACAGCCGATTTCCGACAAACTCCGCCAGCGCAAGCGAGACGCGCTTGTGGCCTTCATCATGTACACGGGCGACTTCCGCAGCATGGAGGAAATGTTCGAGTACTTTCTTCTTGACCCGGGGATGGAGCCCGTCGTGTACACATCCCGGATTCAGCTGGCGATCTCGTCCGTGCAGACTTTTATCCAGCGCTGCTTCCTGAATCTAGAGTCTCAAGCGCCTGAAGGTCAGCCCACCCTGGCGGTTCCACCGTCGGCGCTGGATGCAGATCACTGGCAATGGATGAAGCGCTATCGAATTTGGGAGGCCAATCGCAAGATTTTCCTCTTCCCGGAAAACTGGCTCGAACCAGAGTTCCGCGACGACAAGAGTTATCTCTTCGAGGAGTTGGAGAGTGCGCTGCTGCAGGGGGACGTGTCCGACGACCTCGTCGAGGGAGCCTTTGTGAAATATCTGAAGGGTCTCGATCAGATTGCTCGACTCGAAGTGGTATCGTGTTCTTCTGATGAGAAGCGGGGGACTCTTCACGTGCTGGCTCGCACGTATGATCTGCCGCGCAAATACTTCTATCGCAAGAACGTCTGGGGCAGCTGGTTCCCATGGGAGCCGGTGACTGCGGACATCCAGGGCGACCACATCGTTCCCGTTGTGTGGAGGAAGCGTCTCCACGTGTTTTGGGTCACGTTCATGCAGAAGGGCAACCCTCCTGACGACGCCCAGATGGACAAGACTCCGGAGCAGATGAGGACCGAGAAATTCTCGAAATCCGTCTCGCACGGACTCGAGGCTCAGCTTCATTGGGTCGAACGCGTAGATGGGAAGTGGGTGGGCCGCGGATCCTCACCGCAACTGGATCTCTCTATACCGAGCCCCACAAGGCTAGACCTGAGTCGGGTCACGGTTCACGCCACGACGAGTGGTCCCGATGTGGGGCCGGTGCTGATTCATCTCGGCGGAGGCGTGGGCAAGGCTCTGCGTCTCGCGAGCAAGAACGGCGTACCGACGCTTATGCCGGCTCAGCCGCGCTCTCCTATCGCTTTCGCGACTGCTGGCGATGGTCCGACGTACCGTTGGGGTTCCGGTCCCCTGAAGGTGACGGGCTTCGCGAGTCACCAAGAGGCCGAGTACGGGAATGATGTGAAGGTCACGCTCCAGGACGTGACGATCCTCGAGAAAGACGACGGGGGGGGCCGCTTCGAGTTGGTCCCGCTTGCGCATCGGGTTCTATCCGCTGTCGCAAGCGGTGACACGAGTCGCGTCCCACTCTACCGGCTGTTTCATCCTTCTGCATTCAAGCATTTCTACACTGCCTCTGATACGGAGAGGGACTTCGCCATCGGCCTCGGCTACAAGTACGAAGGGGTTGCCTGCGAAGTATTCCCAGTCGCCGATTCGCGTGGCGTTCCGTTATATCGGCTCTATAAGCCCTTCATCGGCGAGCACTTCTACATCCGACGAAGGGTGAGCACTTCTATACGACATCACTCGCGGAAAAGGACAACGCGGTCAAGAACCTGGGTTACACCGACGAGGGCATTGCGTGTAGCGTGTTTCCACCAGGACTGAGTGCGGAGGAGTTAAGCCGGCTGTCAGCCCCCGTCTTTTACCGCGACTCGCAGCACGTCTTCTTTCTCGATCCGGCGGTTGAGGAAACCACTTTTGACAAGTGGGAAGAGTATGCGGTGCCGGTGCCAGTCCCACAGCCAAGACGATGGCAACCGATTCCGATTGTCCGGCAGCGCCCGAATTGGCGAACATCGAACGCACCTCTGGAGGTTGTGATTTCGCCCGATGCAACCATCAGACGCGTCCCCAAAGATGACTGGCTGGTGAACGAGAAAGCCCTTTTCGTGAACGGCGACCGAGCCTTCGGTGCAACCGGGAGTCTCCCCGCGCAGAAGTTGATGGATCTCACGACTACGGACCTGGGCGCCGTGGGGGTAGCCCTGCGTGAGACCAGTGGGAGTAGCTTGATTGGGCTCCCGGGCGAGCAGTCCGTCGAGGCGCTCCACGTGGTCGGCCCCACCGGAGCTTCCGTCGTAACCGAGCGCCTAATGGGCTCCATCCGCGGATTCTCTCCACCGATTTAAGCCGACTTCGGGAGGAAGGCATGTTTCAGAACAAATACGGAACGAGCTTTCACAATGGCGCCGAAACGCTGGTTGGAATGCTCTACCGGCCGCAACCGACTCAAACGACGAAGATCGTCACTAAGCACTTTGGCATCCTCGACCGCAGTCTCGAGTACCAGTTCTACACGCACTTTCACCCGTACGTTGGGGAGCTTATCCAGCGCTTGCTGGAGAACTCCGTCAAGGGACTTGAGGCCGCCGACATCGAATACGTGGCAGGCAAAGTCCTGAAGAGCGGGGAGCCGCGCCCTGTGCTCTACGAGGAGATATTTTCAAAGAGCGCGTACCAGCCGAACAATGGGCCGACGGGAGTTGTCAAGAGAGAGCCGGTCAAAGAACTCGACTTCGATTCGAACGGTCCGTACGCAATTTACAATTGGGAGCTCTTCTTCCACGTTCCGCTTACCATCGGAATCCACCTAAGCAAGAACCAGCGGTTCGAAGAAGCGATGCGCTGGTTTCATTACGTCTTCGATCCGACGGACAACAGCAACGGGCCGACCCCGGAGCGCTACTGGAAGGTGCGTCCCTTTCGTACGACTCCTGTACAAATGATCGAAGAGATTTTGGTCAATCTTGCCGAGCCAACAAACCTCGAGCTTCACAAGCAGACCATCGACAGCATCGAAGCTTGGAAGGACCAGCCTTTTCGCCCGCACGTCATCGCTCGGCACCGACCGTCAGCGTACATGTTCAAGGCGGTCTTCTCGTACCTCGATAATCTGATCGCGTGGGGCGATAGTCTGTTTCGGCAGGACACACGGGAGAGTATCAACGAATCGCTGCAAATCTACGTGCTCGCCGCGAACATCCTCGGTCCAAAGCCGCAAGCGGTGCCGAAAAAGGGCTCGACCGAACCCCAAACCTACGCAGCCCTGCGCGGGAAGTTGAAGGAGCTCGGAAGTGTCCTGGTGGACATCGAGAGCGACATCCCGTTCGATCTCACGCCGACGTCCGCCGGTGGCGCCACCGCGGAGGGCGCGCGCACATTGCGGTCGTTGGGCCGAACGCTCTACTTCTGCGTTCCGAGAAACGACAAGCTCCTCGGCTACTGGGACACCGTCGCCGACCGCCTCTTCAAGATCCGGAACAGCCTGAACATCCGCGGCATCTTTCGGCAACTTCCTCTTTTTGATCCGCCGATCGATCCTGCGCTCCTCGCAAAGGCCACGGCCGCGGGTGTCAACGTTGCTGCTGTCGTGAGCGGCGCCAGTCAGCCCCTTTCCTTGGTTCGGTTTTCACTGCTGCTCCAGAAAGCGATGGAGATCTGCCAGGAGGTCAAGTCGCTAGGTAACAACGTCCTCTCTGCGATTGAGAAGGGGGACAACGAAGCGCTCGCCGCTATGCGAGCGAGACACGAGAGAACCGTCCTCACGTTGGCAGAAGCGGTGAAGTACGGGCAGTGGCAAGAGGCAACCAAAGCACGCGAGGGCATTGAGAAATCCATCCAAAACGCCGCCCAGCGGTACGCATACTACGAGCGACTCCTGGGGAGAGACGAAGCGCAGATCGCGTTACCAAACGTCGACGCACTCGATGCGCCAGCGCTCGACAAGCTCAGACTTGCGGTCAACGAGCCGGACGTAACCGCGCGGCGCGTAGATATCGATATTGCGCAGGGAGCGAACTCCGGAGGGCACATCGTCAGTAGTCACGAGAAGGAGGAGATGGACAAGCTCGGGGCGGCGCAGACCCAGCAGGACGCAGCCGTTGCGCTCGATGCCATCGCAGGCATACTGCGCGTGATTCCGGAGATTGGAGCCGACATTTCACCGTTTGGCTGCGGCGCTGACCTGAAGATCGGCGGGGCAGCCATCGCGGGCGTTCTGCAGATCTTCTCCGGGATCGCCAGAGGCCAAGGAGTTCGGGATAGCTACGAAGCCGGTCGCGCGGCGAAGATTGGTGGGTACGCGCGACGGGAGCAGGACTGGGCGTATCAGAGCAACTTGGCCGCCGGGGAGATAGGTCAGCTCTTCAAACAACTGCGGGCCGCACAGATTCGCGAACACGTCGCCGAGCGCGAGTGGAAGAACCATCAGAAGCAGATCGAAAACGCGCAAGAAATCGAACGGTTCCTCACCGATGAAACCTTGGGCAAGAAGACCAATCAGGGCTTCTATGCCTGGATGAAACGGGAAGCGAAAGGCCTGTATGCTACTTGTTTCGGGATCGCGTTCGAGGTGGCAAAAAAGGCGGAACGTGCACTCCAGCACGAACTCGGCGATCCAATGTCGAGTTACATCGATGCGGGCTACCTGGCAGGGCGCGAGGGTCTGTTTGCAGGCGAGAAGCTGTTTCTCGACCTCAAACGGATGGATCTTGCCTACCAGGAGCTAAACCAGCGCGAGTACGAGCTTACGAAGCACGTGAGCCTTCTTCAGTTTGCGCCCGAAGCCGTCGTTGCTCTTCGCGCGACTGGGAAGTGCCAAAGGATGCTTCTGCCTGAAGCGCTCTTCGACATGGACGGACCCGGTCACTACTTCCGAAGGATCAAGACCGTTTCGGTGAGCGTACCCGGCGTCACGGGTCCGTACGCAAGCATCGGCTGCAGGCTCACGCTCCTCCAGAGCGCAATCCGCCGAACTTCGGTCGGCGACGGTGACTACGGGGACGGACCGTTCAGCACCTACTACGGCGGTATCCAGTCCATCGTGACGAGCTCTAGCCAGAATGACAGCGGCATGTTCGAAACCAATCTCCGCGACGAGCGGTACCTTCCGTTCGAGGGGTCGGGAGTCATCAGCACGTGGAGCATTGAGTTGCTCACGGCAGTGCCGCAATTCGACCTCGATACGATCGCCGACGTAGTCCTCCACATCCGATACACGGCCCGCGAAGGAGGCGATTTGCTCAGGAAGCGTGCCGTTGACAATCTGAAGAGTCTCATTGCCGAGGCGAACGCAGCAGGGTCGGCGCGACTCTTTTCGGTTCGCCATGAGTTTCCCAACGAGTGGGCTAAGTTCAAGCAGGTGCAGGTCAGCGGCCCCACGAGCCACGCGGAGCTGTCATTCGACCTGCTCGAGGAGCACTACCCGCTCTGGAGCCGCGGAAACCTCGAAGAAGTCCATCGCATCGATCTGTATGCAAGGACGATGAAGACGGTGAAGGTCAAGGGACCGAATGGCGCCGATGAAGACACGCTGGGCCCTCCGCCGCTCGGTAACCTACTGGTTGGCCAGCTCACAAAGGTGCCTTTGCCGAAGCCAACGGGCCACGTGACCTGGTTACTTAGCGACAACTCGATGTCGGATTTATTTTTCGTCGTTACCTGGGGCAAGGCGAAGTGACGGCCGCTCCATGAAACAGAGCAGATCTGATGCCGCAGGACGATAAGGCTGCTGATGGTGAGCGCGCGGGAGGAGGCGCGCAGCACGCGGCCGTGAGTTCTCCCGCGCCAACAACTGCCGGCGCAGCCCCGGCGAAGGGCGGCGATGACAGGCGAGCTGGGCTACTTCCGACGCTTTCGTTGCCCAAAGGCGGCGGCGCCCTTTCCGGAATCGGCGAGAAGTTCTCGACCCACGCCGCCACCGGCACCGGCTCGTTGAGCGTTCCCATCGCGACGGCGAAGGGGCGTGCCGGCTTCGAGCTCGGCCTCGAACTCGGTTACGACTCGGGCGCTGGCAGTGGTCCGTTCGGCATCGGTTGGCACCTCTCGACCCCTACGGTGACGCGAAAGACCGATAGGGGCTTGCCGCGTTATCTTGACGACGTCTTCGTCCTTTCTGGCGCAGAGGACTTGGTGCCGGTCTGGGTGAAGGAGATCGAACGCGGCGACTATCGGGTCCAGCGCTACCGACCGCGGACCGAAGGGTTGTTCGCTCGCATCGAGCGATGGACGGACCGCGCCACCGGGGATGCATACTGGCGCGCGACCACCCGCGACAACGTCCTCAACGTCTACGGTAGGAGCCCTGAAGCCCGCGTTGCAGATCCCGAGCATCCTGAACACGTCTTCTCGTGGTTGCTCGAGGAGACGCGCGACGACCGCGGGAACATCGCGCGCTACACGTACAAGCCCGAGGATGGGGCTGGAGTCGACCCGGGCAAAGCGAGCGAGTCGAACCGCTTCGAGACCCGCCAAGATGGTTCTCGCTCATTTCGCGCGAGCGCGCAACGCTACTTAAAGCGCATCCAGTATGGCAACCGGTCGCCGCTCGTCGATCGCAACGCCCCAGCTCCGACCGGCGATGACGACTACCTCTTCGAGGTCGTCTTCGACTACGGCGAGCACGACGACGCGACCCCAACGCCCGCCAATGTGCGGCCGTGGCCCGTCCGCAAAGATCCCTTCTCGAGCTTCCGGGCAACCTTCGAGGTGCGGACCTATCGGCTCTGTCGCCGCGTTCTCATGTTCCATCGCTTCGCCGAGCTGGGGCCGACGCCGTGCCTCGTGCGCTCCACCGACTTCACCTACGACGAGGGCCCCGTCGTCACGTACCTCACTGCAGCGACGCAGGTAGGTTACAAGCGTGCACCCGGTGCGAGTGCCTACGAGCGCGCGAGCTTGCCGCCCCTTGATCTCGGGTATGCAAAGCCAGTCGTTCATGACGAGCTTCGCCCCATTGACCCGGTGAGCCTCGAGGGCATTCGAAGGGGCGTCGACGGAGCGGCGGCCCAATGGCTCGACCTCGACGGCGAGGGGATCCCGGGCGTCCTCCTTCCCACCGACCGGGCCTGGTTCTACAAACCGAACCTCGGCGAGGGCAAGCTCGCTCCGCCAGCGCTGCTTCGCTCCTTGCCCGCACCCGCCGAGCTCCAAGGAGGCGCGCAACAACTCGTCGATCTCGGACGCGATGGCAACCTCGACCTCGTCCAATACTCGCCCCCCCTCTCGGGCTACTTCGAGCGCACGCAAGAGGGTGGCTGGGCGCCGTTCGTCGCGCTCCGGAACCTTCCCAACATCGACTGGCACGATTCGAATCTCCGTTTCATCGACCTCGACGGAGACGGGTTTCCCGACGTGTTCATCACCGAGCACGAGGCGTTCGTCTGGTATCGCTCGCGGGCCAAGGAAGGCTTCGAGCCGGCCGCCTTCGTGCCGAAGCCAAGGGACGAGCTAAAGGGCGCAGCCGTCGTCTTCGCGGATGGGACCGAGACCATTCAGCTCGCCGACATGAGCGGCGATGGGCTCGTGGACATTGTGCGGGTTCGAAACGGCGAAGTCTGCTACTGGCCAAACCTCGGCTATGGACGCTTCGGGCGCAAGGTGACGCTTGAGCGGAGCCCGTGCTTCGATTCGCCAGATCAGTTCGATCCGAAGCGCGTTCGTTTTGCGGACATCGACGGCTCGGGGACGAGCGACATCGTCTACCTCGGGCGCGATGGTGTGCGTCTCTATTTCAATGAGGCTGGCAACGGCCTCTCGGCGCCGACGAGGCTCGCCTCTCTTCCTCCCATCGACTCACTCTCGAATCTGAGCGTCGTCGACCTCCTTGGTCAAGGCACCACGTGCCTCGTCTGGTCGCCTCCGCTCCTCGGAAACCAGACGCGGCCGCTCGCCTATGTCGACCTCATGGGCGGTAAGAAGCCGCACCTTCTCGAGTCGGCGGTGAACAACTTCGGCGCCGAGACGCGCATCGCGTATGCCGCATCGACGAAGTTCTATCTGCAGGACAAAGCCGCCGGGAGACCCTGGCTCACGCGCCTTGCCTTCCCAGTGCACGTCATCGAGCGCGTCGAACACTACGACCACGTCGCCAAATCGAAGCTGGTTACGACCTTCGCCTACCACCACGGCTTTTACGACGGCTACGAGCGCGAGTTCCGCGGCTTTGCTTGCGTGGAGCAGTGGGATGCCGAGTCGTTTAGCAACGAGAAAGGCAAGGGACTCTTCTCCGAGCTCCCGCACATCGCCGACGACGACGATCTTCACCTTCCGCCAGTGCGCACGGTCACCTGGTTTCACACGGGCGCTTGGCTCGAGCGAGAGCGACTCGAGTTCGCCCTGACCAAGGAGTACTACGGTCACGATTCGGCGACCCAAGATCTGCGCGCGGCCGAGTTTTTCCTTCCACACACTGTTTTCGAGCTGGGCCACGTCGCGAACGGCAATCCCGAGCGGCTCTCGATCCGCGAGGAACAGGAAGCAACCCGCGCGCTGCGCGGGCAGATCCTACGCCAGGAGATCTACGCCGAGGACGGAACCGAGGCCGCCAGGCACCCCTACTCGGTGTCCGAGCGCAACTACCAAGTGCGCCGCATCCAGCGCGTCGTCGGCGACCGCCACGGGGTGTTTTTCACGCATCCGCTTCACACGATCAACCTGCGCTACGAGCGGAACCCGAACGACCCTCGAATCGAGCATGAGCTAGTGCTGAAGGTCGACGACTTTGGAAACATCGAGCGCTCGGCGGCCATCGCCTATCCGCGCCGCAAAGACCGACTTGCACAAGAAGAGACGGCTTCGTCCCAGTCGCTCGGGGAGCAAGATCGAATCTGGGCAACGCTCGCCGAACGCTCGTTCGCCAATCGCGCCGATGAGAAGGATTGGCATCGCGTCGGGGTTCCGGTCGAGACCGCCAAGAGTGAGCTCGTGGCACTCAAGGCGCCAGCGCGCGGCATTCTCTCCGCCGATGACCTCAGGGCTGCCGAGGCTCACCTCTTAGAGCGTCAGCGCATTTTCTACTATCGCGAGTACTCGGATCTCGCTGGCTACCGTGCGGATGCTCTCGGACCCCTCGTGCTCGGGGAAATCACCGAGCGCGCCTTGCCGCACCAGACCTACCGGCAAGCCTTCGCGCCCGAACTTCTCGCAATCTACGGCGACCGCATCACCAACGCAGTGCTCGAGGAGGCGCGCTACGTTCAGCAGGACGGCGCGTGGTGGGCGCCATCGGGGCGGGCGATCTTCGATTCTCACCAGTTCTATGTCCCCGTCGAGGCGATCGACCCGTTTGGGCAGCATCATTTCATCCGCTACGACGGATATTCAGTCCTTGTTGTCGAGACCGAAGATCCGCTGCAAAACCGAACCAGCGTGGGCAACGACTATCGCGTGCTTCAACCGCGGCTTCTCACGGATCCAAACCGCAATGGGAGCGAAGTCGAATTCGACGCGCTCGGAATGTTGGTGAAGACCGCGCTCATGGCGAAGGAGGGCGCCGGCGAGGGCGACACGCTCGACGATCCAACTACGAAACTCGAATACGATCTCCACCGGTGGAAGAGGGACGGAAGACCCGCATTCGTCCACACGGTCGCCCGCGAGCGGCACGGCACAGCCAATCCGCGGTGGCAGGAGAGCTACAGCTACTCGGACGGCTCGGGTCGCGAGGTGATGAAGAAGGTCCAGGCCGAGTCCGGCCCTGTGCCCATTCTCGACAGCGATGGGCACCTGGTTCGGAACGTCGATGGTTCGCCGAAGATGGAAGCCGCCAAGAATCGCTGGGTCGGCACCGGCCGGACGGTCTTCGACAACAAGAGCAACCCGGTCAAGAAGTACGAGCCGTTCTTCTCGAGCACGTTGGCTTACGAAGACGAGAAGGATCTCGTCGAATGGGGCGTGACGCCAATTCTCCGCTACGACCCGCTCGGTCGTCTCGTTCGCACCGACCAGCCGAACGGAACCCATTCGCTCGTCGTCTTCGACGCGTGGAAGCAAGAGTCCTGGGACGAAAACGATGCAGTCATAGGAACGCCCTGGCTTGCGAAGAAACAGGCTGGCACGCCCGCAGAGACGCGGTGCGCGCGCCTTACAGTCAAGCACGCGAACACGCCGACAGTCTCGCATCTCGATCCACTCGGCCGCGTTTTTCTCAAGATCGCGGACAATGGCGTTGACAACAATACCGGGGAGCTTCAGAGGTACCCGACTCGAATCGAGCTCGACGTGCAGGGCAATCAGCGGTCGATCACCGATGCACGCGGCGTTGTCACACTCAGACAAGACTTTGATCTCCTCAAGCGCAAGGCGCACGCGGTGAGCGCAGACGCTGGTGAGTCGCACACGCTTCTTGACGTTGGCGACAAACCCATGCGCGCCTGGGATCCACGAGGTTATGTCGTTCGTCGCGCCTACGACCTGCTCCAGCGCCCGAGTCACGTTTACGTCCGCAAGGACGCTGGCGCTGAGCAGCTAGTCGAGCGTACTGTTTATGGTGAGATCCACCGCGACGCGGAAGACCGAAACCTTCGCACACGGGTCTATCAAGCCTACGACGGCGCCGGCGTACTCACGAGCGCGCAATACGATTTCAAGGGCAACCGCACGAAGAGCGTTCGTCGGCTTGTGCGGAACTATAAGAGTGCTCCAGATTGGAAGTTGCTCGACGCGCTCACGTCCATCACAGAGATTGAGAGCACGGCGAAGCCTCTGCTCAACAGCGAGACGTTCGCTATCTTGACGAGCTTCGATGCGCTGAATCGCCTGAACTCGCGAACCACGCCCGACGGCAGCGAGACCACGCCGACGTACAACGAGGCGAACCTCCTCGAGACGATTCAGGCTCAAATCGGGGGCAAAGTGACGACCTTCGTCACGAACATCGACTACAACGCACGCGGTCAGCGCGAGCTCGTCGAATACGGCAACGGAACGAAGACGCGCTACGAGTACGACGAAGAGACCTTTCGACTTGTCCACCAGGTGACCGAGCGGGTCTCCGATAGAGCCCGGCTACAAGATCTGGCGTACGAGCACGACCCGGTCGGCAACATCGTAGCGATTGCCGACGCTGTCTCCTACGGCAACTCGAACGTCCGCGCCGATAACCTCTACGAATACGACCCGATCTACCAGCTCGTAGTCGCGCAGGGCCGCGAGCATCCAGGGCAGCAGCCTACAGACGAAGAGGCCACTCGATACGATCTGCCTGCCGCGGCCCACCCCAACGATTGGCAGGCGCTGCAAAGATATATAGAGACCTACGCCTACGATCCCGTCGGGAACATCACCACGATGGGGCACGGAACTTGGACGCGCCTCTACGCGTACGCCTCCGATTCTAATCGCCTGCTGAAAACCAGCGCGCCGGGGGACGCGCTCGGGACACTGTCCGCGACCTACGACTACGACCTCGTCGGGAACATGGTGCGCATGCCGCATCTCCCCGAGATGCGGTGGGACCATGCGAATCGCCTGCAGTCGGTGAACAAGCAAGTACAGAACGGCCGTGGCCCGGCGAATGAGATCTACTTCGCCTTCGACGCTTCAGGTGAGCGGGTGCGCAAGGTCTACGAGCACAGCGGGCTCGTTGAGGAGCGTATCTACCTCGGCAGTTACGAGGTCTATCGGAAGGGCAACGTTGGCGCGACGCAACCCGATGTAGCCAGGCAGACGTTGCACGTTATGGACGATCGCCGTCGAGTGGCAATGGTCGAGACCAAGACGGCCGACACGAGTGTCCCCGCGTCTGTGCCCATGACGCGCCAGCGCTTTCAGCTCGAGAATCATCTTGGCTCGTCGGCCATGGATCTCGACGACAGCAGCAAGGTCATCACTTACGAGGAGTATTTTCCGTACGGATGCACTGCTTTTCACGCGAACGATTCCACGTTCGAGGTGAGCACGAAGCGGTATCGATACACCGGCAAGGAGCGGGATGAGGAAACGGGACTCTATTACTACGGAGCGCGGTATTACGCGGCGTGGCTAGGGAGGTGGACGAGCGCGGATCCGGGCGGCATGGTCGATGGGATCAACCAATTCAGCTATGCGCGGGCCAGTCCGGTGCAGAGGTTCGATCCAGATGGTCGCCAAACAGAGCGCGTCCTGCCGGAATTCTCAGGCGACAAGCCTCAGGAGTTCACGTATTCTGCTGGCGGCCGAAAGATTAAAGGCTTCTATATTCCAGGTGTTCACGCGGCGGACTCGAACCAACCCAAGGCCCTAGTCTTTGGCGGCCTCCATGGATCAGAGCATGCAGCGGTGGAAGTCGGCGAGCGGCTGGCCAAAGAGCTGACAACAGAGGGCGCGGCGAAGCCCGAATTCACCACCATCATCATTCCCGACATTTTTGGAGGGGGGATCAAAGGGCGTAAGGTCCAAGGGAAGGACACCAATCGCTACCAACCGAGTATCGGTAAATCGATCGACGAAACCAATCCTAAAGATGCGACTGGTAAGCCTATCCCGCCCGAGATCATCGCGATCGACAGAATTCAGGAGGAATTCCAGGCCGAGCGTGTCGCACAACTCCACGGGATCAAGGTGAAGGAAGGTAAACCGAATCAGCCGAGCATTACATCCGATCCGCGCCTGGACCGGCCGGAGGACCTAAAGTTGGCGATCGACATGGCGCAAGAGGCGCAGAATCAGGGCGCGCGCGTTCCAGGCAACCGCCTGGGCACAACATCACAAACCGCGATTTACCCTACAAACGAACCGGGCGTCGTTCACGACCCTGGCGTAACGTTCGGCATGTACCACTCCGAGCCCACCAGTGCACGACCCGCAGCCAACGTCATTAACATCGAAACATTCAACAACGAACGAAGCCGCCGGCCGGGCGATGCAAGGTTCAAAGAGCTTGGCGCGCTCGTAAATGTCCTTAAGAACGTCTTCCTCAAACGCCCCTGACGTGGGTGGTTCCAAATAGAAATTTCGGAGCCGCAGTTGCATACGGCGCGCGTGTTCCGATCGTGTCCGACTGCCCGACGGACATCCTCAACGAACTCGAACCCTAAGGGTTCCGCAACCGTGGGCACCCTGGATCAGCGAGGAAGAGCAGGATCCATCCATATGTCTGCTTCTGCGCTCGTGTGGAACTGTGGAACGGAGGGTGCGCTCCATCGGTGGTCGCCGCGCGCTCTCGTGTCGACGCTGCCGTTCCAAGTTCCAAGAGTATTTTCCTCGACGGCCACCGTGCCCGTAGCGCTCGAAAGACCCTCATTCATTGGAGATGCCTGAGCTGTTCTCGAATTTCGACATAAAGATTTGCGGTGCCAGCGTGCCAGCCGCTTGCCATGATATCGGAGCCAGCGTCATAGCTTATGACTCCCGCGCTCCGACCACGAGAAGAGATCGCATGCATGTGTCTGAGCACAGGGCCAACGGCCAAGGCGGGTTCCCGGCGAAGAGCGAGAACAAGTCGCTGTTGGCCGGAAGTCTTTGGTGATTTCGTCCCCCACCTGTCCCCCACTTTTCCCCCATTTTGGGACCATCCGGAACCACTTCTTCCTCTGAAAGATATTCCCCACTCTGGCCAAAATGTGACTGTTAATCACCATGTCCGTATCCGTTCATCGAGCACCGTCGGTACGGCTGGAGATCGCTGCGCTATCCGTAGCGGATGCCACGAATCTCACGGGAAGAATGGGCGAAGCGGATCGAGCGGTGGATTGATAGCGGGCTGACTGGCGCGGAGTTCGC
>WNEZ01000411.1_pt1 | contig 34686 bp, 42 predicted proteins | sample 5400521 | NCBI WGS metagenome assembly WNEZ01 (sample SAMN13153339, study PRJNA577476) | soil metagenome | isolation source: 120 cm saprolite under Douglas fir tree site 2 hole 1 replicate 1 | place: USA:California | collected 2015-04-18 | reverse complement strand
CGCGCGCGCAATTCGTTCCCTCGCGCGACCGATGATTTAAAAGGGAAGGGCGCGCTCGAGCGATGCCGCGCGCGCCAATCGCGTGAGGTCGGCGACGGTGTCGTCCGGCAGCGTGATGCCGCTCTGGCGGTTGGCGCGGTCGTTCTCCGCCTCGATCTCGCCGGGATAGAAGACGCGCGCGAAGCCCGGAGCCAGCGGCGCGCTCCTGATCGTCGCGATGAGCTGCTCCATGCGCGCGCCGAATTCCGCCACGGGCATGAAGCGCGCGACGTCGAGCGCGATCATCAGATGGCCGCAGCCGCTGCGCCGCTTGGTCTGATAGGGGCCGTGAACGTCGGTGGCGAAGCCACTGCCGCTGAGCACGCCCGACAGCACGTCCATCATCGCGGAAATGGCATAGCCCTTGTGCTCGCCCATCGGCAGGATGATGCCGGCGATCGCCGCCGCCGCGTCGGTGGTGGGAGCGCCGGCGGCGTCGATCGCCCAGCCCGGCGGGATGGGCTCGCCGCGCTGGCGCGCCAGGTAGACCTTGCCGCGCGCCACCACCGTGTTGGCGATGTCGAGGACCATCGGGGCGTGCCGCCCGGCGGGCGCGGCCAGCGACCAAGGATTGTTGCCGATCCGTTTCTCGCGCGCGCCCCACGGCGCCATGGCCGGGCTGGCATTGGTGGTGAGGAGCGCGATGCAGCCCTCGGCCGGGGCCCGGCGCGAGAAATAGCCGGCGGTGCCGAAATGGTTGGAGTTGCGCACGGCGACGGCGGCGATGCCGTGCGCCTTGGCGCGGGCGATCGCCTCCTGCGCGGCCGCGGCGGCGAGCACCTGGCCGATGCCGTCATGCCCGTCGATGACGGCGATCGTGCCGGCATCGATCACGCGCTCGGGGCGTGTCACGGCGCGCATGACACCGGCCTCGATGCGCGCCACATACCAACCGAGGCGCAGCACGCCATGCGACTGGTGGCCCCACAGATCGGCCTGGACGAGGCTGTCGGCGAACAGCGCCGCGTCGGCCTGCGGCACGCCGCTCTCGGCCAGGACGGCGGCGGCGAAATCGCGCAACCGGCCGTGGGCGACGGTCACCGGCATGAGCGTGCTCCCGAGGTCCCGGGTGGCCGCCGCGGACGCACGCCGAACCGTTGCCGGCGCTGACCATCCTCGCCGGCAGAAATGTCCAGGCTCATCCTGACGCCGGATCGTCGTCGGCCTGCCGTCCGCCGGCTACTTGCCCGTCAGAATCCACCTGAGCCACATGGCGTGGTTCAGCTTCGTCGCGCCGTTCTGGCGGCAGATGCGCATATAGATGTGGAAGCGCTCCTTCATGGGCTTTCCCTCCCCGGTGCCCGCGTCTTTGCGGCGGGCATCCGCCGCCATCATAAGCCCGGGATGCCTCCCGCAGGCAAGTGCCGACCGCCGGCCCTGTGACGGCCGCTGGCACGGCGCGCTCGGAGACGGTAGTACCTGCGCCGGCACATGAAATCACAAGTTGACAGGCGCCGGAGCGAAGATAGATGCTTCTTCATGAAACCCCGAATTCAGCGCCCGGATCTTGGATTTTGCCAAGGGGGAGCGGGGAAGGGGGCAAACCGGCTTGTGAGCTTGTGCCGCCGAAGCCACGCGCTGTTCGCGTCTGACATCCGCCGCCGTCCAGCGCCGGTTGTCTCGCGCGAGCGGCCGGAGCGCTCCGGAAACTTGCGGCCTCGCGATCAGGACCAAGCAGCACGGGAGGAACAAGATGCACTTTTGCAGGCTGTGCTCGTCCGTCATTGCCGCGGCGATGGCGCTCGCCTTCGGCGGCATCGCCACGGCGCCCTCTGCCGAGGCGCGCACCACGCAGATCATCATCTCGCGGGTCGAATCGCCGACCTTCAGTGGCGCGTCCTTCGGCGCGGTCGGACAGTTCGAGAAGCTGGTCGGCACCGCCTATGGCGAGCTTGACCCGCGCGATCCGCACAACCGCATCATCCAGGATTTGACCCTCGCCCCGCGCAACGCCAAGGGCATGGTCGAGTACGCGATGGACGTCTACATCATCAAGCCCGTCAACATGAAGGCGGGCAACCAGACCATGCTCTACGACGTGGTCAACCGCGGCAACAAGATCGCGTTGGGCGCCTTCAACATCGGCTCCGTCGGCGGCAACGAACCGACCAGTGCCGGCGACGGATTCTTGCAGAGCCACGGCTTCACCCTGGTGTGGAGCGGCTGGCAGGGCGACGTGCTGCCCGGCAACAATCGCATGGCGATCAACGTGCCGGTGGTTACCAACCCGGACGGCTCCCCCATCACCGCCCGCATCCGCACCGAATATGTGCTGAGCGCGCCAGCCACCACGCAGAACCTCAGCAGCGGCTGGTTCAGCGGCGCCACGCATGCGAGCTACGAGACGGTCAGCCTGAACAACGCCGGCGCGACCCTGACGCAGCGGGTGCGCGAGAGCGATCCGCGCCAGCCCATCGCCAACAGCCAGTGGGCGTTCGCCGACTGCTCGACGACGCCGTTCCCCGGCGTGCCCAGCACCACGAAAATCTGCCTCAATGGCGGCTTCGACACCAACCACATCTACGAGCTGCTCTACACCGCCAAGAACCCGACGGTGCTCGGCATCGGCTTCGCCGCGTCGCGCGACCTCGTGGCCTTCCTGCGGCACGCGCGCAAGGACGACGCCGGACGCGCCAACCCGCTCGCTCGCGGCATCGACTGGACGCTCGTGCATGGCAGCTCGCAGAGCGGGCGCTGGGTGCGCACCTTCATCGACCTCGGCTTCAACGAGAGCGAGGATGGCCGGCAGATCTTCGACGGCGCCAACCCACACATCTCGCCGCTCCGGCTGCCCCTCAACGTCCGCTTCGGCCAGCCGGGCCGGGGACCGATCCAGCATGAGGACCATCTTTTCCCGGCCGGCCAGGCGCCCTACACCTGGAGCGAGTCACGCGACCCGATCTCGGGCACCCGTGGCGGCATCCTCGAGCGTTGCGAGGATTCGGAGACCTGCCCCAAGATCATCCAGACCGTCAGCTCGACCGAATTCTGGGGCGGCCGGATGGCGCAGGACATCGTCGATCCCTCGGGGCATCACGATGTGAAGATCCCGCACAATGTGCACATCTACCACCTCGCGGGAACGCAGCACGCGCCGGCGGCGACACCGGTGCTGAGCGTGTGCCAGCAGCTCAACAACCCCAATCCGCAGGCGCAGGCCCTGCGCGCGCTCCTGCTGCACCTGCGCGCCTGGGTGGTCGACGGCATCAGGCCGCCGCCGAGCCGGTACGCCAACCTGCATGACCGGACGCTGGTGCCGCCCGACCAGACGAGCGTCGGCTGGCCCAACATCCCCGGCGTGAACTACACCGGCATCGTCAATCCCGCCCAGCTCGTCGAGTATGGCTCGGGCTTCGATGCCGATGACGAGAGCGGCATCCTCACCGAGCCGCCGGTGCTGCCCGGCCCGACCTACGCCATTCTCGTGCCCAAGGTCGATCCCGACGGCAACGAGGTCGACGGCATCCGCTCGGTGGCGATCCAGGCGCCGATCGCGACCTACACCGGATGGAACCTCCGCCGCGCCGGGTTCTCCGAGGGCGAGACGTGCCCGCTCGCCGGCATGTTCCTGCCGTTTGCCACCACCAAGGCGCAGCGCCTGGCGAGCGGCGACCCGCGGCTCTCGCTCGAGGAGCGCTACGGGACCCACGCCGGCTACGTCGCCGCGGTTCAGGCGGCGGCGAACCGGCTGGTGGCCGATGGCTTCCTCCTGCCGGATGACGCCGCGACCCTGGTGCAGCAGGCCCAGGCGAGCAGCGTGCTGCAGTAGCCGAACGCCGCGCACGCGGCCGGCCTGGGCCGGCCGGCGGCGGAAGACGGGGCGCGTGTTTGTCGCGCACGCGCCCCTTTCTGCACCTTCGGGCGGCGATTCACGACGCTGAAACTTCTCCCCGGTTAGGCTGGCGGCGAGCGTTCCCCACCGAGACGGCATCCGCCTTTACCGCAGCGTCGATGAGCCAAACCGTGCCTCCTTTCGCCCTCGAGATCCGCGGCCTCACCAAGCGCTTCGACCGGCCCGCCGTGGACGGGCTCGACCTGCGCATCGATGCCGGCGAGTTCTATACGCTGCTCGGCCCCAACGGCGCCGGCAAGACGACCACCTTGCGCATGGTGGCGGGGCTGCTCCGGCCCGACAGCGGCGCGATCGCCGTATTCGGCATCGATGCGCTGGCCGAGGCGACGGCGGCGAAACAGATCATGGCGTGGCTCTCCGACGAGCCGATGATCTACGACAAGCTGACGCCCTTCGAGTATCTCGAATTCGTCGCCGGCTTGTGGGGCGTCGACGCCGCGCCCGCCGAGGCGCGCGCGCGCGACCTTATCGACTGGCTCGGCCTCGGCCCGCACGGCCATGAACGCTGTGAGGCGTTCTCCAAGGGCATGCGGCAGAAGGTGGCGCTCGCCGGCGCGCTGGTGCACGAGCCCAGGCTGATCATCCTCGACGAGCCGCTGACCGGGCTCGACGCCGGCTCGGCGCGCCAGGTCAAGACCGTGCTGCGCGAGCGCGTGCGCGCCGGCTGCACCGTCATCATGACCACGCATATCCTCGAAGTCGCCGAGCGCATGGCCGACCGCATCGGCGTCATCGCCGGCGGCCGTCTCATCGCCCAGGGCACGCTCGAGGAGCTGCGCCGCCAAGCCGGCAAGAGCGGCACCAGCCTCGAGGACACCTTCCTCACTTTGGTGGCGCAGGAACCGGTCCCCGCGTGACGTTCTCCGTAGCCATCGCAATGTCTTCGTCATGCCCGGGCTTGTCCGGCTTATCCCGGGCATCCACGCCTTTGCTTGCCCTGTGCGGGCTCCCGCGGTTGCAAGGGCAGCCGCTGACGCCCGCCGGCGATCGCGCTGCGCGCGACGCCACATGACCCGGTCCGGCTCATTGGCGTGGTTCGCGCGGCACGAGCTGCGCCTGGCGTGGCGCGACTGGGTCTACATGCTGACGGCGGGCGAGCGTCGGCGCAAGCGCACCGTCGTCATCGCCCTCGTCATCTTCGCCCTCTTCATGCATCTGCTCGCCTATGCCACGGTCGCCGCCTATGCCGGCGCCGCGCGCGACCCCGACAAGCTGACCTTGGTCGTCGTCACCGGCAGCGCGCTCTTGTCCTGGGCGCTCATGCTGTCGCAGGCGATGGAATCGGTGACGCGCGCCTTCTACGCGCGCGCCGATCTCGACCTCATCCTGTCCTCGCCGGTCAGCGCGCGGCGGCTCTTTGCCGTGCGCATCGCCGCCATGGCGCTCGCCATCGCCCTCATGGGCACGTTCCTCGCCGCGCCTTTCATCGACGTGCTGGCGGCGCTCGGCGGCTGGCGCTGGCTCGGCGCCTATGGCGTGGTCGGGGCCATGGGCATCACCGCCGCCGCGCTCGCGGTCGCGCTCACCGTGGCGCTCTTCCGCACCATCGGTCCGCGGCGCACGCGCCTCATCGCCCAGATCGTCGCCGCGGTGATCGGCGCCGCCTTTGTCATCGGCCTGCAGGTCGCGGCGATTCTCTCCTACGGCACGCTGTCGCGCATCGCAATCCTGCAATCGGCGACGGTGGTGGCGCACGCGCCCGATGGCGGCAGCATCCTGTGGTGGCCGGCGCGCGCGGCGCTCGGCGACGGCGCGGATCTCGCCGCGGTCGGCGCCGTCAGCCTCGCGCTGCTCGCCGCCGCGATCGCCGTCTTCGCGCCGCGCTTCGGCGAGCATGCCATCGCCGCCGCCGGCGTCGCCGCCACCGTCACGCGCCAGCGCTCGCGCGGCGGCTTCCGCCGCGCCTCGCCGCGCCGGGCGCTGCGGCGCAAGGAATGGACGCTGCTGCGCCGCGACCCCTGGCTCCTGTCGCAGACGCTGATGCAGCTGCTCTACCTGCTGCCGCCGGCGCTCCTGCTGTGGCGCAGCTTCGGCCAGGGCACGCATTCGCTGGCGCTGCTGGTTCCGGTTCTCGTGATGGCCGCCGGCCAGCTCGCGGGCGGCCTCGCCTGGCTCGCCATATCCGGCGAGGACGCGCCCGACCTCGTCTCGTCGGCGCCGGTCGGCGCGCGCGACCTGCTGCGCGCCAAGATCGAGGCCGTGATGGGCGGCATCGCCGTCGTCTTCGTGCCCTTCGCTCTCGCGCTGGCGCTGATCTCGCCCTTTGACGCGCTGGTCGCGGCGCTGTGCGTCGCCGCCGCGGCGGCGTCGGCCACGGCGATCCAGCTCTGGTTCCGCGCCCAGGCCCGGCGCAGCCATTTCCGCCGCCGCCAGACCTCGTCGCGCGTCGCCACCTTCGCCGAGGCCTTCTCCTCGATCGCCTGGGCGGCGACCGGCGCGCTGGCGGCGTCCGGCACCTGGTTCGCGGTTCTGCCCGGACTGTTCGCGATCGGCGTGCTCGCCTTCGCGCGGGTGATCAGCCCGGCCAGGGCGCAGCCGCGACCATGAACGGTATGTTCGCTTTAGCGGGGGCCTTTGCTGTCGCCGGAGCGTTCGCGCTCTCTGCGGCGATCAATGCCATTCGCTGGGGCGATCGAGCACGCTCTCGCCGTCTGCTGGTGATCGGCTTCCCACTCGCCGTCGCGAGCTGCGCCGTGTTGTGGCTGGCTGTCCAACACCCAAACACCAACTTTCGCGGCAATCAAGGTTTCGGCCCCGATTGGGAGTGCGACATCCTCGGCAAAGGCGGCGCGCAAGTCTGCTTTCGCGACGCACCGAACCGCACGAGCAAGCCATCGGCGGCCCCAAACTAACTCCGGCGGGCAAGGATCTTCAATCCCGCTTCGCCGGCAGGGTGTTCGCCCGCCGCCGCCGATAGGCGTGGATCATCATCACGATCGGACCAAGCAGAAGGGTGGCGAGGCTCGCCGCCGGGAGCCACGGCTCAAGCCAGGGCGGCGGCTCGCTCGCCATCAGCGGCAAGAGGGCTTGGATCCCGGCGGCTATGCCGACGGCCAAGGCCGCGGTCACGAGCAGCGCAAGGACAAGGCTGACAGGCCAGTGCAGGCTCATGGACGTACGCTAGGCCGCGAACGTTAATTATCAAATCGCACCGGCAGCAGAAGCGCCGGCCGTCGACCGCCGCGCCCCGCCGATCGCGCCGACCGCCGCGGCGTGTTATCGTTTGCCGGCGGTTCCTGGTCCTTGCGGGGGGAGGAGACCATGCGGCTGACGGCCGAGCAGCGGGCGCGCTATGAGCGCGACGGCTTCCTGATCTTCGACGCGCTGTTCTCGAACGACGAGATCGAGATCCTTCGCCGCGAAGTCGCGCGCGTCGCCATGGTCGAGACCGACGCCGTGGTGCGCGAAGGCGAAGCGCGCGCGCCGAAATCGCTGTTCCGCCTGCATGAGAGCGACGGCCCGACCGCGTCGCCGATGTTTCGCGCGGCGTGCCGGCTGCCGCGCACCCTCGGCGTGGCGCAGCAGCTGCTCGGCGACGCGGATCTCTATCTCCACCACTCCAAGGTCAATGTGAAGACGGCGATCGAGGGCTCGGTCTGGCCGTGGCACCAGGATTACGGCTCGTGGCTGCGCGACGGCATCGCCGCGCCCACCATGGCGACCTTCATGATCGCGCTCGACGACGCGACCGAGTTCAACGGCGGCCTGTATTTTTTGCCGGGGAGCCACCGCTGGGGCCGCGCCGACCCGTATTTCGACACCTCGACCGCCTACAAGCTCTGGGCGGTGCCGCCGGGCCGGCTGCGCGAGATGATGGCGGTCTGCGCGCCGCCGGTCGCCGTCACCGGCAGGGCGGGCATGGCCGCGATCTTCCATTGCAACCTCATGCACGCCTCGGGCCACAACCTCTCGGCGCAGGACCGCTGGCAGGCCTATTTCTGCTACAACACCGTCGCCAACCGGCCGCGCGACGTCGCGAGCCCGCGCCCGGACTATGTCCGCTCGCGCAACTGGACGCCGCTGACGCCGGTGCCCGACGACGCCGTGCGCGCAGCCGCGGCGATGTTCGCTTAGGTCCGCCGCCGCCGCCCTCAAGCGGGCGATGGCGGGCTGGCGGCGTTCAGTCGTTCCGCGATGCGCAACAGCGCGTCGGGCGCGCCGAAGCCGCCGGCCTTGGTGGCGACGAGCAGAGAGCGGCCGGCGATCTCCGCCTCGCCCCAGGGAATTGCCGGGATGACGTGGCCGCGCACGCGCAGCGCATCGACGCTCAGCGCCTCGAGCACGGCGCGTGCCGTGTCGCCGCCGATCAGCACGACCGCGCCGGCGCTCATGCGGCGCAGGCGTTCGACGGCGCGCTGCGCCAGGCGGCGTGCGACCGCGCCGGAATCGGCTTCGGGCGCGGCGGGCGGCGTCTCGATCGGCGCGTCGGGCCGCGCCCGGCGCAGATGAGCGAGCTGTTGCGCGGTGATCGCCGTGCGCGATCCGGCGACGAAGAGGGCAGGGCCGGCGGGCGCCGGCGGCGGCGCCGCCGCGGTGGCGTCGCCGAAGCGGGTTTGCGCCACCGCCTGCGCCAGCCCGGCGGCGCCGACCAGGAGCGCGTCGGCGGGCGCGGCGCGCGCGATCTCCGCGAGGTCGCCCTCCGTCGCGCAGTCCGGCATGACGCAAGGCAAGGGCGCGAGAGCCGCCCTGAGCGAGCCGGTGAAGGGCGCGGCGCCGCCGCTCGCCGCCTCGCCCAGCGGCACGCCGTGGACGAAGACCTGGCCGCCGCGGACGGTGCGGCCTTGCCGCGGCACGGCCGGCGCGATGACGATCATGCTGCTTCCCGCCGCGGCCGCGCGGATTTCCTCCACCACCGCGCCGCGCAGCGTCGAATCGATCTTCTTGAAGAGCGGCGTTCCCCGCGGCAGCGCCGCGATGCAGCGCGCGACCGCCGCGGCTGCTTTCCCGCGCGGCAGGTGGCGCGAATGGGTATCGAAGGCGACGACATCGCTCGCCGCTGCTGCTGGCGGCATCCGTGGCGCGCCGCACAGCACGAGTTGCACAGCAAGGCCGCGCTCGGCGAAGGGCGCCGCCGCATCCATCGCACCGGTCAGGTCGTCGGCGATGATGGCGAGCCTCATCGCGCCGGCTGCGCCGCGATCCTCCGCGCATAGGCGATCGCCGCCTTCATGTTGGTGTGATCGGCGATGCCCCTCCAGGCGATGTCGAAGGCGGTGCCGTGATCGACCGAGGTGCGCTCGATCGGCAGGCCCAGCGTGACGTTGACGGTGGTGTCGAAGGCGATGAGCTTCACGGGGATGTGGCCCTGATCGTGATACTGCGCCACCACGAGGTCGAACTCGCCCTTGAGCGCGCGGTGGAACACCGTGTCGCCGGGAAGCGGCCCGGTCACGGCGAAACCGCGCGCGCGCGCCTCGGCGATGGCCGGGCCGATGGTGTCGATCTCCTCCGTGCCGAAGATGCCGCCCTCGCCGGAATGCGGGTTGAGCCCGGCCACGGCGATGCGCGGCGCGGCCATGCCGAGGCGGCGCAAATGGCGGTGGCCGGCCTCGATCGCGCCCAGCACGCGCGCCAGCGTCGGCCGCCGCGTCGCCTCGGCGAGCGAGACATGCGTCGAGACATGGATGGCCGAGAGCTTCTCCGACGCCAGCAGCATGTAGCCGCTGGGCGATCCGGTGAGCGCCGCGAGCAGCCCGGTATGCCCGTCATATTCGTGCCCGGCGGCATGGAGCGCGGCCTTGTTGAGCGGCGCCGTCACGATGACGGAGACGCGCCCGCCGGTGGCGAGCGCGACCGCGCGCTCGACGGCGCGGAACGCCGCCTCGCCGCCGGCGGGCGAGATCTGCCCGTCCGCCACCGCGCCCGCGATGGGGATGTCGATGGTGGCGACGGCGCGATCGGGGTGCGGGCCCAAGCCCGGCGCGAAGACGAGGTCGGCGCCGATGAGCGCGCCGGCGCGCTGCATCGTCGCGATGTTGCCGATGACGACGGTGCCGGCGCGCTCGCCCGCGCTCATGTCGCGGAGCGCCTTGGCGACGATCTCGGGCCCGATCCCCGCAGGATCGCCGACGGTGATGGCGAGCGGCTGCATCGCCGCCAGTCTAGCCGGAAATCGCCGCGCCGGACATCGCCGGCCCGCCAAGCCGCCCGTCGCCTGCCATAGCGCCTCGGCGCGTGGCGCCTCCCTCCTTGGGGCGGGTCGGCCTGCCACTTTAAAGCAACCGCGCGGCGCGGCACTTCCCGGCGCCCCGGACCGTTTATCGGCTCTGGTGGCGGCGAGCGGGCGGTGCGCGGGCATGATCGTGACGAACGAGAGAATAGAGGCGGCGATCGGCCAGCTCGATCGCATGATCGCGGCGGCGTCGGCCCGGGCCGGGCATCCCGAGGGCGAGCCCCAGCTCGAGGCGCTGAAGGGGCGGCGCGACCGGCTCCACCTGCTGATGCTCGCGCGCCTGCTCGAGCGGCGTAAACCTGTTGTCAACCTTGACCGCTGGCGCTATGGATTCGAGGCGTCGGAGCCCGAGCGCCAGCAGCGCCAGTACCGCGGGCCGCGCTAGAGGGTGCCATGCTTCAGGAGGCCATGCGTCTGCTCGGACAGGTGATGTCCCTGCTGTTCGGCAGCAGCGGCGTGTTCATGCTGTGGGCCAGCTTCTACGTGCCCGACTGCGGTGCCTTCGCCGTGCTCTTTCTCTCCGCCGGAACGGCCATCGCCCTCACCGCCGGGTAGCCCGGGGCTAGGGCTTCGCCTGACCCGCTTCGAGGGCGGCGATGCAGCGCGCCACGAAGTGCCTGAAGAGCCCGCGCTGCACCGTCTCGGAATCGCCCTTGCGCCACAGCAGCGGCAGGATCTGTTTCGCCTCGGCATCCTCGCTCAACAGGCGTGATGCCCGATCGATCGCCGCCTCGTCGATGGCGATCACGCGGCTCTCTCTGTTGCTGCCTTCGGCCATGCATACACAGCGATGCTGGTAGGACGACGCTCAATTTATCAGGGTAGTACCCCGCCCGGGCAAACTATCGCCGGGCATTTTATCGAGCAGACGGCGGTCACTCTGCGCGCTCGACGCGATCATGCTCACATCAGGAACACGCCCTTGCCCGAGCTCTGCCGGTCGAACAGGCGGTAGGCTTCCTCGGCCTGGTCGAGTGTCCAGCGATGGGTGAAGAGGCGGTCGACATCGATCTTGCGCGCCGCGACGAAGTCGGCGCATTCGGCCTGGCCGATGCTCGAGAAGGTCCAGGACGCGACGATGGTGAGCTGCTTCCGCAACAGGTCGGTGCTGACGTCGAGCGTGACGTTGCCGCGCTCGCCGACGAAGCACACCGTGCCCCACACCTTGGCGCTCTTGACGGCGGCGAGGCGGCCGGCGTCGACGCCGGAGGTGTCGAGGGTGAGGTCGGCGCCGCCGCGCGTGAGATCCTTGATCGCGCGCACGGGATCGTCGGCGCCGGGGTTCACGACCGCGTCGGCGCCGAATTCCGTGGCGCGACCGAGCCGTTCGCTGCTCGGGTCGACGGCGATGACGCGCGCGCCCATGGCGGCGGCGAGCTGCGTCGCCGAGAGGCCGACCGGGCCCTGGCCGAAGATGGCGATGGTGTCGTTGCCGGAGAGCTTCATGCGGCGCAGCGCGCCATAGGCCGTGCCGGTGCCGCAGGCGATCGCCGCGCCGGTCGAGAAGCTGAGCGCGTCGGCGAGCGGCACCAGCGTGAAGGCGGGCACTTTGAGCCAGGGCGCGTGGCCGCCATGCGCGTTGTTGCCGTAGACCGCGATCGGCTCCTTCTGGCAGAGCTGCGACCAGCCGGAGCGGCAGTGGTTGCACGCGGTGCAGCCGCGGTAGTGATGCACCATGACGCGTGCGCCGAGGCGCGCCTGCTTCTCCGTCACGCCGGCGCCGATGGCGGCGATGATGCCGCACGGCTCGTGCCCGGCGATGATCGGGTCGGGGTTGACCGGGAGCCCGCCGACGGAGGCGCCGCCCTTGGCGCGGCGATACTGGTGGAGATCGCTGCCGCACATGCCCGAGGCCTTCATCTCCACGACGACCTCGCCCGGATCGGGCGCGGGGTCGGGAAATGGCATGAGCTCGATCTCTCTTTCGCCGAGGAAGACGACGCCGCGCATGATGGCCTCCCGATCGCGGTGCTGGAAGGCGGCCACTCTACGACGGTGCGGCGCGGCGGAGTAGGGGCGCGGGGGATGGCTTTCGAGCGGCCGGTGCCGCGATGGTTGGCGCCTTGGGCCTTGCACCCTTGCCGCGCTGCGCCCATTTACGCTATGCCGACGACGACAATTTGTCGCCGCGCTGCGGTGCATTCCTTAATGCGCTTTTAACCGGGAGCCGTTAGTCTGCGCTTGACGCTCATCGACGCAAGTCGCTTCTGTCTTGGATTGCGATCGTGAAGGCGTCGCTCCCGGCATCCGACCCATGGTTTCCTGCTCATGATTGATGGCGCCAAGGCCAGCCCTGCGATCGGGTCCGGCGATTTGCCCTCGCCGCCCGCGTGGCGCGAGATCGTCGCTCGCTACGCCAAGCCCGATGCCCGCCGCAGCATCATCCAGCTGCTCAACACCGGCCTGCCTTTCCTGGCCCTGTTCGCCGCCATGCTCTGCGGCGTCCATTACGAGATCTGGGCGACGCTCTTGCTCGCGGTACCGGCGGCCGCGCTGCTTCTGCGCTTGTTCATGTTCCAGCACGATTGCGGCCACGGCTCATTCTTCAACGCGCGCTGGGCCAATGACGGGCTGGGCCGCCTGCTCGGCGTGCTGACCCTCACGCCTTACGCCTGGTGGCATCGTACCCACGCGCTCCATCACGCGACGTCCGGCAATTTGGACCGGCGCGGGTTCGGCGATATCAACACCCTCACCGTGCGTGAGTATTTTTCGCGCTCGTTCTGGCGGCGCCTGCACTACCGCCTTTACCGGCATCCCCTGGTGCTGTTCGGTGTCGGTCCGACCTTTCATTTCCTGCTGCGACAGCGCATTCCGACGGGCCATCCGGTGCGACAGCGCGCGAACTGGACGAGCGTGCTCGGCACCAATGCCGCCATCGCCGGGCTCATCGTCGCGATGGCGCTGACGATCGGCCTGCGCTCATTCCTCGTCGCCTATCTGCCGGTGGTCGTGCTCGCCGGAACGATCGGCGTCTGGCTCTTCTACATCCAGCATCAGTTCGAGGAGACTTATTGGGATGGCGCGGCGGGCTGGAACTTCCACGCGGCGGCGCTCGAGGGCGCGTCGTTCTACGATCTGCCGCGGATCCTGCATTGGGTGACCGGCTACATCGGCTTCCACCATATCCACCACTTGTCGAGCCGGATTCCGAATTATCGGCTGCGCGACTGCTTCGCGGAGAATCCCGAGTTGCGCAAGGCGAAGCGCCTCGGCCTGATGGCGAGCGTGAGATGCGCCCGGCTGACGCTGTGGGATGAGACCTCGCGCCGATTGGTGACGTTCCGCGCCGCTCGTCAGCTTGCGCGACGTGCGAAGTAGCGCCCGACGCTCGGGCCGGTCGCTGCGAGCGGCGCTGTGGCGCGCGGGCATTCGGCCGTCCACCGACAACAACGGACCGGCCGAGCGGTCGCGGCGATCCTTACTCGCGGCGGGAGTCGGCGGCCGCGGTCTTGGTCTTGCCGCCAAAGCGCGCGCCCAATTGGGCTTCGTCCATGTACACGGCGCCGTCAGGGTTCCTGATCGCGTAGACGACGCAGCCAAGCCTGACGAAGTGGTGGGCCCGATCCAGGGCTCCGGCCTCGGTCTGCGCGCTCGCCACATTCCATCGCCCCGTCCCGGGACGGCGTTCGGTGTCCCACCAGATAGTCCAGGCCACTGCGGCTCTCCTTTCGCGGGACCGGTCGGCTCAAATTGCGTCGCGCGCCTGACGGAAGACCTGTCGCGCCTGGTCCCACACTTCGATCGCATGATGCTGCGAATTCTCGCGCAGCATCTTGAGCGCCGCCTGTTGCGCGTCGCCATCGCCGCCGCATTCGATGAGTTCGACGGCGGAGATCGAGCCGGCCTTGTTCAGCAGATAGCAGCGGTAGGCTCGCATCGTGCCACTCCTCCCTCCGCCGTGGGCGCGAGCACGGACGGTGGTCTCATGCGGACCCGTGCAAGAGCGCGTACCCCACCACCGGCGCGAGGAGGGAGATCGGCGCGCCCAGCCAAGAAGACATTCTCTCGCTCCCTTTGTCTCAGGCGGGAGCGCAAGCCTCTCTCAGCCGCCGACGCCCGTGAGGCTGCTGTCGACGATCTCTCGATGATAAGCCAAACGGCCACCGGAGGATACGCGAATTCGCGGGCGGGGAAGACCAACCTATGCATCGCCGCTGACGGATCACGTCGCCGGCCCGATCGGCGCTGCCCGCCGATAGTGATTGCTCGCGCCGCGTCGGTGGTTCAGGATACCCGCGAAAACGGGTCCCTGCGCCTCTGTGACGCGACTCGGTACCGACCGCCGCGTCGTCCGTGATGCGCCGCTTCCGAAGGGCATCCATGCCGAAGTTCGCACATTGACCGATCCACGTTTTTTTCATCGCGGCGGTCCTTTCGCTCTAAGCGACATCGCCAGGCACATCGCGGCGGAGCCGCCCGATTCGGCCAGCGCGGCGATGATGATCGATGATATCGCTCCGTTGGAAAGCGCCGGGCGCGGTCAACTGACGGTCTTCTTCGACGCTCGCTATCTGGACATGTTTCTTGCCAGCGAGGCGAGCGCGATCGTCACCAATCACGACTTGGCCCGCCACGCACCCCATCGAAGCGGCCTGCTCTTCGTGCCGCAGCCGCGCTTGGCGTATGCGCAGATCGGTCATTTGTTCTATCCGGGTTCTCCGCTCGTGCCGGGGGTCAGCGCCAGTGCCCTCGTCGACCCGAGCGCCGACATCGGTGACGGGTGCCAGATCGACGCCGGCGCCGTCATCTCGCACGGTGTCAAGATCGGCCAGCGATGCCACATCGGCTGTCACGCCGTTCTCGGTCCCGGCGTGGTCGTGGGCGATGACTGCGTCATCGGCGCGAATACGGCGATAAGCCATGCGCTGGTCGGCGACCGTGTCCACGTCGAAAGCTGTGCGACCGTCGGCAGCCAGGGTTTCGGCTTCGTCCCGGCGCCGACGGGATTGCTGCGCATGCTGCAACTGGGCCGGGTCGTGATCGAGGATGATGTCGAGATCGGCGCGAATTGCGCGATCGATCGCGGCGCCACCGGGGACACCGTCATCGGCGCCGGAACGGTGATCGATAACCTCGTGCAGATCGGCCACAATGTTCGCCTCGGGCGAAACTGCGTCTTGTGCGGCCAGGTCGGGATTGCCGGGAGCACCGAAATCGGCGACGGCGTGATGATCGGCGGCCAGTCCGCGATCAGCGACCATCTCACCATCGGCGCCGGTGCGCGCATCGCCGGCAAAAGCGGCGTGATGCGCGACGTGGCGAAAGGCGAAGCGGTGGGCGGCTATCCCGCGGTGCCCCTTCGGCAATGGCACAAGCAGAACGCCGCCCTGTTGCGGCTGTTTCGCCGCAACGCCGCCGACGCCTGACGCGCCGCGGCGCGCTTAGGGCGCGGCATCGCACAAGGCGTCTCTGGTCGTCGCGGAGCGCCGGTCTCGCGCGCGGTTCAGGGGCCGGGCCGCTGCCCTAACTGCGCGGCGGCTTGATCTCGTCCGCGATTGCCTCGTAGTGCTCGGCGAGCATGACGAGAGAGGCAGGCTTGGCGGTGTGCGCCGCCATCTCCCGACATTTCTCGGCCAATTCACGGTAGCTTTTCCTGGTCGGGTCTTCGGACATGTCCATGGCAAACCTCCTTGGCCGCCGGGAAACGCCGGGCCCCGCGAATCATCCGAAAAATCACGCCCCGCGTTGGTCGTTCGCCTGCTGCGTTAGCGTCGCCGTGCCGAAGCCGGCGCCGCCGCCGGGCGCAGGGCCTTCCGGTCGCGCGCCCGCGGTGTCAAGCTATGGTGGAAGCGGGGCGGCGATCCCATCTCCTGTCTCGGCCGCCGCCGGTCGCGGCAATGGAGGCTCACCCATGGCGTCACCGCTGAGGTCGACGATCGTCTCATCGCTCACCGCCAAGCCGCGCGCCTGGATCGACCGCCTGTGGGTCGCCGTCGCCGAGCGCGGCCGCGCCCATGTCGAAGTGCCCGAGACGACGCTGGCGCCGTTGGAGCGCGCGCGGCAATTGGCGACGGCGCTGCTGTCGGAACGCGGCGAGGCGTCGGGCGCCGCCGTGGCGCGCGAGCTGCACGCCGTGCTGGGCGACCTCGGCCATGACGAGCGGCTGGGGTTCTACCGCTTTCTCGCCGCCGGCTTCCTGCCCGACGAGGGCCGCCTGCGCGCGGCGGCCGAGGCCTACCTTGCCGGGCCCAGCCCGGAGCGCGCGGCGCAGCTCGCCGAGGCGGCCGAACCGTCGCGCCAAGAAGTGCTGCGGCGCATGAATTTGTCTCCGGGCGGCACGGCGGCGCTGGTGGGGATGCGCAAGGATGTGCTGGCCCGGCTGCGCCAGGAGCCGGCACTGAAGCCGCTCGACGGCGATCTGCGCCATCTCTTCGCATCCTGGTTCAACCGCGGCTTCCTCGATCTGCGCCGCATCGACTGGGACACGCCGGCGGCGGTTCTGGAGAAGCTCATCGAATACGAGGCGGTGCACGAGGTCGAGGGCTGGGACGATTTGCGCCGCCGGCTGGGCCCGGATCGGCGCTGCTTCGCCTTCTTCCACCCCGCGCTGCCGGGCGAGCCGCTGATCTTCGTCGAGGTGGCGCTGGTCGAGGGGCTGGCGGCGGCGGTGCAGCCCTTGCTCGCGCGCGACCGCGACGAGAAGGCGCAGCGCGAGCGCGCCGCCCGCGCGGATACGGCGATCTTCTACTCGATCTCCAACTGCCAGGAGGGGTTGCGCGGCGTCTCCTTCGGCAATTTCCTCATCAAGCAGGTGGTCGAGGAGCTCAAGGCCGAGCTGCCGCATCTCGCCCGCTTCTCGACCCTGTCGCCGGTGCCGACCTTCCGCCGCTGGCTCGAGCAGCGCGCGACGACGGAAGCGCCCGATCTGCTGCGTCCGGCGGAGAGCGCGGGTTTGCGCGCGGCCGGCGCGGCAGGGCCCGCCGCCGATCCGGCGGACCTGCTGCTGTCGCTGCTGCGGCGCGAGGATTGGTGGGAAGATCCGGAGCTGGTCGAGGCGCTGCGCCGGCCGCTGCTGCGGCTCTGCGCGCTCTATCTCACCAGCTCGGCCGGCGGCGCCGGGCCGGCCGACCCGGTGGCGCGCTTCCATCTCGGCAACGGCGCCCGGCTCGAGCGCATCAACTGGCTCGGCAACGTCGCGCGCCGCGGCATCACGGAGTCCTTCGGCGTCATGGTGAACTACCTCTATGATCCCGAGGCGATCGAGGCCAACCACGAGGCCTTCGTGCGCGACGGCGCCGTCGTGCGCTCGCCGGCGATCGACGCGCTGCTCGCGCCGCCGCCACCGCCCGCCGGCGCCGCGCGGGCCCGATCTACCGGCCGCGGCCGGTAGATTCACGCGGTTCGCGCGGCTATCCTCGCGGGCGAAGCAGCCGTAGCCAAGCGGCCGCCGGAGGAGACGGGATGAGCGAGGCAAGCGGGCCGCTCAAGGGCCTCAAAGTGTTCGATTTGACGCGGGTTCTCGCCGGCCCGACCTGCGTGCAGATGCTCGCCGACCTCGGCGCCGACGTGATCAAGATCGAGAAGCCCGGCGCCGGCGACGACACCCGCGGCTTCGCCCCGCCCTTCATGCCCGGCACCAAGGAGAGCGCCTATTTCGTCGGCGTCAACCGCAACAAGCGCTCGCTCACGCTCGACATCGCGCAGCCGGAAGGCCAGGCGATCGCGCTCGAGCTCATCGCGCAAAGCGACATCCTCGCCGAGAACTTCAAGGTCGGCGCGCTCGCCAAATTCGGGCTCGGCTACGACCAGCTCAAGGGGCGCTTTCCCGGCCTCATCTATTGCTCGATCACCGGCTTCGGCCAGACCGGCCCTTACGCGCCGCGGCCGGGCTATGACAGCCTCATCCAGGCGATGGGCGGCGTCATGAGCCTCACCGGCGAGCCCGCGGGCGCGCCGCAGAAGGTCGGCGTGCCGCTGGCCGATCTCTTCGCCGGGCTCTACGGCTGCATCGGCATCCTCGCGGCGCTCCGGCACCGCGAGGCCACCGGGCGCGGCCAGCAGATCGATATCGGCATGCTCGACGCGCATGTGGCGTGGCTCGCCAATCAGGGCATGAACTACCTCGCCACCGGCGAGAACCCGCCGCGGCTCGGCAACCAGCACCCGAACATCGTGCCCTACCAGGTCTTCGCCACCAGCGACGGCTTCATCGTGCTGTCGATCGGCAACGACCCGACCTTCCGTCGCTTCTGCAAGGAGTTCGGCCTGGAGCCGCTGCTCGGCGACGCGCGCTTCGCCAGCAACGCCGCGCGGGTCGAGAACCGCGCGCTGGTCACCGATACGCTGGCGCCGGTGCTGAGGCGCCAGGCAACCGCCTGGTGGGTTGAGCGGCTCGAAGCCCTGCAGATCGGCTGCGGCCCGATCAACACGTTGAAGGAGGTGTTCGCCGACCCGCAGGTCAAGGCGCGCGGCGCCGTCGTCGACATGCCGCATGCGGCGACGCCCGCGGGCGTCAAGGTCATCGCCAACCCGGTGCGCCTCTCCGAGACGCCGCCCGACTACCGCCTGCCGCCGCCGCTGCTGGGCGAGCACACCGACGACGTGCTGCGCGAGCGGCTGGGCATGGGCGCCGCCGAGATTGCCGAGCTGCGTCGCAAGGGCATCGTCTGAGCACGAGCGGCCAGCGCGGGGAACGTTCCGCGCCGAGCGGAAAAACCCCATCCCATTTTCCGGTGGATAAATCGGCCGGCGCGATTGCGCCGCAACACGAGCGCAACTATCGTCTCGGCGTCCATCGAAACAAGCCAATCAGCAGGCGCGGGACCGGAGGGTTGCGTTGCTTACAGGGGAACTGCGCGAGCAGGCGCGGCGCTGCTGGCGTCTTGCCAAATCGATCTACAATCCCGAGGCGGCGGCGGCTCTCGAGGTGTATGCGCGCCAGCTCGAGGAACGCGCGCAACTGCTCGAGGCGAAGCCTGTGCGGGAGCCGCCGCCGGCGCCGTGACCGCGGTCAGGCGCGGCGGCGCGCCACCGGCGGTCCGCCCTCGATCAACCCGACCTGGCGCTCGAGCGCGAGTCCCAAATCCAGCAAATGCGATTTTACCTGCGCGTCATCGGTCAGGCCGATGAGCAAATAGCATTGCTGCGCCGGATCGCGCAGGTGGCGAGCGCTCTCGAGCGATCTCTCCTGGATGGCTGCGACGGATTCCACTGATCGTGCCTGCTCCTTTGCCGCAGAAACAGTGAACGAAAACGCGGCGCTCCCCGTATGTATGAATACGGTGGCGCGTGCTGCGTTCCGTGCGGCGGGCGCGATAGGGAGGCGATCCCGTTGGTTGCGCGGGATCGCTTCGGCCGCGCCAATGCCGCGGCGATGAGAGGACAACCGAGGGGAGGGAGATGGTGGTTCGGCGTTGCCGCATTCTCGTCATCGAAGACAATGAACACGTCTCGGCGCTGCTCGATCAGGTCATCTCGCTCGAAGGATATGCGGTCGAGCTTGTGCGGCCGCCGCTCGACGATACCGCGGACATCGACTTCGCGGCCTATGATTTGGCGCTCATCGACCTGTCGCTGCCGCGCGGGCATGACGGCTTCGCGATGGCGCAGCGCGCCGCAGCCGCCGGCATCGGCGTCATTCTCATGTCCGGCAATCGCAGCCTGTACGACGAAGCCAAGAAGTCGCCGCACCCCTTCCTGGAGAAGCCGTTCCGGATCGCGCGCCTGATCGAGACGATCCACCAGGTGCTCGAGCGCACCGGAACCGATTGCGAGCGCCAAAGGGCCGGGTCGGCCTAAGCGCGCGGGCTATTTCGACCGCCGTCCGGAGTCGCGGCGCAGAAACGCGCCGCCTGCCACGGCGCGGCGCCGCGCGCCCGGATGCTCGCCCAATGCGAAGCGATGCGCATGCGCATAGACTTGCTCGTTCTACGTGAACACCGCCAGGAAATACACGGCAACCAAGGCGAGCACGATCAGCCCGAACAGGCCGACCAGCTTGGCCGCCATCCAATCGTTGCCGTTCATGCCACGCGCCCTTGCTCCGATCTCCGTCGGCTCGTGCGCCACAGCAACCGGAAAATGCCTTGGATGTCAAGCGCCGCGCGTGTTCGGCCGCTGCCGGCAGCAGCCGATCGCGACCTCAGTTGTGCCGTCGCTTGCGCCCCAGCTTGCGCTTGGCGCGTGTCAGCGTGGCGCGGATCTCGCCGCGGCGGGCGTCGTCGTCCTGGACCATCGCCGTCATCACCGGGTCGTCCATCAGCTCGTCGAGCGACGCGCCGACGCGTCCGGGCGCCCGCTCCGGCCTGGCGTCGGGCCGCAGGATGTGGACCGCCTCGGCGACGCGGGTCCAGATGATCGCCGACGGATAATCCCGGATGGCGAGGCGATGATGCACGCGCTCGGTCGTGACGGCCAGCGCCTCGTCGCCGTGCTTGTCGACCAGAAGCTGGGCAATGCTCTGAATGCGGGGGTCGCTTGCCATCAAGATTCACCTGCGGCCGTCGCTGCGGCAAACTCGCTCTGTCAACAAACACCGGGAGGCGGCATAACTCCCGCGTTGCAGGGACTTTGCCTCGGATGCGCAAAAGGCTTGTCGGTGCGGCCGCCCGGCACGGGGAGCCGACGCGTCGTTGAGCGAGTCCGGGTCACTCCGCCGGCGTCGTCGAGGCTGCGATCGCTCGCGTCGGTCGTGACAGGAGAGGGCGCAGGGATCTGGCGAGGCGGTCGAGGTAGAGATAAACGACCGGCGTCGTATAGAGCGTAAGGATTTGCGACAGGATGAGCCCGCCGACGATGCTGTAGCCGAGCGGTTGCCGGATCTCCGACCCCGTGCCGGTGCCGAGCATCAGCGGCACGCCTGCCGATGCCGCCGCCGGCGCCGCCGACTTGTGCGGCGGCGGTGCCGAGCATCAGCACAGAGACGGCGGCCGTCTTGGCCAGCAAGAACCTCATCGCGATCTTCCTTTCGGTTTGGCCAATCCGCTCTCCGTCGAGCGGCGGCGCGATCGATCAGCACCCCTCGTAGCTGAACGAGCGGTCTGAAAATGGCGTCGCGTTGCCGTTGTTGCGGTCGAGCGAGTCGATCGGCCAAGGATCGGGACAGCTCTCGGGCGTGGTGACGACGCCGGCCGCCGGGGACGACGCGACAGTCGCATGGTCGGTGACGAACGCCGTCTGCCCCGACATCGGGCCCGAAAACGCGGTTTCGCAGGCGGACAGGCTGGCGGCCATCGCCAGGCCGATCGCGATAGGAAGCATCTTCATTGTGGTAATCCTTCTCGCTGGAGGTGAATTGGTTTGGCGCTGCTGCTGGTTGCCAAGCGAGGGGAAGTCCCTCACGGGCTCAGACATAAGCCCGACGATGAAATGCTGGAAATGCATTCTCGTCACGTGTACATGTGTAGAATGAATTGGGGCGTCTTCGATCTCAATCTGCTCATCGTCTTCGATGCGGTGATGCAGGAGCGCAACGTCACGCGCGCGGGGCAAAAAATCGGCCTGAGCCAGCCGGCGATGAGTCACGCGCTCAACCGGCTGCGCTACATGCTGAAAGACGAGCTTTTCGTACGCACGCCCGAGGGAATGGTGCCGACCGCCCGCGCCGAGCAGCTGGCGGCGCCGCTGCGGCGTGCGCTCAGCGATATGCAGCTGGCTCTCGAGCCCGAGACCTTCGTTCCCCAGCAAGCAGACCGGCGCTTCACGATCGCCGCGAACAATTACGCCGCTGTCGTCCTGTCACCCCGGATCGTCATGGCGGTGGCGGCGGCGGCGCCATCGGCCCACCTCGACGTCCGCCCCAGCGGCACGCTCGACATCGTCGACCTGCTCGACCGCGGCGAGCTCGACTTGGCGGTCGGTGATTTCGCCCATCCCGGCGAGCGCTTCGCCGTGGCTCCGTTGCTCGAGGACCCTTTCGTCCTCGCCATGCGGCGCGGCCATCCCGCCGGCCGTCGCAAGCTGACGGCCGAGGCGTTCGCTTCTCTGGCCCATCTGGAAATTTCCTCGAGCGGCGAAGACACCAGCTTCATCGACCGCTGGCTGGCCGGGCTGACCCTGAAGCGGAGCATCATGCATCGGGCGCCCTACCTTTCGGCGGCCGGCATCCTGTCGCACTCGGATATGGTGGCAACGCTCAGCCGGCGCATCGCCGAGGCGTTCATCCGCAGCGATCCGCTGCAGCTCCGCGAGCTCCCCTGTCCCTCGCCGCACGTGTCGATCGGCATGCTATGGCATCGGCGATTCGAGAATCAGCCGGCTCACCGCTGGCTGCGCGGGCTCATCGAGGCGACGGGCAAGCGTCTTTGAGACGATCGCAGCCTTCGCACCGAGCGTACAAGGCTAGCGAGCCTTTGCGCGACAACGGCTTGGATTTGGTTGGAGCCGGTCAGCCGCTACGGCCGGCGGCGTTCAAGATGAGGTCAGTAATCTCCTGCGGGTGAGTGATCAGAGACAAGTGACTGGCGTCCACCTCGATCGTCTTCGCATGCATACGGTTTGCAAGGAAACGCTCCAACTCAGGAGACGTGGTTCTATCTTGCTTCGATACGGCATACCAAGAAGGCTTGAGTTTCCACGCTGCTGCGGTCGTCCTCGAGGCGAAAAGCGTGTCGGCGATCCGCCCCTGAACCGCGTAGAGCACGCGCGCCTTGGCTGGATCGACGCCGCCGGCGAAGTCTTTGAGGAAGGCCTCCTCGCTCAGTTGGGCGAAGCCGCCCGACTTGACCAGGCCGGCATTTGCCGGTGGCGTGGGAAATTTGGCAGCCAGTGCCGCATAGTCCTCGCCGGCATCCGGCGCGCGAGCAGCGACGTAGACAAGGGCAGAGACTTTGGGATCAACCCCGGCCTCGCTGATGACTGTTCCTGCCCAGGAGTGGCCTACGAGCACCGTCGGCCCGTCCTGCAACGCAAGGATGCGGCGCGTGGCCGCGACGTCGTCCGCAAGCGAGGTCAGCGGGTTCTGCACCGCAGTCGCCCTCAGGCCGACAAGCTGAAGACGTCCAATGACTTCGGACCAACAGGAACCGTCCGCATAGGCACCATGGACCAGGACGACATTGCGGGCACTGACCGCAGGTTGAGCCTGAGCCTTGCTTGAACGGCCGAAAAGCGAGGTTGCAGCACCAGCTATAAGCATGGTCGAGAGAGTGCGTCGATCAATCATGTCGATACCTCCTATTTTGGGGCGGTGCCTTTTGAGCTCCAAACCGCGCCGCCTGCCGGCGCGACATGCCCCCACTGATCGCACGAATAACCCGGTCGCGTAGGTCAACCGACAACGCTCCGCTCATGCATGCTTCACCAGCATGCAGTTTGAATCAGACCTTCCCTGGTTTGGGAATCCCGCGCCGATTCACTCAGTTCGAAAAACGCTCTGGGACGCCAGCTTCCGTCAGCCGCACGTTCTCACTTGTTCGCGTTCGGTGCCGAGGACATCACCATGGTGGACATCATCCTGCCGTCTCCGAGCCGCTTGTCGGGGACAATGTAGAGCTTCCCCTGGTACAGCAGGACGATACCGGCCTCGCTTAGCGGCTGCGCGCCGGCCGTGATCGCTTTGGCGGTATCCTCGGAGATTTTCGCCCTGGTCGCCTTGCCGGTTGCATCGACGACCATGGCCATTCCTTCAGGGAACATCATGAACTCGTAGCCGGGAACGTCAGCTTGCGCCATGGCAGATCCGAGCAGCGACGCAGCAGCTGCCAGAATCAGGCCTTTCGTCAAATGGGTGGCGATCTTGGTTCTCATGATTGTTTCCTTTCCGACTTGAACGATTTCCGTCCATCTGCCCGACAAGTTGTCCGACGCGGCATCGGATGATGTGTGCCGAGGCGCGCGGCCATCGATCACTGTGCCTGGACCTGAACGGGAGCGCCATGCTTGTCCGCAGTCCCGGGGGCGATCACGAGATAGCGGCGTTGCACCTTGTCCTCTCCCCGCACCACCTGCCGGATCGGGCCGATTGCGTTGACGATTGCGGCGCCCGCCGGGTTCGTCGTGAATGCCGCCAGCGGCTCCAGGATGCCGCCGCCATCCGGCGCGGTGGCGAGCGCGAGGACGTAAGGTTGCTTGGGCTCGAGACCGGTCGCCGATGCCTGCAGCACCTGCAGCAGCCCCTGATCGAACAGCGAGACGCTGGTGGGCGCCTTCTTCTTGCCTGCCGATTTGGCGTCCGCCGGCGGCACCAGCGCCAGGTGCGCGGCTTCTCCGGCGATGCCGAGCGGCTGCAGTCCCTGCATCCCGTCGCCCTCGGGAACGGCGTTGGGCACGTAGTTGACCGCCTGCGCCGCCTGACCGATCGGGACGGTGGCGATCACCTTGTTGGTCAGCGTGTCGATGGCGGTGAGGCGGTCCTGGTTCTCGAGGCCGACATAGACGCGTGTCCCGTCGCCCGAGGGCCAGATCCCATGCGGCAGGGCGCCCACCGGTATGGTGGCGACCTTCGCGAAATCGTCGGTGCGGAACACCTGGACCTCGTTGAGGCCGCCGACGGTCACATAGGCGAAGGTGCCGTTGGCGTTGTGCGCGAAGTTGACGTGGTTGGTGATCGGCCCGGTATCGATCGTCTTCAACACGGCAAAGGGCGGCCGCGCGTCGAACACCATGGTCTTGCCCACATCCTTCAGCGTGAACCAGACCTGCTGGCCGTCCGGCGTCGCGGCGATGTTCGGGCAGAACGGGCTCGCCTGGGCGACCCGTCCGACGATCTGGTGATCGGCGACGGTGACGACGACGGTTTCGGGGTTGAAGGAGGAGCAGACATAGCCGTATTTCCCGTCGGGCGAGAAGATCTGCATGCCCGGGCCGCCGGGCACGATGATGCGCGTCTTCTCCTCGTAGGTGGCGCCGTCGAGAACGGCGACGTAGTTCTCGCCGCGCACGGTCGCCCAGACCTCCTTGCCGTCCGGGGTGAAGAACGCCTCGTGCGGCGAGCGTCCGAGATAGGTGACGTGCTTCACCGCGTTGCTCGCCGTGTCGATGAAGGTCACCGAATTCGAGCCGATCGAGACGACCGCGATGGTGCGATGATCGGGCGAGAAGCCCATGCCGTGCACCAGCAGCTGCCCGCGATAGAGCGGGCTGAAATTACCCGGCGTCGGATCGCCCAGGCGGATGACGCCGAGGAGCTTGTTGTCGGCGGGATCGGTGACGGAGACGGTGTTCGAGAACTGCTCCGCCGCATAGACGCGGTCGCGATGGCTGACGGGCACGTCCGGATCGGCAGCCGCCCCGGGCGCCTGTCCGGCCCAAGCGGATTGGATTGAGACGAGGGCCGTGGCGGCCAGCAATGCGGTCAAGAAGGGAATGCGTTTCACGTCAGGGCTCCCCGTGCCTGTGCATCGTGCGGTGAGGCATGGCTGGCGCGTCGGCCGGATTGACCGAGGCCGGCTGGTCCGGTGACGGCATTGAGGGCGGAAGCGGCTCGCCGACCGCGAGCCGCATCGCCGCGATCTCCTGCTGCTGCGTGACGATGATTTCCTGGGCCATGCGCCTGAGCTGCTCGTTATGGCCGTAGCGCAGCTCGGCCTGCGCCATGTCGATCGCGCCCTGGTGATGCGGCACCATCATGGCGACGAAGTCAAGGTCGACATCGCCGGAGGGCTTGATCTCCATTTCCGCCATCATCTTCGCCATGGCGGCGTCATTTTCGGCGAGAAACGGCGCCTCCTCCGGGCTTGCGGCCAAAGAGGTTGCGGCGCCGATGACGAGGCCGGCAGCGAACGCGGCGGACCGCAGCCGGAATTGTCGGCGAGGGAGGAAGACCATCGTGACTCCTTGCTGACGAGGGGTGCGGATGTGCTGCTCCCGCCGACAGCGCCGCTGCGGCAACCGCCACGCTTCAGTTGGTGCGCACGCTGCCGTGACCCCGGACGCGATCAGCTTGGTCGCGGGCAGTCATCGGCGCTAGCGCGGGCTTGCTGGTGCTGGCCGCCGATTGCTGCACAAAATCCTGGAACAGATAGCCGGGCGAGTCCGCAAGCGCCATCGGCGCTGCGGCAGACACGAGCGCCAGGCCCAGGGCCGCGGACAGCACCCGCTTGAGGGAAGCATTGATCATGGCACGATCTCCTTGGTTCGGTGGGCCGGTACGGGCCCTGACCCGGACATAAGGCGCGGCCGCGGGATGTTGAAATGCGTTCTCTGCACGTGCACATGCGCAGAATGAATTGGCGCGTCTTCGCTGCTGCGGCGATCCACTGCCCGTCCGCCGTTCATCTCGGACTTGGTCGCCGCCCGCGGCTGGGCGGTGTGCTTGCGGCGGACGAATAATTCTGCGTCCTTGCCAATGCCCTCGGTGCTCCTGGCGCCAGCGCCAAGGCCACTCATAAAGAAGGAATAACGATTTCACGCAAAGTCGGCATCGAGGCCGCTCCGCACTGCAGCCCATCAACCGTCATTGGGCTTCCGTTGAAGGAGACGCAACAGGGCAGAACTCTGTCGGTGCCATTGGCGAATTGGCACTGCGGGATATCCGCCGACCGCTTCACCTGGCTTTACGTTACGCATGACACCGCTTTTGCCGGCAATCCGCGCGCCGGAGCCAATCGTCAGATGATCGCTGATAGCCGTCTGTCCACCGATCATCACGCCGTCGCCGATTTCGGTGCTCCCGGCGATACCGACCTGTCCACACAGGACGCATTTTTGACCAATCCGCGCATTGTGGCCGATCTGCACGAGATTATCGATCACTGTCCCTGCGCCGATGACCGTGTCCCCGGTAGCGCCGCGATCGATCGCGCAGTTCGCGCCGATTTCAACGTCGTCCTCGATCAGGACCCGGCCCAGTTGCAGCATGCGCAGCAAGCCTTTGGGTCCGGGCACGAAGCCGAAGCCCTGACTGCCGATGGTCCCACCGCTTTCTATCTGCACACGGTCGCCCAGGAGGGCGTGGCTGATCGCCGTGTTCGCTCCGATCACACAGTCATCGCCGATGACGACGCCGGGGCCGACAAACGCATGAACACCGATGTGGCACCGCGCGCCGATTTTCACGCCGGTTGAGATGACCGCGCCGGCGTCGATCCGACATCCGGCACCGATGACGGCGGTCGAATCAATCGAAGCACGCGCGCTGACACCCGACACCAGTGGAGAGGGCGGGTAGAACAGATGGCCGATTTGCGCGTAGGCCAATCGCGGATGCGCGACGAAGAGCAAGCCGCTTCGATGCGCCCTGTGGCGCGCCAAGTCATGGTTCGTGACAGTCGCGCTCGCATGGGTCGCAAGAAACTGATCCACGTAGCGCGCATCGCAGAAGACGGTGATCTCGCCGAGCCCCGCGGTTTCCAGAGGGCCGATATCATCGATCATCATCGAACCGCTGGCGTCGTCCAGCGGTTCCGCCCCGATGTGCCGGGCGATGTAACTTAAAGGGAACGGGCCGCTACGATGAAAAAACCGCGGGTCGGGCAAAGCACGGGGCCTTACATGAATTCCGTTTCGGGCGGGTGAACACGGGCCGTGCGCCACTCACGGTCATTTTCCTGCGACGGATCAAAGCAACAAGATGCGTTGCCGATCTCGAACGAATCGACAAACGCTCTTCCACTCCTTCACGCAGGCGCAGGCAGTGTAGCTATTTCGGCTTACAACAATATGACGGTTCTTACTTGATCGGAGACGCCGTCAGCGCGTCGTGCCATCGTGCGGACTCGTAACGAACGCCTGTCATCCTTCCGACGGGGAGCGTTGTGCATGAGGGCAGAACATGGTCGCACCTAGGTTTGACCAATTCGGCGGACGATTGAGCGCGTCGCAGATCGCGGCGGGCATGAATGCGGCGGAGGACAACGCGGCTCGGCTGTTGGCGGACGCCCAGCTGCTCCTGAATGCCGGGCGTTACCCTACGGCAGCTTCTGTTGCGATCCTCTGCATCGAGGAAGCGGCGAAGGTTTCGATCTTACGCCGGATCGCAACGTGCAAGGACGACGCCGAACGGCGCGAGGTCTGGAACGAGTATCGATCACATCGCAGCAAGAACCGCCACGCGATCATTCCGGGACCCTTTGCCCAGGCCGGCCGCCATCCGGATGAGCTGCACCGCGGCTTCGACGCACTGGCCGAGTCGGGAACCATCGACATTCTGAAGCGGCTCGGGTTCTACACGGATTGCCTGGGGGATGCGAACTGGAGCAGGCCTGAATCAATGATTGAACAGCAGCTTGCCGAGCAAATTGTCGGTATTGCCTTCGTGTCGGTCGAAAGCGGCTACAGACACACAGCGAAGGAAATCGAGTTGTGGATCGCTCACATGGGTCCGGTCATGGACAAGCCCGTGCAGTGGATGAAAACCGCTCTCCTGAATTGGCAGAGCGCAATGGCCGAACGCGGGCCGACAGACGCGGGTCCCAACGTCGTCGAGCAGCTTGTCCGGGGCGCTTCGCGCGTTGGCGCGTAAGCATTCTCATTTCAGCTTAGGAGTCATTCTATCTTGAGCGACCGCACGATCAACCGGATCGGGAGCAGTGTCAGAGGCTGCGATATCGGCCGGAACGGCGCCACAGGCACCAAGGTCGGCGGAGTCGTGTTTTGACGTTTGCGACGCTCGGGAGGATTATCCGCTGGCTCGTGGTCGCGCGATTCCTCGTGGTCTTGATGCCTGCCGCGCAGGCACAGAGTCAGTGGATCGACGAGGCGAAGCTCGGCCTGATGGACCACGACATCGCGCTCGGCGGACACCATGCCGAACGGGGTTCCGACGTCAACGGCGAGGTGCTGTTCCCCTCTCCCTCATTCCTCGACGCGGTCGGCGCGCCGCGACCGGACCTTGGCTTGTCCCTCAATACTGCCGGAAGGACAAGCTACGCCTACACCGGTCTTACTTGGACGGTCCGGCCCTGGCGCTGGTTGTTCGCCAGCTTCGGCCTCGGCGGCGCGGTGCATGACGGCCAGCTCGACGGGTTCGTCCCCGGCCACAAGCGTCTGGGCTCGCGCGCGCTCTTCCACGAGAGCGTGGAACTTGGCTACCGGTTCACCTCCGCCCTTAGCCTGTCGCTGTTCCTCGACCATATATCGAACGCCGACCTCGCTCGACATAACCAGGGGCTGACCAATTTCGGTCTGCGCACCGGCTATAGATTCTGACCCCCCGCACCAGCCATCCCGATTTCGGCCGTGGACGGCATGTGCCAATCCACGCCGTCGCCTGGGATATCGCTGTCGGCCATCGCGATTCTCCTCGCTCTGGGTGCGAAGAGCTATATGCGCTGCATCGGCGCCGCCTTGACGCTGCGTCACCTTCCGCCGGCATTCGGCGCGCGGCGGCGCGCTACTCCGCGGCGGCAAGGCGCGCGAAGAGGCGCTTCATGGCATTGACCTGGGCGAGGTAGGCGGCGGCCGCGTGGTCGCCGCAGCGCTGGCCGGGCGCGAGGCGGAAGCCGCGCCGCGCGAAGCCGTCGGCCGCCCCGGCGCCGCAGAGATGGATGAGCGCGGCGAGGTCCTGGCTCTGCTGCGGCGTGGCGGCGGCGATGCCGCGGCGCTGGAGGATGTCGGCGACGGTGCGGTCGAGCGACGCGGCGGTGAGCTCGACGGCGTGGCTCGGCACGATTCGCGTGTAGAGCGCGTTGAACCAGCACGAGCGCCAATCGTGCCACGGGCCGTCCTCGACGACGCGATGATCGTGGATGCAGTAGCGCCGCGCCTCGGCGAAGGCGCCGTCGGTCATCTGGTACATGCCGACCGCGCTCGAGGCCGGCTGGTAGATCTCGAACGGGTTCCACGAGAAGCGCCAGCGCCAATAGGTGCGCGCCACCGGGTTGCCGGCGGCCTCGACCTGCGCCAGCGCCGCCAGCAGCTCCGGCGTGATCGCGATTGTGGCGTTGGCGCGGAACAGCGGCCCGTATTGCCGCCACGTCTCCGCCGGTAGCTTGTTGAGCGCGCCCGCGACCGGGAAGAACATCTCGGTCGGCTTGCGCATCACGTGGTAGGCGAGGTTGAGCGCGGCGAAGATCAGCAGGATGGTGGCGACGCTGGCAAGCACCTGCAGCGGCGGCGGCGCCGCGCGCAACCAACGCCAGGCGCGGCGCGCCCGGGGTCGCCAACGGCGCCAGCGGCGCCGCAGCGCCCGCCAGCGCCGGCGCAGGCGTGTCCGGCGCGGCGTGGCGGCGCGCGGCGGGCGCAGGTCAGCGCCAGATCGGCTTGCCGAGATCGAGCTGGCGCGGATTGGTGAGGGCGCCAGTGCCGGCGCCGATGGCGGCGCCGACGAATATCCCCGCGCCGACGCCGACGCCGCCGAAGGCGAGGCCGATGGCGCCGCCCGTGCCGCCGCCGATGATGGCACCCGTCGCGGCGCGGTCGCCCTGCGTCGTGCCGCAGGCGCCGAGCGCCAGCGCCGCTGCCACGAGCAGGGCCGATCTCACTTTCGCCATGAAGTTCTCCCTTGCACCTCCGAGGTCCCGACCCCCGGCAGCGCCACTCTCGGTCGGAAACCGCCGCCGGGTCAAGGCGCTGCGATGTCGCCGGGGAAGTCGGGCCAGGCGCGGTCGCGGGCGCTGATGACGCTGATCGGCAGCGGCCAGGATATCGCGAAAGCGGGGTCGTCGCCGCGGAAGCCCGCTTCCGCCTCGGGCGCGTGGAACGCCGAGATCTGGTAGAGCACCTCGGTGTCGTCGACGAGGCTCTGGAAGCCGTGGGCGAAGCCCTCGGGCACATAGAGCGCGCGCCGGTTCTCGGCATCGAGGCGGAAGCCTTCCCAGCGTCCGTGGGTCGGCGAGCCCGGGCGGATGTCGACGATCACGTCGAAAATGGCGCCGCGCACGCAGCGGACGATCTTGGCCTCGGCGTGCGGCGGCTTCTGGTAGTGGAGGCCGCGCAGCGTGCCGGCGCGGCGGTTATAGGACAGGCTTTCCTGGACGATGGCGGTGGCGATGCCATGCGCCTCGAGCTCGCGCGCACACCAGATGCGCGCGAAGAAGCCACGCTCGTCATGCTGCGGCTCGAGCTCGACGAGCCGCGCATCGGCAAGCCGCGTCGCGGAGACGATCATGTCGCCGCCCTCCTGCCCCGGGGCAACCCTTGGTGATAGGCAACGAAGCCGAGAAGCATCCCCGCGCCGGCTTGCGCCCGCACCGGCTCGGATCGTCGCCATGCCAGGCTAACGCCGGCGCCGGCGAGACGGCGCGTGTTATGGTGCGGCCAGGGCGGTCGGCGGCGGAACCGGCAGGGCGCGCTGATCAGGAGCCAGGCAATGCTCTCACGCAACCTCGAAAAGACACTGCATCGGGCCCTCGCCTATGCGAACGAGCGCCGGCACCAATATGCCACGCTCGAACACCTTCTATTGGCCCTGACCGCGGACGAGGACGCGGCGGCCGTGCTGCGCGCCTGCAATGTCGACATCGAGAAGCTCTGCCGCGATCTCACGGAATATGTCGACAAGCAGCTCGCCAATCTCGTGTCGAGCGCTGCCGGCGACGACGCCAAGCCGACGGCGAGCTTCCAGCGCGTGCTGCAGCGCGCCGCCATCCATGTGCAAAGCTCCGGCCGCGAGGAGGTGACGAGCGCCAACGTGCTCGTCGCCATGTTCGCCGAGCGCGAGAGCCACGCCGTCTATTTCCTGCAGGAGCAGGACATGACGCGCTTCGATGCCGTCAACTACGTCGCGCACGGCCTCGCCAAGACGGCGGAAGGGTTGCAGGCCCGCATCGTCCCGGGCGCGCGGGCGGGCGGGGCGCGCTGGGCGCCGGCGGAGAGCTATCCCGATCCCGCCATCGAGATCCTCGATCCCAGTTTCGCCAGGTACCGCATCTTCAACGCCGCCGTCGAACGACTCGCCACGGGGTTCCGCTGGTGCGAGGGGCCCGCCTGGTTCGGCGACGGGCGCCATCTGCTGTGGAGCGACATCCCGAACGACCGCATCATGAAATGGGAGGAGGAGACCGGCGCCGTCAGCGTCTTCCGCAAGCCGTCCAACAACGCCAACGGCAACACGCGCGACCGCCACGGCCGCCTCGTCACCTGCGAGCATGGCGCAAGGCGCGTGACCCGCACCGAGCCCGACGGGCGCATCACCGTGCTGTGCGAAGGCTTCGCGGGCAAGCGGCTCAACTCGCCCAACGACGTCGTCGTCACATCGGACGGCTCGATCTGGTTCACCGATCCGCCCTTCGGCATCCTCGGCAATTACGAGGGCAACCAGGCGGAGCCGGAGATCCACCCCAACGTCTACCGCATCGACGGCAGGAGCGGAGAGGCCGCGCTCGTCGCCGACGACATGAACGCGCCCAACGGCATCTGCTTCACGCCCGACGAGAGCAAGGTCTACATCGTCGATTCGCGCGCGACGCCGCACCCGCTGATCCGCGTCTACGACGTCGTCGGCGACGGCGCGAAGCTCGCCAATGGCCGCGTCTTCTACGATGGCGGCGAGGGCACCAACCCCGACGGCTTCCGCTGCGATGTCGACGGCAATCTGTGGGCGGGCTGGGGCACGGGCGAGGGCCGGAACGGCGTGCTGGTGCTGTCGCAAGCGGGGAAGCCGATCGGCCGCATCGCGCTGCCCGAGCGCTGCGCCAATCTCTGCTTCGGCGGCCTGAAGCGCAACCGCCTGTTCATGGCGGCGAGCCAATCGCTCTACGCGCTCTACGTCAACACCCAGGGCGTGCCGTATTTTTAGCGTCGCGCGCAGCGCGCAAGATAAGGCGTGGATGCGGAACGGAGGCAGCCATGATGTTCCCGGTCACCGAGCATATCGCCAAGTCGCAGCGCCACTCCACCTTCTACCTCGCCTGCGGCGCCGATGACGCGCCGCCGATCGTCTTCGTGCATGGCTGGCCGGAGCTGTCGCTCAGCTGGCGCCATCAATTGCCGTGCTTCGCCAGCCTCGGCTTCCGCGCGATCGCGCCGGACATGCGGGGCTACGGCCGCTCGAGCGTCTACGCGCGCCACGAGGATTACGCGCTCGAGCACGCCGTCGAGGACATGGTGGAGCTGCTCGACGCGCTCGGCCGCGACCGGGCCATCTGGGTCGGCCATGATTGGGGCAGCCCGGTGGTGTGGGCCCTCGCCAGCCATCATCCCGAGCGCTCAATCGCCGTCGCCAGCCTGTGCGTGCCCTATTTCGCGCAAGGCTTCGCGCCGGAGAGCTTCCTCCCCCTCATCGACCGCGCGATCTATCCCGAGGCGGAATATCCGCTGGGGCAGTGGGACTACCAGGAGTTCTACGCCGAGAATTTCGAGCGGGCGCGCGGCGATTTCGAGGCCAATGTGCGCAACACCGTGAAGGCGCTGTTCCGCGCCGGCAACCCCGCCGCCCTGCGCAAGCCGGCGCGCACCGCGAGCGTGCGCCGCGACCAGGGCTGGTTCGGCGGCGCCGGCAAGGCGCCCGAAGTGCCGCTCGATCCCGCCGTGCTGACACGTGAGGATCTCGACCGCTACGTCGCCGCGCTCGAGCGCAGCGGCTTCTTCGGCCCGGATTCCTGGTACATGAACCGCGAGCGCAACACCGACTACGCGCTGCGCGCCGCGAAGGGCGGCAGATTGGCGCTGCCGGTGCTGTTCCTGCACGCGGCCTATGACACCGTGTGCGAGACCCTGACCTCGCGCCTGGCCGAGCCGATGCGCCGGGATTGCCGCGACCTGACCGAAATCACCGTGCCCTCCGGCCATTGGATGGCGCAGGAGAAGCCCGTCGCCGTCAACGCCGCAATCGCGCGCTGGCTCGCGACCAAGTTCCCGGAGCTGTGGGTGCGGTGACGGCGCCGGTTTGCGCCGCCGCGTTGTGCTCAGTCCGTCATGGCCGGGCTTGTCCGGCGTGTCCCGGCCGTCCACGCCTTTTTTGCCCGGTGCGGGCTCCCGCGGTTGTTCCACAACCGCTGACGCCCGCCCGCGATCGCGCTCAGGAGCGCGACGCGTTCCAATGCGGCGGCCAGGTCTTCTTCGTGATCGGCAGCGCTGCCATGCGGCGCGCCCAGGCGGTGAGCTTGGGGCCGAGCAGGTCCGCGGGCTGGGCGGGCTTGGCGCGGGCGAGGAAGCGCTGCACCAGCGCCGCCTGCGGATAGAGCGTGAAATCGGCGGCGGAGAGCGCGCCGGCGAGATAATCGCCGGCGAGCGCCCCCTCCCACAGCGCCAGCTCCGCCTTGAGCGCGGCGGTGGCGGCGGCGAGCTTGTCCGGCGCCGGGCGCTCGCCTTCGGCCGGGCGCAGCAGCGTCGCGAGCGCCTGCAGCGCCGGCGCCACATACTGGTCGGCCTCGCGCATCATGCGCCGCTGCACCGCGCGCTGGCGCGGCTCGGCGGCGAAGAGGCGCGGCTCGCCCGGGCGCTTCTCCTCGAGATACTCGACGATGGCGGCCGATTCATAGAGCGCGAAGCCGTCATCGACGATGACCGGCACGCGGCCGCGCGGGTTGAGCGCGAGGAAGTCCGGCCGCTTGTGCTCGCCCTTGTCGAAGGACAGCGTCGTCATCGCGTAAGCGATGCCCTTGTGCTCCAGCGCGTACCACACGCGCCAGGCATAGGGCGAGCCCGAGCCGTAATAGAAGGTGAGGGGAGCCATGAGGGGTGCGCCTCCGATGCCGTGCCGATGGCGTGCAGACTAGCGCCGCCCGGCCGCCGCGGCCACCCGCGGCCGGCGCAGAGGTGGATTGCCGCCGGAGCGGGTCGGCGTCGCATTTGCTTGACATGATCTCGTATGGAGTAGTGTAATCTCTTCAGACCTCGATTAATCAGGGAGCCAGCCTGC
>WNEZ01000410.1_pt1 | contig 34698 bp, 27 predicted proteins | sample 5400521 | NCBI WGS metagenome assembly WNEZ01 (sample SAMN13153339, study PRJNA577476) | soil metagenome | isolation source: 120 cm saprolite under Douglas fir tree site 2 hole 1 replicate 1 | place: USA:California | collected 2015-04-18 | reverse complement strand
GGTCGTCATCAGTGTGCGGGACCAAAAGCTAATGCTGATCGAGAACGGAGCGATTGCAGCGACGTATCCGGTTTCGACGTCGAAATATGGCTTGGGCGATACCTGGGGCAGTCTCGCCACTCCGCTTGGATTATTGCAGGTTGCGCAAAAAATCGGCGACCACGCGCCGTTTGGAGCCGTCTTTCATAATCGTCGCTGGACCGGCGAGATTCTGACGCCGAATACTCCCGGCCGCGATCCGGTGATGACGCGCATTATTTGGCTGCGTGGATTGCAAGCCACGAACGCGCATGCTTTCAAGCGCTGCATTTACATTCACGGAACTAACGAGGAGAGAACGATTGGTCGGCCAGCCAGCTTCGGCTGCATCCGCATGAGATCGAGCGACGTGACCGCACTTTACAACCAGCTTCCGCTCGGCGCTCCCGTTGAGATTGTTCAGGATCGATTGCCGAAATCTTCGAAGATGGCCGACCCCGAAGTTTACGGTTTTGACGCTCCTGCTTCCGGACCAAAACGAGATTCTTCCCAAAGTAAGATCGCATCCGGTCCGCGTGCTTGATTCAAGATCGATATCTTGACATTTTGGCGGTCTGCGCGAGCGTCCACGCCCCGTAAATTTTCGACAATACCATGGCCAATACCAAATCCGCAGCGAAACGTTCCCGGCAATCGCTCGCCCGCGCTAACCAAAACCGCAGCGTGCGGACGCGTTTGCGTACGCTCCAAAAGCGCATTCGGGGTGGAGCGAAGCCTGACCTCGAACAAATTCGCAGCCTGATTTCGGCGCTCGATAAAGCAGCCAAGCGCGGCATCATTCATCGCAACGCCGCTGATCGCCGCAAAGCACGACTCAACGCCTTGATCGCCAGCGGCGGAAGGAAGTAACTTAAGCCGTCCGTAGCACCGCGTCGCGATCCGCGGCGGTGAATGCACTTTGCAGATCGCGCTGGGCGTCTAAGCTTTGAGTTCCTGTGAATTCTGACTTCTCGCGCCGTCATTTCATTCGCACTGCTGCGTTTGGTTCCGCCGGCCTTACCTTAACCGCGCGCATTCGAGCGCAACCGGCCAAACTTCCGCCCAAGCCGAACTTGATTGTTTTTCTTCCGGACCAATTGCGCGCGGACACTGTTTTTGGTGAAAGCGCGAGCGCCGTTCATGCTCCGAACATTCACAAACTTGCCTCCCAATCGACAGTCTTTGAGCGCGCCTACGTGACGCAGCCAATCTGCGCACCCTCGCGCTCATCATTAATGAGCGGAACTTGGCCGCACGCCAACGGCTGCACGAATAACCAGGCCTCTCTCGCCCACAAATTTAAATGCCTCCCCGAGTTGCTCGCCGATTCCGACTATCGCGCCGGCTATTTTGGGAAATGGCATCTCGGCGATGAATTTTCCGCTCAGCGCGGTTTCGAAGATTGGGTTTCCATCGAAGAATCTTTCAAGAGCGCTCTGAGCGATCACAAAATTGAAGGCGTTACCGATTATACTAAATTCCTGATCGCGAAAGGGGAAAAGCCTGATCACGGAAAATATTTCAGTCGGACATTCTCGCGCAACGTGCCCTACGAACTCTCGAAGCCGAAATTTGTCGAGATCAAGACGTGTGAATTTTTGGAAGTTTATCGCGACAGACCATTTATCGCCTTCGTCGCCTTCATCGAACCGCACCCGCCTTACACCGGTCCGTTCAATGACGAACATCCGCTGGAATCTATTTCATTGGACACGAGCAATAATGACAGATTCGGCGCGGACATGCCTCTGCACTATCGCTTGCGAGAAGAGGTTTATCGCAATCGCTTTCACAGCGCTGACCGGTATCGTGAGATCAAACAAAAATATTTCGGTCTCATCACCGAGATCGATCATTGCATCGGCACAATCTTGTCGAAATTGGACGAACTCGGGCTGACTGATCGCACAATCGCTGTCTTAACGAGCGACCACGGCGACATGATGAGCGCTCATGGTTTGTTGGGTAAACGCTTCATGTTCGAACAGTCGGCCGGCGTGCCGTATCTGGTCCGGATACCAGGCCGACAGCCCTCGTTGCGGGTAGCGCAACCAATCAGCCATATCGACTTTGCGCCGACCATCCTCGATCTCCTTGGCAAAACGCCCGATCTACAATGCGTTGGAAAAAGCAGGGCCGCTTTGATTCGAGGCGAGACCATGCCGCCCGAGCCGGTATTTATCGAATGGGCGCCGGGCAAAGAAAAAATCAACAAACACACCAAGCTCGCGGACAAAGAGCAGATCAAGCAAGCGCTCGGCGAGTCGACCCGCGCCATTGTCACGCCCGACGGTTGGAAGCTTTGTCTTCGCGACAAAGATAAGAACGAGCTCTACACCTTGCGGGACGATCCCGACGAGCGCCACAATCTTTATTTCGACGCGAGCCAGAGCGACACGATCAAACGACTGACCGATGAGATTCATCTGTGGCAGCAACGGACGGGCGATACGGTGAAGGTCTAAAACGCGTTCCCAAATCAGCTTTGCAACTCTCCTAGGACGGCTAAATTTCTCTCAATGATTCCGGCGCTTATTCTTATTTTGGCGGCCGTCGCCTATCGCATCGCGGCGGCACTCTTAATTCACTCCGGTGCGACGTGGTTGTCGAACTTTGCACCGCTCGCCGCGATCGCAGTTTGCGGCGCGGCTTATTTTCCACCGAAGTTCAAATTTTCCGTCCCGCTCGCCGCGCTGTTTGTTTCGGATTTGTTCCTGAACTATTATTACGGCGCGTCGCTTATTGAATCGCACATTATTGGTCGCTATCTCGCGCTCGCGCTGGTGGGGTTAATTGGACTAGCCTTGCAACACCGGGCGTCGCTCAAAACTTTGCTTCCAGCTTCGATCGTCGGATCGGCAATCTTCTATTTGATCACCAACTCGTTCTCGTGGCTGAGCGATCCGGGTTACGTGAAAAATTTTGCCGGGCTGATTCAAGCACTCACCGTCGGTTTGCCCGAATACAGCGCGACACCGACCTGGATGTTTTTCCGTAACTCAATCCTTGGCGATCTGTTCTTCACGCTGCTTTTCGTCGCGTGTATGAACTTCGGGCGAAAGACCAGCCGGGCGCGCGCTGGAGCCGCTTTGCCTCGCGTCGCGTAGATTTCGATGCAGCGGCCCGAGCAACGCGACGAGGTCGAGATGCTCGCGCTGATGCTGCTGATCCGGCGTTTCGAGGAACGCGCGAGCCAGCAATATCAAGCGCAGAAGATCGGCGGCTTCTGCCATCTTTACATTGGACAGGAAGCGGTGGTCGCCGGTGCAGTCGCGGCCGTGCGAGATGACGATTACATCATCACTGCCTATCGCGATCACGGGCACGCCCTCGCGCGCGGCACGAGTGCGAATGCGTGCATGGCTGAACTTTTCGGAAAGGCAACGGGCTGTTCCCAAGGGCTCGGCGGTTCGATGCATTTTTTCAACAAGAAAAATCACATGTACGGCGGCCACGCGATCGTCGGCGCGCACGTTCCACTGGCGGCGGGAATGGCGTTCGCCTCGAGATATCGTGAAGAAGACCGGGTCACGCTTTGCTTTTTCGGCGATGGCGCGATCAATCAAGGCTCATTCCACGAAGCGTTGAATCTGATCGCACTCTACAAACTGCCAGTAGTCTTGATTTGCGAAAACAATCTCTTTGCCATGGGCACCTCAGTGAAAAGATCGACATCGTTGAAGCAAATCGTCGATCGTGCCGAAGGCTACGACATCCCCGGCGAAATCGTCGATGGAATGAACTTCCGCGAAGTGCGCGACAAACTGAGCGAGATCGTCACCTCAATCCGTAAAGATCCGCATCCGGCTTTCGTTGAAATCCGAACCTATCGTTATCGTGGCCACTCGATGTCTGATCCAGCAAGTTATCGAACCAAAGAAGAGCTGGAAAAATATCGGCTCGACGATCCCATCATTCGTTTGCGCGCGCAGCTGACGCGCGAAGGCAACCTGACCAACGAACAATTCGATGCGCTCGATAAAAAAGCGAAGGAGACTGTGCTGGCGTCGGTGAAATTCGCTGAGAGCAGCCCAGAGTTGCCGGTCGAAAAAGTTTACGACTACGTCTACTTCAACCGAGAAAAAGCGTGAGGGAGATCACTTACCGCCAAGCTCTGAACGAAGCGCTCGCCGAAGAATTGGCACGCGATCCGAATGTTTTTCTAATGGGCGAGGAAGTTGCGGAATATCAGGGTGCTTACAAGGTGAGCCAAGGGCTGCTCGAGCGGTTCGGGCCGAAACGGATCGTCGATACTCCGATCAGCGAAAACGGTTTCGCCGGACTCGGCATCGGCGCGGCCATGGTCGGATTGCGACCGATCATTGAATTCATGACCTTCAGCTTTTCTTTCGTGGCTTTCGATCAGGTCGTGAACAACGCGCCCAACATGTTCATGATGTCCGGCGGCCAGTTCAACATCCCGATCACATTTCGCGGGCCGAACGGACTGGCGCATCAGCTCGGCGCGACCCATTCTCACGCTACTGAATCGCTCTACGCGAACGCGCCTGGCCTGAAAGTTTGCACGCCGGCTACGCCGCGCGATGCCAAAGGTTTATTGAAAACGGCCGTGCGCGATGACAATCCCGTTCTCGTTTTAGAAGCTGAGCTTCTCTACAGCTCGAAAGGAATGGTTGAACCGCCAGACGAAGAACTGCTCATTCCGCTGGGGCAAGCGGAAGTGAAACGCGAAGGCAGCGATGTATCGATCATCTGTTACGCGCAAACTGTGCCCCTCGCGCTCGCTGTCGCCGCTCAGCTCGAAGAGGAAGATATTTCGGCCGAGATCGTCGATCTTCGTTCGATCAAACCGTTGGATGAGAAAATGATCTTCAACTCCGTCGCGAAAACGCATCACGTTGTGATTGTCGAACAAGATCGCCCGTTCTGTGGCGTCGGTGCGGAAGTTTGTTACCGAATTCAGAAAAACATTTTTGATGAGCTCGACGCGCCTATCATGCGCGTTTCGCAAGAGGACGTGCCGATGCCTTATAACGAGCGCCTTGAGAAATTTGTTTTGCCCAACGCTGACAAACTTATCTCCGCGGTGAAAAAGGTCTGTTACACGTGAGAATCTTTCTCGTCACCGGTCACTGGTCACTCGTTATTTCTTTTTATGCCTGAAATCCAAATGCCGAAATTGAGCGACACGATGACGGAGGGCACGCTCGTCTCGTGGAAAAAGAAAAAGGGCGATAAAGTTTCGGCGGGCGAAGTGATCGCAGAAATCGAAACCGACAAGGCGACGATGGAATGGGAATCGCCAGAGGACGGCACACTCGCCGAAATTTATGTTGAAGAAGGCGGGAAGGTGAACGTCGGCGACAAGATCGGGTTCATCGGCGGAGAGGGCGAGGAAGCTCCGAAGAAGGAAGAAGCGCCCAAAGAAGAAGAGAAACCGAAAGAACCAAAAGCCGAAGCGAAAAAGGAAAAGAAGCCGCAAGCGGAAACGGAGAAGCCGGTGCCGGCTGAGAAAAAAGAAAAAGAAGCTGCGCCCGTTGCGAAGGTCGACAATGGTGAGGAAGCGCGAATAAAAGCGTCACCAGTGGCGCGACGAGTCGCTGCTGAGCTTGGTGTCGATCTTGCCAGCGTTAAAGGAACTGGTCCCGACGGTCGCGTCACTGAAACCGATGTCCGAGCGGCGGCGAAAACAAAAGGACCTGCGCCAGCGCAAAAAACGCCAGCCGCGGCGAAACCTTCAGCCCCATCAATCAAAGCCGGCGAAGGCGCACGCATTCAACTTTCCGGGATGCGCAAAATCATCGCGCAGCGTTTGGTCGAGAGTCTTGGGCCGGTACCGCATTTTTATCTAACGATCGAGATCAACGCCGCGCCGCTGATGGCTGCGCGCGAGGAACTGAAATCGGCCGGCGAAGGCGCGGACACGGCGAAAATCACGGTCAACGATTTTGTTTTGAAAGCGGCGGTGCAGGCAGCGGTTAAAGTGCCGCGCGTCAATGCTTCATTCGACGGCGATGCGTTCGTCCAATACGCCGATGTCGATCTTGGGATCGCGGTTGCAATCGAAGATGGATTGCTGACGCCCGTGATTCGCGCCGCGCAAAACAAATCGCTTCGCGAAATCAGCGAGCAGGTAAAAGACCTCGCCAGTCGTGCGCGCAACAAACGGATGAAGCCGGAAGAATTTCAGGGCGGCACATTTACGGTTTCGAATCTCGGCGGGATGGGCATCGATTCGTTCAGCGCCGTGATCAATCCGCCGCAGGGTTTTATTCTCGCCGTCGGAAAAGTCACCAAAGTGCCGGTGATTGATGATTCCGATCAAATTGTGCCCGGCCATCGTATGTCGATCACGATGAGCTGCGATCATCGCGTTATCGACGGCGCGCTCGGTGCGGAATATTTAAAAGAACTTCGCCACCTTCTCGAAAATCCGGCACTGCTCCTGGTTTAGAGAGCGGTTGTTTCCCACAACATGAAGTCATCCAGCGTTTGTCGCGCTCTGCGCGCGGCTAAGGCCAAAACAGTTGCGTCATCAAGATAACCGAGCGCTGGAAGGGCGTCGGGAATTACATCGAGCGGACTCACGACGTAGATGATGGCCGCGATGATCACAACTAACGTGCTCTCGGGCACGTCGCGATAGTTGCCTTGAGAATAGGCGCGAATTAAGCGGAGCATGGCTTGAAAATATGGCCACGTCTCCGCGAACGGTTCCTTCGGCATTGATACGGCCTGCTTTGCCGCTTCCTCGAAGAGTGGCTGCAACCGTTGGGGATTTTCCACGTAAGACTTCGCGCTTTCCACCGCTTTTGCGAATTCCGCATCCAATCGCTCTTTTAGAACCGAGCTCTGGTTTTCCTTTGCCTTTGCGGTGGGTTTCTTTTTGCGGGATCCTGGTTTTGACTTCGGCCTTCTCATTCCATGACTATGAAAGCACCGCGGATCGGCCGTGAGAAGCCGTTTGTCTCGGATTGTTTGAATTGTAAGATCGACAAGTAACCAGCGCGCGTCGCTGGCAAAACTGCTCGATGGAAAATTTGCCCGACGAAAAACGTTTGCGGACAACATCGTTTGTCGTGCATGCGACCCGCGGCGTGATTCGCGATCAAAACACGCGGCGTAAAGCGATGCTGGTTTTGCTCATGCTCGCGCTGTTGTTGCTGATTTCGGGTTTCACATTTTTGCAACCAGCGTTGAATCCGCAGGAACACCCATGGCGCGTGATTCTCTTTTGGATCGTCTGCATCTGGCTCACTTTTACCGCAATGTTGCTCGCGCTTTTCGATCTCCTGGTGCTGCGATTAGAAGCGCGACGAGCGGAACGTGCATTGCGCGAAAAATTGGAAGCGGCGGGATCGACATCAAACAAATGATCCGATGGTGAAGAACGCCTGGAAAACGCGCGAGGAAATGGAAGCGACCGAACGCGCCACGCTCGCGCCATTCGCGCAAAAATCTGGCGACTCGCGCGGCCGAAAGTATCGAGAGCAAAGCCACGCCTATCGGACCCAGTTTCAGCGCGACCGCGCCCGCATCATTCATTCACGCGCATTTCGCCGCCTTGAGTACAAGACGCAGGTTTTCCTAAACGGCACTGGCGACCATCTCCGAACGCGGCTGACGCATTCAATCGAAGTCGCGTCGATCAGCCGGACAATCGCACGGGCGCTGGCGCTCAATGAAGATCTGGCGGAAGCGATCGCGCTGGCGCACGATCTCGGACATACGCCCTTTGGCCATTCCGGCGAAGAAATTTTGGCCGAGTGCATGCGCGACCACGGCGGTTTTGAGCACAACCGCCAAAGCTTGCGCGTGGTCGAGCTGCTCGAAAATGCGTATCCCGATTTTCCGGGATTGAATTTAACTTTCGAAGTGCGCGAAGGTTTACAAAAGCATCAGGGCTTGTACGGTGCGACTTCACCGGGCGGAGAAAAATACAAATGCCCTTCGCTCGAAGCGCAGATCGCGAACCTGGCGGATGAGATCACCTACTACAGTCACGATCTCGACGATGCGGTTGATTTTGAAATTCTGAGCGCAGCGCAACTGGAAGAAAACGCAGTCTGGCAACGCAGCCAAGGCAGTGTGCTAACGCGTTATCCGGACGCGCGTGAGCCGGAGCTGCACAAGTTGATCATTCGCGACATCATCGACGTGCAAGTGCAGGATGTCGTCGCAACCAGCGCGCAATCAATTTCCGAGGCGAATGCACAAAATCCGGATGAAGTCCGCAAGCAACCGGCTCCGCTCATTCGTTACAGCGCAGAATTGCATCAAGCGAATGCCGCGCTGCGAAAATTTCTTTACGCGAATGTTTATTATCATCCGCGGGTGGCGAAAGTGAACCAGCGCGCGTGCGAGATGTTGAGAAAGGTTTTCGAAAGCTACGTGGCCAATCCGCATCAGCTCGGTGAAGTCGCGACCAAACGGATCGAGCCGGAAGGACTTTACCGGACGGTCTGCGATTACGTGGCCGGAATGACCGATCGTTATTTGATGGAAGAATACGCGCGGATTACTGGGGAGCGCGACGCTTTACAGGCAGGGCCGGTTCACCCCAACCGTCCGGGCGATTGAGGTTAATCGCCCCCACCTACACTGCTGCGCTGCCGATTTCGTCCTGCAGGTAAGTGATGAGTAAACGCAGCCGCTGGTTTAACGAAGATTCTTCCAGCATCCGCTGTCGCCGGAGCGGGTCGTCAACGAACGTTGAAGCAACCAGGTCGGCAAGCATTTCAAGATCGCCGAGCTGAGCAAGGTAGCGATCGACTTTGGGCGGGAGCTGGCGCTCGGCGCGTTTCAGTTTCCGATAAAGCTCGAGAATTTTTTCGCCGAGCGCTTCGCTTTCGACGGTCGCAGTCTTGGTCGATTCGACGATGTCGATCCTGGCAATCGGGAACGGCGTCTCTTGTTGGAAACTGGCGAAGCGCACGCGATGCAAACCTTGGAGAACGAGATTTGAAGTGCCGTCGCCGCGATCGACGCAGGCCCGGATGAGACCGATGGTGGCGAAATGGAAAAAGTCTTCGGGCGCGCGCCATTCCGGACAACTCGGTTTGATCAGCGTCACGCTAAACATGCGATCGCGTTGGAGCGCGTGTTCGAGCATCTCGCGGTAGCGGGTTTCGAAAATGTAAAGCGGCAGCAATGCGTGCGGAAACAGCACTGCGCCCGGCAACGGCATCACCGGCACTTCATTGGGTAAATCTACCGACCCATTTTTCACTTTCGATTTCCGTCCCTGGATTAATATCCGTCTTTGAATGGAGTTGCGCGAGGGTTTTAAATCTATACCAGCACACGATGGTGCCCGCGAGCTGTTTGCGGCGGCTACTAATCTCGGGTGCCCGGCTTCCCTAGCCGCATTCGCTGCCGCTCAGCGGCTCCCGCGCCGTAAAGTTGGCGCACTTGTTATTTGAATGAAAGGAGTGCACCAACGTCTGGAACAATTTTCAACGCCGCAGCGCGGAACGCAACAGTTCGATTGGCAATTGTCCTTCAATTTGTGAGTGGTGAAGCGCGGCGTAATTGAGGACAGAACCGCACCGGGCGAGCAAAAGCCGAGAGATCGCGCCGAGCCTACCGATGCCCATCGCGCTCACCGGAAGATCGACATCTTTATCCGTCACGAAGTCAATTAGTCGAGCGAGCTGTGCGGACGTGTCGGTTCGCGTTGCGATTTTGAAAATGTCCGCGCCTTCCACTTTCGCTAACGCTGCCTTGGCACGCAAGCCGCGCGGCGATGGTGTCGACTTGAAATCATGGAATGAAAGAATCCGGCGAACATTTTGTTTTCGGGCGCTGGCGAGCAAGGTTTTGAACGCGCGCGCCGAACGCAACTCGACATCGACATATTTGGCGCGAGCAAGAAAACGCAGGAGCAACTCCTGGCGCTCCTTCCGGGAGAGATTATTGGCGCCGCCTTCCCGCGGATCGCGCACGGTGATGATGATTGGCGCGCGCAACTTGTGGATCTTGCGTTTCAGCTGATCGATGATTGTGCAGAGGTGATCGAGTCGAAGCTCAAAAAGGTGCGGCGGCTCGGGCATCGCAATGGCGAACCGGAGATCGGCCGGCGAAGTGATGACACCTACGATTTGCGGCGTCATTTTCTTGACCGTTGGCGTGTTGTCATTGTGAGCGGTGCGCTCGAAGGCGACTCGTGCGGCAATGAGGGCTGCTGAAGGGTACTTATATATAGAGGGCGCAATTTTCTCGTCGAGCGAACCGTCAATCGTGCGGTGCGTAACGTGCCAGCACCCGCTCGACGTACTTGGCCAAAATGTCGAACTCGACGTTCACCAAGTCGCCTGCTCCGATATTGTCGATGTTGGTGTGGCGTTTCGTCTGCGGAATGATCCACGCGGCGAAACTTTTCTCTAAAAGCTCCGCGATCGTCAGACTGATGCCATTGATGGCGACGGAACCTTTGTAGGCCGCGTAATGGGCGAAGTCGGTCGGCAGATCTACCTCGAGCCGATAATCTTCTCCGGTCCGGTCAAATGAAATGACCTTCGCGCTACAATCGATGTGACCCTGGACAAAGTGGCCGCCCAACGGCGCACCGGCAGCGAGCGCGCGCTCGAGATTTACCGGACTGTCCCGCCGGAGTTGTTTTAGATTTGTGCGATCGAGCGTTTCCTCCAGAACGTCGAACGTGAGTTGCTCGCCGCGATGCCCGCTGACCGTCAAACAACAACCGTTCACCGCGACGCTGTCGCCGACAGCAACGGCGGGCGCGAGCTTTGGCGCCATCAGCCGCAGTTGAGTGCCGCGATCGGTCATCCGAATCCAAAGCACGCGACCAACTTCTTCGATCAATCCGGTGAACACGCCGTTACTTTTAGCGTTGGAAACGTGTAAGATCGACAACTTGTTTGCGCGCGCGCCTCGGCGCACAATTACGAAACTGTGCGCGCCCAATTCGTTTTGAAATTCGCGATTTCTATCGCGCTGGTCGCCGTCACATTTGCGGTTTTTGCACAAACGCTCGGCCACGAGTTCGTCAACTACGACGATCCTGCTTACATCAGTGAAAACGAAAACATCCGCTCCGGATTAAACTGGCACAGCGTTGCTTGGGCGTTCACGCATGTTCATTCCCAGAACTGGCACCCCCTCACGACAATGTCCCATATGCTCGATTGCCAGCTTTTCGCTTTGAAGCCCGGTGCGCATCATTTTGTGAATGTTCTGTTGCACAGCGCGAGCGCGGTTTTGCTTTTTCTTTTGCTCGAGCAGATGACGCGCAATGGAGGCGGGATTGCCACTCTTTGGAGCAGCGCATTCGTGGCTGCGATTTTTGCAATTCATCCGCTGCACGTCGAATCGGTGGCGTGGATTTCAGAGCGCAAAGATGTCCTGAGCGGTTTGTTTTTTATGCTGACGCTGCTCGCCTATTTCCGTTACACGCGAAAACCTAACATCTGGCGCTATCTGGTGATGTCGATCTTGTTCGCCGGCGGTTTGATGTCGAAGCCGATGCTGGTGACGCTGCCGATCGTCCTTTTGCTGCTCGATTACTGGCCGCTGAATCGATTCGAGCAATCGAACGCCGTAAAGCTCGTCCTCGAGAAAGTTCCGCTCGCTGTTTTGTCGATCGCATCCGCCGTTGTCACCCTGATTGTCCAAAATGAAGGAATAGGATTAGTCCGGCTCGAGGTATTACCACTCTCATGGCGATTCACCAACGCGCTCTCAGTCTATCTTATCTACATCTGGCAAATGATTTGGCCGGCCAATCTCGCGCTGGGCTATAGCCATCCTGGAAGACTGCCGATTTGGGAAGTGGCTGGCTCGGCGGCATTATTGACAGCGATTTCGCTGTGCATTTTCGTGGGCAGAAAACGCAGCCCTTATCTTATCGTGGGATGGGCTTGGTATTTGATCATGCTTTTGCCCGTTATCGGATTAGTGCAGGTCGGCGGACAATCGCATGCCGATCGCTACACTTATTTGCCGCAAATCGGCCTCTACGTCGCGGCGACGTGGGGGATTGTCGATCTTTCCAGATGGCGGCGTTACCCTAGTCCGGTCCTTGGGGCAGCAGCCGCGATCATACTAACTGCGCTCAGTTTGCGTGCGGCGAGCCAGGTTTGGTGGTGGCACGATAGCGAAAGGCTTTGGCGCCATACATTAGCCATCACGACGGAGAATGACGTGGCTCATCTTGGTCTTGGTCAGCTTCTTTTAGACCAGAAACGCCTGAACGAGGCGATTGCCGAGTACGAAAAAGCGGCCAGGATTGGCCCTAATCCGGACGTGGAAACTGCGCTGGCTAATCTCCTTTTGGAACAAGGACGAATAGAGGGGGCGATTCAGCATTATCAGAACGTCATCCAGCTGGAGCCTTCCAGCGCACTTGCGCATTACAATCTCGCTGTGGGCCTGCATCGGCAAGGCCACCTCACCGAGGCGATCGTACATTATAAAGCAGCCCTGAAAATCGATCCCAATTACCCGGATGCAGAATATTTTTTGGGCGAAGCTCTTTTGCAGAACGGTCAGCCGGATGAAGCAAAGACCCATTTAGAGAAGCGTTGAGATTTTGTCTTCGGCAGATGGCGCGGCTTGCGGGAGAGCGAAGTTGATTTTTTCGCTTGGCTGAGAGACTCTATGCGCCCTGGATCGCGGCTGATCTGCTGATTGGCGGGCGCCCAGCAGTTGAACTCGACGATTGCCAAGATCGACAATGAAAGTTGAACAGCCGCCGATGCCCGCGGGAAACCTTTTGCCGCTGGATTCAAATGCAGGGATGCGCGTCGCGGTGTTTTCCGGGTTGCTCTTCTTTTCAGGAATCGGGGCGCTGATTTTCGAGACGCTGTGGCTGCGGTTGAGCGGCCTCGCCTTTGGCAACTCGGTATGGGCGGCGGCGTTAATTCTCTCCAGTTTTATGGCCGGTTTGGCGCTGGGAAACGCCGTTGCGGCGTCGTCGAAGATTCGGCGATGGAGACCGCTACATCTTTACGCGGTCCTGGAAATTCTCGTCGCCTTCTTTGGTTGCACGATCGTGTTCGGTCTTCCTTTGCTTGGCGCGTGGCTGCGGCCGCTTTGGCAAATCCTTTGGAACTTCCAACCGACGCTGCTGGCGCTGCGCTTTGTCGTATCATTCGCGATTCTTCTGGTTCCGACCGTTTTAATTCCACCGCAGTTGTGCGCCTCAAAACTTTAAAGCTTGCCATCTGCAGCGCTCTCATCACGCTTACGTGGGCGGTGTTTGGCCAAACGCTCGGCCACGAGTTTATCAATTACGACGATCCGCTTTACGTCACGGAGAACATTCACGTGCGCGCCGGTTTAAATTGGCATGGCGTGATCTGGGCGTTCACTCATGTGCATTCTCAAAACTGGCACCCGCTCACGACGATCTCGCACATGCTCGACTGCCAGCTTTTCGGATTAAAGGCCGGCGGGCATCATTTTGTAAATGTGCTCTGGCACAGCGCGGCCGCGGTTTTGCTTTTCCTCGCACTCGCTCAAATGAGTCCGAGCCGGACTGGCATCTGGTCGAGCGCTTTTGCGGCCGCGCTGTTCGCGATTCATCCGCTGCGAGTCGAGTCGGTGGCGTGGATTGCGGAGCGCAAAGATGTGCTCAGCGGATTTTTTTTTATGCTCACGCTGCTGGCTTATTTCCGTTGGACGCAAAAGCAAACGCTCGGCCGCTACGTGACGATGTCAATCGTGTTGGCGCTCGGCTTGATGTCGAAACCGATGCTCGTGACGCTGCCGATTATTCTTTTGTTGCTCGATTACTGGCCGCTCAACCGATTTCAACCATCGGCAACGGCAAAACTCATCGTCGAAAAACTTCCGCTATTCGCACTGTCACTCGGGTCGTGCGTGGCGACCCTTTGGGCGCAGAACTTTGCCCTCGGATCCACCGAATTTCTGCCGCTCAAGTGGCGGATCGCAAATGCGATCGTGAGCTATTTTGATTACATCCGACAAATGTTTTGGCCGGTCGATCTCATTCCGTTTTACATTCACCCGGAAGACCGGTTGGAACTTTGGCGGCTGATCGTTGCGGCGATCGTTCTGATCGGGATCACGGCGATTGCGTTCGTTAGGCGGCGCAAAAATCCATACCTCCTCGTCGGCTGGCTTTGGTATCTGGCGATGCTGATTCCGGTAATTGGAATCATCCAAGTTGGCCTGCAAGGGCGCGCCGACCGCTACACGTATCTGCCGCAAATCGGATTGCTGATTGCGCTGGTATGGTTGATTTGCGATCTGACGAAATCGCGGCGACTGCAAGCGGCTCTTTTGAGCGGCGCGGCGGCAATTGTTGTTGCCACATTGTCGATCCTTTCCTGGAAACAGATTACGCATTGGCGCAATACCGAAACGGTGTGGAGCCACACGATCGCGGTCGAGCCCGATAGCGATGTTGCGCAGCTCGGTTTGGCCACGTCATTGGTTATGCGAGGTCAGATCGACGACGCGATCGAACATTATCAGCGCGCCTTGCGTTTTCGCGATGGCAACGTGGCCGCGCATTATGGACTGGGAATGGCGCTCGAGCAGAAACACAAAACCGATGAAGCGATTTTTCATCTTCAAAAAGCATTGAGCATCCAGCCCGATTACATCGCCGCCAGCAACGATCTCGGTGTCATGTTCGCCAGCAAAGGCGAAATCGCGAATGCGATCGCCGCTTGGCGGCACACCTTGTCATTCGATGCTGATGATCCAATCGCCGCAAATGGCCTCGCGTGGGTTCTTGCCACTGCGGCCGACGCCGATTTGCGTGACGGCAACAAGGCGCTTGCCTTGGCCCAGCGCGCGATCCAATCCGGTGGAGAGACTCCATTTACGCTGCGGACGCTAGCCGCAGCGCAGGCCGAGAACAATCAATTTGCGGAAGCCGTCGCGACAGCTGAGCGGGGCGAGAATTTGGCGAAGCAGGAAGGAAATGTCGCCATGGCCGAGAGTTTGCGACATTGCGCGGATTTATTTCGCCGGGGAGAAAGGGTGCACACCACCCAGGTCTCACATTAGATTTGGGTGGAACGCGTTCTTCGAACGTTCTGTTCGAAACAGCTTCGCCGTCCGACCTGGCGTCGTGTCGAAGAGCTAGATCCACCGGAGAGGGGGAGCAAAATTTTGCACAAGTGGAGTTGGTCTGCCCGATCAAATTGATGAGGCTAATCACGGAGGAATTCCGGCAAAGAATGTGAGTAAACTGGAAATTTTCAACTGATCATCGACACTATTTCGTTGATCGGCCATCATGAAATCCTCGCGCAAATTGCAAAAGCTGTTCAGCTCAATCGCGCTGGTGAGCGCGTGGGAACACGGCAGAAGGTTGCTCCATCCGGTGGATAGCCGGCGCATTTTCGCGAGCCTCGACACTTTGGATTTTAGCGGCGTACGCGCACGCGACGGATATCGACCAAACCCGCGAAGGATCCGGAAGTTTATTGAGATCGTGCAGGATTTGTGGCTCGACCGTAGTCCGCCATTGCAAATTCTCGATCTTGGCTGCGGCTCAGGTCATTTCATTTATATTTGCAGATTGTTTGGCCACGACGGGATGGGGCTGGACACGGACGTCGAGCCTCTCTATCGAGAGACCCTCCCCATCTTAAATGTGCCGCGGGTGGTTTCCCGTATTGAGGCACAGGTCCCGCTCCCGGATCTCGACCGAAAATTCGATTTGGTCGCGGCAACACGCGTTTGCTTTCAATTCAAAGGATGGCCGCAACATTTGCCCGGAGACGAATGGCGCGAAGCTGACTGGGAATTTTTTGTCAACGATGTTCGCACCCGATTCTTGAATCCGAATGGCCGCCTATTTCTTCAATTTAATCCGCGTCGTGACGATTCGCCGTTTTTCACACCGGCGCTGCGCGACTGTTTTCTTAATCTTGGTGGGCGAATTGTTCGTTCCAAGGCGCTCTTTGCTCCGAACCCGGCTGAGGTTCCGCAATTCAAACAAAAGACTTCGCGCAATTCTTCGCGGGGCTGTTGATTTCAAAATTCTGCGCGGCGAGCCGGCACGCAGGTTTCGCATTGAATTTGGAATGCGAGGATGTGGAACTGTTGATGACCTCAGAGCCAAGTGCGCTGTCATCCTGAACCAAGTGAAGGATCTCACCCAAGTCCGTTAATCGCGCTGTGTCCTTTGTCTGTTCCGTACTCCGGTTGCGAGATCCCTCGCTTCGCCCGGAATCTCCGTAACAAAAGCGGTTAGCGATTTCGGCCGCCCAGCCCCCATCGCGTTGTCGCGGATGTGGGGGCCAGGAAAGTCCCAAATTCCCCCCCCCAAAAAAATTTTAATTTTTTTCTAGGCAGCTGGAGCGAAATCCGATAGAACGCCCCTAAACGGGGATCGGGCTGGACAACTGGCTCGTTCTGCCCGTTCAAAAAAATTTCAAAAAACTGAAAAAAAACCTTGTCAGCTTGACGAATTTTCAATAATCCCTAGCGCAAACCTAACCAAACCCATGGAGAAACCAATGACTAGAAACGTGCAAAAAACGTTGGGAATTCGCGTCGCTCTTGTAGCCGCCGTGGCATTTCCATTAATCATCGCGATGAGCGCGCGCGCTCAAGCGCCAGCACCGCCACCGGCTCCGCCTACGACCGGAACCAATATCGCTCCGGCCGGCGGGGCAGCCGCAACTGAGGCCACGGCCGAACGCGTCATCGTTACCGGTTCGAACATTCCGACCGCGGAAGAAGTCGGTCCGAACCCAGTCGATACGTATCGCCGCGACGACATCACCCGTTTGGGCGTGCGCACTCCCACCGACCTTGTCCAAAGAATTCCCTCGGTGACCGGTTCGAACATTGGTGAGAACGTCACCAACGGCGGCGTCGGTGGCGCAACCCAAGTCAGCATACGCGGCATCGACCCGAAAGAAACGCTGGTTCTCCAGGATGGCCGCCGCCTCGTGCCCCTAGGCGGCTCCTTCGTCGATTTCGGCCAGTTTCCGTTGGGGTTAATCGATCATATCGATATTCTGAAGGACGGCGCTTCTCCGGTTTATGGTACCGATGCCGTGGCCGGCGTGATAAACGTTTTCCTGATTCACCGGTTCCGTGGGGTGGAGGTTTACGCCAGCTATGGCAACTCGAATCTTGGGTTCGCCAATGATTTTGGTCAGGAAACCGCCTATTTGCTTGCTGGCACCGGTGACGACAAGACCAATATCGTGGTCTATGCCGGCTTGTACAATCAGGCGTCAATTCAAAATGCCGATACGAACATCTCCCACGACGCCAACCACGACGCTTGGAATGGCTTCGATGATCGCAGCAGTAATTTTCCCGGCAGAATCAGCGGTGCGAGCACCCGCTTTTTCAAAGGGATTTTTCCGCCTCTTTTTGGTTCGGGTCCACACCTGCTAACGCCAACGCCGCACGCTTCCTCCAACCAGTTCCACAATACTCAGTACACTAGCGCCGGGTCGATCCCGCCGGAGCGCCAGGCGTTTAACTTCAGCGATTTTGCCAACGGCGTGGCTGCTACCGACCGTGAGTATTTGTACGGTTCGATGGACCGCGATATCTGCGATAAATACCTGACCGTGTTTGCCGATTTCAAAATGTTCCGCAGCTACTTTGATGGTCAGTTGGCGGCCTCGCCGTTTACGCCTGACCTTTGGGTAGATTCGGCCCACCCGACTAGTATCAGCATCAACAGCATTAGTGTGCCGACCCAAAATGCGTTTAACCCGTTCACAGTAGCAGACTATACTTCAATTGGTGGGTTCAATCCCGCCATCACGGGTACTGAGGCAAGCGCCGCGCCCGCGGGTACCGAGTTCACTACCGGTGTGAAGTTTCGCGGGTTCCACGACATTGGACGGCGTGACGATAAAGTTACAACCTACAACTACGAGTTCACCGGAGGTTTAAAAGGCAATCTCGGCGAGTTTGCTAATGCTTGGGACAAACTGAAGACATGGGAATGGGAGTTCGGTGTCCGCTGGAACGAGGTCGATTCGGGGGAGATCTTCGGACTGGTGCCTAACCTTTACAATTTGCGCATCGCCTTACTTGATACGAACCCGGCGACTGCATTCAATGCGTTTGGTGTGGGGCAGAATACGGCGGCCGTGAGGCATTTCGTGTACACCACTGTCCAGGATGATTTGTTGGACACGCTTCTGACGGAAGACCTCACCCTGCGAGGCGATCTTTTCGATCTTCCAGGCGGCGCGGTTCGCTTCGCCATCGGCGGTGTGCATGAGACCGACCACCTTAAATTTACGCCCGACGGGTTAATACAACAGGGCCAGGCCTTGGGCTTCGTGACCACGGAAGTGGGTAAAGGGAGCCGCGATGTCTGGTCTGCTTGGTGGGAGACGCGCGTTCCCATAACGGGTCCGACCTGGAACTTCCCCGGCGCGCATAGCCTGGAGTTGGGTTACGCCGAGCGTTTCGAGGAATACAGCGATTTCCACAAACCGGTGGAACGGCCGAAGGTCGACATCCGCTGGCAACCGATCGACGAGGCACTGACGCTGCGGGGGGCATATATGGAGGCGTTTCATGCGCCCGGCGTGAACGAGCTCTTTGGCGCGATCACTCAAAGCTTTCCGACAATTAACGATCCGGCTAGCTTGAGGGCCGGTGAAAACCAGGTCTCGGAACTCCTCAGGCCCAATCCGGCCTTAGTGCCTGAAATTGCGTATGAGTACACCTACGGCGGGGTGCTTACGCCGGGCAAATGGTGGGCCCCGTTGCAGGGTTTCACCTTCAGCGCAGACTTCGTTCACATTGATCTCCGTGAGTATGCTGCGGCTTTTGATCCAAACGTGATCAAAAACCTGGCGAACAACGGTGTACCGGGATTTCTCTTTACCACCGCGCCCGGACCGATCAACTCCCCCTGGATCCTGCGAGACGGTGGGGGCAATAACCCGAACCTCAATGCACCGGACGCCCGTCAAGCAATTCTGCTGATAAACAATCCGATATCAAATCTAGGCAGGTTTGTTATCTCCACTTGGGATTTCGAAGCTGTTGATATCTTGGATACGACTAGATTCGGCCATGGCGATTGGGGAACGTTCACCACCACGTTCAACGAAACGTATCTCGCGGACGTTGATATACAGTTCCTTCCTGGTGGCAAGAGGCGCACCATCGTCGGCCAGTTCGGCGGCGGCTTCCAGGGGTCAGGTGGCTTTGCCAGCTTCCCGCATCACAAGTTTTATGCCAGCGAGTTTTGGGACGGCCCGTCTGGAAGCTGGATGCAGGGATTCGACGCCGGTGTAGTTTTCCACTACGTTGGAGATTACTGGGATTGTGAAGCAGATACAACCATTGGTTCCGACGGATGTGAAAATTCATCTGGATGTGGATTCCCCATCGCCAAAAATCAAACTGCGGATCGCAAAGTACGCGAGTGGACCACGGTGGACCTTATCGTCAATTACACCTTCAATCTGCCTCCACCCGTTGCCCAGGGCGAAGTGGCCGGTTATGCCAAGGATGGTGGCAAGAACGTGAAGATGAAGGACGGAAAAGAGAAGAACGTGATGCCAGTCTCCACGGCGGAATACAACCCGTGCGGCTGGAGAGCCTGGTTCAATAACATGACGCTTACGCTGGGGGTGGATAACGTGGCCGACTTGGAGCCGCCTTTCGTCGCAGGGTCCCTCGAAGGTGGTGACGTCCCGGGCTACGACGCAGCGCAAGCCAATATGAAAGGCCGGTTCTGGTTCGCCGCGATCAAGAAGAGATTCTAGCGTCCTTACCAAATCAGCTAAAATTCAGCGGCCGGGCTCCCATGGGCCCGGCCGTTTGCTTTGATAGAACGCGCGGTCGCAGTTGTGGCGTGGAGCGACAATCCGGCAGCAGTTCAAGTTTCCTGCCGACGAATCGGGCCCTAGGATTTATGGGACGGGTTCCAATAATTCATATTTGATTTGGGGTGGCGGCAATCTAAGAAACCTTTATTTCCCCTTGCTATGGGCGCATTCTTCGAGGCGATACTTCCTTCGGACGCAAAAGGTCACTGCAACTGCTCTGCGCATCCGCAGTTGAAACAGGTAAGATCCAGATGTTGAAGCGTCGGCAAGGAACGACGGTCGCGACTGCTCGCGATTCTATATCAACGAAACCAAGCCTGAGTCAGTCGAGGCGAACCAGATATCGCCCCAGCGCGTCTATTGTCGGTAGGGCAGGTTAGCGCTGTACAATTCGAGCTCCTTGGAAAGTGCTCTCATCAACATCTGGTTCTCCGCCTCGAATGCAATTTGCCAGCCTTCCTTGGCAGATTGAACCGCTGATGGGAATTCGCCGATCTCAGCGTAAGCGGCGGCCAGCGAGCGGAGTGCAAGAGGATTCATTCCGCCCAATCGTTGATTTGCGTCCTGGGCTAGCGCGACGGCTCTTTTGCCATTACGCAACGATGAGTCAGGGCAAGTCGCGAGAGCCCAGGCCAGATTGATCTCGGCAAGTTTATCCTCAGGAGCTAGCTCGATGGCCTTCTCATATTGTGCGATCGCTTCTGCGAGCTCTCCCTTTTGCAAGAGAAGATTTCCAAGATTCGTGTGAGCATTAACGTGATTAGGCCGCACCCTTAGGACCTCCTGGTAGCTCGCGATTGCTTCGTCAGTTCGCCCCTTTTGGAGAAGTGCGCTGCCTAATTCGTAGCGTGCCTCTACGTGGCCGGCCTGGATGGAGAGGGCCCTTTGGTAATGAATGATCGCTTTATCGATCTGTCCATCTTTTGCCAGAGCATTTGCCAAATTATATTGGATGTCAGCATCGTTCTCTCTCACTTGCAAGGCAGCCTCATAATGCTCGATCGCATCCTGGCGAAGGCCTTCCTGCATAAGCGCGCTACCAAGATCGTTTTCCACACTGGGCTCGTTAGGCCGAAGCTTCAAGGATTCTTTGTACTGGCGGATCGCTTCATCGATTTCACCTTTTTTAAGCAGGGCGCGACCGAGCTGGTAATGCGCTTGCGGGAATCCCGGCTTTAGCTCCAAAGCCTTTTGGTAATGTGCGATGGCATTGTCGATCTGGTCCATTTTGGCCAAAGCAACCGCCAGGTTATAGTGTCCATGTTCTGGATCAACCTTTCGGTTGGCCAAAGCCTGCTCATAATGCGCGATCGCTTCATCGGGCCGGCCCGTTTCCATAAGAAGGGCGCCGAGGTTGGTATGCGCCATCGATGAGTCGGGGTTTCGTAACAGCGTCCTTCGCCAAAGCGTTTCCTCGTCGCGATATATATGAGCTTGTCGCCACGTCAAGAACGCCAAAGTTGCGCAGAGCGACGAAAAAAGGATGACGCGGGTTTGCGGCCGCCAGCCGGCACAATCAACCAGCGTGGTCAGTCCCACGCTGGCTGTCGTTATGATCCCGATACTGGCGAAATACTGAAAATGATCGGCAACAAACGAATAAATGAACGGGTAAACATCAAAAAAACCAAGCGCCGGAAATAGCATCACGGCAAAGAACAGAAAACCGGACAATGTTCCGGGTAGCCTTCTCCGCACCAGAAACAGGATTGCGAAAAGTAGGAACGCGCCAGCTGGGAACAGATATTGCCACCAGACCGTCTGATCGATATCCCATCGTGGATAGACGAAGGTCAATCTTGCGGGCCAGAAAAGCTTCCATAGATAGAACCAGAAGGCGCGGCCTGCGATAAGGATTCGGTCAATGACCGAAAGATTGAAAGCGGTCCCTTCCGCTCCGACAAAATGCCGTTCCACCCAGGCGGTGAAGAGTCCTGCCGATATTCCAATTGCAAAAAATGGAAGGAGCGGCAGCGCGTCTCTCTTCCAGACTAATTGGTGTCGTCTCCACCACAGAACGATGAGAATCGCGACGGGCAAAGCGCAGATAGCGCTTTTTGAGAGTAATCCGAGTAAGAACAAGCCAAGCGCGACCAGAAACGTGGACCGGTTCCTTGTTCGATCGAATTTAAAATATAATAATGCTGAACAGAGACAGAACGTAGCTGAGAGTGTGTTCTTGAGTTCCGACATCCAGGCCACCGATTCCACTTGGATTGGGTGCAACGCAAAAAGAGCGCCAGCGAGCCATGGCCCAGGTAGTTTTAACTCTCTGACGACGCTGACCAGTAACAGAGCCGCCCCGCCGTGCAGAAGGATGTTAACTAAATGGTAATAGAGAAGGCGATCGCTCCAAAGCCGTTGCTCGATCCAAAAGACAGTGTGAACCAGAGGATAATATTGATGGGTGACTCCGACATTTACCCAGATCTGCTCGAGCCCATTCCATGAACGCAATTCCGGTTTAGTCAGATGCTGGTCATCATCCCAAATTGGTTTGCCATTCCAACCTGGCGAATACGCGAGCAACGTTATAGTCAAGAGAGCAATCGCTAAAAGCCAATCTGGCCGCGAGAGTAGTCGGTTGGCTTTCATCCCCTACTATTATTGTTGTCACCCATCAGCGGCAAAACAAACAAAGCGATATTGAATTTTCAATATCCGCACAATATTGGAATCGCCGGCAGCGTAGGCCGGTACGGCAGCTCGCCTTTTTTTCCAATCTTTTGGAAATCCGCGGGTAGTTTAAATAATGTGGCAAACAATGGAACGCTCATTAGGGCGGTGGGTTAGCGTGGGCCTGCTGGCGGTGGCAGTTTCCGCTCTGACGGTCATTGTTTATAGACCTGCCTCGAACGGCCAATTTGTCTGGGATGATGACCGTTACGTCGCGAACAATCATTTGCTGATGGCGCCTGACGGTTTGCGTCGAATCTGGTTTTCGCTCGATGCGCCGTCGCAATATTTTCCACTCGCTTACACAGTTCTGCGAATCGAACGCTTCCTCTGGGATTTGCAGCCGGCCGGATATCACTGGGTAAATATTTTCCTTCACCTCGGCAACGCACTTCTTGTGTGGCGCATTCTTTTGCGGCTGAAAGTGCCAGGCGCGTGGTTGGCTGCGGGAATTTTCGCGCTTCATCCGGTCCAGGTCGAGTCAGTCGCCTGGATTTCCGAGCTGAAGAATGTTCTGATGGCCTTCTTCTTTTTGCTCACGCTGCTGACGTGGATCGAATATGTCGATGAAACAGGCGAACGTCGGCCCTTTTTTTATGCGGCTGCTCTCGTCTTTTATTTGCTTGCACTCTTCGCCAAATCCACCGCCTGCACATTACCGGCTGCGTTGCTTTTGATTCTCTGGCTGAAGAAAAAACCGATCGGGCGCAGAGCGTTTTTCGAAATCGTTCCATTCGTTGGGCTCGCGCTCGGTATCGGTCTGGTGGCTGTTTGGTGGGAAAAATATCATCAAGGCACACGAATGCTTGTTTCCCCCGCTCCAGTTGACCGGTTGCTGATCGCGAGTCGCGCTGTTTGGTTTTATCTGAGCAAAATATTTTGGCCATCGGACCTCACGTTCATTTATCCGCAATGGCGGATTGATGCCGCAAATCCGGTTGCGTACCTATGGCTGATCGTTGCCGGAGCCCTTGCCGTCGCGATTTACTTTGGTCGGCGCTTTTTTGGCCGAAGTGTCGAGGTCGCTGCATTGTTCTTTGTGACGACGCTGAGCCCGCTTCTCGGCTTTATCATGCTTTACACGTTTCGTTACACGTTCGTAGCGGACCATTACCAGTACCTGGCCAGCATCGGCCCGATCGCGCTCACTTCGGCAGGCCTGACCACATTGAGCAGGTCATTCAAGAGCCTGCAATGGCTCGTGTTCGGCGGCGCAGTCGTGATTTTGGCCGGTCTCAGCTTATTGAGCTGGCGGCAGAGTGCGATGTATCGCGACATGGAAACGCTTTGGCGGACAACGATCGCAAAAAATCCAGGTTGTTGGATGGCCTACAACAACCTCGGTGTCGTTCAATTCGAAAAAGGCAACATCGACGATGCGATTGATAAGTACGAAGAGGCGCTTCGCTTGCATGCCGATTATCCCGAAGCGCATTACAATCTCGGGAGCGCTCTGCTGCAACAAGGGAAAATCGATGATGCGATACAGCAATGCGAGAAAGCGTTGGAATTGCAGCCGACTGATCCCGATGCCCATGTTGTCCTTGGAAATGCATTTCTGGCCAAACAAGACCTTGATGGAGCCATCAGCCAGTACGAGCGTGCGTTAACGCTTCGTCCAGAAGATTTCAAAGCACATTACAATCTGGCAATTGCGTTCCAGGAGAAAGGGGAAACCGAGGCGGCCGCTCGCGAATATGAAAGAGCTCGCCGGTTCGGGGCGCAGGAATAGCCTCAAATAGACACCGAGAGATTGTTAATCCCAATAATGAGCTTGATTCGCTCGATAAAACTCGAGCGTTTGCTTCAAGCCCTCCTCGAGGTTCACCTGCGGAGACCAACTGAGTAACTTGTCGATCTTGCGAAAGTCGGCGTAATAATCCCCGATGTCGATGGCTTTGCGGTCATCGGGAAATGGAACCAGCTCGTATTTTCCGCCGCCATTGAGCTCCACCAACAGCGCTGCCAGCTCTTGCAGACTGATATGTTCGTGGTGGCCAAGGTTAAAGACCTGACCATTGGCAGCGTCACTGGAAGCAGCACTCAGAAGAGCCTCGACCACATCGGTCACAAAATTGAAATCGCGTCGCTGCTCTCCATTGCCGAAAATCTGAATCGGCTTTTGTTCGATCACCTTACGGATCCAAATTCCAAGAAACGTCTGTCGCGCATCTTTAACTCGCATCCCGGGCCCGTAAGTATTGGTTAGCCGCAACGCGCAGGCGCGAATTTGATAGACGTCGTTGTAAAGCAGGTGGTACCACTCGCCCGCGAGCTTATTAATTCCATTCACGTCGATCGGATCGATCGGGTGTTTTTCATCGACCGGCAAATATTCCGGCCGGCCGTAGACTTGTCGCGTGCTGGCGAAAACGATTTTCAGATCACGGTTGTGTAACCGGCACGCTTCCAAAATATGAAGCTGAGCGGCGGCGTTGATATTTAGATCGGTCACTGGATCTGTCATTGAATCGAGATGGCTCGTTTGGCCCGCGAGATTGAAAAGAAACTGGCGTTTTTTGATAAGCGACGACATTGCAGCGGCATCACGAACATCGGTAAGATCGACAGTCACGCTGTCGCGGATGTCGTGAATGTTAAAAAGGTTCCCGCCATATTCCGAGATCAAACTGTCCACCAGGGTAACCTTTGCGCCGAGCTCGACCAAACGCCGGGCCAGAGCGGAGCCGATGAAACCGAGCCCACCGGTGACGAGAACGTCGGAGCCGGCAAAAATGTCAGGATCCCAAGGCACGGGCGAATTGTAGGTCGCAGGCCAAAAGATTTTCTATAACTTTTCGCGCTTTTTTTGGCAGAATCAGGCAGTTTTGCCACAAATCCATCAGACTGCAATGGCGACCGCTCCCGAGTTATCGCTGGTGATTCCCGTTTACAACGGCAGCCGGACCATCGGTGCGCTCGTTGAGCACACCACAAAGATTTTTGGATCGACATCCTTCGAGATCGTTTTGGTCAATGACGGTTCCGAAGATGACAGCGAAACGGTGTGTGCCCAGCTCGCGGAAAAGTTTCCCGAAACCGTGACCTTTGTGCATTTGAGTCGAAATTTCGGCGAGCACAGCGCCGTTCTCGCTGGATTGACGCAAGCTCACGGTGGTTACGTCGCGGTAATGGACGACGATGGTCAGAACCCGCCCGAAGAAGTTGTGCGAATGCTGGACGAATTAAAACGTAAAAACTACGACGTCATTTACGGGCACTACATCGAGAAGAAACATTCGTGGTTCCGAAATGCAGGGAGCCGGTTCAATAATCTGATCGCGACCTTAATGCTGCACAAGCCGAAGGATCTTTATCTCTCAAGCTTTAAGGTTATGAACCGTTTTCTAGTCAACGAAATTATCAAATATCGCGGCCCGTATCCCTACACCGATGGTTTGATTTATCGGGTGACGCGAAACATCGGCCAAATTCCGGTGGAGCATCGCGTCAGCCAGAGCGGACCGTCGCGCTATACATTGCGCAGACTGGTTCGGTTGTGGCTCAATATGTTTCTGAATTTTTCGATCAAGCCGCTGCGCATTTCCGTTTACGTCGGGCTGCTCGCTTCCTGTTTGAGCATTGTCGCCTTGATTGCCATCCTGATCGATAAACTTTGGATCACTCCAGATCTGACCGTTGGCATTCCGACCGTCCTGGGCAGCGTTGTATTTTTTTCAGGCATTCAACTCATGATTCTCGGTCTGGTCGGTGAATATCTCGGACGGCTTTATCTTGATCACACCGGCACGCCGCAATACGTCGTGCGATACATTCGACGCGCAAACCAGGGACTCGATGCGACCGAATGAATATGCGACCATGTTTCGGGTCGAGGAGACGCATTGGTGGTATGGGGCATTACATCGCCTGATTTTTCAGACCTTGGAAAGCGAATTGCCGGATTGGCGTGAAAAAACAATTCTGGATGTTGGCTGCGGCACGGGTGCAATTCTAAAACAGCTCGGCAATCCGGCAAAAAATGTTGGAATCGATTTGGCGCCGGAGGCAATTTCATTCTGTCGAGAACGTGGTCTTAACAATGTTCGGCTAGGAGATATTTGCGCCTCGCCGTTTGCAGACGCGTCGTTCGACGCGGTAATCTGTTCGAGCGTTCTTTACCACGAATGGGTCAGCGATGTCGCCGGCGCAGTTCGCGAGATGTATCGAGTGCTTCGACCTGGCGGGGCCTTGCTGGTAAACGTCCCAGCGTTTCCATTTCTGCACAGCGCCCACGATGAAGCGGTGATGACTGCGCGGCGATTTAGAAAAGCCGAGATTCGACAGTTGCTTCTGGCACAGAGTTTTGAAATTCGGCGTTTGACCTATTGGACCACGTTTTTATTTCCGCTCGCTGTGGTCGCTCGGACGCTTCGCGGATCAAAAATGGGGCGTGATTTCGAATCGACCGCAAATTCATTCACGAACCGATTTTTCTCGCAGATTATGACCATTGAGCTGGAGCTGCTAAAAAAGATCTCTCTGCCTTTTGGCGTGGCGTTGTTGGCAGTCGCCAGAAAAACAGGTCGCCTATCGGCAAACTGGTAACTCTGCGCGATTCGCGCAAATGCCAAATTTGTCTTTTCGAGTTTTAACGCGCAATGCGCCAGGACGCGGCGCGCCGCTGCGAATTAATAGGATGCGTAGGAGCCGTACTCATACTTCGGCAGAAACGGCGCAGTTTGCGTTTGTCTGTTTTGGACATATTCGGGGTCGTATTCGACACAGTTTCTGTAAAGACTCTGAATGTCTTGTATCGTGACGATTCCGGCAGCTGCGAATCGTGACCGAGCAGCTGCTTTTCTTCTTTCGGGGACAGTGGGCGGCCGTTCGTACAGATCGAAAACGAACTTCGCGTCAAATAACATCCTCGGCGCACAATTTTGATGCAGAAATTCGGCGACGTACATCGACCGGCGCAATCCGCCAGTGATTCCTATGATTAGGCCGAGCGCAAGGAAACTTACGAGCGCACACTGTCGTCTTTTGTCGGCCCGGACGATTGATTGGGTCTGCCTGCAGACTTCCATGACTGCGATAGAAATGGCGGTCATAAACGCCAGCGTCGGTAACGTTAGACCGTATGGGTGTGCGACAGCAATCGCCGGTGAACACAGCAGGAAACCGAGACAGCAAGCGCCTGCTGTTTGCAAAAGTTTAATTGGACGAGCCATCCGAACAAAGAGGATGAATAGCAGGACGAGAAAGCCGATCCAGAGATTTGCGAACAGGCCATCGGCGAAGCCTATCGTGTTATAGCCGCCGGGGAGCCAAGAGGATTTGACGCACAGCCAAAGCGTCTGAAGTGCGTCAGTGCTAAATCTCGGAGATGGCGCTTCGGGAACAAAAATTAGCCGAAAGAGAACATGAATAGCAGTGATTGCCAGCAGGCAAAGCGCCGCGATTAGCGCGCGGCGCCAGAACCTCCGATGGTCAGGCAAGAGCGCCCAGATGAGGAGCGACGCCGCAGGCAGCAGGTAAGCTTCTTCGCGGGTAAACACAGCTAACAGCGCGCAAAGCGCCATCAGAGAGAAGTGCAGGAAACGGCCTTGGTTTACCCAAAGGATGAATAGAATGATGGTGAGAACCATCAACACGTAACAGAGCACGAGACTTGAGAGAATTATCCACAGATTGACGCTCGCAAACACTCGGGAGAAGACAAACAAGGCGAAGACTAGACCGATTTGGAAGGTGTTGAATTGAAGCTGTGCTAGCAGCAGACCGAGCACGAAAAGGAACGTCCACATCAACGCCGTCAGAAAAATCCTGTGTAGGATAACGTTCTCGCCGAAAGCGAATCCCTGGAAAGCGAATAACACAGCGACTATGGGCCGCAGGGCGGGAGTTTCGATTTTGTCAGGATCATCCCAGCCATGAAAAGTCGAGAGGAGCTCTTGCGCCGAATACTGTCGGATGCAGTGATAATCGTCCCAAAAAAAAGGATATCGGTAAGTTCGATATAACACTGCCGACCAAATCAGCAGTACTAGGGCTGCCAGTAAGGCCAAAGTTCGTTTCCTAGGGCGCATGCGAGCAGTTATACCGGACGGATGAAATTTCATACAGCCGAACTCTTTTGAAGCCTACCGCAACAACTATAGCGGCGCTCTCTGGCAAGGCTTGTTGCTGGTTATTTCTTCGCTGCTCGTATGGTGAAGCTCGCTTTCGCCGCGAGTTGGTCGTTGACGTAAACCTCCGTGTGGTATTGACCAACCGGCCAGCCGTTCGCTGGCTTGCTAAGCGTAAACATACTGTCTTCCGTGTCGCCCGTTGCGGTCAGCGTCCCTTCGTCAATCTTTATGCCTCTTGGAGCAGCATCTCCAATGTCATCAGCGATGCACACCACACGAATCTTGTCACCATCGCGCACGCCCCTGGTTTTGAAGATTGCATAGAGCATTGGCGTATCCGCAGCAAACGAGGTTAGCGCAGCGACGGTTTGGGATCGGGAGAACTCGTTCACGAGATCGTCAGGGCCAGCTGTCATCATCACTTCCACTTTGACTTCGCCGGACCGGACGGCCGCGCTACAAATGAATGTGTATACGAACAACGCCACTTCGCGCTTCAGATGCATTCGCCGCTTGTATCGAGGTGCAGAGTAAACGGCAAGTAATTTCAATTCTCGCGCAAACCACAACTGCGCAGTGACACGGTGGAAGCTCACCGCGAAATAAATTTCGAACAAATTCGGACACGAAAACTGGCTGTTGCTATTCGTTAGGCCAGTCAACGCGAGCAATTCGAGAAGCTGGAAACGTTTGCGTTCGAGGAAACAGGTAGGTGCCGTCGGAGAATCGATGGAAGTGGATGTCTTCTCGATTTTCCCAGACGGTTTCCTCCATCTCCATCACGCTGGTAATTTTGGCGCCGCGTGCGCTGATTTCGCGCAACACATCGTTGATCGCGTAACCCGGACCAGTTTCCCACGCTGAACGCCAGACAATCCATCGGACATGATCAATGCCAAAGACGTATTCTGGAAGAGCTAGCTCTCGCGCTCTGTTATAAACCGGATATTCGCGGAGAATGCCCATCGCCTGCGGCAATCGAGTATAAAAGTAGGTGGGCTCCATCCCGTAATTTACAATTACGACGTCCCCAGGCTTCGCGTTTTCGCGCAGAAATTTGCAGCTCTTGGCAACCGTGCCGGGATTTTCGTGCCATAGATCGCGAACGTACATCAGTAGGCCGGCGCCAAGAAAACGATCGACGATTTTTGCAGGAACATGGGCGCCCACAGAATATTTGCCGAAATGGATGAGGCCGCTAGGATTCGCGGCAACCCAGGGAGTGAGCTGAGCGAGCTTTGTTAATCCGAAAACGAGCAAGAGTGAAAGCCCGATCAGTGGATTTCCGCGGCTGACTTTGGCAATAAGTATTGCCGCGGCCATCGCTGCCAGCGGCAGTACCGCTGAAGCGTAGCGCATTCCGACAAGCCAAAGGCTATCGCTCGATTGCGTGATGGCGGTTGCTAGTGCGTAAAGAAGTACCGTCGCCACCACACTCAGCAGGATGGATATTTCATTTGTTTCCAATAGCGCGGGCGAACTCTCGGGTGGCGTCGTTGCAGCATCCCGTGCTACTTCATCGGCCATTTTCTTTTTCGACCGCATCAACAATGCGGCCACGATGAAAAGTATGGCGCTTCCGATCAGCGGCGTTACAGATGTGCATTCGATGAACGCTTGGACGCAACGTTCGACAAACTCTCCGGGCGATTGCGGGAGGGTCGTGTTCAATGCAGATCCGCTGGAAGAAAGCGATGAAAGCGCGAGCCAGGGTAAAGTTAAGAGTGCAATAGCAGGCGCGGCAAACCAGATCCAGCGGCGTTGCATTGCAAACGGTCGGTAAATCAGACTTAGTGCGCCGAGCGCGACTACTGGTGCGATGCCGTATGGGTGCGTGTGAAAGAGAAAAACCGATGCGAGAATGAACAGCACGCAATCGCGCGTGGACTTCATTCTGGAAAAACTCCAGAAGAGCCAGCAGATCAAAAGCATGTTGAGTGCGCAATAGCGGCATTGTCTGGCGTAAAGTAAGAATTGGACCGAGAGCACGAGCAGGGCGGCCGCGGAAAAGGCAGTCAATCGGCTTCCAATCGACCGCCAGAGAAAAAAATAGACGACCAAGATCGACAGCCACCCGGCAAGCGCGAAGGGAAACCGCGCGGCAAATGTGTTCTGACCGAAAATGAGGAACGAAGCCGCGGTGAGATAATATTGGACCCAGGGATGCGTGACCATGACCAGGTCGCGATTGAGACGCGTGCCGTGGTCGCAATCCAGAAACGCAGCGCCGTCCCACGCTTTCGGCACGCCGAATTTGAGAATGTTCGACGCGAGCACAGCGGTGTCGCCCTCATCTTCCCACAAGTAATCGGAGCCGAGGTTTGTAAATATGAGGACGGCTCCAATAACGGCTACGAGCGCAAACGCCCAGTGCGATCGTAGCCTCGCAGCGAAAACGCAACCAACACGTTTTCGAACGGCGGTGGAAACAGTGCGACCTTCGATTTGCACAGCGTGGCGGATTGTAGACCCCGACCATAACCGCAACAAACCCGCTTTTGAGTTAGCGCGCGTTCAAAGTGCCCATCCCCAAAGCAGAGGATTTGCGCGAGTGAGATGCGTAAGAGTGCATATTCCGCAGCGGATCGTCGACGGGGTTGTTTGCAACTGGATCTTTACTTTTTATCCGTGACCTCTTCGACTCGAATCCGGGAACCCTGGCGTTATGCTTTTCGCCGATAAATCAGAATGTGGTCGGCGGTTGGTGTCACATTCGCTGGTCTGCCTGAAAAGTAATAGTCGGTGCCTTGATCAGAAATATTAATCAGTCCGATTGCCTCGTAATTTGCATTACAATACGCGTGCGCCCATCTAAAAATAGATTGGTCTGAATCCGGGCCGGCCAACCAAGACTTGTTTACGACGACCAGGACAAGGAATTTCGGTTGCCCGGCTTCAATTTCACGGATCATCTCTTGCTGCATCTGATGAGCGTAAAGCTGCGGCTCCATCAATCCGTAAGTGTAAATATATCCAGTGGCGGAATGCCGTTTAGAGTAGAAGTAGATTTGCGGCTCAGAACCCAGCACTGCGATCGTATCCGATGGAATCGATTGTGCGCGGATGTATTCGCCAATCTTGACCGATTCTGGAAACGGATTTGTTCCATTGACCATTCGGTTGGCTTCCACCAGCGGCCGCTCGAAGAAAAAGTCGGCTTCTGCCCACATTGGCCATGCGAGACAGAGGGCGAAGAACGTTAGCCCAAGAAAGCAAAGGTTGTGGGCGCCGATGCGCAAGGTGTCGACAGCAGCAACTAATGCCGCCCCCGCCAGCAACGAGACAGCTGGCAGAAGAAGAATAAAATAGTGCGGGCGAAAATAGAATCCTGGGCAAACGGCAAGCGCTGAAAAGAATGCAAAGGTTAACAGAAAGCCGGCACGAGCGCGGAGGGTCGGACTGACGACGCACATAACCAACCCAATTGCCGCCGCCGCCCAGATTAGCCACGCTGTTCCGAGCGCTGTCCAAAAATGGTCGGCAAAAATCCGGAGCCCTTCCCAGATTGGAACCTGCCTTCCGTATTGACTGGCGTATTTAATCGTCCAGAACCAGAACTTCTCGAAGACGCCGGCCTTCCACAAAGCTACACACGCAACAAGCAATGGGGCCACTGCGCCTGAAACGAACAGCAAGTTGCGGGAGACGATCTCCCGACCGTTGAGCTGCGCACGCCAGTCGCGGCTGAAGAGATAAGCTGAGCCAAAGATTATAAAAAGCAGTCCCGGCTGCTTCATCAGTAACGCGAATCCGAACAGACAACCACTCGCGAAGATCAACGCCCTGGATTGTCGATCTAACGCACGAGTCAATAGCAGAGCGCCGGCGACAGCAAATACAACTACGAAATGAGTGGCGTGGGCTGCCAACCCGAGCACGTACGGCATTAGCGAAAGAACAGAATACGCGGCCGCGGCTGCAATTCCGGCAACCTCGCCCAGCAGGTTTCGGCCGAGAAAGAGAATTAATCCTACAGTAACAAGATTGATTAGGACTAGGCCGAGGTGAACACCTTTACTTGAATCGCCAAAAATCGACATCAAAAGAGCGTAGACAACGGAAGTGCCTGGGAATTTCATACTGTACGCCAGCCTATAGGGCGGAATGCCATGCAAGAGTAATTGCCCGGCGTAGGCGTACTCGCCTTCGTCGCGCTCCAGCGGCAAGCCAAGCAGGCGAATTCTAGCGCAGGCCCCGGCCACCAACGTCGCGGCGAATAAAAGCCAGGACGCGAAGCGGAAGACGTTTCGGTAACGGGCTTGTTTGGGATCCACGAAGGTTTGGCGCAAGGCAAAGTGAGTTTGGCGGATTCAGCGGCATTGCCAAGGCGACATTGGGTTTCGAACCGTGGCACAGGCTGTGCTTATGGTAATTATAGCTAATATGGTTACGATAAGCATCCGCCCTTATACAGTGCGCAAAGTCAGCTTTATCGGTTTGGTCCTCTTTTGCCTTTCCTGCCTTTCCACCTTCGCCCAGTCAACTTACATCAGCGTTCATTCCACGCCCTACGACCGGCAGATGGCGCGGATACGTCCGATTCTTTCATCCGCCGCCGGACACAGAGAGCAAAACCTTTCATTTGCGCTGGTAAATCACTGGATTGGAGATCTCCGTGCAATTCCGTACGGGTTTTCCATGGAATGGAAAACACCGGAAGAAGTCCAGACTAGTGCATTTGCCGATTGCAAGGGCAAAGCACTCGGACTCTATAACGCGAGCGCAAAATGTCCGGCTCGTCATTGGCAAGCGTCTTCCAACGAGTCAAAAGACCCACGCCTGGCTTGAGTGGAGCACAACCGGCGGCACATACATACTCGATCCGACCATTAATTGGGCTGCATGTCGCGCGGACCGTTCCGGCAGAATGTCCTATATTCCACTTTACGCCTACGCCGGCGGGCAAAAATTTTGCGCTGCGACGACATCCATCCTTTACGCAAAGAATCAATTTCTAGCTAGGCGACGAATCGCAAGCAGACTCTAGTTAATCGCGTAGATCGGTTCGCGGGGAAAGCTCGAGATCTCCACCTCTGCGAGCTGCGCGGGACGGAACGCGACTGCGAAAATCGGGCTCTTGCCAAGTCGGGGTCATTCTCCCATGCAGGAAAATCCTCAACCGGGGATAAGATTTATATTGCCAAAGCGTGGCCCTTCGGCATATCAGCTTTCTTGTAATTAAGGAAATTCTGAGCGCACACTCCTTTTGCTTTCCCCGTATCGGTACGTTTACGTGCGGTCTCCTTCTCGCTGGCGGGTTGCAGCTTTTCGGCGGTGAGGTCATCTCCGTCGAACAATCGCCAGCTTATGCGCAAAACGTCGCGCGCTTTAACTTGGGTGCTCGAGTGGATGGCAAGATCGCAGAAGCGGCGTTGATCTCCGATCACTCAACTGTTGGCTACTCTCTTGCTGATGGACGGACAGATTTGGTGTTGTCGCTTTCCAAGATTGAGAACATCGACATCGTCTCGTTCTTAAACAACGGCGCAATCGGCACAGTGACAATTGCAACTTCCAATTCGAAATTAGCTGTCGGTAGTCCGCAGTGGCACCAGATCGCGAAGCAAGATCTGACCGTGAAAGTTACAAAGATAAAGGTGGGCCCGACTGAGGCAAAGTATGTGAAGTTTTCTTTCAACGTTGCCAAGTCAGGCCGCATCGCTGACCTCGCAGTTTATTCAACAGCCAGCCTAACCGTTGCCAGCATCGCTTTGGCCGGTGGTGGCGGGCGAGCTGTCGATGGCAAAGACGCCAAGGATTTCGGTGGAGGCAAGGAAGCCAAGGAAGTTGCGGAAGAACCGCCGCCAAATCGCCCCGAGCCACCACCATTTGTGTTTGTTCCCGAGGTCAGCCCCTAAGCTAACCGCGTCTCAATTAAAAAGGCCCATCCCTAAAGGATGGGTCTTTCGTTTCTTAACAAGCGCAGCGACCTTAGAGTTCATCCCGAAGAATTTTGAAAATCTGAGTATTGTCGATTGTGCCGTCTAGCGCTTCGGTACCTGGGCCGGTTCCGAATGAGACGACATCTTCGACCGTGTTCAACGCTGATTTGGCGTAAAATGCGGCGGGTTCGGTTTGCTCGTTTGAGGCGCCTCCGTTTAAATCTCCCGGCGTTTCTTTTTCCGGAATTCTTGCAGCACCGTATGATTGCATACCTTTCGGGCCTGTTGCCCAAGTCATCCACGGTTCGCCCGACGGATTCA
>WNEZ01001571.1_pt1 | contig 34716 bp, 26 predicted proteins | sample 5400521 | NCBI WGS metagenome assembly WNEZ01 (sample SAMN13153339, study PRJNA577476) | soil metagenome | isolation source: 120 cm saprolite under Douglas fir tree site 2 hole 1 replicate 1 | place: USA:California | collected 2015-04-18 | reverse complement strand
GATCCCCCGACCCGACCTGTACAGAAGCGGGGCGGGGAAAGCAGATCGAGACGCAGGTCAATCCTTCCTCGGACGTGGAATCACCAGCGTGCCGCCGAGTCGCCGTGCTCGCGCGGCCTCAAACTGATCGTGCACCCCTCGCGAGGGCGAAGCAACATCTGCCGATTCAAGTCGCGTCCGAAATCCGTTCGTACGCGCGAATGGCTTGAGCCTTTGGATCCAACTTGAATCGGCAGATGTTGTGTCGAGGTGGAGCACCGAAAGCACCGCGAGTAAGGCTCACCCATCTCTCTGGTTGCACATAAGAGCCCGGCGCTCGGACGATCGCGCGAGGAAAACAACGAACCGGCGCCGGCGGAAGGGAACGGAGAACGTCAGCGCTGCGACTGCGCCCGCAGGAGCGCCCCGGTGGTGTTCCCCTCCGTGCCGCCGTCGGGCAGCGAGAGCATGTAATCGAAGATGTCGCTCTCGCTCCCGGCCACCTGGGATCCCGAGGGGCCGACATGCACAATCTCGGGCTGGTTGTGCAGGATGCCGCGCACCTCGGAGCCTTGCCAGCGCACGACCTCGACCCACATCCATTCGGTGACGCTGCCTTCGCGGAAGGGGAGCTTCACCGTCAGATGCAGGTGGTCCAGCTCGCCGCGCTGGAACCGCGGCTTCAGATCGCGGATCGCCTTCTCCCGCTCGCGCCGGCTCTCCGCCTCGACTGCGTCATCGTGGGAGGTGCGGATCGCCTCGTCCTTCGACCCCCAAACGCGGCTCGCCACCTCGTCCTGCTTCACCTGCGCAGGCTCGCCGAACCAGAGCTCGAGAAGATCGTTCTCGGGGTCACCCTTGTCGGGGCGCCCCACCAGCGCGGTCACCTCCGCCTTGCGCGTCGCCCCGTCGAGCAGCGTTCCCGTCATCTCTTTGCGGATGGCGGGATCGCGCAAGGCGTCGACATCGAGGTTGAGCTTGCCGTCGGCCGACAACCCCGCGCCTTCGACGAGGAGCTGCGCGGCGAGGTTCACCACCTGGCCCACACCCTTGCCGCCCGTCGACTGTTCCACCACCAGATCGGGGAGGCCGAATTTCTCCATGCCCATGGTGACGAGGCGGAAGAGCTGTCCTGCGCGGTACACGTCGATGGTGATGTGATCGCGGACGTCGAGAGCGCCGGCGTGGAGCCTGCGCCGCTCCAGCGCGTCGGGGGTGAAGAAGTCCCTGGTGACGGCGTCCCAGACGAAGCCATGCCGCGAGCGGGCCAGACCCACCGCCATCTGCTGGGTCGCACGCAACAGGTCCCGGGCGCGTGGCCCGGATTCGACTCGCATTCCGATCCAGGAGGCGCGCTTGAGCGCGGCCACGCGCTTGTGGTCGCCGGCATCCAGGCCTCGTCCGCGGTATTGCAACTCGCGCTGGCTGGGCGGCTCGAATTCTGGCGCCGCGATGTTGGCGAATCGGAGCACACCCTCGCGGGCCTTTCCTTCGCGCTCGATCGCCACCGACTTGAGCTCCCCAGGCGCCGCAGCGCGGATGTCCGCCGCCGTCAGCCCGGTGCCCGAATGCTCGATGGCGAACGCCCACCGGCTCTTGCCTGCGCGCAGCTTCCCCTCGGGAAACGGACCAAGCCGCCCGCCAAGTCCGCCGTCCGCGACGGCCGGCATGTTCTCCCCCAGGGAAACGACGCGCGCGGCGCTCTTCGCAGGGGCGCTGTGCCCGGTGTCGCGTCCTGCGAAGTAGTACAGGGCGATGCCGGCGGCGACGGCAAGGACGGCGAGGAGCTGGCGGTTCTGCACGGGGTCAGCGTAGCAGCGCCTGCGCCGAGCCCCTCGTTTTTCACCTCGCCCGTCAGCGCTCCACGAACGCCTTGAGCCGCCCCAGCGCTTCGTCCCATTGCCGCGAGATCGACTCGAGGGACTGACGCGCTTGTTCGAATTGCTGCGGGCGCAGCTCCCACAGGCGCTCGCGGCCGCGGCGGCGGCTGCGGACCAGGCCGGCGCCGGCGAGGACTTCGAGGTGCTTGGTGATCGCTTGGCGGGTGACGGAGGAGCCCGTGGTGAGACGGGCGATGGAGGCGGGGCCGCCGGAGCTCAGCCGGGAGACGAGGCGGAGCCTGGTCTCGTCGCCCAGCGCGGCGAACACGGGGGCCGTGCCCCTCAGCGCGGCGCTGCCGGCCACTGCTCCACCGCCCGGGCCAGGTGCTTCTCGATGAACGTCATCTGCATGGCCCACCCCTCCTCGTTGAGGCGGTAGGCCTGCGCGCGGCGCGCGGCGGGGAGCCGGTCGAATCCGGACTCGACCACCGTCAGCAGCGTGCCCCCGTCCTTTTCCGCAAGCTCGAACACCACCAGGGTGGTGGGCTCCTTCGAGTAGTCCGTCCCCGGCTCCACCGGCGCCGGGTGCCAGCGCCAGGAGAAGAGCCGCTCGGGCTCCATCCGCTCGACTTCGATGTCGACCGTCAGGTGCTCGTACCCCGGGTGCGTGACCCTGCCGCGGACGCGCGCGCCGGGAACGAAGGCGCCCCGCAGGTCCATTCCGAACCAGGAGCCGAACTCCTTCGCGTCGGACAGGGCGCGCCAGACCCGGGAACGGGGTGCCTGCAGCAGGATCTGCTTCTGGATGCGATCGGTCTCGCCGGCCATGTGCAACCTCCTGGTTGCAGGTATAGGCGAGCCGCGACCGGAATGCAACCGGATGGTTGCGCCCGGCCAGCCGCCGCCGGATTCGGCGGCGCTGTGCTCTTCACGTCGCGGACGTTGCGAGGACGTCTTGCGCGTTCTGCCAAGGCCGCCTAGAACGCGTCGCGACGATGGCCGCCCCGCAAGACTTCCAGAGCCTGCTCCTCGCCCTGCAGACCTACTGGGCGGAGCGCGGCTGCGCCCTCCTGCAAGGCTACGACCTGGAGGTGGGCGCGGGCACCATGAACCCCGCCACCTTCCTGCGCGTCCTGGGTCCCGAGCCCTGGAGCGTCGCCTACATCGAGCCCAGCCGGCGCCCCGCCGACGGGCGGTTCGGCGAGAACCCCAACCGGCTGCACCAGCACCACCAGTTCCAGGTCATCTTGAAGCCGAGCCCCAAGGACGTGCAGGAGGTCTACCTGGGCTCGCTGGCCGCTCTCGGCATCACCTCCAAGGACCACGACCTGCGCTTCGTCGAGGACGACTGGGAGAGCCCCACCCTGGGCGCCTGGGGGCTCGGCTGGGAGGTGTGGTGCGACGGCATGGAGGTGACGCAGTTCACCTACTTCCAGCAAGCGGGCGGATTCGAGTGCCGGCCGGTGAGCGCCGAGCTGACCTACGGGCTCGAGCGCATCGCCATGTACCTGCAGGGAGTGGACAACATCTACGACCTGCGCTGGGTGGGGGACCTGACCTACGGCGAGGTGTTCCACCAGAACGAGGTGGAGCAGTCGAAGTACAGCTTCCAGGCGTCCGATCCGCAGCTGCTCTTCCAGCTGTTCCAGAGCTACGAAAAGGAGTGCGACCGGCTCTTGCGCATGGAGCTGCCGCTCCCCGCCTACGACTACTGCTTGAAATGCTCGCACGCGTTCAACCTGCTCGACGCGCGCGGCGCCATCAGCGCCACCGAGCGGCAAGGGTACATCCTCCGGGTGCGCGCGCTCGCGCGGCGTTGCGCCATCGGCTACCTGCTGGCGCGCGCCAAGCTGAAGTTCCCGCTGATCAAGGACCGCAAGGAGGGCGCGCGGCTCGCGGAGGAGACGATCGGCGAGTTGCAGGAGAAGAAGATCGTGGCAGAAGATCTCAGGCCACTGGAGCGCACGACATGAAGGCCGCGGACGTGGCTCAGCGCCCCCCTATCGGGGGCGGCTGCGAACTGGTCTTCGAGATCGGCTGCGAGGAGCTGCCCGCCGGGTCGCTCAAGCCGGCGCTGGAGTGGATGGCCGCGGAGATGAACCGGGGCCTGCACGACGCCCGTCTGAGCGGCGAGGGCGAGGGCCAGCGCGCGAACATCTCCCAATACGCCACGCCGCGCCGCCTCGCGCTGGTGGTCACGGCCATCGCCGGGCGCGCTCCCGACGTCAAGAAGACCGTCCAGGGCCCGCCCGCCAAGGTGGCTTTCCAGGACGGCAAGCCCACCAAGGCCGCGGAGGGCTTCGCCCGCAAGGCGGGCGTCCCGGTCTCCGCGCTGCGGGTCGAGGGGGACCGCGTGGTGGTCGAGCAGGAGATCCGCGGACAGTCCGCCGCCGAGGCGCTGCCAGGCATTCTGGAGCGCATCGTGCGAGGCATCCCGTTCAAGAAATCGATGCGCTGGGACTCGCTGGACAAGGACGCGTTCGCGCGGCCCGTCCACTGGATCGCCGCGATGCTCGACGGCAAGCCGCTGCCGGTGGCGTTCGCCGACGTGAAGAGCGGCTCGACCACGCGCGGCCACCGGTTCGCGGCCCCGAAGCCCTTTCCAGTGCCCTCCGCGAAGAAGTACCTGGCGGAGCTGCGGGCGGCGCACGTGCTGGCCGACTGGGCGGAGCGCAAGCAGCGCGTCTGGGAAGAGGTGCAGCGCGCAGCGAAGGAGGCGCGCGGCGAGCCCCTGCCGGACGACGACCTACTGGAGACCGTCACCGGGCTGGTCGAGGAACCCTTCGCGGTGGTCGGGCGCTTCGACGAGAGCTTCCTGGAGCTGCCGCCCGAGGTGCTCGTCTCCGAGATGCGCGGCCATCAGAAATATTTCTCGGTGCGCGACCCGCGCACGCAGCGCCTCCTGCCCGCCTTCGTCGCGGTCTCCAACACGCGCGTCGCCGACCCGGCCGTGTCGCGCCGCGGCTACGAGCGCGTGCTGCGGGCGCGCCTCGCCGACGGCAAGTTCTTCTACGACGAGGACCGGAAGGTGAAGCTGGCGGCGCGGGTCGAACGCCTGGCGCGGCGCACCTTCATGGACAAGCTGGGCACCGAGCTGGAGCGGGTGGAGCGGCTGCGCGAGCTGTCGCTCTGGCTGCACGGCGTGACCGGCAAGGGCGAACCGGCCCTGCTCCGCCGCGCGGCCGAGCTGTGCAAGGCGGACCTGACCACCGGGATGGTGGGCGAGTTCCCCGAACTGCAGGGCGTGATGGGGCGGGTGTACGCGAAGCACGACGGGGAGCCGGACGAGGTGGCCGAGGCGATCTTCGAGCACTACCTCCCGCGCGGCGCCGAAGAGAAGCTGCCGCGGACCGACGCGGGCGCGCTCTTGGGAATGGCGGACCGGCTCGATCTGCTGGTCGGAGCCTTCGGCCTCGGCAAGGAGCCGAGCGGCACTGCCGATCCGTACGGGCTGCGGCGCGCCGCGCTGGGCGTCTTGCGCATCACCCTGGCGCGGCGCTACCGGCTGGACCTGCGCGAGGCGTTGCTGCAGGCGCAGAAGCTGCACGGCGCCCAGCGCGATCGCGGGGCGAACAACCGGGTCTCGCAGGACCCGCAGCTGATCGACAAGGTCTGGGGCTTCGTGCAGGGCCGCCTGGAGACCTCCTTCCGCGATCGCGCCGCTCCAGACTCGATCCAGGCCGTGCTGCACGTCGGCTCGGCGGACGTGGTCGCGCTCGAGCAACGCCTCTCCGCGCTGACGCAAGTCCGGGAGAAGAACCGGGCGCATTTCGAGGCGACGGCGGCGACCTTCAAGCGGATCGGGAACATCCTGGCGCAAGCGGCCGAGAAGGGCATCGCTCCGATGCGGTTCGACCCTTCCGCGCTGCGCCCGGACGAGCCGGCCGAGGCCGCGCTGGCGCAGGCGCTGGAGCAGAGCCGGGAGAAGGTGCGCGAAGCGCTCGACGCGGAGGCCTTCCTCCCCGCCTATGCCGTCCTGGCCGAGCTGCGGCCCGCCGTCGACGCCTTCTTCGACGCGGTGCTGGTCATGCACCGGGACCAACGGGTGAGAGACAACCGGCTCGCCCTGTTGCGCTCGGTGCACGAGCTCTTCTCGCCCCTGGCCGACTTCGGCAAGCTGCAGGTGGAACGCGCTTGACCCAGGGGAGAGGCTCGCCTACAACGCGGACCATTACGCTCAACGCCGTCGAAAAGCACAGCGCCGCCGGACGCGGCGGCGCCTCGCGTGCGCTCCCTTCCATGCCGCGTCCGGGCGCCGTGTGCGCCGCACTGCTCTGCGCCTGCAGCTTCCCTTCGACGCCAACGCTCTTGCCTCCTCCGTTCGGGCCGGACGTGCTCCATCCCGATGCGGCGCGGTTCTTCTTTCCCACCGGTGTCGTCATCGACCCGTCGGGCAGCTGGGTGGTCGTGTCGAACGCGAACGCGGACAGGCTCTACGACGCCGGGGCGATGTACTCGTTCCGGGCGGCGGACATCCTGGCCCTGAGCGGGAACGTGCCGTTTCCCAGCAAGGCGAGGGTCGGCGCCGTCATCACCGGCAACTTCACCGGTCCGATGGTCCTCGCGGGCGATGCGTCGACGGGATCTCCGCCGCTGACCGCCTATACCGCCTCGCGAGACACCAACCTGCTCAACTCGGTGGCGCTCGATTCGGCCACAGGTCTGCTCAGCTGCCGCGGACGGGCCGCTTCCAGCGGTCCCCCGGACTGCCGCGCCGGCTCCGTCGACCTGAACAACGCGACCGCGCTGGACGGGACCGTGGCCGAGGTCGAGGGACCCTTCGGGGTCGCGGCGGGTGCCGTCCGGCTCCCGGGCGCCTCCAGCGACACCCAGGTGGTCATGGTCACCTCGCTGGTGCCGCGCATCGAAGACATCCAGAACGGGCTCCCCATCACCAGCTCGCACGTGGTGGCCCTGGACCAGGCCGATCCTGCGCGGATCCTGTTCTCCGCGACGGTGACGAACCGGTTCACCGCCAACAACGTGGCCGGGGGGCCGATGGTCTTCGACGACCGTTCCCGCGAGGCCATCGTCTCGGGCTGTTTCTCCCGATTCGCCAGCGCCTCCGCCGGGGGCGAGCTGTCGACGCTGAAGTGCGGCACCATCACCACCACGCAAAACCTGCTGCGCTTCGTGCCGATGAACGCCGGCAGTTCCGCCGTCTCGAGACTCTACGACCTGGGCCCGCAGATACACTCCACCGACACTACCGGACTCGCGTTGGGAAGCGTGGACGCCACCACGGGATTGCGCAGGCTGTACCTGGTCACCCGCTTCCCCGACACGTTCGCGCGCGTGTCGATCCCGGCCGATCCCGCCTTCGGCCCGGTGCTGGAGCTGGTGACGACCATCTCCTCCCTGCCGTCGCAGATCTTCCTCATCCGGCGCCCGGCCGGAAACACCGGCCCCGATCTCCTGGCGGTCACCGCGGTCGCCACCTTCGAGACCAGCACCAGCGCCGGCAAGCTCCTCCTGATCGACGGCTTTCAGGGGACCGTGGTCGGCCAGGTGGACGAGATCGGCGACACGCCGTTCTTCGTCGCCCAGTTCCCGCCCGCGGCCGGAGACGCCAACGCAAACCTGGTGGTGACCCAGTTCGGGAGCTGTGGCCTCACGCTCATCGACGTGCCCTACGACAACCCGGCCTTGGCCGGCGTGCGCGCCAGGATCGGGAGCTGCCCGCAGTGAAGCGCCTCCTGCCGCTTGCGCCGCTCGCCGCCGTATTCGCCTGCGGCTCGAATCCGGTCTTCTTCTCGAACAGCGACTTCTCCGGGCCGACGGGCCTCGCCATCGCGTCCGTTCCCGAACGAGACCTGCTCTTCATCGCCAACCAAGGCTCCAACGAGCTCCGCGCGATCGTCAACTGCAGCGCGCCTGCCAACCAGCCCACCACCTGCACCGGCAACGAGGACGGCCAGTTCCTGCCGGGACCGATCCGCGTGTTCCCCGCCTCGATCATCCACGTCGGAGAGCGGCCCCTGCGCCTGGCCGGACTGCCGCTGCTCGACGGAATGAGGGGGCAACACGGAGCGGTAGTGGTGGCCGGCGGCACCGATTCGGTGGTGCGGGTGGTCGATGCGGTCAGCCTGTTCGCCGCCTCGCGGGACAGGACCGTCTCCTTCGCCGACCCGTCGGACCCCAACCGAACGGTGACCCTTCCCGCGCCGGCGGTAGACGTCGTCGCCGCCCAGACGCCGGGACAGACCGTCACCGGGGTGGCCGCCAGCGAGGCGCCGCCCGGCGGTTCCCCGGCGCTGACCGTGTTCGTCGCGTCGCTCGGCGCGGACGGGATCGCCCAGATCGCGGCGATGCAGCGATGCGCGCTCGACTTCGTGCCCACGCGCCTCGCGCTCATTCCCGGCAAGCTCCCGCAGCCCCCAGCGCCCATCGACGACCTGGACATCAACGGCGTCCCGCAGCACGTGTACGTCGCGGACGGAACGCCGGGAGGCACTCCTGGCGGCGTGGGCGACGGCGCCGTGGAGGTCTCCATCCCAGCCATCCCGCCGATCGCCGGCTCGATTCCCGCGTGTCCCGTGACCCGGCGGATTCCGGCCAGCGACCCGGCGGATTCGCCTCGGCGCGCCCGGCCATTGCGGTCGCTCGCGCTCAGCCCGAAGCTCCTCCTCGACCCTCCGCCGACGGTGGCGCCCGCAGGCAATTTCATGCTCGCAGTCACCGCGCCCGACGCGTCGCTCTGCGCCGACCGCGGCGCGCGCACATGCCCCGCTTCGATCGCCGGACCCGGCGTGGTCTGCGCCGACCAGGGGTACCTGGACTGCGGCGGCGGGCGGATCGTCATCCTCGCCAACGATCCCGCGGGTGGGCGGTCCGCCGTGATGGTGGCGCCGGGCGTCGTCCCGATTCCGACCGCGACGGACCCTTTCAGGACCGGACCGCCGATGGTGCCACTACGTCCACCCGCGCCGGCACGGGAGGTGGCCTTCCTGGGCCGCGCGGCCTGTCCGACGCCCACCCCGAGCGGCAGGACGGATCTCGTTCCGCCGTGCACTTCTGCGCGGGTGGGAGTCACCACGACGGCGACTCCGGCGGTGATCCACCTTCCGACCATCGGCCTGGCGAGCACGGAGGACGGATCGACGGTCTTCATCGACGTGGTCGCCCGCCGGTTCCTGAACGATCTGCGCGATGCTACCAGCACGTCGCCCACTCCCGGCGCGAGCAGTACGATCCTGTTGCCAGGTCAGCAAGCGATCTCTCTCAACCTCCCCGGGGTCGCGATCGACAAGACGGACCCCGCGCAGACCAGGCAAGTCCCGGGCACCCAGGCGAACGGCTGGATCAATGCGGGGGTGACGAGCCAGGCGACTTACCGGATCATCTGGCACAAAGAGATGCCCGGATTGGAATCGGTGAGCGGAGTCCTGTCGCGATCCGGGACGGGCCCGATCCTGCTGACGCTCCCCGACAAGGACCTGACTCCGTGGATCGCCTCGCCCGAGCTGCAGCTCGGCGCCGGTGATTTCGTCCGCGTGCTCTCCTTCTCGAACGCGACTTGCGCCGATCTCGCGAACCCACCCCTCAATGTGGACATTCCGATCGCTGCGGTGACGTCCCACACGCTCGAGCTGCAGCCCGTAGACCCGTCGTTCGATCCGGATCCGGCGTGTTTCGCCTCCGGTCTCGTCGGCGGCACCTTCGGAGTGTTTGCCGGGGACAGCGCCGCGGGCTCCTGGATGGTGGTCGAGAACGTCGAGAACCTCCCATTCGCCTTCGTTCCGCAGGGAGGGAACGTCCTGGGCCGGTTTCCTCACGGCGGCCAGTTCGTGCTGACCGGTCCCCGCGTCGACTACCCGCTCGACTTCGATCCCAGTAAGGGGGGGACGTTCTTCGCCCCCAACACCTTCGCCTTCTCGTTCAGCGTTACCGGTCCCACCCCAACCTTCGACGGGACGTTCTTCCTCATCCAGACGCTGGACGGAAACTTTCCCGTGTCCGGGCAGCCTCTCAACGTGGTCAGCTCCGTCCGCGACCTCAACCTGGCGGGAGCCCCCGGTTTCGCGGGACCCATCCTCGTCTACGACTCCCCGCGCTACCCGAACGACCAGATCGTCTTCACGGCCATCACCGGGTCGAACTCCCTGATGAAGGCCATCCCAGCCCAATTCGGCGTGCCGAACGCCAGCCCGATCCCCCTCTTCATGTACTACTGACCGGAGCGCAGCTGCGCTTCGCAGTTCCCCGGCGCGGACGTAGGATGGCGTTCCAGCGACCATGTCCGACGACCGCCCGCGAACACCGCGTACACTGCTGATCCCGGACCACCTCTGGGACACGCTCGCTGCCATGGCGTCCGAGATGGGGGCCAACCGCGACGCGCTGGTCAACCAGGCGCTGTTCACCTTCGCACGGCTGAACGGCTATCTCGTCCCGTCCGATGCGCGCAGGCTGGCGGCGGCGGATCCGGAGACGGCCGGCTTGGCCACCCCGCGCGAGGTGTCGCCCGCGAACGGACGCGACAGCATGGATGTGGACGGCACGCTGCTCCGCGAGGAGACGGCTGCCCCCACCAGCATGGAGCTGCCGGACGCGGTGGAGCTGGATCTTCTGCGGCGCGCGCGCTCCCCGGAGTTCTCCGAGCCGACCCCCAGCCCGGCGCCCGGAAGGGTCCTGGTGCTGCTCGCGGACGGGCGCGAGCTGGAGCGGGTGCAGAAGGATCGATTCGTGATCGGCCGCGGGAAGCACTGCGATCTGATCATCAACTCGGGCAAGGTGAGCCGCGAGCACGCCGCCATAGTGCGCAGCGGCAACGACTGGTTCATCGAAGACCTCGGCTCGTCGAACGGCACCTGGTTCGACAAGCGGCGCATCAGCCGGCGCCAGATCCAGGACGGCGACGAGTACTACATCTGCGCCGAGAAGCTGAGCTGCGTGTTCAGGTGAAGCTCGGCTTGCTCGCGCTGGCAGCGGCGCTCGCGATCAGCGTCGTCACCGACCTCCGAGACCGGCGGATCCTCAACTGGGTGACGATTCCGGCGCTGGCGCTGGTGATCGGCCTGTCCGGCGCGGCCGGGGGATGGCCCCTGGTGCGCAACTGCCTGCTCGGAACGGCCGTCTGCGCCTTCCCCCTCCTGGTCGCGGCAATCCCCGGCTGGGTGGGGATGGGCGACGTGAAGCTCATCGCCGTCTGCGGCGCGGCGGCCGGCTATCCCGCGGCCGTCGCAGTCCTGGTCCTGGTCACCGCAGCGGGAGGGTTGCAGGCCGGGCTGCAGCTGGCCCTGGCGCGGATTCGCGGGACGGGACGGCCCACGCACGTCCCGTACGCGTGCTCCATCGCCGCCGGCACCCTGGCCGCATTCCTCCTCGGCAGCAGGTTCCCCTGACAACTGCCCGATGCCTGGCCGAGGAATCGTCCGCTACCGTCGCCTGCCGTGACTGGACGGGCGCACTGCCGCATCGCCGCCGCTCTCTTCATCCTCGCGCCCGCCGCGGTCCGCGCGCAGAGCGACGGCGGGACCATCCACCTGGGAGTAGGGCAGCAGAAGACCCTGGCGGTGCCCGACGTGCAGCGCGTGGCCATCGGCGACACCGAGGTGGCCGACGTCAAGCAGGTGGGCGGCGGGAACGAGCTTCTGCTCACGGGCGTCGGCGAGGGACGGACCAGCTTCCTCGTCTGGCGGCGTTCCGGCCGCCGCGTGAGCTACGCGGTGGTGGTGCGCAAGCAGGATCCCCGCGAGGTGATCGCGGAGGTCCGCGCGCTCCTGGGCGATCGGGAGGGGATCCGGGTGCGGGTGGTGGGCGACCGCGTCTACCTGGACGGCGAAACGTTGACCGCCGATGACAACGAGCGCGTCCAGCAGGTGCTCTCGCTCTATCCACAGGTCAGCTCGCTCGTGCGGCCTTCCACGAACGCGAAGCGGCTCGCCGCCGAGTCGATCAACCGCGCGCTGCAGAGGGCCGGCCTGGACGGCGCGCGGGCGACCGCGCTGGGCGGCTCCGTCCTCCTGGAAGGCCAGGTCGAGTCCAAGGAGGAATTGGCGAAGGCCGACCTGGTTGTCAAAGCGATGGGCGAGAAGGCGGAGAACCTCCTCACCGTGGGGAGCCGGCGGATGGTGTTGGTGGAGGTGGACTTCGTCGAAGTGGCGCTCGATCAGAACAAGGTGCTGGGAGTGAAGCCGCCGCTACAGCTCGTCTCCGGCCCCGGAACCGGCCTCGTGTACCAGGTCGTCCGCCCGCTGCCAGGCGACTCCGGCACCCAGTCCGTGCACTCCATCTCCGGAACGGTGACGGCGGCCGCGGAGCTGTCGGTCGCGGCGCGGTTCGACGACGGGCACCAGCGGATCCTCTCCCAGCCCCGGCTGCTCTGCGCGAGCGGCGAGAAGGCGGAGTTCACGGCCGGAGGCGAGATCCCGATCCTGGCGGCGACGCAGAACCAGTTCGCGGTCGAGTTCAAGAAGTTCGGGATCATCCTCCAGGTCACGCCCACGGCTGGCCGGGGCGGACTGATCTCGACGGACGTCTACGCCGCGGTCAGCGACATCGACCGCAGCTTGTCGGTCCGCGCCAACGGATTTGACGTGCCCGGCCTGCGGCTGCGGGAAGTGAGGACGAGCGTGGCCGTCCAAGACGGAGAAACCATCGTCCTTTCAGGACTGTTCAGCTACGACGAAGCGAAGGAGGTGTCCAAGGTGCCGCTTTTGGGCAGCATCCCCATCCTGGGGGAGCTCTTCAAGAGCCGGCAGTTCATCGACCGCAAGACCCAGCTGGCCATCTACGTGACCCCGCGCCTCGTTTCGCCCGGCTCCGAGCGCGTCCACGAGATGATCGACGGCGCCCGCAAGCTCTACCGGGAAGCCTCGTCCTCGGTCTCCTTCAACCTGTTCGACTGACGCTACGAGCCGACTTTGACGCGCCGCCGGCGGCTCTGCACAGACGAATGGCGCCACTCGGTTGACGCGCCGCGTCCCGGGACGGGACGCGGCGCGTCACGTCACGTCCTGCTCCAACAATCGCATGGCAATCGAAGAAGCACCGCTGGCGCGCGAGTCGAGTCCGCGCCGCCACTGCGCCCGACTCTTCCCCTGAAAAGCAACGGAGACCCACCGTCGATTTTTCCCCGGCGTGGAGAGGGTTCGATCGTTGGGGGCTGCTCGACAGACGACGCGCTTCTCACCAGGCGGACATTGTGGAATGCTTTGCAAGCCGCACGAGGGGGAGCTTCGACATGGGATTCAGTATCATCCTCACCGAGAAGGGCGGCCCGACCCAGCGGCTCGACTTCGACGCCGAGGAGATCACCGTCGGCCGCGTCGACGAGAACGACATCTGCCTCCCCAAGGGGAACATCTCCAAGAAGCACACCAAGATCGTCGTCAAGGACGGGAAGATCATCGTCCTCGACCTGAAGAGCACCAACGGCACGTACGTGAACGGCAAGAAGCTGGCCGGCCCGCAGGTCATCCAGCGGTCGGACAACGTCTACATCGGGGACTTCATCCTGAACGTCGAGCCGCCCGACCTGGGCGCCGCCGTGGACCGCGCCGGCGACGGCGAGGCCGAGCCCGCCGGCGCTGCGCCGCCGGAGGATGGGCCCCAGTACACGGGCGAGGAGGCGACCCACCGCGCGTCGCGCGTCGCGGACACGAAGCCTTCTCCCCAGCCCACGGCTGCGCCTCCGCCGTCCAAGACGCCCGCGCGCGCACAGGCGGCAGGCGAGGATCGGACGGTGAGCCTGGTGCACGACCGGCTGATCGAGGCGATGGACCTGCGCCGCCTCGACCTCGACGCGCTGGGCAGCCAGGAGCTGCGCGACAAGACCGAGAGCACGCTGCGCCAGATCGTCGGCAAGATGGACGCGGCCGGCGAGCTGGACGCGCACGTCGATCGCGACGAGTTGGTCTCGGACGTGCTCAACGAGGCGCTGGGCCTGGGGCCGCTGGAGATCTACCTGGCCGACGACAGCGTCAGCGAAGTGATGGTGAACGCTCCATCCGAGATCTACGTGGAACGCTCGGGGCGCCTGGAGCGGGCGCCGAAGGGGTTCAGCTCGCGGCGCGCGGTGCTGGGCGCGATCGAGCGGATCGTGGCCCCGCTCGGACGCCACGTGGACGAAAGCTCGCCCCTGGTCGACGCGCGCCTGCCCGACGGGTCGCGGGTCAACGCCATCATTCCGCCCCTCGCGCTCAAGGGGCCGGCGCTGACCATCCGGAAGTTCAGGCGGAACCTCCTCACTGCTCTCGACCTGGTCGAACTGGGCGCGATGACGGAGGCGATGGCCGAGTTCCTGGAGACCTGCGTGAAGGCGCGCCGCAGCCTGGTGGTCTCGGGCGGGACCGGAAGCGGCAAGACCACGCTGCTCAACGTCCTCTCCAGCTACATCCCGCCTGGGGAGCGCATCGTCACCATCGAGGACGCGGCGGAGCTGCAGCTCTCCCAGGAGCACTGGGTGCAGCTCGAGTCGCGCCCGCCGAACATCGAGGGCAAGGGGGCGGTCACCATCCGCGACCTGGTCCGCAACGCTCTCCGCATGCGCCCGGACCGCATCGTGGTGGGCGAGTGCCGCGGAGGCGAGGCGCTCGACATGCTGCAGGCCATGAACACCGGCCACGAGGGCTCGCTCACCACCTTGCACGCGAACTCGCCTCGCGACGCCCTGGCCCGCCTGGAAACCATGGTCCTGATGAGCGGCCTGACGCTGCCGGTGCGGGCCATCCGCGAGCAGCTCGCCAGCGCCGTGAACCTGATCGTCCAGCAGCAGCGGTACGTGGACGGGTCGCGCCGCGTCTCGGCCATCAGCGAGGTCGGGGCCCTTTCGGAGAACGCCATCGCGATCCAGGACGTCTTCCAGTTCAAGCAGGAAGGCTTCGACAGCGAAGGCCGGGTGGTGGGGCACTTCGCCGCGACAGGCGTCGTGCCGGCGTTCTACCAGGACCTGCAACGCCAAGGCGTGGCCGTCAACGCCGACCTCTTCCACGCCTGAGCCAGCGCTCCGTCAAATTGACACGCGATCTGTTGGGGGGTCGAGGGGGGAGCCAGTCTGGGGGTAACGCAGGCCCCGGGCCTCCGCGCGGCCTGGGGTGTCGGCTGGCCGAGCAGGTCCAATTGGCGTGTGACCTCCCTTAACGCATCGCGTCCCGGCCCAGAACAAGTCGAGACACGTAACGATCGTGCCCGCTCCATGAAGGCGCGCCCGTAGATCTTCTCTGCTGCGTGCTGATTGTGGCTACGGCACAGCAGCCGGATGCGATCTTCATCGTGCAGATGCGTGAGCGCGAATCCGTCGACGTGTTCGAATTCGAGGTTGCCCGTCGCCGGGCACCTGAGTCCTCGCTCGTCTACAAACGTGCATCGCCCGCGGTCGCGCTCGTAGACCTTCCGCTTGATCGCGTCCGGGATGTGGCGGGAGGACGCCTCCTCCTTCACGACTACGGCGGACGGCTGGCGAGGTTTCCGACCGACCCCGAACCGCTCCTTCTTCACGTGGTCGATCAGCAAGTCGAGCGCCCTCTCGACGATGCAGGCCAGGTCTCCATCCGGAATGCGGTGCCGGAGCAGGTCCTGAGCCACTCGCAGCTTGTCGTGAAGTTCCTGGTTCGCGGTGAACTCCACCCTGTACGTCTTCTCTGCAAGCGGTTCGATGGCGCGCCGATGGTCTTCCGCCTAGGCGCTCTTGCGGGCGCCGGATCGAGGGCGAGGGCAAGCGGTTCCGCCGGGGCTGGAGCGGGCCGCTCCGGGAGCTTCCGGATCGTAGGCGGCCAGACGCGCGACCAACTCCTCGATCTCGCGCTTCGTCTTGCCTGCCGCCTCGGCGAGCACCTCGCAGTGATTCTCGGCTGTCAGGTGCGGCGCGAGCAGGCGCAGTCCGGTCAGGTGGACGTGCCCGGACCGAGCTGTCTCGATCATGGCCGGCAATCGCCTCGCTGCGCGTGCCACCATGATCCGGCTATTTTCCACTCTCTGCGCCGGCCGCTCGCGCACGCGGGATGGCGAAGGGCCGCGCAGAGTGGAACTCGATCCCTGCATGCAGGAGAACGCGTCCCGGGCGCTCAGGGACTCAGGATTGTGCGATGGTCGGAGAGGCCGATCCGAACGGCCTGCTGAACTCGTCAACTAGAAAAGGCAGGCATCGGTCAACTGACCGATGATGCGCCCGCGCCGAAGTTGCTTGGGGAGTGGCTCGAACCCTCGGCGAGTCGCTGCCCGCGCTGGATGGCGCGATGACGCGTCGCCCGTGCCGAGGCCACGCGCGTCAACCTGTTCCAGAACGGGCCGCGGCGCGTCAATCCGAGTCGCCCAGAGCCCGTGCTGCCGACTGGACTCCCATGCGAGCTGCACTCTTCGCCTGACTGGGCTTGGCGCTCCCCCGGAAAGCAAACCGGAGATCCACGCCACCCATGCGACGAATCATGAGAGCGAGCTCCCCCCTCGTAGAGGCGCCGGATCGAAGAGCGTGTTGTGATGGGTCAACGCGAGCGACTTCGGCGGAAGCAGCTCACGAGGTGATCGTCCACCATGCCCACTGCCTGCATGAATGCGTAGCAGATGGTGGGACCGACGAAGGTGAAGCCCCGCTCCCGCAGCGCCTTCGACATCGCCTGGCTCTCCGGCGTCTCGGCGGGGATCTGCCGCAGGGCGCGCCAGGAGTTGCGCTTGGTCTTCCCGCCCACGAACTGCCAGAGGAAGGGAGAGAAGCCTTCCTTCTCCTCGATCTGCAGGTAGCCGCGGGCGTTGGCGATCGTCCCCTCGATCTTGGCGCGGTTGCGCACGATCCCGGGGTCCTGCATCAGCTTCTCGACCCGGGGCTTCCGCCACCGCGCGATCTTCACCGGATCGAAACCCTCGAAGGCGCGGCGGAAGGCCTCCCGCTTGCGCAGGATGATCAGCCAGGAGAGCCCGGCCTGGAAGCCGTCGAGCACGAGCTTCTCGAACAGGGCCCGCGAGTCCCGCTCCGGAAAGCCCCATTCCTCGTCGTGGTAGCGGATGTACAGGGGGTCGCTCGTCGACCATGGGCAGCGCGTCACGCGCGCATGGTCGCACGCCGGGAAGCCTGTTAGAAGTCACAGGTGCCCTCGCTCTGGCTGGTCGACGGATCGCACGCCATCTTCCGCGCCTACCACGCGCTGCCGCACCTCTCCACCCGGCAGGGCGTGCCCACCAACGCCGTCTACGGCTTCACCACCATGCTGCTGCGGGCCATCCGGGAGGGGAGCCCGACCCACCTGGCGGTCGCCTTCGACGAGGAGGGCAAGCAGGCGCGCAGCGAGATCTACGCCGAGTACAAAGCCACTCGCGGCGCGCCGCCCGAGGACCTGAGGCCGCAGTTCCCGCTGGTGCGGCGGGTGCTGGAGGCGCTCAACGTGCCCGGGGTGGGCCTGTCCGGCTGGGAGGCCGACGACGTGATCGCGACGCTGGCCCGTCGCGCCCGCGCGCTGGGGTGGGAGGTTGTGATCGTCACCGGAGACAAGGACCTCCTGCAGCTCGTGGACGGCGCGGTCCGCTGCTACGACAGCATGTACGAGAAGTGGTATGGGCCCGCCGAGGTGGAGGAGAAATGGGGCGTCCCTCCGCACCTGGTCGCCGACCTGCTCGCCCTGACCGGCGACAAGATCGACAACGTGCCGGGCATCCCGGGCGTGGGCGAGAAGACCGCCGCGGCGCTCCTCAAGGAGTTCGGCACCCTGGACGGAGTGCTGTCGCGCGCCGGCGAGATCAAGAAGCCCAAGCTGCGCGAGAACGCGCTGGCAAATCTCGAAGTGGTGCGCCGGGCGCGCAAGCTCATCCAGCTGCACGCCGACCTTCCCGTGCCCGCGCAGCTGGAGGACCTCGTGCGCCGGCCGCTCAACGAGCAGAAGGCACGCGCGCTCTTCACCGAGCTGGAGTTCGTCCGGCTGATCAACGATCTCCCCCGCCCGCCGCCCACCCCGCCGTCCGGTGCGCGCTCGATCGCGACCGACCTCGCGGCGGTCGAGAAGCTGGTCGCGCGCGCCCGGCAGGCAGGCCGCGTCGGGCTCTTGACCCTGACCAGCGCCGACGAGCCCCTGCACGACGAGCTGCTGGGCCTTTCGATCTCCTTGCCCGACGAGTCGGTGTACGTCCCGCTCGGGCACCGGCCCCGCGGCGGGCCGTCGGGCGCGCTGTTCGCGCCGGCCGAGCTGGACGGGCGCAAGGCGATCGCGCTCCTGCGCCCGCTCCTCGAGGACGCGCAGGTGCGCAAGGACGGCCACGATCTGAAGCGCGACCTGGTCGCCTGGAAGCGCGCCGGCGTCGACCTGCGCGGGATGAACATCGACGCCCGGCTCGCCTCGTACCTCTTGGACCCCACCGGCCGGGACCACTCGCTGGCGCAGACCGCGCGGGAGCGCATCTCCTGCGAGCTGCCCCTGCTCAAGGAGCTGTGCGAGAAGACCGGAAAGGGAAAGAAAGCGACGCCGCTCCCGGAAGTCCCGGTCGACGAGGTCGGCGCCGCGGCGTGCGCGTTGGTCGAAGGCGCCCGCAGGCTCTCCGCCGCGCTGGAAGAGGACCTGCGCGGCGACCCCGAGCTGTGGCAGCTCTATTCCGAGCTGGAGCTGCCGCTCGAGGAGGTGCTGGCGCGCCTGGAGCTGACCGGGATCTCGCTCGACGTCGCCCGCCTGGAGACGCTGGGTCGCGAGCTGGGCACGCAGATCGAGCAGCTCCTGCGCGAGATCACCGAGCTGGCCGGCGAGGAGTTCCTGCCCACCTCCAACCAGCAGCTGGCGGAGATCCTCTACAAGAAGCTGCACCTTCCGGTGCTCAAGCGAGGCAAGACCGGGCCATCGACGGACCAGGAAGTGCTGGAGGAGCTGGCGCAGCAGCACCCGATGCCCGCCAAGGTGCTCGAGCACCGGCAGCTGACGAAGCTCAAGACGACCTACCTGGATGCGCTGCCGGCCGCTCTGGGCAAGGACGGCCGGTTGCACACCACCTTCGACCAGGCGGTGGCGGCGACGGGGCGGCTGACATCGATCAATCCCAACCTGCAGAACATCCCCATCCGCACACCGCTCGGGGCGCGCATCCGCGAGGCGTTCATCCCCCGCCCCGGGTGGACGCTCCTCAGCGCCGACTACAGCCAGATCGAGTTGCGGGTGCTCGCCCACGTCTCGGGCGACCCGGTGCTGCGCGACAGCTTCCTCTCCGGCGAGGACCTGCACAGGCGGACGGCCGGAGAGACGTTCGGGGTGCCGGCGGCGGACGTGACCCGGCAGCAGCGCGACATCGCCAAGATGATCAACTACGGCATCGCCTACGGGCTCTCCTCGTTCGGGCTGGCGCACAGGCTGGGACTGGAGCAGTCCGAGGCGCACTCGATCATCGAGCGGTACTTCGCCCGCTACCGCCGGGTGAAGGAGTGGCTCGACGCGACCATCGAGGAGGCGCGCCGCACCGGGCGGGTGAAGACGCTCTTCGGGCGGCGCCGCTACTTGCCGGACATCAATTCGAAGAACCCGGCGGCGCGCAGCGCGGCGGAGCGCACCGCGGTGAACACGCCCATCCAGGGCACCGCCGCCGACCTGGTGAAGCGCGCCATGCTCCGCGTGGACCGGGCCCTCTCGGCCCGCGCCCTCCAGTCGAAGATGCTGCTCCAGGTCCACGACGAGCTGGTCCTGGAGGCGCCCCCCTCCGAGCTCGACGCGGTCGGCCCTCTCCTGTCCGAGGAAATGAAGGGCGCGGCCGACCTGACCGTCCCCCTCGAAGTCGAGCTGGGCCACGGCCCCACCTGGGCCACCGCCCACTAGCCCAACTCGCTGGACGCGATCTGTGCCTAGAGCGTTTCACGCGGAGGGCGCGGAGGAAAAGGGAGGACGCGGAGGAGATTCGTTTTTCGAAAACAGGATCCTCCGCGCCCTCCAGATCCTCAGCGCTCTCTGCGTGAAACGCCTGTAGCCCAGTACCGTGGAGCCCGCGGCTATTGCACGGTGAGGGAGGCGGTGCCGCGGGAGGCGGAGGGCTCGGCGCCGGAGATGGCGGCTCCGGAGAGGGCCTGGGACACGCAGTGGGCCGTGTCCTCGTCGCGCGCCGCGTCCATGATGACCTGGGCGTTGCGGACGTGACCGTCCTGCACCCCGAAGCTGACCACCATCGAGCCCCGGCGGCGGGCGGCCCGGGCGCAGCGGTCCAGCGCTCCCTGCGCCACGGAGAGGCGATCCTTCCCGGCGTCCGGGCGGGGCAGCTCGGTGTCCAGCACGACTTTGTCGACCCGCGCGCGGGCGGTGCCCGGCTTGTCCACGGGGATCCCCTCCTCGTCCGCGGCCGCGACCGCTACCGAGTCCACCTCCAGCTGCCACCAGATCGGCGTCCCTTCCATCCGGAAGATGCGCGCCGCCGCGTTGCCGGCGCAGCGCTCGCCCGAGGGGCGGAAGATGACGGTCAAGGCGAGCTTTCCGTCCTTCTTGGCCGCGGTCCAGTCCTTCACCTCGGCCGGCGAGGCGCGGAACGCGACGTCGCCCTGGCCGACGAGATCGAGGGTGAGCGCGCCGTCCAGCGCCCGCAGCGGACGGCCGCCGTCGAGCTCCAACTCCTGCTCCGGCTCGCGGTACCTGCCCAGGCCGAATCCGTTCGACGGCACTTGCACCTGCCAGGCCTGCGACAGCGCCTGGGCGCGGGCGCGCGCCGGAGAGATGCCGGGAGCGGGTTCGCCGCCCGGCGGCTTCAGCGCGGCGCAGATGTCTCGCACCTGGTCATCGGCGGCCAGCGGAGCGGCGTCCCGCGGCGGAGCCTGCACGGCGGCGGCGAGCGCGATGAGAAGCAGCAGCATCCGGCCAGCATAAGGCCGGCGCGCCGCACGGCCAACGGTCAGGAGATGAGCCGCAGCGCTCCAGGCACGACGGTGAATGTGGCAGGAAGTCGCCCGATCAGCTCTCCGTCCGCCTCGACGTCGATCGGACCTGCGGCGCTTCGCCCGGGTTCCAGCCGGACGGAACGCGCGGTGGCCGTGCGAGTACCTTTCAGGTTCACGTGCGACCCGTCGTACATCGCCCCACTGCGCAGGACGAAATCCGCCAGCGAGTACCCGCTCCAGATCGTGACGTGGAAGAGGCCGTCGTCGAGCCGGGCCCCTGGCGCGACCACCATGCCGCCGCCGAAGCAGCGGCCGTTCGCGACCGCGAAGGTGGTCACGCCGCCCTCCTCGAACGGCCCGCCGTCGAGGGACCAGCGGACGGGCACGTCCTTCCATCCAGCCAGCGCGCGTAGTGACGCGAGCGCGAAGGTGATCTTCCCTCCGAGCACCTTGCTGCTCGAGTTCGCGATCCGGACCACGTCCGATCCCACTCCTGCTTCCGCCACGTTGATGAAGTAGCGGGCAGTGGGCTGGCCCTTGCGATCGACGAAGTCGATGTGCCCCACGTCGATCGGCCGGCCCTGGCCCGAAAGGCGCGGCGCGCACGACCTCAGATCGCCTTCGAGACCGACGGTGCGGCGCAGGTCGCCGCCCGTGCCGCGCGGCAGGATGCCGAGCGCCGCTCCGGGGCGGACGGGGCGCGGCGGCGCGCCGTGGCTCGGTTCCTCGAAGAACCCGTTGACGACCTCGTTGATGGTGCCGTCTCCCCCGACGGCGATGACCAGGTCCGCGCCGTCGCGCAGCGCGCGCCGGGCCAGATCGGAGGCGTGCATCGGCCGCTCGGTGAACGCGTGCCCGTGCTCCCCGACCGCCGCCCGCACCGCCGCGGAGATGTCGTCGAAGTGGCGTCCGGTGGATCCGTTCGCGGCCTGCGGGTTGACGATCAGGAACGGCTTCACGGCGCCTCTTCTACCCCGACGCCCAGCCAGCGGGCGAGCACGGTCACCACGTCCTCGGCTCCGAGGGCGGCGGCGCACCCTGGGCTGGCGGTCACCGCGGGGGCGGAGCAAGCCGCGAGCTCGCGCCGCCGGTCCTCTGCGATCGCGGAGGCGGCCGCCGGCAACGTGCGCGGGAGCAGGCCGCCGGCGCCGCAGCAGGAGGCATCATCGCCGCGGCGGAGCGGCTCGCGCACCTCCTCCACCGCCGCGGCGAGCAGCGCCCGCGGTGCGGTCAGCTCGGAGAGGCCGCGGGCCAGCTCGCACGGATCGTGGTATGCGGCCGACCGCGGCAGCGGCGGGCGCTCGCGCAGGTCGGGCCGGGCGGCCAAGGCCCGGGACAAGTACGTGGTGACGTGCTCGATCCTGCTCCCGTCGGGCAGCGCGGGCCACCGTTCCCGCACGGCGCGCGCGCAACCCGGCGAGAGCAGCACCAGGTGCACCGGCGCCGGCCGCCTCCCCCCACCGAGCAACGCGCTTCGCACCCGCGCCGCATGCGCCGCGAACAGCTCGGGATATCCGGCCTCCACCAACTTCAGCCCGCAGCAGAGCGCCTCCTCCGGCGCCAGCTCGAGCGGAGCCCCCACCGCGCGCGCCACCGCCAATGCTTCGCGCACCACCTTGCCTCCCGCCGCCAATGCATCGCATCCCGCAAACAGCATCGGCCCCCGCTTCCTCTCCTCCGCCGCCGGCCGCAGTAGCGCAGTGACCGCCCCAGCCACCGCCCTCAGCGCAGAGGCCTTGGAAGCCGCGGAAGGCGAGGGCGAGGGAAAGGTCGAGGGGGAGGTCGAGGGAGAGGGTGAGGTCGAGGGAGAGGGTGAGGTCGAGGGAGAGGTCGGTGTCGCTGTCGGTGTCGGTGTCGCTGTCGGTGTCGCCGTCGCCGTCGCTGTCGCTGTCGCCGTCGCTGTCGCCGTCGGTGTCGGAGACGCAATCGCCGCCACGATCCCCTGGAGCACCTTCCTGAGATCCACCTCCTCCGCGTGTCCTTCCTTGCTCATCCTCCTCGCCACCTCGGCCCATGCGCGAGGCGCCGACCCGGCGCGCACCGCCCCCGCGCGCGCCGCAAACAAGAGCGCCGGCACGTCGTTCGCGTGCGCGCAGTACGTCTGGCATCTCAGGCACCCCGTGCAGGCCCCAAAGGCCAACGCGGCGGATTGGTCCGGCGCGCGCCCCGCGAGCGCGGCCAGCGAGACCTTGCCCCACGGCGTGAACGCCTCCCGGGAGGTGGCTTCGGACACCGGACAGGAGAAGCGGCACATCTTCGGGCAGAACTCGCACAGCTCCAGCGCGCGCTTGAGCATGGTCACGGCCGCTCCTCCGCGCCCAGCGCCGCCACCAGCCTGTCCCACGCCGCTCCGGCCCCCATCTCCTTCCACGATGGCCCCGCCTCGCGCAGCCGCTTCGGCGCGATCAGGCGCGACCCCGGCCCCCGGGCGGCCGCGGCGCACTGCTCCACTCCTCCGGCGCCCAGCGCCAGCACCGCGAATGCTCCGCCGGCGTGCATGCCGTACAAGGCGATCTCCGCGGCACCGGGGTGCTGCGCGAACGCCGCGAGCGCGTCCCACCGGGCATCGACTTCCACCCCTCTCGACGAGGCCGGGGCCCGCACTTCGGGTCCGGCGTCGAGGGCCAGCGGCTCGCCGAGCGCGCGCACCGCCCGACCTCGCAAGAGCCGCGCCGACTCGGGGCCTTCCCACGACAATGCGACCTGCGCCTCGCCTTCCCGAAGCCGGAGCATGCCGCGGGCCGGCGTCAGCCTCTCGCCGCACAGCCGCTCCACCATCCGCACCGCAGCGCCGAGGTCCAGCGCCCGCCAGGCCGCGTAGGCGGGCGGCGCCGCCGGGAAGAGCCGGACCCATGCGGCCGCCAGGACGCACAGCCTGCCGCAACCGCCCAGCGCCAGATGGTCGAGGTCCGGGCCCGTCGCCGAGCGCGGCGCGGCGCGGCTCTCGGCGAGGCGGCCGTCCGCCAGCACCGCGGAGACGGAGAGGGCGGCGGTCTCGCGGCGGGAGCCGGGAATCCCGCGCTCGCCGCGCGTCGGTCCCCCGAGCCAGGCGCCCACCGATCCCGCGCGCACCGACGGCAAGAGCGGTCCCAGCGTGGCTCCGGCACGGCGGGTCGCCGTCTCCAGCGCGGCCACGCTGCAGCCGGCCTCCACCCGCGCGATGCCGGTCGGTCCGTCGACCGAGGCGATCCGATCGAGCGCGGTCAGCTCGAGCAGCGCCCCTCCCGGGGGCGCAGGGGCCGGCGCGTCTCCGTTCCCCCGCACGCGCACCGGCAACTGGTGCGCACGCAGCACCGCCACCGCCCTGCCCAGGGCCGCGGCGCTGGGCGGGGTGACCCGCAGCCCTTCTCCCTCGGCGACCACCGCCGCCCCGGTCGCCGAGAGATCGTCGCGCAGCCCGTTCACAGGAGGAGCTTTCCCGGGTTGAGGATCCCGCGTGGATCGAACGCCTGCTTGAGAGCGCGCAGCTGCCGCATGCCTTCGCCGTGCTCGCGGGGCAGGAACACCTGCTTGTGCAGGCCGATCCCGTGGTGGTGGCTGAGCGTCGCGCCGGCGTCGCAAGCGGCCGAGAGCGCCGCGTTCCAGCACGCGTCGTAGCGCCCCTCGGCCTCCTCGAGCTCGTCCGCGTCGCTCGCTCCCGCCGGCTCGCCGGCAAGTCCCACGAAGGTGAAGTAGATCGAGCACCCTTCCAGGTACGCGTGGGAGAAGTGCGCCATGACGAACGCATGCGGCGCCACCGCTGCGCGCACCGCGCCGTAGAGAGGGTCGAGCCGGTCCCAGGTGGTGGCCACCTCCATGGTGTCGACGAACGCGCCGGCCGAGAAGAGCGGCGACTGCCGGTAGCTGATCTTGTACCGGTTGGCCAGCCACTTCTCCCCGGGCGCGGGACCCAGGTCTTCCGCGCCTTCGGCCGCGAGCAGGCGCAGGGCCAGCTCGCCTTCCTCGCGCGCGTCGGAGGAGGCGTGCGGGCCGTCTCCTTCGAACCCGAGGATGAGGAGCGCCGCGGCCGGCAGCGACTCGACCAGCCGGTTCAGCAGGACGGGCGCGCGCAAGGCGAGGCGCAGCGCCTCGGCCCCTGCTCCCTCCACCACCCAGCGGAGAGGCTCGGGGACATGGGCGCGGGCATCGCCGCCTCCGCGGCCGGCCAGCAGCGTATCCAGCGGATCGTAGAGTCGAGCCACGGCGGGCCGCAGCCCGGATCGCATGAGCGCGCGCAGCCCCGCCATGCCCTCCTGCACCGAGCGGAAGCGGAGCCCCCGCATCCACCGGGCGGAGGGAGAAGGCCAGCAGCGCAACCTGGCCTTGGTCACGATCGCCAAGGTACCCTCGCTGCCGACCAGGAGCTGCAAGAGGTCCGGCCCCGCCGACGGGACGTCCTGGGTGCGCAGGATCTCCCCGGTGCCGTCCACTGCTTCGAGCGCCAGCACGATGTCCTCGATCTTGCCGTAGCGCGACGAGAGCTGGCCCGCGCTGCGCGCCGCCAGCCAGCCTCCGACGGTCGAGCAGTAGATGCTGGAGGGAAAATGGCCCAGCGTCGCCCCGGCTCCGCCGAGCAGCTCTTCGAGGCGCTGGCCGTTGATCCCGGCCTCGACGTCGACGGTGCGCCCCGGAAGGTCGATGCAGGGAGGGCCGGAGAGCCGCTTCAGATCGAGCGCGATCCCGCCCTTCACCGGCACCGCGCCGCCGCACACGCCGCTGCCCGCGCCGAAGGGCACCACCGCGACGCCTCGATCGGCGGCGAACCGCACCACCCGGACGACCTCGGCGGCCGACGCCGGCCAGACGACCACGTCGGGCGGATGCGGAGCGACGCCGGCCTTCGTCCACAGCAGGGCGCGCGGCCAGCAGTCGCGGGAGGTGGCCCACAGGTCGGCTGGCGCACAGGAAGCGGCCCCGGCTCCCAGCAGCGCCGTCAGGTCGCGCTCGAGCGCCCTGCCCCGCGGACCCGCTCCGCGCAGCGGGCCCGTCACGTCCCCAGCCCGGGCTGGACGGAGGCGGCGGGTTCCCCAGTGGGAACCGGCTGGGCGGCCGGCTCGCGCGCCGCGTCCACCTCGGCGAGCTTGCGCCGGGTGAAGGCGAAGACGTCGAGGAGAGGCACCGCGCGCGGGCAGACGTCCTGGCAGGCGTGGCAGGTGCCGCACAGGTCCAGGGTGGCGATCGCGGCCCGCAAATGCGGCAGCTCCGGCGTGGCGCGCGAGTAAGCAATCGCGAACAGGCTCGGGCCGCGCCAGGCCCGCAGCTCCGCGCGCCCGACCAGCGGACAGACCGCGTCGCACAGCCCGCAGTTCACGCAGCCGGAAAAGCGCGGCAGCTCGGCGCGATCCGCGGCGCTCATCGGGACCAGCGCTTCGGATGCGTAGTTGGAGAGGAACCGCCGCTTTCCTTTCCGCTCCGGAGGAGTGAACAGTTGGGCGATCGGGTGCAGGAAGAGCGCCCGGATCCCGAGGAGCAAGAACGCGAAGAGGCGCTTCACGGGCCCACCGCCCGGGAGGGCGCGCTGGCGCCGGACTTGCCGGCGCTGCGCGCCGCCCGGCGGCCCGCGAAGAGGCCGGTGACGGCGCAGACCCCCAGGCCACCTTCGCCACGGGCGGGGTCGAAGCCGCCCAGCACCGCGCCGCAGACGAAGGCCTCTCCGGAGCGCAGATCGGAATCCGCCTCGACACCTGCCGAAAGCCCCGGGTGCGGCCCGGCCGCGCGTTCCGCGAACAGGTGCTCGTTGGGGAGCGCGGCCAGCGTTTCCCGGCCGGCCGCGCGCGCGGGCAGGTCGAACACGGTCTCGCGCAGCCTGCCGCCTGGCTCGCAGCGGATCCCGCCGCCCAGGAAGCGGCCGCTGGCCAGCACGACAGCCCCGGCACGCACGGGCTCGCATTCGACTCCCCGCACGATCTGCACCTGGCCCTCCGAGCCGCGCTCGGCGATCCCGGACACCATTCGGACCCCGGACTTCTCCAGGGCCGCCTGCAGCGCGCGCTGCAGCCGCAAACCCGGGACGCTGGGCGGCGCGCCGAGCATCTCCAGGACTTGAACGCCGGCGGCCCGCTCCAGCTCGGCGCGGGCGCCGACCGGGTCCTCGACCCCGAGGGTGGGGAGGAGCAAGTGCGTCGCGTGCGCCTGGGCGGCGGCGCGCGCCAGCGTCTCCCCCAGCGCCGCCCGGCGTCCGGGTCGGTCGAGGTCCTGCGCGAACTCCGGCAGCGTCCGAAGCGCATCGCCGCGCTGCCGGTAGAAATCGGGCGCCAGCACCACTGCCTCGCTGCCCTCTGCGAGGAACGCAGTCAGGCCCTGCGCGACCAGCCGCGCCTCGACCGCCTGCGCGCCGGCCAGGGCCACCACGCCCAGCCGCGCTTCCCGAGCGCCCAGGTTCCGCAGATCGCCGGCGGCGATCGGGCCCTGCGCCAGCGCGGCCGGCTTGGCCCGGCCCAGCTGCGTCACCAGCCACAGGTTCCGGTCCGCCGCCGTCCGCGCGCCCGACACGCCCAGCGCGGCGAGGTGGCGCTGCAGGAGCGCCAGCGCGTCGTCGATGGCCGGCACCAGCGCGTCCCCGAGCAGCGCATACGGATGCCCCGTCGCCGTCCGCGACAGCTCGCGCGCCGCTTCGCCGATGGGCGCGTCGTCTTCGGCGCTAGCGAAGTCGATCGCTCCGCTCGACAAGGCGGTCGCACCCGGGGCCCGCGCCACCAGCAGCACATCGGCGCCGGCCTCGCGCGCGCCCAAGGCGGCGCAGGCGCCCGACAGCCCTCCGCCGATCACCACCACGTCGGCGGTCAGCGCCACGGCCGGCCTCCGCCGCGGCCCAGGCCGCCCGTCGTGTAGTACGTGCCCTGCACCAGCTCGGCCTGCGCCAGCCCCTCTCCGGCGAGCACGGCGCGGTTCCCCTTCCAGCGCTCGTCGAGCAGCACCGTGAGGTCCGCCAGCGCAGCTTCCGCGGAGAGCTGCCTCTCCTTGGCCACCAGCGCGGCGGCGGGACCGGCGCAGCGCGTCCCCTGGCACACTCCCATCGCCAGCCGGCAGCGGCGGCGCAGATCGCCGAGCGAGTCTGCGAACTCCTCCCGCAGCGAGAACGCCAGCTCCGCGAAGGTGACGCCCTCGCACGAGCAGGCGACGGCGCGCAGCTCCGGCTCTTCCTCGGCCAGCCGCAGCACGCGCTCCGCCTCCGCCCCGTGGCGGTAGGAGATGCGCGCCGCGGCGAAGGCCGGGACCCCGTGCTGGGCGGAGAGGTCCTCGGCCTCCGGCGCCTTCGCCTCGCCGCCGGGCAGCGCCACCCGATGGGTCTGGCAGGCCGCCGAGTTCCCCAGCTTGCGCGCCACCGCGTCCACGGCTTCCTCGGCCATGGCGCGGAAGCTGGCCAGCTTGCCGCCGACGATGGTGAAGAAACCGGGCGCGCCGTCCTTCTCGTGATCGATGATCCGGTGGTCGCGCGAGAGCGCGTCCTCGAGCGGCCCGTAGGCGTAGAGGGTGGGCCTGATCCCCGCCCAGGCCCGCAGCACCCGCGCCTGCCGCACCGCGGGGAAGGTGTGCTCCACCGCCTGAAGCAGGTACTCGACCTCGTCGCGGGTGATCGAAATTTCGTCTGGGTCGCCGTAGAAATCGTCGTCCGTGGTGCCGATGATCGACGAGTCCTCGTGCGGCATGACGAACACGTCGCGGCCGTCGACCGCCCTGCAGATGATCCCGTAGTTCGAGAGCCGGCGGTCGAGCGTGACGTGCACGCCCTTGCCCGGGCGGATCTTCACCTCCACGCCAGCAAGAGCGGCGATCTTCGGCGCCCAGGGCCCGCCGGCGTTGAAGACGCACCGGGCGCGGACCTCTTCGGTGCCGCCGGTGCGCACATCCTTCAGCGCGGCCCCCACCACGGTGGCGCCGTCGCGGAGCAGCCGGGTCACCTGCGTGTGATTGCGCACCGAGGCGCCGTAGCTCGCGGCGCTGCGGGCGTTCAGGGTGCAGAGCCGGAACGGATCGATGCCGTACTCGTCCATGGTGACCGCGCCGAGCGTCCCGGGGACGATCCCGGGCTCCAGGTCGTGCAGCTCGCCGTCGGTCAGGCGAGTGTGCGCCTTCCCGTTCTTGAGCGGCTGGTAGCGGTCGTAAGCCTCGAAGTAGACCTCGGCCCCGTACAGGAATGCGCGGTCCTTCAACGTCGGCTCTCCAGGCCGCTCCAGCAGCACCGGGTAGAGGAAGGGGATGCGGAACAGGAGATGGGGCGCGATGCGTTGGATGTAGCCGCTATCCAGGGCGGAGAGCCGGGTGACCTGCGGGTCCGCAATCAGGTAGCGGATGCCTCCGTGGATCATCCCGCTGTTCGCGCCGGAGGACCCGGCCGCGAAGTCCTTCTTCTCGACCAGCATCGTGCGCAGGCCGCGCATGGCGGCGTCGCGGGCGATGCCGGTGCCGTTCACCCCGCCGCCGATGACCAGGAGGTCGTAGCTCTGCACGCTTCGGATCCTCGCAGGCACCCGGGGTGGGCGCAAGACTTCTTGTCGCGCTGCGGCATGATGGAAAGACGGCGGGGGGCGGCCGGGTTAGAAGGGAACCGTGGACGTCATCCTCCCGGCGCTCGATCACCTCCCGCTGGCCGGCACCCTGACCGAGCCCCAGGGACCCGTGCGGGGCGCAGTCCTGATCGGCTCCGCGACCGGCGTCCCGCGGCGCTTCTACGGCGCGTTCGCCGACTACCTGGCCGAGGGCGGCCTGGCCGTACTGAGCTTCGACTACCGCGGCATCGGGGGCTCGCTCCGCGGCCCGCTGCGCGAGTCGGATGCGACGATGCACGCCTGGGGCGAGCAGGACCTGGCGGGCGCGCTGCGCTTCCTGGGCCAACGCCACGCCGGCACTCCGCTCCTCCTGGTCGGGCACAGCGCGGGCGGGCAGCTCTTCGGCCTCTTGCCCGAGCCGAACCAGGTGCGGGCGGTGCTCACCGTGGGCGCGCAGAACGGCTACTGGGGCAACTGGCGCGGCGCCGGCCGGCTGCGGATGCTCTTCTGCTGGACCGTGCTTTTTCCGGCGCTGACGCGGGCGCTGGGATACCTGCCGCTGAGCACGCTCACGGGAGGAGGCGAGGACGTCCCGCCGGGCGTGGCGCTGGAGTGGTCCACCTGGGGCCGCGATCCCGAGTACGTGCTGAGCTACGCGCGCCGCAAGGACGGAGCGCGCGGCTACACCAGCTTCGCGGGCCGGCTGCGCGCGTATGCGCTGGCGGACGACTCGCACGCCCCGCGTGCCGCCGTGCAGGCCCTGCTCGGCTTCTATCCGGCCGCCTCCCGCGAGCTCCTCTACGTCGAGCCTTCTTCGATCGGCGCCCGCTCCATCGGCCACTTCGGCTTCTTCCACCGCCGCTTCCGCGACACCCTCTGGTCCGACTCCCGCTCCTGGCTCTTGGCGCAAGCCTCCTCCCAAGCCGCCGCCTGATCAACCCTAGAACGTTTCACGCGGAGGAGGGGAGGATTGGGAGGAGGGGAGGAGCAATTCGTTTGAACAACAAGGTTCCTCCCCTCCTCCCTTTCCTCCGCGCCCTCTGCGTGAAACGCTTTAGTCCGGTTTCTTGGCGGTGGAGGCGATGTGGAGCTCTTGCAGTTGCTTCGGGTCGGCGTCGCCCGGGGCGTCGGTCATCAGATCGGTGCCCTTCTGGGTCTTGGGGAAGGGGATCACGTCGCGCAGGCTTTCCGAGCCGGAGAGGAGCATCGAGAGGCGGTCCATGCCCAGGGCGATCCCGCCGTGTGGCGGGGCGCCGAAACGGAGGGCCTGCAGCAGGAAGCCGAACTTCTGCTCCGCCTCCTCCGCGCCGATCCCCATCGCGGCGAACACCCTCTGCTGCACCACCGGATCGTGCAGGCGGATCGACCCTCCGCCGATCTCGAACCCGTTCAGCACCAGGTCGTAGCGGTGGCACAGGACGCGCCCCGGGTCCGACTCGAGGAACTGCACGTCCTCGTCCCGCGGGCGGGTGAAGGCGTGGTGCGCGGCCACGTACCTCTTCAGCTCCTCGTCGTATTCGAAGAGCGGCGGGTTCACCACCCAGAGGAAGCTCCAGCTCGCCGGGTCCTTGGGATCGCGCGGCCCGTGCTCGGGGATGAGGCCCAGCTTCTTGCCCAGGTGCAGGCGGAGGTTCGCCAGCACCGTGTGGACCTGCGCCTCCTTGCCGAACTGGAACAGCAGGACGTCTCCCGGCTTCGCGCCCGCCGCCTGGTTGATGGCCGTGCGCGCCTGCGGGGTCACCGACTTGGCCAGCGGGCTCTGGGTCCAGTTGCCCTGCTCGTCGACCTTCGCCCGCGCCAGCCCCTTGGCGCCCATTCCCTTGGCGATCTCCTCCAACTTGTCGGTCTCGGTGCGCGACAGCCCGGCGCTCGCCGGCACCACCATCGCCTTGACGACGTGACCGGGGACAGGCTGGGCGAAAGTGGACCACATCGCCACGCCGGCGCCGCGGTGCTCGGCGATCAGGCGGGTCAGGTCGGTGTGCTTCATCCCGAAGCGCAAGTCGGGTTTGTCGTTGCCGTACTCCCGCATCGACTGCTCGTACTGCATGCGCAGGAACGGGCGGGCGATCTCGACCCCGAGCACCTCGCGCCACAGCGCGGTCACCAGCTCCTCCACCACGCCGAACACCTCGTCCTGCGAGACGAAGGACATCTCCAGGTCGATCTGGGTGAACTCCGGCTGGCGGTCGAGCCTCAAGTCCTCGTCGCGGAAGCACTTGACGATCTGGAAATACCGGTCGAACCCCGCCACCATGAAGAGCTGCTTGAACAGCTGCGGGCTCTCCGCCAGCGCGTAGAACTTGCCGGGCTGCAGGCGGGCCGGGACGAGGAAGTTGCGCGCCCCGCCGGGCGTGTACCGGACCAGGAACGGCGTCTCCAGCTCGAGGAAGCCGCGCTCGTGGAGCACCCGCCGGGTGACCGCGTTCATCCGCGAGCGCAGGAGCAGCGGGCGCTGCACCGCCGGCCGGCGGAGGTCGAGGTAGCGGTAGTGGAGCCTCTTCTCCTCCGCGGTGTCGATGCGGTCCTCGATCAGGAAGGGCGGGGTCTCGCTGCGGTTGAAGATCTGCGCCTGCGCGACGTGCACCTCCACTTCGCCGGTGGTGAGCTTGGGGTTCACGTTGGCGCCGCGCGAGACCACCTTGCCGCGCACGCCGATGCAGTACTCGAGGCGCAGCTCGTGGGCGAGCTCCTGCAGGTCCTTGCCCGCGTCTTCCTCGAAGACCACCTGCGTCAGCCCGGCGCGATCGCGCAGGTCGATGAACACGGCGCGGCCGTGGTCGCGCCGGTTGTGCACCCAGCCGAACAGGACCACCTCGCGGCCGATTTCCCGGGCGGTCAGCTCGCCGCAGGAATGGGTGCGCTTCAAGTCGCGGATGAACTCGGCCAAGCCTGGGCGTCCTCCGGGGCTACCACTGGGGAGGGCGTTCGGTAGCACGATTCGCCGCCTCGTGCGAGGCATCGGGGCGGGCGAGCGGCCCTCGGCGGGCGCTTTGGCGCCTCCGTTGCACATCCCGAGCAAGCATGGGACGCCTGTTCCTCTCCGCGCAGACGACCTGTGCGCTGCTGCTCGGGGCCGGGCTCCTGCTGCGGGCACAGGCTCATCTGCGGGCCCAGGAGGAGAATGCGCCGCAGATGGCCGCGCGGACGCGTCCGGCGCAGATCTTTTCGGGCGAATCGGCGGGTGGAACCGGACGGGCCGGGCAGGCGCCCCGCGTCGTCCGGACGGCGGCCGGCCAGGAACGCAAGGCGACCCGGGGTGGGAAGGCCCGTACCCAGGGGAGGAAGAAGGAGGCGCACCGCGCCCGGCTACCCGGGCGGGGGGGCGCGCCGGTTGCACAACCGGACAAAGGCGCGGACGGGGGCGGGAGTGAACTCGGGCGAGGGGAAGAAGGTTTCGGGGAAACCTCACGACCCCATCTGCGGCGTGCGCGTCGAGAGCGGCGACGGCGTACCGAGCAGCGAGTACAAGAAGCGCCGCTACTTCTTCTGCTCGGACCGGTGCAAGCACGAGTTCGAGCGCGCCGCGGAGCGGATCCGCATGCAGGAGGCCGCCCGCGCCGGGGCGCTCTTCACGCACGGCAAGGTCAGATGGGGTCTCGCATGAGGCGCCGTATCGCGCGCTCCACGCGATCGTGCTCGTGCACGTACTCGATCGGTCTTCGGGCCTCGAGCACGGGGACGATGGCCGGCACGAGATCGACCGTCAGGTCTGCACGCCCTTCACCCTGAGCTGCACCCGCTCCTCCCCGAAATAGCTGTCCACGCCGATCTGGAAGGCCGCGCGCAGGCGCGCGCCACGCGCGATCGGTATTCCGCCCATCCCGAACGCGATCGCGTCGATCGGAGCGCCGGTAGGCGCGTCTGACACTCGCGGAGACCAGCCGCCCGGCACCGGTGCGGCGAGCCGCAGCTTGAGGTGCCCCGGCCCTCCGGAGCGCCGATCGGGAAGCGTGCGCACCTCCAGCGCCTCCAGGTCGTCGCAGGCGAACACCGGCTCCGGGTTCCCCGCGCCGAACGGCGCCAGCCGCCGCAGCTGCTCGGCCAGGGCGCGATCGATCTCCTCCAGGCGCACCGTGGAATCGATGCGCAAGCGGGGCTCGAGCTGTTCGGGGGCGAGGCGCTCGCGCGCGACCGTCTCCAGCGCCTCCGCCAGCCTGTGCACCGCCGAGGTGGGCAAGGTGACGCCCGCGGCGTGGCGGTGCCCGCCGAATCGCGTGAGGTGCACCGCGCAGCTGGCCAGGGCGTCGTACAGGTGGAACCCCTCGATGCTGCGCCCCGACCCCTTGGCTGTGCCCCCCTCGTCCTCGCACAGCACCAGGGCGGGGCGGTGGAACCGATCGACGAGACGGCTCGCGACGATGCCCACCACCCCCAGGTGCCAGCCCGGGGAGGAGACGACCAGCGCGCGCCGGTCGCCCATCTCCTGCGCCTTGCGCACCGCCTCGTCCGCGATCCGCGCCTGGAGGTCCTGGCGCTCGGCGTTGGCCCGGTCGAGCTGCTCGGCCAGCTCGCGCGCTTCCGCCGGATCCTCGGAGAGGAGCAGGCGCACTCCCACCGACGCGTCCGAAAGCCGCCCGGCGGCGTTCAGCCGCGGCCCCAGCTTGAAGCCCACGTCGCCGCAGGTCACCTCGCCCGCGATCCGAGCGACCGACTTCAGCGCCAGCACCCCGGGCCGCGCGGCCCGCGCCAGCTCCCGGAGACCGTAGTGGACCAGCACCCGGTTGGCCCCGGTGAGCGGCACCACGTCCGCGATGGTGCCCAGCGCGACCAGGTCGAGGTGCTCGCGGAGGTTCGGCTCGGCGCGCCCGGCGAACCACCCCGCCTCGCGCAGCCGCCTGCGCAGCGCGAGCAGCAGGTGGAAGGCGACTCCGACCGCCGCCAGCTCGCGGCCGGGGAAGGCGCATCCCGGCTGGTGCGGGTTCAGGATGGCCACCGCGCGTGGGAGCGCCTCCGCGGTCTGGGCCGAGGTGTGGTGGTCGATGACCACCACGTCGAGCCCCAACTGCGCCGCCGCGTCGATCTCGGCCACGGCCGTCACTCCGCAGTCGGCGCTCACCAACAGGCGCGTCCCGCGCGCTGCCAGCTTCCTCAGGGCCTCGAGGTTGAGGCCGTAGCCTTCCAGGACACGGTTGGGAACGTAGTACTCGATGCGCGCAGAGGGGCCGCCGGCCGGAGCGCAGCTGGCGAGCTTGCGCAGCACGCGAACGAGGAGCGCGGTGCTGGTGACGCCGTCCACGTCGTAGTCGCCGTAGACGCAGATGGTCTCGCGGGCCTCCAGAGCACGCTGCAGGCGGGCGACCGCGGTCTCGATGCCCTTGAGCCCGAATGGATCGGGCAGCTGCTCCAGCTTGGGGGTGAGGAAGCGGTGCGCGGCCTCCGCGTCGCGCACGCCGCGCGCCCACAACGCGCGTCCCACGGCGGGCAGGAGCCCCAGCTCGGCCGCGAGACGACTGCCCTGCTCGGCTCCGGCGGCCGTCGCCGCCTCTCCCGGTGACCAGCGCATGCAGACCGTCTAGCAGGGGGGTCCGACATCGCTGTGGGTGGCGCGCACGCCCAGGTTGAGGTTTTTCTTTAGGGGCTGGAAAAAGCCGAAGCGATTTCGATCGGTTGCGCAAAGGAGCTTCACAGCACCTGTCCCGTGTGACCTGTCCCTGGGAATTGGAAGCGACGCCGTCGAGAGCGCCCA